>Ga0326597_10000350_pt1 | contig 85212 bp, 74 predicted proteins | sample RVTome_12_FD_203789 | JGI IMG/M metagenome (GOLD analysis project Ga0326597, IMG submission 203789) | Soil microbial communities from uranium-contaminated site in the Upper Colorado River Basin, Wyoming, United States - RVT100D185 | ecosystem: Environmental > Terrestrial > Soil > Contaminated >...
GCGATGCGCGAATACTCGAGCGGTGAGCGCAGGAATGCCTTGCGGATGTTCCTGCCGTCGGGCGTGTAGTAGCCGCCCCGCTTCTCGTCGTACTGGAAGTAGACCGCGCGGTAGAGGCGGCCGACGTTGATGAATTCCGCGGCGAGCACGCGGCCGGCGCGCACCGGCTCGCCTCGGTCATAGAACATCTCGTAGACTAGCGAGAAGCGGTCGCCGCGCCGCAGGTCGCGGTGAAAGTCGATGTCGGTGGAAAAGATGTCCGCGAGCTGCGTGGCGATCGCGTCGGAGAGTCCGGCTGTGTCGCTTGCCGAGAAGAGGGAAGTGCGGATCTCGGCGGACTTCATCAGCACGCGCCGCTCGAGCTCCGCCGGATGCTCGGCGACGCTGATTCCTTCGCCAAGGCGCTTAACGGTGAGGACATTGGCTCCGTTGCGGTAGTGCAGCTCGAGCAGCTGCCCCTCCATGGAGATCTGCGCGCGCGCCGTCCTGCCCGCTGCCGGCTGGCGGAGCGCCCGCGCCGAGCGCGTGGCGCGCAGGTGTCGCAGTGCCTCCGGATCATCGGCGCCGAGTCGTGCCAGCAGGGTCGCCAGCGTGTCTCCGTGCAATACGCGCTCTTCCCGCCAGTAAGCCTCGACGGTCTCGTCCCCGGCGCCGGCGGCAGGCAGCGCCAGCTCCAGCACAACCGGCGTCTGCTTGCCTGGCTCCGTCACGGTGTCGGGAGCGATGCCGAACGCGGCCACGACCCCGAAGAACGGCAACACCACTGCCGCCGCCACGCGGCACAACCTCGAGCCAACGATTCGCCGCGCGAGAAGCGTGAGGGCCTCGCGCCCGACAAACCCGCCGCGGGCTGCTACAATCGCTCCGTTCTCTTGCTGCATGATTTCCCAGTGGTTTTTGGAATGCGGTCAGCTTAGCAGAATCGCCCGCCGCGGCAAATGTGATTTTGCATAGTGAAATAGCGCACAGCGCGGTCCCTCCAGCGCCATGACCTCCATCGAACAGCAGCTCGAGATCATCCGGCGCGGCGCGGACGAGCTGCTCGTCGAATCGGAATTGCGGGCGAAGCTTGCCGCGGGACGGCCGCTGCGGGTGAAAGCCGGATTCGATCCCACCGCCCCCGATCTCCACCTCGGGCACACGGTGCTCATCAGCAAGCTGCGCCAGCTGCAGGACCTTGGGCACCACGTGCTCTTCGTGATCGGCGATTTCACCGGCATGATCGGCGACCCCTCCGGCCGGAACGCGACGCGCCCGCCGCTCTCGCGCGCGGAGGTGCAGGCGAATGCGAAGACCTACACCGACCAGGTGTTCAAGATCCTCGACCGCGGCCGCACCGAGGTGGTGTTCAACTCGAAGTGGATGGACGGAATGAATGCCGCGGGCCTGATCCGGCTCGCGGCGAAGCACACGGTGGCGCGCATGCTCGAGCGCGACGACTTCGGCAAGCGCTACCGGGCCCGGCAGCCGATCGCGATCCACGAATTCCTCTACCCCCTGGTCCAGGGCTACGACTCCGTCGAGCTCCGGGCGGATCTCGAGCTCGGCGGCACCGACCAGAAATTCAACCTGCTGATGGGCCGCGAGATGCAGAAGGAGCACGGGCAGCCGCCGCAATGCATCCTCACGCTGCCGCTGCTCGAGGGGACGGACGGCGTCAACAAGATGTCGAAGTCGCTCGGCAACACCATCGGCATCACCGAGCCGCCGGGGGAGATCTTCGGCAAGCTGATGTCGATCTCGGACGAGCTGATGTGGCGCTATATCGAGCTGCTTTCCTTCGAGTCGCCTCAGGAGATCAGCGCGAAGAAGCGGGCCGTCGATCAAGGCGGCAACCCGCGAGACGTGAAGTTCGGATTCGCCCGGCAGATCGTCGAACGCTTCCACGGCGGCAAGGCGGCCGAGTCAGCCGCCGAGGAATTCAATGCCCGCTTCCGGGATCACGCAGCGCCCACGGATATTCCCGGGGTCACGATTCGTCCGGTGGACGGATCATCGATGGCCATCACGCAAGTCCTGAAGCAGGCGCGGCTTGCGAGCAGCGCATCGGAGGCGGGGCGGCTGATTCAGCAGGGAGGTATCAAGGTCGACGGCGGCAAGGTGTCCGACAAGGCGTTGACGCTATCCGCCGGGCGCACCTATCTCATCCAGGTCGGCAAGCGCAAGTTCGCCCGCGTCACCATAGCCTGAAAACGAAACGGGCGCCCGGGGTCTTGCAACCCCGCGCGCCCGTGCTACCTAGGGACTGGCGGATACTGCCTTACGCCATCAGCTGAGGCTTCGGGGCTTCGGGCTTCTCGTCGTGGCTGTCGGCGATGAGCTGGGGCTTCGGGGCTTCGGGCTTCTCGTCGTGGCTGTCGGCGATCAGCTCGGGCTTGGAGGTTTCCTTCTCGTCGCCTTCCGCGACGAGTTGCGGCTTCTCGGCGTCCTTCTTGTCCTCGTCGGCGATCAGTTGCGGCTTTTCCGTTTCCTTCTTCTCGTCGTCGGCGAACGCGGCGGAATTCGAGAGGGCGAAAGCGCTGGCTAATGCGAGCGCGAGTAGAGTCTTGCGATTCATGTAATTCTCCTAAGTCGGTTAAGGTTGAGTTCCAATTTGGCCTGCAGCCGATTGGACGGGCGAAGGATAGGCGAGGTTTGCACGCCGGGCGGATTCTTACCAACATGTAATCGACGCGTAGCGCCGGCGTAAGCTCGATGAAGGATTTGTTGCGGGAACTTACGCGGGGCTTACAGAATCGTGCTCGTTGATCTTCAGCGCAGCACGTACGTCTGCTATCGGCGACAGTGTGAAGCCGATTCCCTGCCTTTATCGGGAGGTCACCGCTGCGCGTGCGAAATGCGCGCCTGCGGAGCCGCTGGGGCGGGAAAGCGGACAGTGACGCAAAGTCCGGGCTGATTGTTTGACAGCTCGACCGATGCGCCGTGCAGATCGGCAACGGCCTTCACGAGCGCGAGGCCGAGACCGCTGCCAGGCGTGGTGCGGCTCGCTTCCAGCCGGTAGAAACGGCGGAATACTTTCTCGCGCTCGGCCGCCGGGATGCCGGGACCGGTGTCTGCGACGCGCAGAACCGGCGCGCCGTCCTCTTGGGCCAAGCCGACGGTGATCTCCACGCCGGCGGGACAGTGGCGGATCGGGTTTTCGATGAGATTGGCCACCATCTGCGTCAGGAGCTCGCGGTCGCCCTGGACCGGCGCGACGCTCGCGAGCTCGGTTTTCAGTCGCTGGCTGCGATCCTCCGCCACGGGTGCATACGCTTCGGAAACGGTGGCTAGGATCTGCCCCAGGCTCACGACTGAAAAAGCCGCGCGTCGGGCTCCGGCCTCGATCTGGGAGATGCGCAGCAGCGCCGAGAAGGTTTCCAGTATGGCATCCACCTCCGCGATGGACTGCTCGATGACCGCGTCTCCGTGCGGTCCCGTCCTTTCCCTGGCGGCCTCGAGCCGGTGGCGCAGGCGGCTCAACGGCGTCCGCAGATCGTGGGCAATGTCGTCGGAAACGCGCTTTACGCTCTCCATCAGCACCTGGATCCGGTCGAGCATGGCGTTCAGGTTGATCGCGAGCTGGTCCATCTCGTCGCCCGCGCCGGAGGCCGGCACACGCTTGCCCAGGTCCCCGTCCATGATCGAGCGGGTGGTGCGGTTGATCTCCTCGATGCGGCGCAAGAACCCGCTACCAAGCGCCACGCCACCCGCGGCGGCGAGCAGCACCGTGATTGCGATGCCCCAGACGAGCGCCTGGAAGATCGCTTGCCGCGCCGTCACCGCCCGGTAACGGCTCTCCCCCACCAGCAGAAAACCGCCATTCTCGAGCTGGCGCCCGTGGGCCACGATCGGATACGCATCCGCCGGGTCGTCCGGTTTCGCGGTCCGGTCCGCCAACAGCGAGGACACGGGCAGGATCCGCTCACCCTCCACGGGCTTCATCGGCGGAAGATTGCCCGCGATGCGCTTGCCCGCCGCATCCTGCAGCAGGTAGTAGCGCCGCGGCGGCCGCAATTCCACCACCCTCAGCTCGATCGCGCGCACGATGCTGTCGACTCCCCGGGAGCGGTAGAGCTCGATCAGCACCTCCGTCTCGCGCTCCACGGAATCGCTGAGCTGCTCGTCGAGCGCGGCGAGCGTAATCCAGTAGACGATCACGAACAGCGCCGCCACCGAAGCGCCGAAGACGACCGCATACCACGCGAGGAGCCGAAAGCTCGTGCTGCGAAGAAAACTACCTGGAGACGCCAAGAGAATATCCGGAGCCGCGCACGGTGTGGATCAGCTCCTCGCCGTATTCCCGGTCCACCTTGGCGCGCAGGCGGCTGATGTGGGTCTCGACGACGCTGGTGTGCGGGTCGAAATGGAATTCCCAGACGTTTTCCAGCAGCATGGTCCGCGTCACGACCTGTCCGGCATGGCGCATCAAGTACTCGAGCAGCCGGAATTCCTGCGGCTGCAGCTCGATGCGCTTGCCGCCGCGGGTCACCGTGCGCTTGAGCCGGTCCAGTTCGAGGTCGCCGACGCGCAGCACGGCGGCTTCCTCCGCCATGGGCGGGCGGCGCGCGAGCGCATTGATCCGGGCCAGAAGTTCGGCGAAGGCAAACGGCTTGGTGAGGTAATCGTCGGCGCCGGCCTCGAGCCCATCGACGCGGTCGTTGACCCCTCCGAGCGTGGTGAGAAGCAGCACGGGCGCGCGGGCACCCGCGGCGCGGATCGTTTTCACGATGGCGAGACCGTCGAGACCGGGCAGCATGCGGTCGATGACCATGACGTCATAGCCGCCTCCGGAGGCGAGCAAGAGCCCGTCGCGGCCGCTCGTTGAATGGTCAACCACGTGACCGTGCTCGCGCAGCCCTTTCGTCACGTACGCCGACGTGTGCGGATCGTCCTCGATCAGCAGGATCTTCATGGGTGGACACTACAGCGACGCCGCAATGGAACACGAAAGATAGCGCAGCAGCTCCCGCCTCACAAGGAAGTTGCGGCGCCGCCAGGCGTCCGCTTACCGAACGGTAAGCTTCGGGTAACCTGCAATCTGCCCGGATGCTCTGCCGCCCTCCGGAGCTGCCGCCGCCGGAGAATCCGCCGCCGCCCGAGCGCCACGAGCCCCCGCTCGAGCTTCAGCCGCCGCCGCCCCGCTTTGTCATCGGGTTCCTGTCGGGGTGTCGGCTTTCCCGCGTCTCAATGCGGCGAATGCCGCGAGCTCCCAGTGCCGGATGGCGACCAGCAGGCTCATCGCCGAGCGCTCGCCAAGCGGCAGCCTGGCGTCCTGGTTGTTCAGCTCGGAGAACTCGCGCGCGATCCGCTTGAGGCGCGTGAGCAATGCCGCGCTCGAGGCTCGCGAGAGCATGCCGTTCACGACCACCATGAATTCGTCGGGGCGGTCGAAGCGCGAGCGGAAGTACTCGTTGTGCGCTTGCTGGTTGAAGAAACGCTGGATAGGTCCATCCGGTAGCCACGAGAAATCGAGCGATATCAGGAGCCTTATACGGTTGTTGGGCAGCAACCGGATGAACCCCAGGCGGTCAAGTCGGGCAAGGAGCTGGATGCACTCCGGCCTGGAAATGTCGTAGGTCGCGACGATCTGGTCGAATCCGACGTGGTTCAGCGCGCAGACGGCGACGAGGAAAAGCTTGGGATTAGAGACTATCTCCTGCTCCTGTTCGTGGCTCAGCCGGGAGATCAGGCTTTCTTCCTGATGCAGCACCCGCGCGATATCGGAGAACTCGCTGTTCGCAAGCTGGCACACTTGGTCGAGCCGTTTGAGGGAAAAATTCCTGCGTGAAAACATGCGCTTCACGCTTGCCTCGCTCAGGCGCAGCTCGCGCGCGACGCGGGCGTAGGTAATGCCCCGCGAGCGCAATTCCCGCTTGAGTACTTCTACCAGTCCGGCGCTTGTTGTCATTGCTGGCCTCCTCCCTTCTGCCCGGTTGCCGCCACCTTCCGTAGCGCAAGGTATCACTTAAGGCTACCAGCGGGTCAACGGGTAGCAACGTCGCACAAGATGCTTGCGTCGAATTTTGCACTGCACCAATACTGGTTTCGCACGCAGGCGCCGCCTGCGGCATACCCCGAGGGAGGACATCATGCAAGCAATCGCATCCACAACGGCTCGGCGCGAAAAAAACGGGCAGGCGCGGGCGCGCGCCATCGTGCGTTTCAACGGGTTGCTCTTTTACAGCCTGGCCGCGGCATCCTTTCTGGAGACGGCCGTGCCGCTGCACGCCAATCGCTTGAGGCCGATCTGCGCCGCACACCCCGACGTCCGGCTCTGGCTGGAGCAGGTGTGGGAGCCGCGGCGCGCAAAGCTCGGGCGCCGGCTGCGCGACTACCTTGAGGCGACCTGGCCTGAATTCGACTGGAGCGCCGCCTACGAGGAATTCTACGAATCGTATCGCCGCCACTCGGTTCCCGGTGGCCGGAGCGCGGCGCTGCAGGTGCTCGGGCTGTGCGTCACCTCGGCCCAGGCCGCGGTCTTCTATCGTGCGCTCGCCCGCGGCGCGGACGACCCCGCGCTGCGCGCGCTGGCGCGGCAGGCGGCGCACGAGCACGGCGGCGATTTCGATTGTTTCCGCGCGCTGTTCGAACGCTGCAAGCGGGACGAGCGCGTGGGTCTTGTCACCTCCTGGCGCGCGCTGCGCGCGGCATGCCGCTCGGCACGCGATTTCGACGCGCGCGCGGCGTTCGAGCCGCTCGGCCGCCACTGGAGCGGCGCGCCGACCGTGCCCGCGCTCGACTACGGGGAGTTCCGGGAACGCATGTTGGCGGTGATCCAGCGCCATGCCGCCCCGGGGTGCATTGAACGCCTGCTGTTCCGGCCGTGGCTGGAGCGCGAGCGTCAGGTGCCGGTGCCGCAGCTGCTCGAGAGACGGCCAGAGCGGCGCCTGTCACTCGCGCCGCAGCCGGCGGCCGCCTAGCGCAAATTCGCCGCGGGGGGCGGCTCGCTCCCCGCGCCCTGAATCCGCTACACTGCCCGCTCCGTATCAGCGACTCCCGACACACTGGAGCGATGCAGATGAATTCCGCGACCACGGTTCCCGCGGGCAAAGCGATCGCCACCCTCGCCGGCGGCTGCTTCTGGTGCCTGGAGGCGGTGTACGACGGCGTGAAGGGCGTCGTCTCCGTCGAGTCGGGTTACATGGGCGGGCAGCGCGCGAACCCGACCTACGAGCAGGTCTGCCGCGGCGACACGGGACATGTTGAGGTCGTGCGCATTACCTTTGATCCCGCAATTGTGTCGTTCAAGGAGCTGCTGGAAGTGTTCTTTGTGATCCACGATCCGACCACGTTGAACCGTCAGGGCAACGACGTCGGCACCCAGTACCGGTCCGCGGTTTTCTATCACACGCTGCAGCAGAAGACGGATGCCGAGGAAGTCATCGCGAGGCTCGACGCCGCGAAACTCTGGAGCAGCCCCATCGTCACCGAGCTGACGCCCGCGAGCACGTTCTACGTGGCCGAGGGCTATCACCAGGAGTACTTCGCGCGCAACCCCTACCAGCCCTATTGCCAGGCCGTGGTCGCGCCCAAGGTTGCCAAGTTCCGCAGGCATTTCCTGGAACGACTCAAGTCGTCCTGAGCTACCAGAGTTTTCCTTCCCCCTTGATGGGGGAAGGTTGGGATGGGGGTGAAAACGTTGCGTGTCATGGCAATTCTCACCCCCACTCTAGCCCTCCCCCGTCAAGGGGGAGGGGATCGACGTCACAATTCCGTCACGTGATTGTCATAGACTTGCTGCCGTGACGAAAACCGGCCTTCAGCCATGAATAGCGTCGTTCTCGTCATCGAAGATGAGCCGGCAATTCAGGAACTTATCGCAGTAAACCTCGAGCATGCCGGGCACCGGGTGTGGCGCGCAGGAAGCGCGGAGGTGGCCGATGCCATGGTGCGCGAAGCGCTGCCGGATCTCATCATTCTCGACTGGATGCTGCCGGGAATCTCCGGGCTCGCCTACGCCCGCAAGTTGCGCAGCGCCGATCGCACCCGGCGCATCCCGATCATCATGCTCACGGCGCGCGCAGAGGAGCGCGACAAGGTCGAGGGGCTGGAGGGCGGCGCGGATGACTATCTCACCAAGCCGTTTTCTCCGAAGGAGCTGCTCGCGCGCATCAAGGCGGTGCTGCGGCGGCGCGCGCCGGAGCGCACCGATGACGCGGTCGAGTTTTCCGGGTTGCGGCTCGATCCCGCGACGCGGCGCGTGGTGGGCAACGGGCACGAAATCACCCTCGGGCCGACGGAATTCCGATTGTTGCATTTCTTCATGACGCATCCGGAACGTGTGCACAGTCGCGCGCAGCTTCTCGACCGCGTGTGGGGGGACCACGTGTTCGTGGAGGAGCGCACGGTGGACGTTCACATCCGCCGGCTGCGCCAGGCGCTGGAGACGAGCGGCCACGACCGGCTGGTCGAGACTGTGCGCAGCAGCGGCTACCGGATGCGGGCCGTCTAGGCTCCGGTTGCTGGACACCGTGCGATAATAGCCGCTGCCATTCGGGAGGCTTTCACGCTTGACCCACCCGCTGCTGCGAGCCGCGGCGCTGATCGCCATGATCGCGATCGTGGCGTTGCTCGCGGGACTCGGGTTGGGCGCCGCAACGGGATGGGCCGTTCTGGCGTTCGGCGAGCTCGCGCTGCTCGCCTATCACGTCACCAAGCTTGCCGCGCTCACACGCTGGCTCATGCAGCCCCGCGCCGGCGCCGTGCCCGGGGCACGCGGCTCGTGGGATGAAGCGTTCGCGTTGCTGTACCGTTTCGAGCGCGCCGCCGCCCGGGAAGCGGAACGTCTCGCGCGCGCTCTCACGCGCTGGCGCCAGGCCGGGGAGGCGTTGCCGGACGGGGTGGTCATACTCGACGCGCAAAACCGCATCGAATGGTGCAACGAGGGCGCGGCCCGGCATTTCGGCCTCGATCTCGGCACCGACGTCGGCCGGCCGGTGATCAACCTCGTTCGCCAGCCGGAGTTTGTCGCCTACGTCGAAGCCGAGAACTACGCGCACGCGATTCCGCTGCACTCGGAGCATGCCGGGGGCCTATCCCTGTCGGTGCAGCTCATTCCCTATGGTGAGGCGCAGAAGCTCCTGCTCTCGCGCGATATCACCCAGCTGGAGAGAGTTGAGACCATGCGCCGCGACTTCGTGGCCAATGTGTCGCACGAGCTGCGCACACCGCTCACGGTGCTCGCCGGATTCCTGGAGACCGTTCAGGAGCTCGAGCTCGATGCGCGGCGAACCCGCGACTACGTGAATCTCATGGCCGAGCAGGCCCGGCGCATGCAGCGCATCGTCGATGACCTGCTTGCGCTCTCCGCCCTGGAGTCCTCGCGCGAGCCCTCGCTCGAGGAACGCGTCGACATGCAGGCCGTTCTCGCCCGGGTCAAGGCGGATACCGATGCGCTGAGCGGCGGCAGGCACCGCATCACGCTTGACGCAACGGAGGGTTACGACATCGCTGGTGCCGAAAGCGAGATCGCGAGTGCGCTCGGTAATCTCGCCAGCAACGCGGTACGCTACACCCCTCAAGGGGGCTCGGTGCACATCGTCTGGCGCGCGTCGAGTGCCGGCGCGGAGTTCATCGTCGAGGATACGGGTATCGGCATCGAGCCGCAGCACATCGCGCGGCTGACCGAACGGTTTTATCGCGTCGACCGCGGGCGTTCGCGCGAGACCGGCGGAACCGGGCTCGGACTCGCCATCGTCAAGCACGCGCTCGCACGCCACCAGGCCGCGCTCGAGATCCAGAGCGAGCCCGGCAAGGGCAGTCGCTTCACCGCGCGCTTCCCGGCCCGCCGCGTGCTGCCTGCGGCGACCCGGCCGCAGGACGCCGCCACGGCCTGAGGGCTTGCTCTTTTCGTTGCCGGGGAAAGCCGCAGCAGAACAGCGACTTAATCCGCTTTTGCGGCGGCTGATCGCGCGCTGCCGCGACGTCATAAAACTGTCATACACTCGCCGCGCCGGGCTCCATTAAAATAGGGCAAAGCAACAAGGGGCGCAGCGGTCCGGCGCTGGATTCGCTGGGTGCGTGACCGAGCGGCGTTTCGTCCTCCCTGGAGTAACCGAGTCAATCTACCGGAGTCATCGAGCGAGTACGCGGCGTCGCGCATCGTGCGCGGCCGCGCAGCTTTCGTGCCATGAACAAGCCGCGCGATCTACCGGAGCTGTACCTGAACCGCGAGCTGGGACAGCTCGCGTTCAACCGGCGCGTCCTGGCCCAGGCGGAAAATCCCTCCACTCCGCTGCTCGAGCGCTTGCGCTTCCTGTGCATCGTCAGCAGCAACCTCGATGAGTTCTTCGAGATCCGCGTCTCGGGGCTGCAAGCCGAGATCGAGGCCGGCGCGCCGGCGGTCGGACCGGAGCGCATGCCGGCCGATCAGCTGTTCAGGCAGGTAGCGGAGGAAGCACACAAGCTGGTTGCGACGCAGTATCGCCTGCTCAACCAGGAGATCCTGCCGGGGCTCGCCCGCGAAGGCATCCGGTTCCTGCGCCGGTCGGAATTCACGCCGAGCCAGGCAGATTGGATCAAGAGCTATTTTTTCCGCGAAGTGATGCCCGTGCTTACCCCGATCGGGCTCGACCCCGCGCACCCCTTCCCCCGCGTGCTCAACAAGAGCCTCAATTTCGCGGTCGAGCTCGAAGGCAAGGACGCGTTCGGCCGCAACTCGGGAGTCGCCATCGTGCAGGCGCCGCGCGTGCTGCCGCGAGTGATCAGGCTGCCCCGGGAGATCTCGGAGTCGGATTACGATTTCGTGTTCCTGTCATCGATCCTGCACGCGCACGTCGCGGAGCTGTTCGCGGGCATGAAGGTGGTGGAGTGCTACCAGTTCCGGGTAACCCGCAACAGCGACCTCTTCGTGGACGAGGAGGAGGTCAAGGATCTGCGCTCGGCGCTGCGCGGCGAGCTGCCGTCGCGCCAGTTCGGCGACGAGGTCAGGCTGGAGGTTGCCCAGGACAGCTCGCCGAAGATCACCGAGTTCCTGCTGGCACAGTTCGGTCTCGGTGAGGAGGATCTCTACCGCGTGGACGGGCCCGTCAACCTCGCGCGCCTGGTGAGCGTGCCGGGGTGGGTGGACCGCCCCGACCTCAAATTCCCGGTTTTCCGGCCCGGACTGCCCGAGCGCCTCAAGCGCCGCAACCACATCTTCGACACGATCCGCGAGCGCGATCTTCTGTTCCATCATCCTTATCAGTCGTTCCAGCCGGTGGTTGCCTTTCTCGAGCGCGCGGCGAGCGATCCGGCCGTGGTCGCGATCAAGATGACGGTGTATCGCACGGGCGTGGAATCGGAGCTGATGGAGATCCTCATCAACGCGGCGAAGAGCGGGAAGGAAGTGACAGCGGTGCTGGAGCTGCTCGCGCGCTTCGACGAGGAGGCCAATATCAACTGGGCGCAGCGCCTCGAGGAGGTGGGCGCGCACGTGGTCCACGGGGTGGTGGGCCACAAGACTCATGCCAAGATGCTGATGGTGGTGCGGCGCGAGGAGGACGGGCTCCGGCGCTACGTGCACCTGTCCACCGGCAACTATCACACGCGCACCGTCAGCCTTTACACCGACTTCGGCCTGCTCACCGCCAACGAGGAGATCTGCGCCGACGTCAACGATGTCTTCACCCAGCTGACCGGGCTCGGGCGCGCGACCAAGCTGAAGCACCTCTGGCTTGCGCCTTTCAGTCTGCACAAACAGGTATTGCGCGCGATCCGGAACGAAACGCAGCACGCGAAGGACGGGAAAAAGGGGCGCATCATCGCCAAGATGAACGCACTGCTCGATCCCGAGACCATCGGCGCGCTCTACGACGCCTCGCGGGCGGGGGTCCAGATCGACCTCATCGTGCGCGGGATGTGCGCGCTGAAGGCGGGTATTCCGGGCGTCTCCGAGAACATCTGCGTCCGTTCCGTGGTCGGGCGCTTCCTCGAGCATTCCCGGGTGTTCTATTTCCACAACGACGGCGCCGAGGACGTCTATCTTTCCAGCGCCGACTGGATGGAACGCAACTTCTTCCGCCGGGTCGAGGTCTGCTTTCCCGTCCTCGATTCGCAGCTGAAGAAGCGGGTCATCAACGAAGGCCTGAAGCCCTATCTCGAGGATGATGGCCAGATCTGGAAGATGGGTCAGGACGGCGAGTATCGCGTCGAGTCCCCGCAGCAAGGGAGCCGAGTGGCAGCACAGGACACCTTGCTCAAGCTCCTGGCTCAGCACGCGTCGGCCTGACGGTGCCGCCACGCCTACGCGTCGCATTCCAGCTTCCCATTCTGCTCCGCGATGCGGGTCTGCGTAGCCACCATGAAAGACGCGCGCGCCGACTCGGAGATTGAACTCAAGCTGCTGGTGCCCCTGGACGCCGTGCGGCGGCTCGCCGCCCACCGTCTGCTCCGCGGGCGGACGCGGCCTGCACGGCGGCGGCTCTACAGCATCTACTTCGACACGCCGGCACTCGACCTGTGGCGGCAGGGCATCGCGCTGCGGGTACGGCGCGAGGGACGGCGCTGGATGCAGACCGTCAAGGGCGGCGGCAGCGCGCACGGCGGCCTGCACCAGCGCGCGGAGGCCGAAGCCGAGGTCGCTGGGCCTGCTCCCGACACCTCGCGCATCCGCGACCGGGAGCTTGCCGAAGCGTTCGCCTCGCCCCAGTTGCGCGCGCAGTTGACGCCGGTGTTCACGACCGATATCACCCGCAGCAGCCGAGTGCTCGAGCTGGGCGCCGAAGCGCGCGTCGAGGCGAGCGTGGACCTGGGCGTGATCCGCAGCGGCGATCGCTCGGAGGCGGTGAGCGAGATCGAGCTCGAACTGAAGAGCGGGGAACCGCATCAGCTCTACGAGCTGGCGTTGAAGCTTGCGGACGACGTGCCGCTGTCGATCGGGGACCGCTCGAAGGCCGAGCGCGGCTTCGCCCTCGCGCGCGGCGAGCCGGTAAAGCCGGTCAAGGCGCGGCCCGTGGTGCTCGATCGCGACATGACCGTGATCGACGCCTTCAAGGCGGTCATGTGGGTGAACCTTGCGCATCTCCAGGCCAACGAGGCCGGCATGCTCGGGGCGCGCGACCCGGAGTACCTGCACCAGATGCGCGTCGCGCTGAGGCGGCTGCGCTCGGCGCTGGCGGTGTTCGCGCCGCTCTTCCCCGAGCCGGTCATATCGCCGGCACGGACCGAACTGAAATGGCTGGCGAACGGTCTCGGTCCGGCGCGCGACTGGGACGTTCTGGTGACGGAGATGTTGCCTCAGATTGCGGCCGAGTTCGGCGCGCACGCGGGGCTCATGGAATTTTCGGCGCGCTGCGAGAAACTGCGCCGCAGGGCCAACGCCCGGGCACGGCGCGCCGTGCATTCGGCCCGCTACCGCCACCTCGTGCTGTGGCTCGCGGCGTGGCTCACCCAGGAAGGCGGGCTCGCGCGCATCGAGCCGCCCGCGCGGACGGCGTTGCAGACCCCGGTGGCGGATTTCGCTGCCATGGTGCTGGAGAGCCGCTACGGCCAGGTGCAAAAGAAGGGCCGCAAGCTTGGCGGCCTGTCGGTGATCGAGCTGCACCGGCTGCGCATCGCGATCAAGAAATTCCGCTACGCCGCAGATTTCCTTGCGGGACTCTACGAGGCCAAGGCGGCGCGCGCGGCGTTGAAACGGCTGTCGCGGCTGCAGGATATTCTGGGTGCGATGAACGACGCCGCGACTGTTGCGAAGCTGATCACGCGCGGTTTCTCGCGCGTGCCGGGCCAGCGCGGCCTGGAAGCGAGGGGCATCCTTCTCGGCTGGAGCCGGGGCCGGGCGGCGACCCTCAAGCGCGAGCTGAAGAGCGCGTGGAAGGAATTCCGCTCCGCTGAAAAATTCTGGTGAACCGCCGGAGTTTCTTGCTCGTGAATCGCAATCCGCGAATCACGCTTTACGGAATGGATCGTGTGGCGCCATGCCGACGTCCAAGACGACGGGACTCGCTCTGAGCGGCAGAATCCAGGACTCGGGAATCAGTATCCGGCAACCCGCGCTCGAGACGCCGGCTCAGCTGGCAAGAGCAATCTCCGAGTCGCGTTCGATCTCGTCCAGGTCGGGAATCCTGACCTCGAAGTCGATCCTCGCCCACTCCCGGATCTCGTCGTGCAGGGCAGTCACGGTAAGCGGATTGCGCGCAAGCCACTCGGAATCGAGCGTGAGGCGGAATTTCCTGCCCTGACGCCGCGCCTGGATGGACGGCAGCTGCATATCGGCGCGGCGGCGATACAGGAGGGCCGCGATTCTCAGGGCGAATACCATGTTCCAGTCCACGTTGTGCGCCTCGATCTCGTCCGCGACCTTGTTGAGCGAGCGGCGATGCGCCTGCACCAGCTGGGCGAGCTGCGCCTGCTCGTCGCGCGAGAAGCCCGGCATGTCGGCGTTGTTGATGATGTAGGCGGAATGCTTGTGGTAGCCGCTGTAGGCAACCGAAATGCCGATCTCGTGCAGCTTCGCTCCCCACGCAATGAAACGAGCGGCAGCCTCGTCGGGCTCGTCGGAGCCGGTGTCGAGGTGGCGCAGCAGCGTGAAGGCGAGCGCCCCGACGCGCTGCGCCTGCAACGCGTGCACGTGATAGCGCTGCATGAACTGGGCGACGGTGACATCGCGCATGTCCTTGTGGTGGAAGCGGCCAAGCAGGTCGTAGAGCACGCCCTGACGCATCGCACCTTCCGCCGGCACCATGGACTTGATGTCGAGCTCGGAGAGCACGGCGTTCAGGATCGCGAGCCCGCCCGGAAGCACCACTGCCCGGTCCGGCTTCAAGCCCGCGAGCTCGACTTTTTCCATTCGACCCGCCTTGATCAGGCGCGAGCGCAGCCGGTCGAGGCCGGCCGGCGTGATATTGCCCTCGTCGAAGCCGTTCAGCTGCATGATGGCGGCGAGCGCGCGCACCGTGCCGGAGGAACCGACCGCATGATGCCAGTTGCCGCGGGCAAATCCAGCGATGATCGGTTGCAGCTCGTTGCGCGCGGCGAGCTCGGCTTCCTTCATGGCGCTCTTGGAGAGCTTGCCGTCGGGGAAGAACCGCAGGCTGTAGGAAACGCAGCCCATGAACAGGCTCTCGAGCTTCTGCGGCCTGTGACCCGACCCGATAATGAGCTCGGTCGAGCCGCCGCCGATATCCACCACCAGGCGTTTCTCGCGCGAGGCGGGCAGGCTGTGCGAGACACCGAGGTAGATGAGGCGCGCCTCCTCGCGTCCCGCCACCACCTCAATCGGGAAGCCGAGCGCGGCCTCCGCCTTTTTGAGGAACACGGAGGCGTCCTTTGCGACCCTCAGGGTGTTGGTGCCAAGGGCGCGCACGGCGCGCCGCTCGAAGCCGCGTAACCGCTCGCCGAAGCGCTTGAGGCAGGCGAGCGCCCGTTCCTGCACCACTTCATCGAGACGCTTGTCTTCGGTGAGCCCCTCTCCGAGCCGTACGGGCTCGCGCAGCGCATCGAGCGGGTAGATCTGATCCCCGACGACGCGCGCCACCTGACAATGAAAACTGTTGGAACCGAGATCGACCGCGGCGAGCGTCGTGTAAACGGTCATCGGTGCTGCCAGGGGGTGAGAGGGGGATTGCGCCGATGCCGCATGACGCGGACCCGGGGGGTGAAGGACGCCGTGCGCGGGCATTTCGCGCGGCGGTCCAAATCGAACCAGGAAGGCCTAGCAGGTGCCGTGATCAGGCTCCCTCGCTCACGGTGCTATCGAAGCCGTAAGTATAGGTGTGTGGCGTCCAATCGCCAAGTGAACCTCCGCACGAAACAGCGAAATCGCCTCGTCGTCTCGTTCAGGCAGCGTTTGCCCGAGGCATTGCGGAATAGCGCTTGACGAAATGAGGTCTGGTGAAGTGCGCCAGCGTGCGAGTGGACGGATATCGGCAAAAACCTAATATGGTGAATCATATTTGTTACAAGAATGTTAATCATTGCCCGGGCATGCAATTCATGACGTTCCGGACTGTTCTCAATACTGCCTGGAAGAAATTGCGCCAAGGTTACTGTATTGACAGTCGTTTTATTTTGAGCTTGTGCGTACGGATGCTCCTGGGTCATGCTTTCGCGCAATCGAATTTCCCATTATCGAGGAGCCGTAACAATGACCGATGGCACAAAGCGGATTCATGTGGCGAAGAACTGGGCGGACGAGATTGATGACTTGTATTACGACGCGACGGTAAGGCATTTGCGGAGGGTATTTTTCACTCAGGCGCCTGAGCGCCCCGCAAACACCGGTGGGCCCGATGAGCAGTTGCCGGGTGGCGCATCGGTTCAGCACGAATCCTCGGCCGGCGGCATCCCGCTGTAGCCTGAACGCCCCCACGCGTCGTTTCCCCAGGACTGGAAATACGGGATTGCCCCGACGACCGCGTCGCTTGCATGACCGAAAAGACCTTCAACGTACTGTTTCTGTGCACCGGGAATTCGGCACGCAGCATCATGGCGGAGGTGCTGCTCAACGCGATGGGCGGCGGCCGGTTCAAGGCGTATAGCGCCGGCAGCCATCCAAGAGGCCAGGTCCACAGGATGACGCTCGAGCTGATCGAGAGGAATCGTCTGCCGACGCAGGGCCTGCGCAGCAAGGGCTGGGACGAGTTTGCGCAACCGGGCGCTCCGCGCATGGACTTCGTCTTCACCGTGTGCGACGACGCGGCAGGCGAAGTGTGCCCAGTATGGCCGGGGCAGCCGATGACGGCGCACTGGGGCATACCCGACCCTGCGGCGGTCGAGGGATCGGACGAGCAAAAGCAAAAGGCGTTCTTCAGGGCGTACCAGCAGCTGAGCAATCGCCTGATCATCTTCGTCGATTTGCCGCTGGCCCGGCTCGACCGGCTCGCCTTGCAGAGGCGATTGGACGAGATCGGCCGCGTGGGCCGCTCGGAGCCGGTGGCCTAGAGCCGGCCGCCGGGGAATCGCGGCTTGAACCTGGCGCGAAGGCTCGCGGCGGAAGCGATCGGGACCGCCTATCTGCTCGCCGCCGTCGTCGGCTCGGGCATCATGGGCGAGCGGCTCGCGGCGGGCAATGTCGCCATCGCGCTGCTTGCCAATGCGGTCGCGACCGGCTGCGCGCTGGTCGCGCTGATCCTTGCATTGGGTCCGGTATCGGGCGCTCACTTCAATCCGGCGGTCTCACTTGCGATGGCGCTCGAACGGGCGCTGCCGTGGCACGAAGCCGCGGCGTATGTCGCAGTGCAGGTTGCCGCGGCGTTTGCGGGCGTCGCGGCGGCGCATCTCATGTTCGGCGAGCCGTTGTTTTTCGCCTCCCTCAAGGAACGCGTGGGACCATCGCAGTGGTGGAGCGAAGCCGTCGCGACCTTCGGCCTGGTGGTCGTGATCCTGGGCTGTTTGCGCGGCAACTCTTCGTCGACGCCCTATGCGGTGGGGGCATACATCACCGCCGCCTATTGGTTTGCCGCGTCCACGTCATTCGCCAATCCCGCGGTGACCCTGGCACGCGCGGCGAGCGACACCTTTGCCGGGATCCGGCCGGCGGACGCGCCGGCATTTGTGGCCGCGCAGGTCGCGGCCACCCTGCTGGCGGTTGCCGTCATGCGCCGGGTGCGCGTGAAGCCGGTAGCGGACACGGCAACCGGGCCGCCGGCGGGCTTATCCCGCTGAAGATCAGCGAATGCGGTCGACTGTAATAAAGCTGTAACCCGCTCTCCGTATCCTGCCAGCTGGGCCGCACATTCCGACAATAGAGACAGGAGCGAAAATCATGACTTTTCTCAGACAGATCAATATCTTGGTCGCCGCGACGGCGATCGTGACGAGCACGGCATGGGCCGGCGATATCACCGGCGCGGGGGCGACCTTTCCTTATCCCATCTATTCGAAGTGGGCGGACGCGTACCAGAAGCAAACGGGTGTCGGACTGAACTATCAGTCCATCGGTTCCGGCGGCGGCATCAAGCAGATTACAGCCAAGACGGTGTTATTCGGCGCCTCCGACATGCCCATGAAATCTGCTGACCTGCAGAAGCACGGGTTGATGCAGTTCCCCGCCATCATGGGCGGTGTGGTGCCGGTCATTAACGTCAAGGGCATCGGAGACGGAGCCATCACGCTGACTGGACCGGTCATTGCGGACATTTACCTCGGCAAGATCAAGAAGTGGAACGAGGCCCCGATCGCGTCGCTCAACAAGGGCGTCAAGCTGCCCAACCAGGCGATCTCGGTCGTGCACCGCTCCGACGGCTCGGGAACGACCTTCCTCTTCGTCGATTATCTTTCGAAGATCAGCCCGGAATGGAAGTCGGCGGTAGGCGTCGGGACCTCGGTCAAGTGGCCCACCGGCGTGGGTGGAAAAGGCAACGAAGGCGTCGCCAACTATGTAGGTCGCATCGACGGGGCGATCGGATACGTGGAATACGCATACGCGAAGCAGAACAAGCTTGCGACGGCGAAGATGGTGAATCACGATGGCGTAGCGGTATCCCCGAACGACGACTCGTTCAAGGCCGCCGCCGCGGGTGCCGACTGGAAATCCGTCCCCGGCATGGGAGTGGTGCTGACGAACCAGCCCGGCAAGCAGAGCTGGCCGATCACCGGCGCTTCCTTCATCCTGATTCATACCCAGCAGGCGAATCCCGCGGCCGCCAAGGAAGTGCTCAAATTCTTCGAGTGGTCGTTCAAGAACGGGCAGCAGATGGCCTCCGACCTCGACTACGTGCCGATGCCTGACCCCGTCGTGTCGTTGATAAAGACCGAGTGGAAGGCGAACATCAAGGATACGTCCGGGATGAGCGTCTACTAGCCCGGGGGCGATGACGAGTTGCCCCGCGCAACTGTTGCGACAAAGGGGGGGCGGCGGCAATGCCGCCCCCCTTTTCTTTACGCTCGAGTTTTCACTGTACAATGATCAATGAGGCCTCGCCCGTGAGCGTGATAACCCTGCCAACCGCGGCCGGAGCAGATAAACAGATAATGGAAACCAGGCGTGGCGCTACGCCGCCTCGCGTGCAGCAGGTGAAGTGGATGGATTCCGCGTTCGAGTGGCTGACGCGGACCTGCGCGTTCCTGGTGTTCGGCCTGCTGGCCGCGATTCTCGTCTCGCTCATCCTGGGCAGCACCCAGACACTCGAGAAATACGGGTTCAGCTTTCTCTGGACGACCGACTGGGATCCCGTTCAGGAGAATTTCGGCGCGCTGGTGCCGATTTACGGAACGCTGGTCACCTCTCTCATCGCAATGTTGATCGGGGTGCCCGTCAGCTTTGGCATCGCGCTGTTTCTGACCGAGCTTTCTCCGACGTGGCTCAAGCGCCCGCTGGGAACCGCCATCGAGCTGCTGGCGGCGATCCCGTCGATCATCTACGGAATGTGGGGCTTGTTCGTGTTCGTGCCCCTGTTCCAGACCTACGTCCAGCCGCTTATGATCAACTTGCTGGGAGATGTCCCGTTGCTCGGCGCGCTGTTTCAGGGCCCCCCGCTCGGCATCGGCATGATGACTGCGGGCCTGATACTCTCGATCATGGTGATACCGTTTATCGCCGCGGTGATGCGCGATGTGTTCGACCTGGTGCCGCCGATGCTCAAGGAGTCCGCCTACGGCCTGGGCGCCTCCACCTGGGAAGTGGTCTGGAAGGTCGTCCTGCCCTACACCAAGATCGGCGTCGTCGGCGGCATCATGCTCGGGCTCGGGCGCGCGCTGGGCGAGACGATGGCGGTCACCTTTGTGATCGGAAACGCCCACCGGCTGGCCGTCTCCCTGATGGCCCCGGGCAACAGCATCGCTTCCGCGCTCGCGAACGAGTTCACCGAGGCGGTCGGCGATCTGTATTTCTCCGCGTTGATCGAGCTCGGGCTCATCCTGTTCCTGATCACCACGATCGTGCTGGGGCTGTCCAAGCTGCTGCTCATGCGGCTTGCACGGCAGGAGGGGAGGCAGACGTGAGTGGAAACGCAATAAGTGTGATCAGCCCGGCCAACAGCGTTTACCGCGCCCGCAAGCGAACCAATGCCGTAATGCTCGCCGTGTCCTCGCTTGCGCTCGCCTTCGGGCTGTTCTGGCTGGTATGGATCATCTTCACGCTGCTCTACGAAGGCGGCAACGCACTCGTCCGCATCGGCCTGTATACGCAGATGACGCCACCGCCCGGGGCCGACGGCGGCCTCGCGAACGCGATCGCCGGCAGTCTGGTGATGGTGGGGCTGGGCACGCTGCTGGGGACGCCGATCGGCATCCTCGCGGGCACTTATCTTGCCGAGTACGGACGCAGTGGCTGGCTGGCCTCCGGCACACGTTTCCTGAACGACGTCCTGCTGTCCGCTCCGTCCATCGTCATGGGATTGTTTGTCTATTCCGTTTACGTCGCGCAGGTCGGGCACTTTTCCGGATTCGCGGGCTCGATCGCGCTCTCGTTGCTGGTGATCCCGGTGGTCGTACGCACCACTGACGACATGCTGAAGCTCGTTCCGGGCAGCCTGCGCGAGGCGGCCGTCGCCCTTGGCTGCCCGACCTGGAGAATGATCATGTCGGTGACCTACCGCGCGGCGCGGACCGGCATCCTCACCGGCATTCTGCTGGCGGTTGCGCGCATCAGCGGCGAGACGGCACCGCTGCTTTTCACCTCGCTCAACAACCAGTTCTGGTCGCTCAACATGAACGCGCCCATGTCGAACCTGCCGGTGGTGATCTTCCAGTTCGCGATGAGCCCCTACGCGGACTGGCATCGACTGGCCTGGGGCGGTGCGAGCCTGATCACCCTCGCGGTGCTGGCACTGAACATCGTGGCGCGGGTGATCTTCAGGAAGGACTATTGAAGGCGAGGGAATTTATGGAAACAACAACAGCCGCGCCACGGGTGAACATGAGAACGGCGATTTCGACTGACGCCGCCGAGGCCGCGCCTAATGCCGACGCGAAGTTGGCGCCGAAGCTCAGGGTGCGCAACCTGAATTTCTACTACGGGAGCTTCCACGCCCTGAAATCGATCACGCTGGACGTGCCGGAAAAAAGAGTCACGGCATTTATCGGCCCGTCCGGTTGCGGCAAGTCCACCTTGTTGCGCACGTTCAACCGGATGTACTCGCTGTATCCCGAGCAGCGCGCCGAGGGCGAGATCATGATGGATGGCGAAAACCTCGTGACCTCGAAGCAGGACGTATCGCTGATCCGCGCGCGGATCGGCATGGTGTTCCAGAAAGCCACCCCGTTCCCGATGTCGATCTACGACAATATTGCCTTCGGCGTGCGGCTGTTCGAGCAGTTGAACCGCGGCCAGATGGAGGAGCGGGTCGAATGGGCCCTCAAGCGTGCCGCGCTATGGGAGGAAGTCAAGGACAAGCTCGGCCAGAGCGGGAACAGCCTCTCCGGCGGCCAGCAGCAGCGCCTGTGCATCGCCCGCTCGATCGCAATCCGCCCCGAGGTGATCCTGCTCGACGAACCCTGCTCGGCGCTCGATCCCATCTCGACGGCCAAGGTGGAGGAGTTGATCAACGAGCTCAAGAACGACTATACGGTCGTGATCGTCACCCACAACATGCAGCAGGCGGCGCGCGTCTCCGACTACACAGCCTACATGTATCTGGGCGAGTTGATCGAATTCGATGCGACGGATACCATCTTCATCAAGCCGAGGTTCAAGCAAACCGAGGATTACATCACCGGCCGCTTCGGCTAGTGCCGTTCCAACTTTAATCGACAAAACGATTACCGCATGCCATTCATCTCGCTTCGTGCCCCCGCCATTTCATCAGATTAGCCCGATATAGTTGGAACGGCACTAGCGATCCATCGCGGAGGTCCCATGCCCACGACCGAGCACGTAATCAAGCAGTTCGACGTCGACCTGGAGTCGCTGCGGTCGCGCATGCTGCAGATGGGAGGGCTGATCGAGTCGCAGATACTCACGGCGATCGACGGTTTCTACGATGGAAACCTCCAGGCCCTGGACCAGGTGATCGAGAACGACCGCCGCGTCAACGGCTTCGAGGTCAGCATTGACAACGAGTGCAGCCATATCATTGCCCGCCGCCAGCCCGCGGCGAGCGACCTGCGCATGATTCTGGGGGTCAGCAAGGCGGTAACGGACCTCGAGCGTGTCGGCGATGAAGCGAAAAAAATCGCGGTAGTCGGCAAGCAGATACACGAAAGTGGGCGGCTGCAGGTTCCGCGGCTCGCGGACATCCGGCGCGCCAGCGGCATCGTGGTCGGCATGCTGCGCAAGGCGCTCGATGCCTTCGCCCGCCTCGACGCGGTGGCGGCGGCCGAGGTGATACGCGACGATGCCGCGATCGACGAGGCGTTCCGGGGGATGATGCGCCAGCTCATCACCTTCATGATGGAGGATCCACGCACCATCTCCACCGCCTTCGAAATCGTCTGGATCGCGCGCGCGCTCGAGCGCATGGGCGATCACTCGAAGAACCTCGCGGAGCAGGTGATCTACATCGTCAAGGGCACCGACGTCCGCCACACCAACTTCGTGGACGTCGAGCGCGAGGCGTCGCGGTGAGCGGCGAAACGTCCTCGAGCGTTCCTGCTCCGGCAACCACCTTGTGAGCGCGCCGCCCCCCGTGCTTTCGAGCCGGCGGGCGGACCCGAACCGCGGGGCGGCACGCCGGGCTCCGCGGCGGTCAACCGGATCGAGCCATGCATGCACGGTCGGCCCGCAGGCGATTCACGATCCCGGCTCGGGATAACACCTCCAGACTTGAACTTGCGCGGATAAGTCCTTGACTTCATGCCGCGGTGGGTCGGCCCTCGCGCCTGCGCGGGCGCCCGCCGCGGCGATCGAAGCTGGCGCCGGCCCGCCGCTCCGCGTTGCGCGAGCCGAGCGCGGCGAGCGTCCGCGCGCGGCGACACTCGCAAAAAAACGCTTGCAAGGTTGCGCGGACATTGGCATCCTCTAGGCGCCGAATTCGAGGACGACGGCGTTACCTACCACTCACTCGCGCTGAATCAGCGCACCCAACGGGAGATCCACACTATGGCCAAGAAGAGCAGCAAGAAGTCCAAGGCGAAGAAGAGCGGGCGCAAGGCGAATCCGGCATTCATGAAACCGATGAGCCCGAGCGCGACGCTCGCCGCGGTGGTCGGCAGCAGTCCCATGCCGCGCACGGAAGTCACGAAGAAGCTATGGGCCTACATCAAGCGCAACGGCCTGCAGGACAAGGTCAACAGGCGCATGATCAACGGCGATGACAAGCTGCGCGCCGTGTTCGGCGGCCGGTCGCAGGTGTCGATGTTCGACATGACCAAGCTGGTCAGCAAGCACCTGAGCTAGAGCTCGCTTCACTCCGAAAACGGGGCTGCGGAACGGCAGCCCCGTTTTTTTGCGCCGCTTCATGAGACGGATGCGTTGCGGGAGCGCGCCGGCAAGGACGATCGCAAAGTGACCAGCGCGACGCCGAGACAGGTGACGGCGAACTGCACCGCCGCGGCGCTGCGCAGGTCCACGAGCGGGCAGAACGTCCGCTGGTAGAGCGTGCCCGCCGTGACGCCGGCCAGCGCCACGGTCACCGCGATGAGGCTCGCGAGAGAGGCCTCGCGCACGTCCACCTTGTGCCACACGATGAGCGCGACGCCAGCGAGCCCGATGATGACGCCCGCCCACTGGCGCGCGGCGAGCGTCTCGCCCATCCAGCGCACGGCGATCAGCGCGGTGATGAGAGGCTGCGCCGAGAGGATCAGCGCGGTGATGCCGGCGGACACCCCGAGGTACTGGGTGTAGTGGCTGCCGCCGAGATGCACCGCGTGCATCAGCAGCCCCGCCACGACGACGTGCCCGAGTTCGCGCCCCCTCGGCCAGCGCGGCTGCATGAGGAGGACGATGGGAATGACGCAGGCGAGCCCGAACGCGAAGCGCAACGTGAGAAACGTGAAGGGCGCGGCGTGCTGCAGGCCGATCTTGGTGGCGATGAAGCCCGAGCCCCAGACGGTGACGAAGTACCACGCCAGCGCGGCGTCGAACCAGGGTTTTTCCTTTAGCGCAAGCATCACTTCGTCATTGCCTTCCCCCCTTGCGGGGGAAGGTAGGATGGGGGGGGTCGTCTACCTGCTCAGCCGGTTGCGGCCCTTCTCCTTGGCGCGGTAAAGCGCGCGGTCGGCGGCCTCGATCACCGCCTGCGGCGTGGCGGAGCGCCCGTTGCGCTCGGCGACGCCGATGCTCACCGTCACGGATACTCCGCGCTTTCCCCGCCACCCGCCGCGCTGGCGCTTCGAGCGCCTGGTCCGCGCCGGGCGGTCGCCGCCGCGCAGCGCCATCCGGTAGGACTCGATATCCTCGCGCATCGCCTCCAGATGCGGGATCGCGTCCTCCGCGTCCGTTCCCGGGAACAGCACGGTGAACTCCTCACCGCCGTAGCGGAAGGCCTTGCCGCCACCACCCACGCGGGCGACGTGCGCCGCCACCATTTTCAGCACCTGGTCTCCAAGATCGTGCCCGTAGGTGTCGTTGAACTTCTTGAAGTGGTCGACGTCGAGCATCGCGATCGTGTAGCGGCTGCCGAGCCCCGCCAGCTGCTCGGTCAGCGCGCGCCGGCTGGGGATGCCGGTCAGCTCGTCGCGGAACGCCATGCGATGCGTGTCCTGCAGCACCGCGATCGCCACCATCAGCTCGGCAGCGGCGATGAAGCTCGCGAATGTGATGTATGCATTGGGGACATGGGAGGCGATGGCAAACGCGGCTATCGCACCCGCGAAACTCGCATTCAGGTGGGATCGCCGGACAAACGCGGCGATGGCGGCGACGGCGAAGCCCAGCGCGATGGCGAGGATTGCGGACTGCGGCAGGCGCCCGGCGCTGAGCGGGATCGGGTCGAGAAGCTTCCGGTACGCCAGGTCGACCAGATCGGCGCGGCCCGCATCAACCACCCAGGCCGTGAACGCGATCTGCGCCAGGAGCACGCCGAACCGCAGTGCGCCGTGGCGGTTGAGCACGCCGCGCTCCGGCAGCATCGTCAGCAGCGCCAGATCGACCGGCACGAAGACCGTCAGCGCAACGTAGATCGCGCGCGCATGAAACTCATCAACCCCCTCCTGCAACCACCATTGCCGCGCCGCGTAGGCGGTGGCCAGGATTATGAGGGCGAACATCGCGCGGCCACGGCCGTAGCCGGCCGCGAGCGCCATTCCCAGGGCGAACAGGATGTGGGGGCTGTAGAGGGTGAACCCGGCGAGCGAGCGCGGCAGCCCCGCGCCGTAGATGACCAGCGCGAAGCCCGCCGCGAGGATCGCGACCGGGACCAGGGGCAGTGACAGCGCCCTCAGCAATGCGCGCATGTCAATGGCAAGCGGTATTCGGCGCCGTTAGGGCGCCAGCCGCTCGATCCGCCAGCGGCCGTTGTGCGCGCGGCGATAGAGAATGCGGTCGTGCAGGCGATCCTCGCCGCCCTGCCAGAATTCGAAAGCGTCCGGCGCCAGCCGGTAGCCGCCCCAATGCGGCGGACGCGGCACGGCGCCGGGATATTTCCGCGCAAAGGCCGCGAAGCGGCGCTCGAGCAGGCCGCGGCGCGCTACCACGACGCTTTGCGGCGAGGCCCACGCCGCAAGCTGGCTGCCGCGCGGCCGCGTGGCGAAATACTCGTCCGATTCGCGTGCCATCAGCTTTTCCACGCGCCCTTCGATGCGCACCTGGCGGCCGATCTCGCCCCAGTAGAAAAGGAGCGTCGCGCGCGGGTTGCGCGCCAGCTCGCGGCCCTTGCGGCTGCGGTAATGGGTGTAGAACACGAAGCCGTGCGCGTCGAAACCCTTCAGCAGCACCATGCGCAGCGACGGTTGCCCCGCGCGGGTCGCCGTGGCAAGCGCGACCGCATCCGGCAATGGCTTCACCTCCGCCTGTGCGCGTTCGTACCACTGGGCGAACTGCGCGACGGGGTCGCTTTCGACGTGCTCCTCGTTCAATGGCTGGCGGCTATCCGGCACGCGCGGAATTTTACCGTAAAGATCAACCTCTCACCGCCAAGGACGCCAAGGACGCAAAGGAAAACGAGAATCAATTTTGAACCGCCAAGGCGCCAAGAGAATCAATAATAAAATCTTGAACCGCCAAGAGCGCCAAGCACGCCAAGCACGCCAAGAAGAACAAGAAACAAAATGAACCGCAGGGTAAAGGGGGTCAGTGTAACTTTTCCGTGTTGCATGGACTGAAGAGGGAACGAAAAGTTACACTGACCCTGTTTAGTCGCGTGCCTGTCGTCACCGGCGTATACTCGCGGGGCGCGGGAGTGCGCAGCGCGCTACGAAGAAGGGGGGTCGTCGTATGACAATCGAGAGATCGGTTCTACTCATCGTGGGCATCATCGTGCTCGGCAGCGTTCTGCTCGCCGTCTACCACAACATCAACTGGCTCTGGCTCACGGGAATCATGGGGGCGCATCTCATCCAGGCGTCCGTTACCGGCATTTGCCCTGTCGTAATGACGTTGAAGAAACTCGGGCTGCCGGAGAAAGCAGGCTTTGCGTAAGGCGTAATTAATCGGGGACAGACTGAGCTGCCCCCGGTTTCGCTTCAACGCCCGCCGCGCCCCTGGCGCATGCCGTATTTGGTGCGGTAGTGCTTGGAGAGGATCTTGCGCGTCTGAGCGTACAGATTTGGGTTTCCCGTCGGTGGCGGGATTTCCTTCGCGCCCTTGGGTCCGAACGCCGCCCGTTTGCTCGCTTTCGTCGGCCGAGAGCTCATTGCCGCTGAGGGTTTCTGCTCGTATTGTGCCTCTGGTTTTCTTGGCGCTCTCGGCGTCTTCGCAGCGGAACCTTAAGGCAGAAGGCAGCGATCTTCGTCAATCGTTATACCTTGCGGTTCTTCTTTGTTCTTATCGGCGTCCATCGGCGGCTAAATTAGTTCTTGATCTTTTCCGCGTTTATCGGCGTTCATCCCGTTCCAATGATCTCCGCAAACTCCTCAAGATCCATAGTCCGCGACACGCCTGGAAGACGGACATTGGAACGGGATTCATCTGCGGCCAAATTCTTGTTGCTTTTCCTCCGCGTCCTCCGCGTCCTCTGCGGTGAGAGGTTTACGTAACGTCAGCCGACGAGGCGCCAGGTCCCGTCGCCGCCCGGGCAGGCTTTCACCCGGTTGGTCTGCCTGCCGCCGTCGGTGGTGATTCTCAAGTCGAACTCGCGGCATCTCAGGCCTTCCTGCTCGAAGCCGCGCAGCGGGGTCAGCCGGTAGGTCCAGCGTTTATCGGCGCTGGTCCAGGTGACCGCCTTCTTGTCGCCGGTCAGCTCGAGCGCGTGGCCGATGCAGGCGCGATCGGTCTCATCCATGTCGCGGCCGATCTTCGCGCCGATGACCGCGCCGGCGACGGTGCCGACGAGAATCGCGATCGGCCGGATCTCCCCTTTGCCGACCTGGGAACCGATGGCACCGCCCGCGGCCGCGCCGATGACCGTGCCGACCGCCTCGCGGTTGCAGCGGCCATAGATGATGCCGTAGTGCTTGTCCCACTTCTTGCCGGCGTAGCCGGTATAGGGATCGCCTTTCTTGCGCTTGCCGTGCGCCGGCGCCCAGGGTGGCGGATCGCCATAGGAGCTCAGCGGCACGGCGAAGGCAAGAGCGCCGCCAACAAGGGCGAGCAGGGTCAGGGTGCGGGTGAGGCCGGAGCAAGCGCGCATTTATTCCTCCTGTCTAGCGGGATGGCAGCTCCATCTGCGCATTGGACTACGAGCCGGCTGTCAAGTTTAGCCGCAGGCGCCAATCGCCCCGCACGCCGTGCAGAACTCGCAGCCGTCCTTGTGGATCACCGCCGCGTTGCCGCATTCCGCGCAGCGCTTGCCGTGCAGGATGCGGTAAGCCGCGCCCTCGCGCACCGGCATCCGGTCGTCCTCGGGGATCTCGAGCACGCCCATCTCGGAGAGCGGATAGCCGCGCTCGTCGAGCACGCCGAGCATCGCGTAGCGGTGGATGATCAAGCGCGCGCAGTAGGCGATCGTGCTCGGGAAGTTCTGCTGTTTCTGCTCCCCCGGCACCCGCGCCATGAAGTCGCCCAGCGGCTCGGCGTAATTGAGGAGCTTCCTCAGCTTCATGCCGATCCACGCCGGGTCGATTACGCGCATGTCGAGCGAGAGCAGCTTGCACAGGCCGTCGAGCGCGCGCGGGTACTCGCCCGCCATCCACACCGAATACGGGCGGCGATGGCCGCCCGGCAGCATCAGCTCCTTGAGGATCAGCAGGAAGTCGTCGCCGGCGCGCGGGTTCAACACGTCCACCGTCCACGACATCGTGCCGTCGGTCCCGGTCTTGGGCTCCTTCCGCGCGAACAGCGCTTCGAGCACCGGCGAGCTTCCGTCCAGCTTCGAGAACGCCCCCAGCTCGTCCACGCGGTAGCGCACGATGCGCGCGAACGCCGCCACCAGGCTCGGAACGCGCCGAACCTCGCCGTCGGGCGGCATCGGGCAGTCGAACGCGTCGTCCCCCGCGGTGCGCGCGAGGATCTCGAGCTTCATCTTGAGCCAGGCCTTGTCCTGCGCGCGCATGTCCATCGAGAGCGTCTTCGCGACCGCGCCCAGCCCCCGCGGCTGCTCGGTGCCGTTGACCCAGACCTCGAACGGGAACGGCTCGCCGTTCTCGACGTGGCCGACGAAGATCCCGAACTGGCCGAACGGCGACTCCACCATGTAGGTCCAGGACGGGTTGCCGGCGGCGAGCTTCGGCCGCCCCGGCCAGCGCAGGCTCGCGAGCGCGGGCTGCGGCGCCGCGTCCAGCCGGAGGCGGCGGTCGGCGCTGGTGTCGAGGTCGCTCGGCTGCTCGGCTTCCGGCGCGACCGAGAGCACGGCGCCGAGCACCTTGTTGGGACGGTAGGTGGTGATGCCCTTCAGCCCTGCCTTCCAGGCCTCGAGGTAGAGACTGCGGAACTGCTCGTACGGGTAGTCCTCGGGCACGTTGACGGTCTTGCTGATGGCGGAGTCCACGTACGGCGCAACCGCGGCCACCATGCGCATGTGATCGAGCGCCGAAATGTCCATCGCGGTGACGAACGCGCCCGGGAGCGTCTCCATGTCCCCGCCGAGATGCCGGTAGAGCCGCCACGCGTGGTCCTCGACGTCGTAGGTCTTCATCGAGTCGTCGGGCATGCGCTTCTTGCGCTGGTAGGTCCAGGCGTAGGGCGGCTCGATGCCGTTCGAGGCGTTGTCGGCGAAGGCGAGCGAGATCGTGCCGGTGGGGGCGACCGAGAGCAGGTGGCTGTTGCGGATGCCGTGCGCCCGGATCTCGTTCTTCAGCCGCTCCGGCAGGCGCGAGGCGAAATGAGGGGCGGCGAGATAGCGCTCGGCGTCGAGCAGCGGGAAGGCGCCTTTTTCGCGCGCGAGCGCAATCGACGCCGCGTAGGCCTCGTCGCGCATCGCTTCGGCGATCTTCGCGCCCATCCGGCGCGCTTCGTCGGTGTCGTAGCGCAGCCCCAGCATGACGAGCGCGTCGCCCAAGCCCGTGAAGCCGAGTCCTACGCGGCGCTTGGCGCGCGCTTCCTCGTGCTGCTGCCTGATCGGCCACACGGTCGCGTCGAGTACGTTGTCGAGCATGCGCACCGCGGGCCGCACGACTTTCCCGAGTGCCTCGAAGTCGAAGCGTGCCCTTGCGCTGAATGGCTCGCGCACGAACGGCGTCAGGTTGACCGAGCCCAGGCAGCAGCAGCCGTAGGACGGAAGAGGCTGCTCGCCGCATTGCCCGGTAACCAGTCCGTTGAATATCACTGTGTTGTGGTCGGATTGCGTGGTGTCGTACACCGCCTCTCGCCCAACGTAGGTGATAGCCGCCACTTTGCTCACGAACGGTTGTGACTTGCGTAACACCTTGTCCTTCACCCACTGCCGGTACTTCGCCTTCTTGGTCTCGGAGTGGAGGCCGATCTCTTGCATGAACCGCTCGCGCGACTCCCCATCGACGATGAGTTCGTAATCGGCGCGGCAGGCGTACATCCGTTGCCCGCCCTTGCCGTCCGGCATCAAACGGCTAGCCGCATCCCGCCGCTTGCGGATCCGGCAGAAGACGCCGAAATTGGCAAGCAGCACCTGAACGTCCTTCAGCAGGGGCGGCTCGCTCGAGGCGAGACGGACCGAGCAGCTCTGGCTTGCCCCGGAAACATTGACGGTGCCATCGGCCTGGAACAGACCGCGCAGGTAGCCCTTGACGCAGTCTTCGTTCCCACGCCAGACAACCTCGGGCACTCGCAATTTCGTGGCAGCGGTAAACCCGTAATGCTCGAGGAAACGAGCCAGCAGCACGGAACGGACAAATACGTGGTTTCGAGCGGGTATGGCGGTGGGGGCGACCTGGTAGATACGAGGAGTCACTGCAAGTCCTGCGATCGCGCTGTTGACGTGGCTCGCCACTGCGGAGGCGAGCTCGCGATCCTCGCCCCAGAAGTTGATGATTGCCGCGTCTTCGCCCTTCCCGCGGTTCGTGAAGTGGCCATCACCCGTGATCAGACCGATCAGCCACCCGATCTCGCCGTTGCCCTCGCTGCCGAACTGTCCCTTGCCGGATTGAACCAGCAATTCATCTCCAGGCTTGAGATCCTTGAGCTTGATCTTGCCGCGAGTGGTGTAAAAATCGTGCCAACTCGTCGCTTTGATTTCGTAACCATCCACCGTCTCGACGCGATATACGTCCGCCGTACCCGAAGTCATGAAGGCGGGTGCTGCTGGCCGATGGGTTACGCCGCGATCGTTTAGCCCCAGCGCCCGCAGATCTACGGTTGCTTGCAGCGGAAGGCGGGTCGAATGCAGGTCGCCAATGGAGACGAGTCCGTATTGGGTCTGCAGCCGCGTGTCGGCCGTCACGCAGGGGTTGGTCGATTCAATCCTTTCTGCATAAGAAAGGTTGTTGTCCGCGTTTGCGCGGTCGACGAAGAACACGCCCGGCTCGGCGTGATCGTAGGTGGACTCCATGATCTGCTGCCACAGCTCGCGCGCCTTGACCCTGCGGTAGACCCACAGGCCGTCGGGGCGCTGGCCCGGCTCGCCCTCGAAGTCGGGCGCGGGCGGCTGCTTGTGCACGAGTTCCCAATCCGCGTCGGCTTCGACCGCGCGCATGAAGGCATCGGTCACCGCCACGCTCACGTTGAAATTCCTCAGTTCCCCCTGGTCCTTGGCGTGAATGAAATCCTCGATATCGGGGTGGTCGCAGCGGAGTATCCCCATCTGCGCGCCGCGGCGCGAGCCGGCGGACTCCACCGTCTCGCAGCTCTTGTCGAAGACGCGCATGTAGGACACCGGGCCGCTCGCGGTGCTGTCGGTGCCGCGCACCCGCGCGCCGCGCGGGCGGATCGCCGAGAAGTCGTAGCCGACGCCGCCCCCGCGGCGCATGGTTTCCGCCGACTCCATGAGGGCGACGTAGATCCCGGGCTTGCCGTCCACCGTCTCGGAGACCGAGTCGCCGACCGGCTGCACGAAGCAGTTGATGAGCGTCGCCTGGAGCTGCGTGCCCGCCGCGGAGTTGACGCGCCCGCCGGGGATGAAGCCGCTCTCGAGCGCCTCGTAGAACACCGGCTCCCAGCGTGGGGGATCCTTCTCGACCGCGGCGAGCGCGCGCGCGACCCGACGGCGCACGGCTTCGACGCTCTTCTCGTCGCCCTTGGCGTACTTCTCGAGCAGAACGTCGAGAGTGACCTGCTGGGGGGGTAGTGCGAAACCGGTATCGGTGAGCTTCATATTGTTTCCGGATCTCCCCTTTCAGCGCACAACTCGTCAACGGAAAAATAATGATACTCCGGTTGAGCACCGGATTCTAACCGCTTGTTTAAATTAGTTTGATGAAAATCAAAGGGCGCGAAGATTTCGCGCCCTTCGCACTGCAGGCGGCTGCCGTCAGCCCGCTTTTCGGCGGGAGGTGCCGAACAACGCCGGAAACTGCTGTGTCTGCGCGCGCTGCGGGGAGGGCTGACCGTCGCCGCGCTGTGCGTGCTGCCGCGGTTGCGCGGGCTGCTGGCCCTGCGGGCGCTGCTGATGCCCGGACCACCGGCCCTGCGCGGGATCGCGCGACTCCTGCCGGTGTTCCTGCCGATTCTGCTGCGGATGGTTGCCGCCCTTGCGATGCTGCTGGTGGCCAGTAGTCTGCCGTCCGCGCTCATGGCGCTGCTGCCGGTGCGGTTCCTGCCTGGGCGGCGCTGCGTGGTACGACGATCCGGGCTCGAAACCGGCGATGGTCCGCTGCTCGATGCGCCGGTTGATCAGGCGCTCGATCGCGGCGAACAGCGGGCGATCCTCGCCACTTATGAGCGACACCGCCTCGCCCGATAAGCCCGCGCGGCCGGTGCGGCCGATGCGGTGCACGTAGTCCTCCGCGACGTGCGGCAGGTCGTAGTTCACGACGTGCGGCAGTTCTTCGATGTCCAGCCCCCGCGACGCGATGTCGGTGGCGACCAGCACCTGGAGCTCGTTGTCCTTGAAGCGCTTCAGCGCGCGCGTGCGCGCCGGCTGGCTCTTGTTGCCGTGGATCGCGTCGGCGTCGATGCCGTCGCGCTCGAGGCTCTGGGCGAGCCGGTTCGCGCCGTGCTTGGTCCGGGTGAACACCAGCACCTGTTGCCAGTTGTTGGTCTTCACCAAGTGCGCGAGGAGATCGCGCTTCCTGTCTTTGTCCACCGGATGCGCGACTTGCGAAATGAGCTCGATCGGCCGGTTGCGCGGCGCCACCTCGACGGTGGCCGGGTCGCGCATGAACGAGCCGGCGAGCTTGCGGATCTCGTCGGGAAAGGTCGCCGAGAACAGAAGGTTCTGGCGCCTCACGGGCAGCAGCGCGAGGATGCGGCGAATGGCGGGGATGAAGCCCATGTCGAGCATGCGGTCTGCCTCATCCAGCACCAGGATTTCGACCTGCCGCAGGTCGATCGTGCGCTGCTCGACGTGGTCGAGCAGGCGCCCGGGGGTCGCCACGACGATGTCCACGCCGCGGCGCAGTTCCATGGCCTGCGGGTTGAAGCCGACGCCGCCGAAGATTACGGCCGAGCGCAGCTTGAGATGCCTGCCGTAAGTGCGGACGCTTTCCTGCACCTGTGCCGCGAGCTCGCGCGTCGGCACCAGGATCAGCGAACGTACGGGATGTCGCGCGGGCGAAGCGCTCGTACTGGCGCCCGCGGCGAGCTTCTGCAGTATCGGCAGGGCGAAACCGGCGGTCTTGCCGGTGCCGGTCTGCGCGGCGCCGAGCAGATCGCGCCCGGAGAGCACGATCGGGATGGCTTGCGCCTGGATGGGGGTGGGTTCGGTGTAACCCTGCTCGGCGACAGCGCGGAGCAGCTCGGCCGACAGGCCGAGATTCTCGAATGATGTACTGATGGCAATCTCCTGAAAAATCGGCCCGGGAAGGACTGGCCTTCCAAACCGGTTCAGGCAGATGCGCTACGTTGGAAAAATTCGAGGGGCCTGGAGAGGAACCGCGAACAGGCTGAAACGCTAACCGGACGACGCGAGACAGAAACCTTGCTGCGCATTATACACGGTAACGGCCGCGCCGTCAGTGCGAGTTTTGCCCGTTGCCGGCGCCGGCGCGGCGCAGCCGCGCGTTCTGGCTGCCGGCGACGAGCGTCAACGTGTCGCCGTCGACCAGGAACACCGGCCGTGCGCCCAGCAATTTGAAGAATCGGGTCTCGAACGAGCCGAGCGGCTCGGGGCAGCCGCGGCGCGTTGCCGCCATCGCCTCGACCTCGAGCCAGTCGTCCACCAGGCGCGCCGCGGCGCTCGCGCGGTTGCAGCCGCTGAAGGCCGACATCCTGCCGTCCTTGAACGCGAGCGTCGCGCGCGGCACGCCGGGGATGCGTCCGGTCCCGATGAAGGTCGAGTTGACGAGCTCCCAGTCGCCGTCGGGCACGGCCGACACCACGGGCTCCCGCGGCGGCGGTTCGGAGAATGGCGTGACGCAGCCCTGAACGAGCGCGCAGAGCAATGCGGCAAGCAATGGAAACGAAAGGCGGCGCGCAACATTCGTCCTCCCCCCTTGCGGGGGAGGATTGAGGTGGGGGGTCGGATACCTGATGAGTTGTCGAAGCATTTCTAGATGATAGTCCGTCAGGCGGCGCCGCCGCCGATCAGGAATTGCTGCGCCGCGCGCGCCGCAGCAGGAAGCGCGCGGGATCGACTGCGTCGGCGAGATCGCCCTCGAGCGGCAGGGGCTCGCCTTCCACCGCGCCCGCAATCAATTCGCCGCCGAGCACGGCCCACGTCAGCCCGCGCGAGGCGTAACCCAACGCGCCGTAGAGGCCGTGCAGTCGCGGGAGGGCGCGCGGGTTAATGCGTGTCGCCTGAATGTCCGGCAACGCGCCGATGAGCGGTAACCGGTCCGGCGCGACGCAGCGAAAGCCCACCGCGCCAGTGAGCCGCGCCGGGTCGAGGTCAGCGGCGTTTCCCGGCAGCAGCCGCTCGAGCCGCGCCAGGTTGCCGGCATGTCCTTCCTCGCTCGGCGCGGCGTCCTCGTCCTCGAAATCGTAAGTCGCGCCCGCCACTGCCGCGCCGTTCCCGGCCGGCACCAGGTGTCCCAGGCCGGCCAGCACCGTGCGGAGGCGTGGCAGGCTCCCCGCCGGCAGGAGGGTCAGCTGCCCGCGCACGCGCTTGAGCGGCGCGCCGAGCGGCACGAGGCGGGCAGCGTCGTGCGAGTTGGCGAGCACGACCACCGGCGCCGACGCGATCGTCGCGCCATCCTCCGCGCGGGCTTCCCAGCAGTCGCCGCTACGAGCGAGCGCATGAACAGCTCTGCCGAAATGACGCACGAGCCGCGAGCCGCGATCCGCCGCCGCGAGCTGGGCGTTGACCAGCGAGCCAGGCTGCATCCACCCGCTCTCGGGAAACCACCAGCCGCCGGCGTTTACCTCGACGCCGGCGCGGGTGCCGGCCGTCCCGCGCGGCAGAAAATCCACGTAGCTCGCCGGAAAGCCGAGCGCGCGCACCGTCGCCGCCATGCGTGCTTCGTCGCGCGCGTCCTTCGCGACCTGCAGCACGCCGCAACGCTGCCATTCGAGCCGATGACCGGCGGCCTCGAGCGCGTGCCAGCGATCGAGCGCGTAGAGAAACCCGGCGCGCGTGAGCCGGGAAAGGATGCTGTCGTCGCGCGATACCTGCGGATGGAAGCTGCCGGCCGGCATGCCCGACGCTTCGGCCGCCGGTCCGGCCTGGCGCTCGATCAGCTCGATCGCCCAGCCGCGCGCGGCCAGGCGCTCGACGGCCGCGGCGCCGGCGAGCCCGGCGCCCACGACGATGGCGCGGCGCTCGCTCCACTGCGGCGCCGCGGGCGGCGCGTGGCGCGGCGGCCGGAGCGGCGAATATCGCGCCGCGAGCATGTGCCGCTTGCGGCCGAAGCCGGGACGCAGCTCGGTGACGAACCCGGCGGCGGCGAACGCGTCGCGCACCGCGTGTGCCGACGTATAGGTGGCAGCCGTCGCGCTGAAGCGCGCGAGCCGCGCCAGCGCCTTCATGACCGCGGGTGTCCACATGTCGGGGTTGCGGTCGGGCGCGAAGCCGTCGAGGTAGAACGCGTCGGCGGCGAGCCTGAGCTTGGGCAGAATTTCCGCTACATCGCCAAAGGCGAGGGTGAGCGCGACGCGCTCATCGTCGAAGTGCTGGCGGTGGAGGCCGGGCAGTGGTAGCGGCCACGCGGCCTGCAGCTCTGCGGCGAGCGGCGCGAACTCGGGGTAACGCGCATGCAGCTCCGCCAACCCCTCGCGCGTGAAGGGGTGCTTCTCGATTGAAACGACGTGCAGCCGATCGGGGCGCGCGGGCTCGGCGCGCCACGCCTGCCAGGTCGCGAGGAAGTTGAGCCCGAGGCCGAAGCCGGTTTCGAGGATGGTGAAGACGCGCGCGCCGGCCCAGCGGGCGGGCAAATCGTTGCCGCCGAGAAACACGTGCCGCGCCTGGCCCGGCCCGGAATCGGCGCTGTAATAGACGTCATGGTATTCGGGCGAATACGGCGTGCCGTTGGCATCGAATACCGGGGCGGCAGGAACGAGCGGAGAGGGCATGCTCAGCCGACCGTGCGATACCTCAAGAGCGGGCAGCTGCCTCCAAGGGGGGTTGGGGCGCCTTGGCGGGATTCCGGCGCCACACGGCGGGCGTCGTCCCCATTTCCCGCTTGAACGCGCGGCTGAATGCCGCCTCGGAATCGTAGCCGACGTCGGCGGCGACGGATGCGACGTTGCGGTTGCCCGAGCGCAGGAGGTTCGCCGCGAGCTGCAGGCGCCAGCGGGTGAGATATTGCATCGGCGGCTGCCCGACGAGGCCGGTGAACCGTTCGGCGAGGGCCGAGCGCGACAACCCGACCGCGCCCGCGAGCTCCTCCACCGTCCAGGCGTGGGCCGGCTTCGAGTGGATCAAGGCGAGCGTCTTGCCCACGAAACGGTCGCGCAGGCCGGCGAGCCAGCCGGTCTGGTCCGGGGGCAGGCTCTCGATGTGGCGGCGGATCGCTTCCACGAACATCAGCTCCGAGAGCTTCGCCAGCACGGTGCCCGCCCCGGCGCGCTGGCCGGCGGATTCATTGAGGCTGAACCGTATGGACGAAATCAGCCACTGGGCGCCGGGACCTTCGCGCATGTCGACGATCATGACGCGCGGCAGCGCCGCAAGGACTGTGTCGAACAGCGAAGAGTCACAGGCGAGGTATCCGCACACCATCCGCGTCACCTCGCCGCCGCCGCCGTAGCGCACCTGTGGCACCTCGTCGGGGCCGCGCTGCACGACCAGCGGGCCTCCCGGAACCGGCCGGCGCGAAACATCGCTGCCCAGGGAGTGCGCCTCGCCGCCGGGAATGACGATGAGGTCTCCGGCCCGCGCGGTCCCCACCGTTTGGCCGGGAACGGACACCTCGCAACGACCCTCGGTCACCAGGTGATAGATCACGACGTGCTGCGCATCCGGCATGTGCTCGACGCACACTTCGACGCCGGAGGGCTCGCCGACGCACCAGGGTGCGGTGAACTCGACGTCCAGGAACACGGCGCCGGTCAACCGCACGATCCTCAGCACGTCCGACAGCGCGTCCAAGCGGGCCTCCCGGGGCAATTCCGGCGTCCCGCGCAAGCGATCCGGCGGATCGGTCATGGGCGGGCGCCGAGGCGCAACCGATACTAGCACCCCAACGCGCGGCCGACCAAGACCGGTTGCGCTCCACACACCCACCACTAGAGAGGAGATACACCATGCAAGCCGTGCTACAGCAGCAGCAAGCCGATGCCGGGCGCTACGCCAAGTGCATCGAGGTGTCGAAGCGCATCCGCTGGGACATCGACCGCGACGTCATCCGCGGCCGCCGGTTCGATTTTTCGAGGAAGTTCCTGCCGGACGGCATCTCCAAGGTCAACGAGCTCGATTTCCTCAGCGCGGACGAGCGGCGGCAGCTCTCCCAGGTCCAGGGCCGCACCTACGCGAACATGTTCGGGCTGGTCGAGCGCTTCATCGGCGCCAAGATCCTGGAAGTGAGCCGCGAGCACTGGCTCGGCGACCAGGTGAAGCTCGAGGCGCTGGTGCGCTTCACCGACGAGGAGCTGAAGCACCAGGAGCTGTTCCGACGCATCGAGCGCATGGCGGCAGAAGACATGCCCGAAGGCTACGGCTTCCTGCCGCAGCCCAACGACGTTGCTTCGGTCGTGCTCGGGAAATCGACCTGGTCGGTGCTGGGGCTCACGTGCTTCATCGAGCTCTTCACCCAGGCGCACTACCGCTCGAGCATCGAGCCCGATGCGAACCTCTCCGAGCTCTACAAGGACGTGTTCCTGTTTCACTGGAAGGAAGAGTCGCAGCACGCGATCCTCGACGAGCTCGAGTGGCGGCGCGAGAACGCCAACCTCTCCACGGTGGAGCGCGACATTGCAGTGGACGACCTGATCGCGCTCGTGGGCGCGGTGGACGGCCTGCTGCAATTGCAGGCGGGCGCCGACGCGGATTACTTCCTGAAGGTCTGCGGCCGGCCGTTCACGGAGCAGGAGCAGGCGCGTGTGCGCGCCGGCGTGCTCAAGGCCTATCGCTGGCAGTACATCGTCTCCGGCGTCGAGGACCCTCGCTTCATGGACATCCTCGGCAGCATGATCACGCCGGAGCAGGCCGATCGCATCGGCAAGGCGCTGGCGCCGATCGTAGGTTGAGGGGCAGGGGCCGGCCGGTCTCAGGCCGGCCCTCCCCGCTGCGCGAGGAATTCCGCGAGGATGCGGGCGGTGTGGGAGCGCACCACCCCGTCGGCTTCGCCGCCACCCCTCCTTGCCAAGGAGGGAAGGCTGATGATTTCTTCCGGCGTGCCTTGGGCGACGATGCGGCCGCCGGCGTCGCCTCCTTCCGGCCCGAGATCAAGGATCCAGTCGGCTTCGGCGATCACGTCGAGGTTGTGCTCGATCACGACGACGGTGTTGCCCGCGTCCACCAGCCGATGCAGCACGCGCAGGAGCTTCTCGACGTCGGCCATGTGGAGCCCGACGGTCGGTTCGTCCAGAACATACAGGGTGCGCTTTTCCGGCGATGTATGCCCCCCCACCCCATGCCCCTCCCCCGCAGGGGGGGAGGGAGAAGAACGGACCTTCGCAAGCTCGGTCACCAATTTAATGCGCTGCGCCTCGCCGCCGGAGAGCGTCGGGCTCTGCTGGCCGAGCGTGAGGTAGCCGAGCCCCACGTCCTGCAGCAGGGTGAGCGCGTGGTGGATCGACGCGTGCGCGGAGAAGAATTCCACCGCCTTGTCCACGCTCATCAGAAGCACCTCACCGATGCTCCGGTCCTTGAAGCGCACCGCGAGCGTCTCGGGGTTGAAGCGCGCGCCGCGGCACGCCTCGCAGGTGACTTTGACGTCGGGGAGGAACGACATCTCGATCTTCTTCAGCCCCTGACCCTCGCACCCTTCGCAGCGCCCGCCCGCGGTGTTGAACGAGAAGCGCGAGGCGGTGTAGCCACGCATGCGCGCCTCCGGCGTTTCCGCGTACAGCCGCCGCACCTGGTCCCAGAAGCCGACGTAGGTCGCGGGGCAGGAGCGCGGCGTCTTGCCGATTGGGGTCTGGTCCACCTCCAGCACACGAGCAATTTGGTCGGCGCCCGTGATGGAACGACAGCCGACCAAATTCAGGGATGAGGGATGAGGGATGAGGGATGACCCGGCTTCGCGTTTGCCGGACTTTCTTCCCGCCCTCCGCCTTCCGCCTTCATCCTTCCGCTGCCGCGGCCAGTCGCGCTGCTCCGCGACGAGACGCCGCAGGTTGTCGTGGAGCACGTCGCGCGCAAGGGTGGACTTGCCGGAGCCGGAGACGCCGGTTACCGCGATCAGCCGTCCGAGCGGCACGCGAATGTCGAGGCCTTTCAGATTGTGCAGAGAGGCGCCGCTGACGGTGACCGCGGAGCTGGGGGGAGTCACGGGACGCCGTGCATGCAGGGGATGCTTGAGCGGCTGCGCCAGGAATCGCCCCGTGACCGAGGCCGGTATGCGCATGAGCTCCTTCGCGGAGCCCACCGCGACCACCTCGCCGCCGCGATTGCCCGCGCCGGGGCCGAGGTCCACCACGTGTTCCGCGCGGCGGATGGTCTCCTCGTCGTGCTCCACCACCACCAGCGTGTTGCCCTTGGCCTGGAGCTTCGCCAGCGTGTCGAGCAGCACGCGGTTGTCGCGCGGGTGCAGCCCGATGGTCGGCTCGTCGAGAATGTAGGCGACGCCGCGCAGGTTGGAGCCGAGCTGCGCCGCGAGCCGGATGCGCTGCGCCTCGCCGCCGGAGAGCGTGGGCGCGGCGCGGTCGAGCGCGAGGTAGGCGAGCCCCACTTCGCGCAGGAACGCGAGACGCGAGCGCAGCTCCGCCAGGATGTCGCGCGCAATCTCCGCCTGCCGCCCGTCCAGGCGCAGATCGTTGAAGAATTCCTCCATGACCGATACCGGCATGCGGGACAGATCGGCGATGGAGCGGCCACGAAAGCGCACGGCGAGCGCGGTCGGATTGAGCCGCCGCCCCGCGCACGCGGGGCACGGCGCGGCTTCGCCCTCGTACCACTCGTTCCACCAGATTTCCTCTCCGGTCTGCTGCTCGTCGAACCCGGAGATCCTCAAGCCGGTGCCGTAGCAGGTCTTGCACCAGCCGTGCCTGGAGTTGTAGGAAAAGAGCCGCGGGTCGAGCTCGGGAAAGCTCGTGCCGCAGGAGGGACAGGCACGCTTCACGGAAAACACCGTCTCGCTCATGCGAGCGTCCGAAGGTTCGCCGGTTTCCATCGCGCGCGCGAGCGCCTCCAGCGGGGCGAGGACCTGGACCACGCCCTTGCCGTGATCGAGCGCGCGCTGGAGCGCTGCGCGCAATGCCGCCTCGTTGTCCGGATCGGCGCGCACGTCGGCGACCGGCAGCTCGATCGTGTGCTCCTGGAAGCGCGAGAGCCGCGGCCAGTTGGCGGTGGGAACGAACCCGCCGTCCACGCGCAAGTGGGTATGCCCCTTTCCCCGCGCCCAGCGAGCGAGGTCGGTGTAGTAGCCCTTGCGGTTCACGACCAGCGGCGCGAGCAGTCCCACGCGCGAGCTGCGATGCTCGCGGAGAATTCTCGCTGCGATCATGTCCACGCTCTGGGGCTCGATCGGCACTTCGCACGTCGGGCAGTGCTGGGTGCCGAGCTTCACGTAGAGCAGCCGCAGGAAGTGGTGGATCTCGGTCAGCGTCGCCACCGTGCTCTTGCGCCCGCCGCGGCTCGTGCGCTGCTCGATGGCGACGGTCGGCGGGATGCCGAAGAGAGCGTCGACGTCGGGCCGTGCCGAGGGCTCGACGAACTGGCGCGCGTAGGCGTTGAGCGATTCGAGGTAGCGGCGCTGGCCTTCCGCGAACACGATGTCGAAGGCGAGCGTGGACTTGCCCGAGCCGGAGACGCCGGTTACCACCGTAAAGCGGTTACGCGGGATGGCGACGTCGATGTTTTTCAGGTTGTGCTCGCGGGCACCGTGCACTTCAATGCAGGGATGAGGGATGGGAGCGCGCCGAGGGGCGGAGGAGGGGCCCCGAACTTGTTCGGGGATCTGACCCCCGGCGGCGCGCAGGGCGGCCGACACAGAGTGACCATCTTGTGATGTCGTTTCGGAGACCGCCGTTGAGGGATGACGAGCCAGCGGCGGCACAGCCGGTTCCGCTGCCGTCGGCGTCGGCGTCGGGGCGAGGGCGGATTCGTAGTCGCGCAGGGCCTTGCCGGTGTGGGAAGTCGGGTGCGCGGCCACTTCTGCCGGCGTACCGGCCGCGACGATTTCGCCCCCGGCGTCGCCGCCTTCGGGGCCGAGATCGATGATCCAGTCGGCGGCGCGGATGACGTCGAGGTTGTGCTCGATCACGACGAGCGAGTGACCCGCGGCGAGTAGCTTGCGGAAAGCCCGCAGCAGCTTGGCGACGTCGTCGAAGTGGAGCCCGGTGGTCGGCTCGTCGAACAAGAACAAAATCCCCCCGCTCGCTTTGCTCGCACCCCCCTTTGTCAAAGGGGGGGCAGGGGGGATTCTGGCTTCCGCTAGGTGGCCGGCGAGCTTCAGGCGCTGCGCTTCGCCGCCCGAGAGCGTCGGCACCGGCTGGCCGAGGCGCAGGTAGTCGAGCCCCACGTCGGCGAGCGGCCTGAGCGCGCGCTGCACTTCCCGATGGTCGCTGAAGAACTCGAGCGCCTCGGAGACCGTCAGGTCGAGCACGTCCGCAATCGACTTCGCCGTCGCCCCGGTCCGGGATGCGGCCGGGGGCTCGACCTTGACCTCGAGCACTTCCGCCCGGAAGCGCCGCCCGTCGCAATCGGGGCAGCGCAGGTAGACGTCGGACAGGAACTGCATCTCGACGCGCTCGAAGCCGTTGCCGCTGCAGGCGGGGCAGCGGCCGTTGCCCGAGTTGAAGCTGAAGGTGCCCGCAGTGTAACGCCGCTCGACCGCGGCCGGCGCCGCGGCGAAGAGCTTGCGGATCGCGTCGAACGCCCCGACGTAGCTCGCGGGATTGGAGCGCGTGGTCCGCCCGATCGGCGACTGGTCCACCATCACGGTCTCCGCGATGCGCTCGTGGCCCTTCAATGAGCGGTGCGCGCCGGGCGTCTCCGTGGGCCTGCCTTTCGTCTTGAGCAGTGCCGCGTGGAGCACGTCCTGCACCAGCGTTGACTTGCCCGAGCCCGAGACACCGGTGACGCACACCAGTCGCTCGAGCGGGATCGTGACGTCAATGTTCTTCAGGTTGTGCTCCGCCGCCCCGTAAAGCTGCAGGCGCGGCCCGATTTTCGCGGGCGACCGCGGGGCAAGGCCCGCATCGGCGCGCCTCCGCCCGGCGAGGTAATCGGCGGTGAGCGTGCCGGAGCGCTTGAGCGCTTCCGGAGTGTCGAAGCACACGACGCGGCCGCCGCGCTCGCCTGGGCCCGGCCCCAGGTCGAGGATACGGTCGGCGGCGAGCATGATCTGCGGGTCGTGCTCGACCACCACCAGCGAATTTCCGGCGCCACGCAGATTCTTCATGACGCCGATCACGCGGCCCATGTCGCGCGGATGCAGTCCGATCGAGGGCTCGTCCAGCACGAACAGCGTGTTGGTGAGCGAGGTGCCGAGCGCGGTGGTGAGGTTGATGCGCTGTACCTCGCCGCCCGACAGCGTGCGCGACTGGCGGTCGAGCGTGAGGTAGCCGAGCCCGACCTCCGCGAGGTAGCCGAGCCGAGCGCGAATATCGGAAAGGAGGAGGCTTGCCGCGTCGTCGAGCGGCGCCGGGAGACTCAGCCCGTCGAAGAACGCGCGCGTCTTCGCGATCGGCAGCAGCACGAGATCGTGCAGCGAAAGGCCCGGGAGCGACGCGGTGCGGTTCGCGTCCCAGCCCGCGCCCTGCGGCTTGAAGCGTGCGGCGGGCGCGAGCACGGCATCCGCGTTCGTTTTGCTTCCCACGCGCCACAGCAGGGCGTCGGGCTTCAAGCGCGCGCCCCCGCACGCCGCGCAGGGCGTGTAGGCGCGGTAGCGCGAGAGCAGCACGCGCACGTGCATCTTGTAGGCCCTGGTCTCGAGCCACTTGAAGAAACGCGCGACGCCGTACCAGCTGCCGGGCCAGGATTTCCGCCAGCTCACCCAGCCGGGATCGCCCTCGATGACCCACTGCCGTTGTTTCGCGTCGAGCTCTCGCCAGTGCGTGTCGAGCGGCACGCCGCGTTTCCTCGCGTACTCGACGAGGTCGTCGTTCCAGCCGCGATAGGTCTCGGACAGCCACGGCCGGATCGCGCCCTCGCGCAGCGTCCTCGATTCGTCGGGTATGACGAGCCCGTAATCCACCCCGATCACGCGCCCGAAGCCGCGGCAGGTTTCGCAGGCGCCGATCGGCGAGTTGAACGAGAACAGGCTCGGCGTGGGGTCGGCGTAGTGAATGTTGCAGTCGGGGCAGTGGAGATCCGTGGAATACTTCCAAGGATGAAGGATGAAGGATGAAGGATGACCCCCGTCGCCATTCGCGACGGGATAGATGTTGACGCGGCCCTGGCCGACGCGGAGCGCGGCTTCGAGCGCCTCGATGATGCGCGCGCGCTCGGTCGATGACATGCGCACGCGGTCCTGCGTCACTTCCAGGAGGCCGTCGCGCTGCGCGTGGAACCTGGTGTACCCCTGGCGCTGGAGCAGCCCCCTGACCTCGCTCTCGGTGAAATTCTTCGGCACGGCGACGGGAAACGTGATGACGAGACGCGGATCGCCCGCGGCCGCGGCCCGGGCCGCGAGGTCGGCGTGTATCGTGTCGGGCGTGTCGCGCGCGACCTTTGCGCCGCAGCCGCGGCAGAACAGCTGCGCGCCGCGCGCGAACAGGAGCTTCAGGTGGTCGTTCAGCTCCGTCATGGTGCCCACCGTCGAGCGCGAGGTGCGCACCGGGTTCACCTGGTCGATCGCGATCGCCGGCGGAATGCCTTCGATCGCGTCCACCCGTGGCCGGTCCATGCGATCGAGGAACTGCCGGGCGTAGGGCGAGAAGGTCTCGACGTAGCGCCGCTGGCCCTCCGCGTAGAGCGTGTCGAATACCAGCGACGACTTGCCCGAGCCCGACACGCCGGTCACGACGATGAGCTCGTTCAGCGGCAGCTCGAGCGTGAGGTTCTTGAGGTTGTTCTGGCGCGCGCCGCGGATGACGATCGCGCCGTTGGGCTGTTCGGGCATCGGGATTGCAGTTCCGGTCGGATGCAGTGGCCGGGCGGCGCCAAGCTCTGCCGGAGGAAAGGGCAATTCTAACCAAAGCCGCCGCCGGTCGCCGCTATATAATATGCGGCGATGAAACCCTTGCTGAGACCGACCTGCGTTCTCATCGCAGCGGTGCTGCTGCAGCCCGCCGCGGCGCAGGTCTTCTACAAATCCACCATGCCGGACGGCAGCATCGTGTACGGCGACAAGCCGGCGCCCGACGCGGTGAAAGTGGAAGAAACCCGGCCCGACATCTCCAAGCGGGGCATCGGGGGCACCACGTCGCGCGAAAAGAAAGTGCTGAAGGAGTTGGAAATGTCGCGGGCGCAGCGCGAAGCCGGACAGGACAAAGCGCAGGCGGCCGAGGAGGCGCTCAGAAATGCGGAGGCCGCACGCGCCTCCGGCAAGGAGCCACTCGAAAACGAGCGTATAGGCACCGCCGGCGGAACCTCCCGCCTCAACGAAAGCTACTATGACCGCCAGCGCAAGCTCGAAGAAGCGGTAGACAAGGCGCGCAGCGAGCTCGAAGCCGCCCGCGCGGGCAGGTAGGAAGTGGACAGGGTCAGGGGTGTCTGCAACAGTTGCGTATCGTCGTTCCCGCGAAGGCGGGAATCCATGCTGATCTGATCATCACTGGATCCCCGCCTACGCGGGGATGACGTTCATCCGCGCATTCTGCCGTCCATGTCTGAACGACGCATCGGGATCATCCTGCACGGCGCAACGAAAACTTGCGCGCTCGTCATGACGCATTCTCCTGCACTCGGCGATCACCCATGAGTGAGCGGCGCATTGGGATCATAATGAATGGTGTGACCGGGCGCATGGGCACGAACCAGCACCTCGCGCGCTCGATCCTGGAGATCCGCAAACAGGGCGGCGTCGCATTGAAGGACGGTACGAGGCTGATGCCGGACCCCATCCTCGTCGGCCGCAACGCCGCCAAGCTGGAGAGTCTCGCCAGGGTGCACGGTGTCGAGCGCTGGACCACGGATCTGGCGAAGGCGCTGGACGGCGATGCGGACATGGTGTTCTTCGACGCCGCCTCGACCCAGCTGCGCCCCCGGCTGCTCAGGCAGGCGATCGCCGCCGGCAAGCACGTCTATTGCGAAAAGCCCGTCGCCACCACGCTCGCCGCTGCGCTCGGCCTTTATCGCGCCGCGAAGAAGGCGCGCGTGAAGCACGGCGTCGTGCAGGACAAGCTGTGGCTGCCCGGGCTGCTGAAGCTCAAACGGCTGCGCGATTCGGGATTCTTCGGCCGCATTCTGTCGGTGCGCGGCGAGTTCGGCTACTGGGTGTTCGAGGGCGACCGGCAGCCGGCGCAGCGCCCATCGTGGAACTACCGGAAGGAGGACGGCGGCGGGATCATCCTCGACATGCTGTGCCACTGGCGCTACGTGCTCGATAATCTGTTCGGTGAAGTCAAGGCGGTGTCGTGCCGCGGCGCGACGCACGTCCCGTACCGGTGGGACGAGAGCGGAAAAAAATACCGGGCGACCGCCGATGACGCCGCCTACGCGACTTTCGAGCTCGCGGGCGGCGTGATCGCGCATTTCAACAGCGCATGGACCGTGCGGGTGCGGCGCGACGATCTGCTCACGCTGCAGGTGGACGGGACGAAGGGCTCCGCGGTCGCGGGACTGCGACGCTGCTTCACGCAGTCGCTCGAGGAGACGCCGAAACCCGTGTGGAACCCGGATGTCCCGCAGACTATCGATTTTTTCGCGGGCTGGAAGGAAGTCCCCGACGATGCCGCATGGGACAACGCGTTCAAGGCGCAGTGGGAGCTCTACCTGAAGCACGTCGCGGGCGAGGGCCCGTTCCGCTGGGGACTGCTCGAGGGCGCGAAGGGCGTGCAGCTCGCCGAGCTGGGTCTCAAGAGCTGGCGCCAGCGGAAATGGCTCAACGTGCCCGCGCTGAGGAAATAGCAACCCTCCCCCTTGACGGGGGAGGGAAAAAAGAACCCCTCCCCCTCAGGGGGAGGGCTAGGGTGGGGGTGGTTTCAACCAGAGTATGAAACGCGACGCAATCCAGACGATAGAGCTCCCGGTTGCGGGAAAGAAGCTCGAACCGTATCGCGTGCGGGAGCCGCGGCGATTCGAGAAACCGTCACGGCCCTTCACACGCGTCGCCTACGCCGCGGCGCACGTGGTGGCCGATCCGTGGTCGGCGCGCGAGCCCTGGCTCGAGGCGGCGGTGGACTGGGACGCGACCGTCGCCTTCCGCCGCTACCTGTGGTCGTGGGGCCTCGGCGTGGCCGAGGCGATGGACACGGCGCAGCGCGGCATGGGCATGGACTGGCCGGCGTCGCTCGAGCTGATCCGCAGGACGCTGGAAGACGCGAAGGGCGTGCCGGGCGCGGTGGTCGGCTGCGGCGCGGGCACCGACCACCTGGCGCCGGATCCGGGACTCACGATCGAGCGGGTGATCGCGGCCTACGAGGAGCAGTGCGCGGCGGTGGAGAAACTCGGTGGCCGCATCGTTCTCATGGCGAGCCGCGCGCTCGCGGCCTGCGCGAGGTCGCCGGACGACTATGGACTCGTTTATGACCGGGTGCTGTCCCAGGTCAGGGAGCCGGTCATCATTCACTGGCTGGGCGAGATGTTCGATCCCGCGCTCGAGGGCTATTGGGGCCACGGCGACCACGCGCAGGCGATGGACGTCTGCCTCGAGGTGATCCGGAAGAATGCGGCAAAGGTGGACGGCATCAAGGTGTCGCTGCTCGACAAGGAGAAGGAGCTCGTCATGCGGCGGCGGCTTCCTAACAGCGTGCACCTGTACACCGGCGACGACTTCAATTTTGCCGAGCTGATCGAGGGCGACGCGGAGGGTTACTCGGACGCGCTGCTCGGCATCTTCGACGCAATCGCGCCCGCGGCTTCAGGCGCATTGTCCGCGCTCGCGGCCGGCGACCGCGCCGGCTACCACGACATCCTCGCGCCAACCGTGCCGCTGTCGCGCCACATTTTCCGGGCGCCGACGCGCTTCTACAAGACCGGCGTCGTGTTTCTGGCATGGCTCAACGGGCACCAGGAGCACTTCGTGATGGTCGGCGGCCAGGAGAGCGCGCGCAGCCTGCTGCACCTCGCGGAGCTGTTCCGCCTCGCGGATGAGGCCGGGCTCCTCGCCGATCCGGCGCTCGCCTGCCATCGCATGAAGCAATTCCTCGCACTGCGCGGTATTGCTTGATCCACGACCCGCGCTTCTGAATGAAGATATCCCCGCCTGATCCGGCGCTGCTGTCGCTGAACACCGCGACGGTGCGGGAAAAGTGGAGCCTGCGCGAGATGATCCAGGGCTGCGCGCGGCACGGCATCCGCGGCATCTCGCCGTGGCGCGACAAGCTAGCGGAGCTCGGCGCAAAGGAAGCGGCGAAGCTGATTCGCGATCACGGCCTGACCGTGACGGGTCTCTGCCGCGGGGGCATGTTTTCGGCCGCGGACCGCAAGGGGCGCCAGGCGGCGCTGGATGACAACCTGCGCGCAATTGACGACGCGGCGACCATCGGCGCGCGTTGCCTTGTGCTCGTCGCCGGGGGTCTCCCCAGGGGCTCCAAAGACCTCGCCGGCGCGCGCGAAATGGTGCGCGACGGCGTCGGCGAGGTCCTCGACCGCGCGCGCGCCGCGGGCGTGCCGCTGGCGATCGAGCCGCTGCACCCCATGTATTGCGCCGACCGCGCCTGCATCAACACCCTGGCGCAGGCGCTCGACCTGTGCGATCAGCTCGACTCGGGGAAGGGCGGGGCGCTCGGCGTCGCAGTGGATGTCTACCACGTATGGTGGGATCCCCAGCTCAAGGCCGGCATCGAGCGCGCGGGCGACAAGCGCCTGCTCGCCTTCCACATCTGCGACTGGCTGATGCCGACGACCGATCTTCTCAACGACCGCGGCATGATGGGCGACGGCGTGATCGATCTCCCGTTCATCCGCTCGTGGATGGAGGCGGCGGGCTACCGCGGCTTCCACGAAGTGGAGATCTTCTCCGCGAAGAACTGGTGGAAGCGCGAGCCGGACGACGTGCTCGGCGTCGTCAGGCGCCGCCACCAGGAGTGCTGCTGACCACCCCCATCCCAACCTTCCCCCGTCCAGGGGGAAGGGGAACATCGTTATGCCGTCCGCAGCGCCGCCAGCACCTTGTCCGGCGTGAACGGCACCGAGCGCACGCGGACGCCCACCGCGTCGTAGATCGCATTGGCGATCGCGGACGGCACCACCGCGGCGGTCGGCTCGCCCGCGCCCCACGGCCGCTCCGTCGGACGGTCGATGAGGTCGATGTAGACCTCGGGCACGTCCGGAAACCTGAGGATCGGATAGCTCTTCCAGTCGACGCTCGTCACCATCGAGCGGTCCCACTGCAGGTCCTCGATCAGCGTGCGGCTGACAGTCTGCACCACGTTGCCGTCGATCTGGTTGCGCAGGCCGTCGGGATTGATGATCTGGCCGCAGTCGTGCGCGACATAGAAGCGCTCGACCTTGACCTGCCCGGTGCGGCGGTTGACGGTCACGTCGGAGACCACCGCGACGTAGGTGCGCACCAGCTCGTACTTGATGTAGGAGAAGCCGCGGCCGCCCGCGATGTCGCCCTTGTCGCGCGGACGCTTCCCGCGCGGGGCCCAGTTCGCCATCCGCACGCAGCGGTCGATGCACTCGGCCCCGCGCGCGTCCTTCAACTGCCGGAGCCGGTACTCGACGGGGTCGACGCCCGCCGCCGTCGCGCACTCGTCCATGAAGCACTCGTTGGCGTAGGTGTTCTGCATGCGGCCCGGCGTGCGGATCCACGACGGCTTGAACGGCGTCTCGGCGAGCCAGCGCGCGGTCGCCTGGATGTTGGGGAAGGTGTAGGGAACCGCGAGCGACTGGAAGATGTTGCCCGGGAACGCGGTGTCCTTGGGCAGCCCCGCGAGCTCGGCGGCGGTGAGCGTCACCTCGAGTCCCTTCGGCCGGTTCGGCATGTAGCCGGTGACTTCCCATGCCAGCACGTTGCCGCTGGCGTCGAGCGCGGCGCGATTTTCGAGCAGCGTCGGCGGGCCCTTGGGCGACCACGCCTGCTCGTCCGCGCGGCTCCATTGCAGGCGCACCGGCTTGCCAATCTCCCTCGCGATCAGCGCCGCTTCCGCTGCCGCGTCCTCGTGCCCGTTCCTGCCGTAGCAACCCGAGCCCTCGATATACAGGCAGCGGATGTCGTCGGCCTTCATGTCGAGCATCTTCGCGAGCTGCCGGCGCAGCCCGTGCGTCGCCTGCGAGGACGTCCACACCGAGAGCTTGCCGCCCTGGTACTCGGCGACGGCGCACGACGGTCCCATCCCTGCATGCGTGTGCACCGCGAAGTCGTAGGTAGCCGAGAGCCGCCGGGCGCCGGTCGGCATGGCCTTCGCCGTGTCGCCGACCTTCTGGAACGACTCGTCCCTGACCACCTTGGTGTTGCGCACGTGCTCCCAGGTCCGGCTTTTCTCGGGCAGGCCTTCCCATTTCGACCAGCTCGCCTTGATCGCTCCCGCGCCCCTGATCGCAGCCCACTCGTTCCGTGCCACCGCCGCGACGAAGTTGCCTTTTCGCACCGTCGTGACGTAGCCGGGGATCTTCTTCGCCGCGGAATCGTCCAGCGCAAGCAGCTCGGCCTTCATCGCGGCGGGCCGCACGATCCGGGCGTGCAGCATGCCGCGGCGCCTGAAGTCGTGCATGTAGGTGAATCGTCCGGTGACCTTGGCCGGAATGTCGAGGCGGTTCACCGATCTTCCGACGATCGTGTAATCGGAGGGAGACTTCAGCGGCGCCTTGCCGTCCACCTTCATCTCGAAGTTGCGGCCGCCGACCAGCTGTCCGTAGGTCACGCCCTTGCCGCCGCTGCGCGCGCTGATGACGCCATCCTTGACGGTGACGTCGCCGCGCTGCACGCCGAGCTTCGACGCGCCCTGAGCGAGCAGCGCCTCGCGCGCGGTCGCGCACGCCTGCCGCAGCTGCATGCCGCCGATCTGGATGGAGAGGCTTGCCCAGGTATTGCCCTGGTCGGGAGTGAGCGCGGTGTCGCCCTCGATCAGCGTCACCCGCTCCATCGGCACGTACAGCTCCTCGGCCGCGATCTGGGTGAGCGCGGTGAAAACGCCGGTGCCGAGGTCCACCTTGCCGGAATAGACCGTGACGCGGCCCCTCGCGTCGATGGCGACGAAGCCGTCCACCTGGTCGAGCGCTACGGTCTTGGCGGCCGCCTTGCCCTTCTCCGCGGCCTGCGCCAGCGGGTGGGCCAGCGAGAACGTGACGACCAGCGCGCCGGAGCTTTTGAGAAAATCGCGACGGGAAAATTTTTCCATCAACATGGCTCGACCCTCCTCACGCCATCATTTCGGAAGCGCGCTTCACCGCCCGGATGATGCGCAGGTGCGTGCCGCAGCGGCACAGGTTGTCGGCGAGCGCCTGGCGGATCTCGGTCTCGCTCGGCCGCCGGTTCTTCGCCAGCAGCTCGGCGGCCTGCATGATCATGCCGTTGATGCAGTAGCCGCACTGTACCGCCTGCTCCTGGATGAACGCCTCCTGCAGCGGATGCAGCCTCGAGCCCCGGCCGAGCCCTTCCAGCGTCACCACCTTCTTGCCGGCGGCCTGGGCGACCGGGAAGCGGCAGGAGCGCACGGCTCGTCCGTCCACGTGCACGGTGCAGGATCCGCATTGCGCAAGCCCGCAGCCGAAGCGCGGCCCGTGCAGTCCGAGGTTCTCGCGCAGTGCGAGCAGCAACGGCATTTGCGGATCGTCCACGCGCAAGTCGTGCGACTTGCCGTTGACATCGAGATTGACGGTGGTTGCCATCTTGTTCTCCTCCTGGGTGACGCGGGCGGGGAATCAATCTATTCCTGCCGCGTCACACTGGCAAGCCGCCGCAGAAGGCCATGATTTTTCTGAGGTACGGGGCGGTCCGTCGTCGCAGCCTGGCCGGCAGGTGCCGCGCCGCCGCTATCAGCTCAGGAGGAAGCGCGTGACGGCCGCGATCTGCTGCGGGTCCATCAAGGCCGGCGCGTGGCCGGCGCCATCGAACTCCACGACCTGCAAATCGGGCTTCTCCGACCGCATGCGGTCCACGGTGACGCGCGAGAGCACATCGGAATCCGCGCCCCGCAGCACCAGCACCGGGCAGCGCACCTTTGCCCAGACGCTCCACAGGTCCATGCCGGCGAGGAAGTTGGGGCCGAGCGGGAACTCGGGGTCGGAATGGCCACGCATCGTCTCGCCGATTCCCGGGTCGTAGCGCAGCCGGTAGTCACCCTTCTCCGCCGCGAAGACGCTGTGCCGGGCAAGGTGACGCCACTGCTTGTCCGTCAGCCGGCCGAACGGCGCGCAAACCTCGCGGATCCATGCCTCGGCCGCAGCCACGGACGGAAACGAGCGCCCGCCGCCCACGTAGCCCTTCAGCCGGTAGAGCGAGCCCCAGGACACGAACGGGCCGACGTCGTTCAGCACGAGCCGCCGGATCGGCGAGCCCGGCTTCGCCGCGAGCAGCATCCCGATCAGCCCGCCCATCGAGGTGCCGACCCAGTCGATTCGCTTCGCGGAGCGCCGGAAAACGGGCCAGCGCCCAAACAGGCCGGATAGCACCGACCGCCTCGGCGCTGTCACCCGCGCAAGAAGGACCGCGGCGTCGGCAAGGTAGGTGGAGAAACGGTAGTCGCTCTTGTCGGCGAGCCACTCGCTGTCGCCGCGCCCGACGACGTCCGGGCAGATCACGCGGCACTCCCGCGCCAGCTCGGCGGCGAGGAAATCGAAATCGCGGCTGTTGCGCGCGAGCCCGTGCACGCACAGCACGACGTGATCGCTCGCGAGCGGCCCCCAGTCGAGGTAGGCGACGCGGTGAAAGCCCGCGGGCGACAGGCACAGAACGAAGCCACGCGAGTAGCTCATCGCCGCGTTGCACAAGCAAACATCATGCCGGTACGCCGAGCACCGGGCCGAGCATCGCACGCATGTGCTCCCAGTGCGAGCCCTCCCAGTAGATGCGCTCGCAGCCGGGGCAGCGCGCGAAGCGCGTGTAGCGTGCGGCGATCGGCTGTGGCACGCGCGCGGCCACCGCGTCCGGTTCCGCAGTTTCGAGGCGGACGTTGCAGTGCAGGCATAAGGTGAAGGGCCGCACGTGCCGCGCGAGCGCGTAGCGCGCGACGACTTCGCTCAGCTGCGCTTCCGCCTTCAGCGCGCGCACGAAGCAGCCGCGGGACACGTCCCGGCATTTGAGCAGTTCCCGGTCGCGCGTGAGCAGTATCCGGCGTTCGCGGGCTATGAGCTGGAGGATCTGCTGGTCGGTGTAGGCATTTTCGAACAGAGTGTCGAAACCGAGCATGCGGAGCAGGCGCGCCAGTCCCCCGAGATGCGCGTCGGCGATGAAGGAGGGCGGGCCGTCCAATACGACGTCGGCGGCATGCTGGGGGAAGACCTCGATCGCGTCGGCTTCGCGCACGATGCGCGAGAGCGTCGCCGGGTCCCCGTTCACCGTGAGCCGCCCGGTCTCGGTATGGGGCACGCCGAGCGACTCGATCGCGTTCTTGAGAGTGGCGGCGCGGGCACAGGCGTGGGAGAAGGCGCGGCCGCGCTTCCCGTAAGGGAGAAACTCCGTGAGCTCGCCGTGGAAACGGAATAGGGCGGTCGCCATTGCGTTGGTACCGGAACACTTTATTCTAGCGCCGCGGAGTAATGATCGACGAGAGGGCCGGGGGAGAGCGGCACCCGTCACCGGGTCACTGCGTCGAGCTGCTCCTGAAGCGCGAGCCACTCGGCTTCCAGCTGCGCGAGCTCGCGCGCGACATAGGCTTGCTCCACGGCCAGCATCCTGACTGTGTCCTTCTGCGCTTCACCGTAGAGCGCGGGGTCGGCGAGCTGCGCATCGATCGCCGACTTTCGCGCGTTCAGTTTCGCGAGCTGCTCCTCCAGCCGCTTCAGGCGCGACTCGATGGGCTTGCGCGCCGCGGACTGGCGCTGGCGCTCCTCGGCATCCCTGCGCTTTTCGCCGCGCCGTTCGGCCGCCGGCCGCGCGGCGGCGGGCTTGCCGGAAACGGCCATTCCCGTTTCGAGTGACCGTGGCGCTTCCGGAACCGGGGCGGCGCCGGCCGCCGCATCCGTTTCCCCGAGCTTGGTCTTGAACAGCCAGTCGCGGTAATCGTCGAGGTCGCCGTCGAACGGCTGCAGCCGCCCGTCGGCGACGATCAGGAACTGGTCGGTGGTGGCGCGCAGCAGGTGGCGGTCGTGCGACACCAGAACCAGCGTGCCTTCGAACTGCGCGAGCGCCACCGTCAGCGCCTCGCGCGTCTCGAGATCGAGGTGATTGGTCGGCTCGTCGAGCAGCAGCAGGTTGGGGCGGTTCCACACGATCAGCGCCAGCGCGAGCCGCGCTTTCTCGCCGCCGGAGAAGTTCTCGATCGGGCCGGTCGCCATGTCGCCGGGAAAGTTGAACGTGCCGAGAAAATTGCGCAGCGCCTGCTCTCTCTCCCCATCAGCGATGCGGGCGAGGTGCCACAGCGGCGATTCGTCGAGGCGTAGCATCTCCAGCTGGTGCTGCGCAAAGTAGCCGACCGCGAGCCCCTTGTTGAAGTGGGCGGTGCCGGCGAGCGGCGCGAGTTCGCCGGCGAGGGTCTTCACGATCGTGGTTTTCCCCGCGCCGTTGATGCCCAGCAGGCCGTAGCGCTCGCCGCCGCGCAGCGTAAACCGGATATCGCGCACGACGACCTTCACTTTGCGGTCCGGCGCGCCGTCCTCCATCCGGTAGCCGGCGTCCACGTCCTCCAGCGTGAGCAGGGGGTCGGGCGCCTTCAGCGGCTCGCGGAACTCGAAGGAGAAGGGCGCGGAGGCGTGCAGCGGCGCGAGCTCCTCCATCTTCGCCAGCATCTTCATGCGGCTTTGCGCCTGCCGCGCCTTGGTGGCCTTTGCCCGGAAGCGGTTGATGAAGGACTCCAGGTGCGCGCGCTCGCGCTGCTGCTTCTCGTACTGGGCCGCAGCGAGCACTACCGCCGCGGCGCGCTGGCGCTCGAAATCCGAGTAATTGCCGGAGGTGCGCCGCAGCTTGCGGTTATCGATGTTCACCACGACGCTCACCACGCCGTCGAGGAAATCCCGGTCGTGCGAGATGATGAGGAGCGTGCCGCCGTAGCGCCTCAGCCAGTCCTCGACCCAGAGGGTGGCGTCGAGATCGAGATGGTTGGTCGGCTCGTCGAGCAGCAGCAGGTCGGAAGGGCACATCAGCGCCTGCGCGAGATTCAGACGCATGCGCCAGCCGCCCGAGAAAGCCGCCACCGGCTCGTCCATCTGCTCGTGCGTGAATCCCAGGCCGTGCAGGAGCCGCTCCGCGCGCGAGCGCACGGTGTAGGCGCCGCCGTCGGCCAGCGCGGCATGAAGCTCGCCCATCAGGTGCCCGTCGTCGTCGGCTTCGGCCGCGGCGAGCTCCCGTTCCAGCCGCCGCAGGGTGGTGTCGCCGTCGATGGCGTACTCGAGCGCCGGGCGGTCGAGCTCGGGCGTCTCCTGCGCCACGTAAGCGACGCGCCAACGGGCGGGGTAATCGACCTCGCCCTGATCGGCGTGCAGCTCGCCGCGCAGCAGCGCGAACAGGCTCGTCTTGCCGGAGCCGTTGGGACCGATCAAGCCGATCCTGTCGCCGGGATTGAGGGTCACGTCCGCGCCATCGAGCAGCACCTTGGTGCCGCGCCGGAGCGTGACCTGGGAAAGGCGGATCATGGAGGCGTCGCGCGCAAGGGGCGGTATTTTACGCGGAACCGCGCACGGCTCACGATCCCGGGGCTTGTGCTATCGTGATAACGAAAGTCTTTTCCAGCCGCGTCAAAGACCCTCATGACAACGGGCAAGAAAAAACTGCTCCTGCCGGACACGATGGCGCGCCCCGGCTGGGAGCTGGCGCGGAGCCGCGCGGACGTTGACGCGGTGCCGTTCGCACCGACGGCTCCCAATCCGGAGTTCCGGCGCTTGCTGAGCGATGCCGATGGCGTCGCGCTCACCAGCACGCCGCTCAGCGCGGCCGACATCGAGGCCGCGCCCCGGCTGCGCGCGGTCGGCCGCATCGGCGTGGGCTACGACGCGGTGGACGTCACGGCGCTCAACGCCCGCGGCATACCGCTGATGACCTGCGGCACCGACAATTCGCCGACCGTGGCGGAGTACTCCTTGTTCATGATGCTCTCGCTTTGCAAGGGCGCCACGATGGACACGCTGCCGCGGCAGGGCCGCTGGTCGGAGCGCTACAATTTTCTTCCCGCCGAACTGATGGGCAAGACGCTGCTCATCGTCGGCTTTGGCCGCATCGGCACGCGCATCGCCAAGCGCTGCCTGGCCATGGACATGGCGGTGGAGGTGTACGACCCCTACGTTTCCCCGGAGACGGTGCGCGCGGCAGGATGCAAGCCGGTCGCGGACCTCGACGCCGCGCTCCCCCGCGCCGATGTCGTCACCCTCCACTGCCCCAGGACAAGGGAGACGACGAACATGTTTGACGCGGCCCGGATCGCGAAAATGAAGCCCGGCGCGCGCCTCATCAACACCGCGCGCGGCGGCATCGTGGACGAGGCAGCGCTCTACGCCGCGCTCGCCTCAGGCAAGCTCGCCGGCGCCGGCATCGACGTGTTCTCCCCGGAGCCGCCGCTGACCGACAATCCGCTCTTCACGTTGAAGAACGTCATCGTCGCCCCGCACATGGCCGGGAACTCGCGCGAGTCGCTCGATCGCAAGTCGCTCACCGTGGTGCGCAATCTCCTTTCCGTGCTCGACGGCGCGCCGCGGACGGAATACGTCGTCAATCCGGAGTCGCTGCGGAAGTAATGAATTGCCCTGCGGCCGGGTGTTTGATAAATTGGCCGACCAAAACGGTTGTCCAAAGGAGGGCACCATGACACGCATCCTCGCATTCGCCGCCGCGGCCTTCTTTGCAGCGGGCGCCCACGCGCAGGCACTCGGCTTCGGCAGCGCTCCGCAGGGCTCTATCGGCTACAACATGAGCTCGGCCATCGCGCGCACCATGGCCGAGGCCGGGGGCATCCAGAGCCGGGTGCAGCCGTACTCGGGCTCGAGCGCGGTGCTGCCGCTCGTGAATTCGGGCGAGCTCGATCTCACGGTGTGCAACGTGCTCGAGATCCAGGAGGCGACGAGCGGAGAGGGGCCCTATGCGGGGCGCAAGCAGGCGAACCTGCGCGTGCTCGGGGTGATCTTCCCGCTCTACTCGAGCGTCTTCGTGCGCAAGGACTCGCCGATCAAGACGCTCGCCGACCTGAAGGGCAAGCGCCTGCCCTACGGGTTCTCCGCGCAGGTCACGCTCGAGCGCATCGTGGACGCGATCATCGCCAGCGGCGGCTTGAGCCGCAGGGACGTCGTGCCGGTGCTGGTGCCGAACGTCGTGCGCGGCGCCGACGACTTCATGGAGGGCAAGACCGACGGCGGCTTCTTCGCGATCGGCGCGGCGAAGGTGGCCGAGGTGCACAAGGCGGTGGGCGGCATCCGCTACCTGCCGGTGCCGGACACGCCGGAGGCGCTCGCCGCGATCCGCAAGCTCATGCCCTACGCCTACGTCACCGTGGTGAAGCCCTCACCCGCGTTCGTCGGGCTCGACGGGCCGACCAAGCTGATGGCCTACGACTACCTCGTCGCGGTCGGCGCGCACGTGAAGGACGAGACCGTCTACGGCATCGCCAAGGCGATGTACGAGAACAAGGCGAAGCTGGTCGAGAGCTTCCGCGCCTTCAACGGCTTCAACCCGGACAACATGCACAAGACGATGCCGGCGACGTTCCACCCCGGCGCGGTCAAGTACTACAACGAGAAAGGCATCGGCTCCAAGTAACGATCCTCGATGTCTGAAGAATTCATCGAGGACAGCTCCCCAGGCCAGCGGTCCCACACCCGCACGCTGTTCGTCCTCCAGGCCCTGCTCGTCGCGCTCGTCGTGGGCTGGACCCTGGACCTCCCGCGCTCGCTGCTCGGGCTCAATCTCTACACCGAGCAGCTGCTGCTCGCGGTGCTCGGGTTCGCGCTCGCGATCTGCTTTCTCGTCACGCGGGCGCGCCCGGCGTGGTGGGACCGGGCCGCCGCATTCGGCGGTCTCGCGCTGTGCCTGTACCTCGCGTGGCGCTACCCGAAGCTCTCCGACGAGCTCACCGAGCGGCCGCTTGACGGCGTGCTGATGGCAGCAGCGCTGTGCCTGTTGGTGTGGGAGGGCACGCGCCGCATGGCGGGGTTATCGCTTGTCGCCTTCACTGCCGGCGGCGTGGTGTACGCGATGTTCGGGCACCACCTGCCGGGGATATTCCAGTCGCGGCCGGTGGAGTTCACGCGGCTGCTGGTGTATCTCAACCTGGACACCAACGCGCTGCTCGGCGCGACGCTCCAGATCGGGATCCTCGTCGTAGTGCCGTTCATCCTGCTCGGCCAGCTCCTTTCGCGCTGCGGCGGCTCCGAGTTCTTCACCGACCTCGCGCGCGCTTGGATGGGGCGCTACCGCGGCGGCTCGGCGAAGGTCGCGGTAGTGGGCTCCGGGTTCTTCGGCATGATCTCGGGCAGCGCGGTGGCGAACGTCACCGCGGTCGGCGTCGTCACGATCCCGCTCATGAAGCGCTCGGGCTACCCGGCGCAGATCGCCGCCGCGATCGAGGCGGTGGGCTCGACCGGGGGGCAGCTGATGCCGCCGGTGATGGGCGCCGCGGCCTTTCTCATGGCGGAGGTGCTGGGCGTGCCCTACGTCGAGGTCATGATCGCCGCGATCATCCCCGCGTTCCTCTATTACCTTGCTCTCTTCTTCCAGGTGGACGTGGAGGCCGCGAAGCGCGGCATCCGCGGCGAGCCCGCGAACCGCCTGCCGCGACTCGCGCCGGTGCTTCGCGCGGGATGGTACTTCCCGCTGCCGTTCGTGGTGCTGGTCTATGCGCTGGTCGAGCTCAACATTCGCGCCGAGTACTGCGCGCTGCTCGCAGCCGCGGTGCTGATCGTCCTCTCGCTCGCCTTCGGCTACAAGGGCGAGCGCGTGCCGGTGAAAGACCTGCTCAAGGCGATCGTATCCACCGGCAGCGCGGTCGTGGACCTCATCCTCATTTGCGCGGTCTCGGGCATGTTCATCGGCATCCTCAACATCACCGGGCTCGCATTCGGCATGACGCTGCAGCTCCTCGCCGCGACCGGCGAAAGCCTGCCGCTGATGCTCGCGTTGACCGCCGTCATTGCGATCGTGCTCGGCCTGGGACTCCCGACCGTCGGCGTCTACATCATCATGGCGACGCTGATCGCGCCCGCCCTGGTGAAGATCGGCATCGCTCCGATGGCGGCGCACATGTTCCTGCTCTACTTCGGCGTGATGTCGATGGTGACTCCGCCGGTCGCGCTCTCAGCATTCGCCGCCGCCAACATCGCCGGCTCGGACGTGGACAAGACCGGCTGGACCGCGACACGCATCGGCTGGGCGGCCTACATCGTGCCGTTCCTGTTCGCGCTCTCGCCGAGCCTGCTGATGCAGGGCGCGCCCCTCACCATCGCGTGGGCGGTCGCGACCGCCGCCCTCGGCATCTGGCTCGGGACGATCGGAGTGGTCGGCTACTTCTATGCGCCGGTCGCGGCGGGGTGGCGCGTGCTTTTCATCGCCGCGGGGGTGCTGACCCTGATCCCGGCGGACATGTTCCCCGGCGCCATCTTCACCGACATCGCGGGCATCACGCTCGGAACGTTCCTCGTCGCTCGCGAGCTGCGCCGGCGCCGCGTGCCCGCCTGACGAGACCGGGTCGGATTTCTTGGACGCTGATCCGCCATATACTTGCGCTCTTCTCATTACCGTTATTCAGACAGGGAGAAAATGATGCACCCCCAGAGGGAGCTCACGAAGAATAAGGCCGGCACGCTCCCCGGCATCGTCTTTACCGGGTGCGGTGCGGCGAGCCCCGCTCCGGCGCAGGCGCCGGCGAAGGCGCGGGCGAAACCCGCCTCGCGCCGCCGCGAGGTCAAGGTGGGCGGGCGCCGCGTGAAGACGATCGACGTGCACGCGCACTGCGTGATCCCGGAGGCGCTGGCGCTGCTGGGCATGACGCCGGCCGCGAACGAGCGGCGCGGGCCGGGGATCAGCCAGGTGGGGCCGCGGCGCATCGCCGAGATGGACGAGCAGGGCATCGACATGGAGGCGATCAGCATCAATCCGTTCTGGTACCGGGCGGAGCGCGATGTGGCGGCGCAGATCGTCAAGATCCAGAACGAGCGGCTCGCCGGGTTCTGCGCGACCTACCCCGACCGCTTCGTCGCCTTCGCCTCGGTCGCGCTGCAATACCCGGACCTGGCCGTGCAGCAGCTTGTGGACGGCGTGAAGAAGCTGGGGCTGCGCGGCGCCGCGGTCGGCGCGAGCGTCGCCGCGGACGAGTTCTCCCATCCGAAATTCCACCCGTTCTGGGCCAAGGCGGAGGAGCTGGGCGTGCTGATCTTCATCCATCCGCAAAGCACGCCCGACCTCGCCCGCAGGTTTCAGGGCAACGGCTGGCTGGAGAACACCATCGGCAATCCCCTCGACACCACCATCGCGCTCTCGCACCTCATCTTCGAAGGCACGCTCGACCGCTTCCCGGGATTGAAGATCTGCTCGGCGCACGGCGGCGGCTACCTGCCGTCCTACGCGCCGCGCTCGGACAACTGCCTGCGCGTCGCGCCGGACATGGATACCGGGGTCAAGCTCAAGAAGAAGCCGACGGAATACCTGCGGGACATGTACTACGACACGCTCGTCTTCACCTCCGAGGCCTTGCGGCACCTCGCCACGGAAGTGGGCTCGAACCGGCTCGTCATCGGCACCGACCATCCGATCCCGTGGCAGAGCAAGTCGGTCGACCACATCCTCAAGACGCCGGGCTTCACCGACAAGGAGCGCCGCATGATGCTCGGCGAGACCGCGGCCAAGCTCCTGGGCATCAAGCCCTAAGGGTACGTAACAAGTAGATTCCCCTCCTGCCCGAGGAGGGGTGTCACGAAGTGACGGGGTGGTGGGAGCAAGGCGTTGCCACGTAACCACCCCGTCTGCTTCGCATCCACCCCTCCTTGAGAAGGAGGGGAGTGGGCTTGGTTATTGCGACTGGAGCGCGACGTCCGAATGGCTAATGCTTGATGTCCGGCGCCGCGCACGCTATCTTGCCTGGGCTCGGGGGAAGCATGTGCGCAGCCCGTTTCCTGAGGTTCCTGTCGGCCGGCGTGTTGCTGGGCGCGGCCCCGTGCCTGGCGGCGGAGCCGGCGGCGTACGCCGCCTATCCGGTCAAGCCGATCCGCATCATCGTCGCGTCCCCTCCCGGAGCGGCGGACGACTTTTTCGCGCGCGTTGTCGGCGAGGAACTCGAGGTCTTCTACCGGCAGCGGGTCATCATCGAAAACCGCCCGGGCGCGGGCGGGCTCATCGGCAATACCCGTTTGTCGCGGGCGAACGCCGACGGCTACACGCTCGCCATGATCGGCGTCACGCGCCTCATTACCGAGCTCCTGCGCGACCCGCCGCCGTACCTGGCTCTCGGCGACATCGTCGGGGTCGCGCACGTCGCGTCCGTTACCAACGTGCTGGCGGCGGCGTCCGCGATGCCGGTCTCCACGGCGAGCGAATTCGCCCGCTACGCGCGCGCGCGCCCCGGCGAGCTCAACTATGCCTCTCTCGGCATCGGGTCGGCATCGCACCTCGCCGGCGAGGTGTTCGCGCGGGCGCTCGGCATCGATGCCATGCACGTGCCGTTCCGCAACCTGTCGGATTCCTTCGTCGAGATGGTGCTCGGGCGGGTGCATTTCTCCGTCTACACGCTGCCGGCGGTGCTCCCGGCGGTGCGCGACGGCCGGGTGCGCGCGCTCGCCGTGATGACGCCGCGGCGCAGCCCCGCGCTGCCCGCCGTGCCGGCGATCGCCGAGGTCGGCCTGCCGGAAGCGCATTTCGACCGCTGGTCGGGCGTCGTCGCGCCCCGCGGCACGCCGCGGCGCGTCGTCGAACAGCTGCACGGCGACATCGTGCGCGGGCTGCGCAAGAGCGCGCTGCGCGAGCTGTTCGTGCGGCAGGGGGCGGAGTCGACCCCCGAGAGCACGCCGGACGGCTTCATGCGGCTGATGCAGGAGGAGTACGTGCGCTACCAGGCGGTCATACGCGAAGGGGGAATCCGCCCCGAGTGGTGAGCAAGGGATCGCCAGTGTCGCGCAAAGGCATTCCCGCGGCGCGGAGGCGCGGCGGGCCGGGGCGAATGATTCCGCGGATCGCCGTCCGTCCGGCCGCGCCCGAGGACATGCAACGCGTGCAGGAAATCTATGCCGGCCACGTGCTGCGCGGGACCGCCTCGTTCGAGGAAGAGCCACCGGATTTCGGCGAGATGTGCCGGCGTCGGGAGGCCGTGCTCGCGGTCGGGCTGCCGTACCTGGTGGCGCACCGGGACGGCGCGATCCTCGGGTTCGCCTATGCCGCGCGCTATCGCACGCGCAGCGCCTACCGGCACACGGCGGAGGACTCGGTCTACCTGGACCCTTCCGCTGTCGGACGCGGCATCGGCAAGGCGCTCCTCGCAAAGGTGCTGGAGCTCTCGGCGGCGGCGGGCTACCGGGAGATGATCGCCATCATCGGCGACAGCGGCAACGCCGCGTCCATCGGGCTGCACCGCGCGTTCGGGTTCCGGCACGTCGGCACGTTCACGCGCGTGGGACTCAAGTTCGGGCGCTGGCTCGACAGCGTGCTCATGCAGCGGTCGCTGCACGACCCGTTCCCAGCGTCCGCGCGAACGCCTGCATCCCGTAGTGGAAGGCGATGAAGGCGCCGAGCTCCATAATCTGCGCCTCGGTGTAGTGGCGCTTGCCCTCGGCGTAGAACGCCGCGTCGATGTTCTCGGGGTTCAAGTACATCTCGCGCGCGTAGCGCAGCGCCCATTTCTCGGCCGCGGAGAAGCGCGGGTCGTTCTCGAATTTCCCCGATCCCGCCGCGATTTCCTCTTCGTTGAGCCCCGCCTGCTTTGCCCGCGCCGAGCGCAGGCCGCCGAAATAGGGATCGCCTGCGGTACGCGCGAGCTGCACGCGGATGATCTCCTTCAGCCGATGGTCGACGTTGCCCTCGGCGTGCGAGACGAGGAGCGCGCGCAGGAGCGCCTTTGCCTGCGCGGGTACGCGCGCGAGGATGCGGGGGAAGAGCGCGTCCGGGACGCCCAGCGCCTCGCCGCGCCGGATCAGTTCCAGCAGCTCCGGGTCGCGGATCTCATCGGGTTTCAAGGGCTCGATGTGCGGCATGGAAGCAGGACTCAGGATCCGGGATTCAGGATTCAGCAAGATCGTCAGTAGTCATCCGTCACTTCTTCGCCGCTACCAGAGATGCCGGGGCGGCGCCGTAGATGCGCGCTGATTCCTCCTGGCCGACGAGGCGGCCATCCGGCGCGAACATCGGATAGAACTTCAGCGTCCCGAAAAAGGTGTGGTAGCCGATGTTGAAGCCGATGAAGGCGCCGAGCTCGACGATTTCCTCCTCGGAGTAGTGCCGGCGCAGCTCGCCGTAGAAGGAGGCGTCGACCTGGTCCGGGTTGAGCGCCATCAACTCGCTGTAGCGCAGCGCGAGCTTTTCGGCCTCGGTGAAGCGCGGGCTCTCCGCGTAATGGGCGATGCCGTCGTCGATGTCGGCTTCGGTCAAGCCCTGCCGCTTCGCCGAAGCGGACCGGACGTTCCCTCAGTAGACGCAGGAGGCCATGCGGGAGAGCTGCACCCGGATCACCTCCTTCAGCTTGTGGCTGACGCGCCCGGTGTTGAAGATCGTGTCCCAGGCGACGAACATCGCCTCGCACAGATCGACGTTGTGGCCCATCATCGCGTGGAAGCCCGGGTCGGGCGCCCGATGCTGGAGGCACTTGTCGATATAGGGCCGGAGCTTGGTTTTCCGCAGCTCCTCGATATCGAGCATGGTGATGTTGGGCATGGGGGACCCGAAGGTTTAAGGGAGAAGGATGAAGGATCAAGCGCAACCCGGCAAGGGTAGAATCACGCCTCTTGCCGATCCCCGGCATCTGCCGTCACCCCTGGAGAAACCGCGATGACGAAACCCCTCGGCAACGAAGACCTGTCCGCCAAGCCCGGCGAGCGTGTGATCGACAAGCCCGAGCTGCCGCCGGGCGGAATCACGAACGAGAACGACGTGCACACGGAAGTCGTCGCGGGCGAGATGCACCTCAAGCGCGGCACGATGGGAAAGTTCGAGGTGTTCAGCGACGAGCACCAACGCATCGGCGGCGCGGACCGGTACCCGTCGCCGATGACCTACCTCGCGATGGCGATCGGCTTCTGACTGCTCACCCAGGTTGCGCGGTACGCGCACATGATGAAGCTGAAGGTGAGCGGTGCGAGCTGCCGCGTCGTCCTGCGCAAGCATCTCGGGGGCTCGGTGTTGAAGGGCACGGTGTTCAACCGCTGGGAGGGCGTCACCACCGAGCTCAAGTTCCAGAGCGACGAGCCCGCGGACCGGCTCGCGCACCTCGTGAAGAACGCCAAGGCCGGCTGCTTCGCCGAGGGCCTCATCACGCAGCAGGTGCCGCTCACGAGCCGCGTCGAGGTGAACGGCAAGCCGTTCGACATCGAGGGCTATGTTCGGTAGCGCACAGACCGCGTGCCGGGCAGGGCGGAGAGTGGCGTTTTGGAGGGAACGACCCATGAAACCGGAAATGGAAACAAAGGTGACGTATGGATTTTGGGGATTTGCGGTCGGCGCGGGCGTCGCGATGACGATCGGCTTCGCGTGGGGCGGCTGGACGACCTCCGGCACGACCGTGAAGATGAGCGACGAGGCGGTCCTGGCGAGCCGGGCGGCGATCTGCGTCGCCCAATTCATGAATGCGCCGGACCACAAGGCGAAAATCAAGGAATTGCAAGGGACGGAAAGCTACCAGCGATCCGAGCTCATTGAAAAAGGCGGCTGGGACAGGATGCCCGGGCAGGAAACGGCCACCTGGGGCGTAGCGGGTGCTTGCGTCGCGGGGCTCGAATCCGTCATCAAGACCGGAGCCTGATCGGCGGAAAACCACGGTCTCATATCCTCGAGACCGCGTGAATTCGTTTGCAGACACGGTAGCCTGGGTGGTCTGAAGGCCGGCTTCGATGGCCTTTGGGACGAGCGACGGCGCCGTGTCTGGTTTTTTGCTTAACCGAGGATCACGCGCACCCGGTGCGCTCCACCATCATCCGCCAGCGGAACCCGGGCCGGGCCGCCCGGAAGCTTCCTGCCGTCCAGCTCGGCGTAAGCGACTCCACCGCTGACGCCGGCCGGGTTCTCGACGGCGATCTCGTAGCGCGCAGAGCGATACGTGAAAACGATCTCGAAACGCGGCCACTCCTTGGGAATACAGGGCGCGAGGAGCAGGGACGCTCCCTGCAGCCGAAAGCCGAGGATCGCTTCGATCCCGGCCCGGTACAGCCACCCGGCTGAACCGGTGTACCAGGTCCATCCGCCGCGCCCGGCGTGCGGAGCGACCGCATAGACATCGGCGGCGGCGGCGTAGGGCTCCACCTTGTAGCGCTGCACGTCCGCTCTCGTGCTCGCGCGGTTGATCGGGTTCACGAGCGAGAACAGGCCGGCGGCCTTGTCCCCCTGGCCGAGTGCGGCGAACGCGATCACCGACCACGCGGCGGCATGGTTGTACTGGCCGCCGTTCTCCCGAATGCCGGGTGGATAGCCCCTGATGTATCCGGGATCGAGCGGCGTGCGATCGAAGGGCGGCGCGAGCAACAAGGCCAGACCCTCGTCGCGGCGAATGAGCTGCTCATCCACGGCGGCCATGGAACGCCGGGCACGAACCGGATCCGCCGCCCCGGAGATCACGCCCCAGGACTGCGCAATCGAGTCGATCCGGCATTCATCGCTCGTGGACGAGCCCAGCGGCGTCCCGTCGTCGAAATAGCCGCGCCGGTACCAACCTCCGTCCCAGCCATCCCGTTCAAGAGCATTCTGCAGCGCGGCCGCATGGATTCTCCAGCGCGCGGCGCGCGCGCGCTCATCGCGCGTCTCGGCCAAAGGCGCGAACGCCGCGAGCGTCGCGTGCAGGAACCAGCCGAGCCAGACGCTCTCCCCTTTGCCCCGCTCGCCGACCCGGTTCATGCCGTCGTTCCAGTCGCCTGTGCCGATCAGCGGCAAGCCGTGCTCGCCGACGGCGAGGCTCCGATCGAGCCCGCGCGCGCAGTGCTCGAAGAGTGACGCATTCTCTTCCGCGAGCATCGGCTGGAAGTAGGCATCCTGCTCGCCGGAGCGCAGCCGCTGGCCTTCGAGGAATGGAACGGGCTCGTCCAGCGCCGCGAGGTCGCCGGTCGTCTCGACATAGTGCGCGGCGGCGTAGGCGAGCCATATCCGGTCGTCCGAGATGCGCGTGCGCACACCCTGGCCGGAGGACGGCAGCCACCAATGCTGGACGTCGCCTTCGACGAATTGCCGGCCGGCGGCGCGCAGGAGGTGCTCGCGCGTGAGCGCCGGTCGCGACAGGGCGAGCGCCATTCCGTCCTGGAGCTGGTCGCGAAAACCGTAAGCGCCGGTCGCCTGATAGAACGCGGATCGCGCCCACATGCGGCAGGCGAGGGTCTGGTAGAGCATCCAGCGATTCAGCATGATGTCCATGGACCGGTCCGGGGTTTTCACCTGAACCGTGCCGAGCACATCGTCCCAATACCCGACGACCTCGCTCAGGCACCCGTCGAGATCGGCCGCCCGGTAGCGGGCGATCAACGATCGCGCCTCGCCCGCAGTCGCCGCCTCGCCGAGGAAGAAGACGATTTCCACCGCGCCGCCCGGCTCGAGCTCGACCGGGGTTTGCAGAGCGCCGCAGGGATCGAGGCCGGCGCCGACCCGGTCCGAGAGGAGGACTACCCCCGTAAGGGCAGCCGGGTTGTCGAGCGTGCCGTTCCGGCCCAGGAATTCCCGCCGGTCGCCAGTCCAGGCGGTCTGTCTTCCGCCCAGGTCCGCAAAGGCGACACGGGAACCGAAGGTGATGTTCCAGGGATTGCGCGCGAGCATCGCGCCGGTCTCCCGATCGATTTCCGTCACGACCGAGAATGCAGAGGCGCTGCGCGATGCGCCGAGCACCCACTCGACATAGGCCGTGACCGAAAGCCGCCGGGATCGGTCCGACGTGTTCCGGATCGTCAGCCGGGAGATCTTGATCGGATCATCGAGCGGCACGTATTGGAGCAGATCGAGCGCGATACCGTGTGCGGTGTGCTCGAATCGACTGTAGCCCTGGCCGTGCCTCGCGACATAGGGCGCGGCCTCGTCACGGATCGGCAGGGCCGTCGGTCCCCACAGATCGCCGGATTCCTCGTCACGCAGGTAGAAGACCTCGCCCGGCCGGTCGGTGACCGGGTCGTTCGACCAAGGCGTCAACTGATTCTCGCGGCTGCTCACCGACCAGGTGTAGCCGCTGCCCTCGACCGCCACCTGAAAACCGAACGAGGGATTGGCGATGACATTGATCCACGGGGCCGGCAGCCAGCGCCCGGCGCCGAGGAGGGTCACGTACTCGCGTCCGCCGGCGGCAAATCCGCCGAACCCATTGAAGAATTCGAGGTTCGGTGGTACCGCAACGGCCGGCGGCACGGCCGCGGGCAGCACACGTCTCGGCGGCGGCGCGGCGGTGGTGCCCTCTTCCTGGAGACGGTCGAGCTGTTCCGATAGCGTTCCGCTTCTTCCGATCAGCACGGCCCGGGCCATGGCGAGCAGCAGGGCGCGTGTCTCCACCGGGACCAGGTCCGCGCGCAGCACGAACACGGCGCCAGGCGCGGCGTCCGCTGCGGTCTGCGATCGGGACCGGCTCGTCCGGACGAGTGTCTCCAGGGCGACCTGAAGGTCCTGGATATAGGAGGACGCCCGTTCGTTCAGGATCACGAGATCCACGGCGAGCTGCTTCATGCGCCAGTATTCATGGGCTCGCAGCAACTGGCGGACGACGGCGACGTCCTCGATATCGTCGATCCGCGCGAGGACGATCGGGAGGTCGCCGGAAATTCCCTGAGCCCAGAGCACTGCCGGCCCGCCGCCGCCGCGGCGTATCGCGTCGGGTGACGGACGCAGCGACGGATCGGCGTAGAGCACGTGGCCGGCGAGACGCTGAAACAGGCCCGCCTCCTCCGCTTCGATGCCGAGATAGCTCAACTGCACTTGTGCCTGGGTCCACGCCAATGTGGCGGCGCGGTCGAAGGCGGTCGTGTCCTCGTGCTTGTCGATGAGGTCCAGCACCTCGCCGCGGGAGGACGCGACGACCGTCCAGAACGCGATGCGCACCGTCCTGCCCGGCGCTATCCGCACGCGGCGGCGCAGGGCGAACACGGGATCGAGCACGGTACCGACCGTATTGGAAAGCGGCAGGCCATCCATGACGGCCATCGGTGTCCGGACTTCGCGTCCACGTCCGAGGAAGCGGGCCCGGTCGGTTTCGATCTCGGGCTCACCCACTGTCTCGCCTTCCACGACGGCAAGATGCGCCGCCCAGATTTCGGGCTCGCCGGGCGAGCGCCGCCGCCGCGTCGCAAGGATGGCCCCGGCCTTGGCGAGATATTCGGTTTGCACGAAAAGCTTGGAAAAGCCCGGGTGCGCCGCGTCGGCGGCGGGTGGTGCCAGCACGAGCTCGGAATACGAAGTGAGCTCGATATCCCGCTCCCCGTTGCCCGCATTCGCGACGGATACGCGGCGCACCTCGGCGTTGTCCTCCGGGGAGACGACGACGTCGAGGGTCGTGGTGATCGGCCCGTCGCGCCGGACGAACTCGGCGCGATCCTCGGTGAACGTGACGTCGTAACTGTCGGGTTCGACGCCGCGCGGCTGGTAGCCCGCGGACCACACGTCGCCGCTCTGGACGTCGCGCAGGAAGACGTAGGCGCCCCAGTCGTCGCGGGTGACGTCCTCGCGCCAGCGCGTGATCGCCGACTCGCCCCAGCGGCTGTACCCCGAGCCGGCCGCCGTCAGCATCACCGCATAGCGGCCGTTCGAAAGCAGGTGCGCCTCCGGCGTGGCGTCGTGCACGGAGCGCAGCCGCCGCACCGCCGGCAGCTCCAGGTCACGGACCGTTGCTGCCGTCTCGACTTCCTCCGCCCTGGGATGGGCTACCGCGACATCGCGCGGCGTGCGTTCCTGCAGGAGCAGTTCCGTCGCCTGCACGATCGGCTCGGCATGAAACCGTGCCCGCATCTTCCCGTCGAGGAGAGCGTTGGCGATGCCGACCACCGTCATGCCCTGATGGTGCGCCAGGAAGGCGCGGACGATCGCGACGTCTTTCCCCTCGGGCAGACGCGTGCGTGTGTAATCCAGCGCCTCGTAGAAGCCGTAGCGGCCCCCCGCGCCCAGGGCGGCGAGTCGGGCGAAGTTACGCGCCGCCGCTCCCGGATCGACCATGGCTGCGAGCGCCGTCGCGTAGGGCGCGACGACGGCGTTCTCGCTCAAGCCGCGCTTCAAGCCCAGACCCGGGACGCCGAAGTTCGAATACTGATAGATAAGCTCCAGGTCGCGGACGTTGTAGGCGGACTCCGAGATGCCCCAGGGCACATCGAGCGTGGCGCCATAGTTCACCTGCCGGCGTACGACGAGCCGGCTCGTCTCCTCGAGCAGGCTGCCGGCCGGCGCGCGCATGACGAGCGACGGCATCAGATACTCGAACATCGACCCCGACCAGGAGATCAGCGCGGCGCCGCGTCCGACCGGCGTGACGGCGCGCCCGAGGCGGAACCAGTGCCGCGGCGGGACGTCGCCCTTGGCGATCGCCACGAAGCTCGCAAGGCGCGCCTCGGAGGCGAGCAGGTCGTAGCAGCTCGGGTCGAGATTGCCCTCCGCGACCCGATAACCGATCGAAAGAAGCTTGCGCTCCGGGTCGAGCAGAAAGCCGAACTCCATCGAGCCGGCCATGGTCCGCGCCGTCGCTTCGAGCTTCGCAAGGCGTTGCTCCAGGGAGCGCGCGGCGGCGGCGCTCTGTGCCAGGTCACGACGGTGACTCTCGATCGCCCCCAGGGTCGCCTCGGCCCAGAACAGCATTTCGGCGCTGGCAGCATCGCCGCGTTCGCTCGCCAGCGTTCGGGCGATGTCGACCATGGTCATGGCCTGAGACGTGACGTCCGCCAGCCGTGCAGCGATATCTTCCGCCGGCAACCGTTCGTCGTGGAGCGCGCCGGCCAGCGCATCGAGCGCCTCGGCGAGCTGATGCCGCGTGATCGTCTGCGTCCGCCGGTCGTCGGGAAGTCCCTGCACGGTCTCGCGCGTGAGGTCCAGGCTGTCTTCGATCCCGGCAAACAGTTCAGGCCCTGCCATCGGGCGGCCGATCCATTCCCGGCAGGCATTCGCAAGGGCGATCAGGTGCCCGGCCAGATTCCCGCTGTCCACCGAGGAGACGTATTGCGGGTCCAGCGGACGCAGGTCCCGCGTGTCGTACCAGTTGTAGAAGTGGCCGCGGAACCGCTGCAGGCGACTCATGGTCGCGAGTGTCGCTTCCAGCCGATCGACGGTGTCGGCCGCTCCCGCCCACCCGAAGTCGCGGGCGCTGACCGTGGAGAGGAGGTAGAGGCCGAGATTGGTGGGAGAGGTCCGGTGGGCGACCGTCGGCTTCGGGTCTTCCTGGAAATTGTCCGGTGGAAGCATGTGGTCCGTCGCCGTCACGAAGGTCTCGAAGTAGCGCCAGGTCCGGCGCGCGACCAGCCTCAAAGCGCGGGCGTCCGCATCCGAGACCACCAGGCGCCCCGCCACGAGCGGCGACAGGCTTGCCCATAGCGCGATGGCCGGCGATGCGATCCAGGCGATCAAGAAAGGCGCCGCCAACGGCCAGGCGTCGGAGCCGACCCACCACACGAGGACCGCGGCGACGATTCCGATGAGGACGCCACTGCTCATCCGCTCATAGAACCCGGGGAGATCGAGCCGGGGGCTCACCGTCGCCTGTCCGGCCGTGACCCAGTCGAGCAGGTGCCGGTGGCTCACGAACAGTCGAAACAGCGTTCTTCCAATTGCGTCAGTCATCAACCAGGCTTGATGCGCGAGGAACACGAGCAGAAACGCGGTCAGGGACACGGCGAGCTGGACATCCCCCGTGAGCGCGCGCAGGTGGCTGCGTGCCGTGACCCGGGCACGTCGCGGCACGATGACGGCGAGAACGGGGAGCAGCGTCGACAACGCAATCGTCGACACGACGAAGCCGGTCCAGACAGCGGCGGCGTGGAGCGGCAGTGCCCATCCCGACAGCAGGGCGATGACGCTCGCCGGCGCCGACAGCGACCGCCGCAGGTTATCCAGCATCTTCCAGCGGCCGAGCAGCGGAAGCGCGCGTGTGCTCCGATCCTCGACGGCGGCGTCGCCGCGCCCGAATATCCACGGCAGCAACTGCCAGTCGCCGCGCACCCAGCGGTGATGGCGTGCGGCGGCGACGTCGTAGCGTGACGGAAACTCCTCGACCACCTCGATATCGGAAGCGAGGCCGGCGCGGGCAAAGGTCCCCTCGAACAGATCGTGGCTGAGAAGCGTGCCTTCGCGCACGCGGCCATCGAGCGCCGCTTCGAAGGCGTCCACGTCGTAGATGCCCTTGCCGGTATAGGAGCCTTCGCCGAAGAGATCCTGATACACGTCGGACACGGCGGAGGCGTACGGATCGATGCCGCTCGTGCTGGAGAAGATGCGCTGGAAGAGCGACCCCTCGCGGCCGATCGGAAGCGAAGGCGTGACGCGCGGCTGCAACACCCCATATCCTTCGACGACGCGCCGGGTGCGGGCATCGAACCGCGGATGGTTGAGGGGATGCGCCATCTTGCCGACCAGCCGGCGCGCCGCTTCCCGCGGCATCCGGGTATCGGCGTCGAGCGTGATCACGTAACGGACGCCGGCCGGCGGGGCGGCCGGCGGGGTGAAAGGCGGCCCGCCGCCACCTGCGAAGGTCGTATCGGCCGCTCCGCGGAGCAGCCGGTTCAACTCGTGGAGCTTGCCGCGCTTGCGTTCCCACCCGATCCACTGCTTCTGCCCTTCGTTCCAGACCCGCCGGCGATGGAGCAGGAGGAAGCGATCCCCCCCGGCCGCCGGTCCATGGCGGCGATTCAGGCGGGCGATCCCCGCGGCGGCGGCGGCGACGAGCGCGTCATCTCCTTCAACGGTCTCGGTCGCGGCGTCCGTCCAGTCCGAGAGCAGCGCGAAATGAAGCGCGCGCTCCGGATTTGCAAGGTAGTGGATCTCCAGGCGCTCGATTTGCTCTTCGAGCGCGGCCTGCGTCGTGAGCAGGATCGGCACGGCAACCACCGTGCGCAGGTGCGAAGGCACACCCTCGCGGAGCTCCAGGCCCGGCAGGATCGTCGCACCGAACCCTCTCGTGACGCCCCGGTTTACGAGCGCCATCGCCGCATCGATCGACGGGATCAGCCCGAGAAGCGCGAGAAAAACGAGCCATCCGCCGCCGATTCCCGCTCCCGCCAGCGCAAGCAGCGGCAAGGAGAGAATGATCGCGGCGACCATGACGACGATACCGATATATCCGCCGATGCCGATGGACGCGGTGAAGCGACCCGGCCGGCTCCGCAGAGGAGGGCGAAATCCGACCCTCGCCTCGAACGCGCGACGCCCCCCGGCGATCAGGTGATAACCGGGATCGCGCTCGGGGCTGCCGGCTCCCTCGCCCTCGTGTTGTGCCCGGCGTTCCGGATCGCTTGCGGCCAGAAGGGCCGCCCGTGCAACCTCGATTTCCGTCAAATTCGAGCCCCGCGCGAGCTCCTCGATCGCGCTGCGGTAGAGGTTGCGCGTCGGAAAATCCATGCCCGCGAAATCGCTGCCGGAGCGCAACGTCTCGTCGACCAGGCTGACGTTCTCGAACAGCTCCGCCCAGTCGAGGTCGGAAATGAGGCGCATGCTCGTGATGATGTTGCGGACCGTCACGTTCGTCGCACCCTGTCTTTGGTGCTCGTCGTGCACGATCCGGTCGGCGGTCGTTCCCTGTGCCGCCAGGCGCTCCTCGAGCCACATCAGGGCCCGCGTGATCTTCGGATCCTGGTCCCGCAGCCGTTGAACGAGCTGGACGGCGAAGGCGCGCGGCAACGATGCCTGTTCGTAGTGCTGTAAGACCGTCCGCACCGGCTCGGCCGGGTGCGCGTTGACGCCCAGGAGCCGGTCGGCCAGGGCATCCGCTTCCTGGCGCGCAGCCCGGCCCGCCACGATGCGCCTCGCCGCGCGTCGAAGATTCTCCACGAGCACGATCCGCAGCGTGATCGCGACCGCCCACAACTCCCCGATGGTCAGCGGCTGAACGCGCTGGTAGGCGCGCACGAACCGGCGCAGCATCCCGGGATCGAAACGGCTGTCCGTATGGGCGACAAAAGCCCAGGCCACGCCGAAGACCCGCGGATAGCCGGCGAAAGGTCCGGTCGCCAGCTTCGGCAATTGCCGATAATAGCCAGGCGGCAGATCGTCGCGAATGTCGCGGATCTGCTCTTCGACGAGGTGGTAGTTGTCGAGCAGCCACTCGGCGGCGGGTGTGATGGCACGACCCGCGCCGACCGCGTTGGCGATGGCGCGATACGCTTCGAGCAGAACCGACTCGTTCTCCCTCAGCCGGACGGCGAGGGATCGCCCCGTCACGCGCGCCGCGGTGACGGGTTGGGCCGCCGCAAGGCTCGCGGCATGCTGCTCGAGGCGCTCGATGCTGAAGAGCTCCTCGCGGATGGACTCTTCGCTGTCCCATGGCGCGGCCTGCGACGCGTGCCCGAGGGCGCGAAGAATTGCCGATTTCAACCGGGTCTTTCTGCGCTGCGGAGGCGCGGGGTGGGGCGTTCGGCTCCCGCACCGCGGGCTGCGATGCGATGACGGCCGCTGCTTTCGCCCGTCATGCTTTTTCGAGCTACGTTTCCGTTCTATCGGAAAGCAGGCGATCCATTTCCTTCCTGACCACCGCGTAGCACTCGCATACCCGTTTCTCCAGCTTCGGGCGGTCGAGAACGGTGATGTGGCCGCGGCGGTAACGAATCAGGCCTGCCTCCTGAAGTTTTCCGGCGGCTTCCGTGACGCCTTCGCGGCGCACCCCCAGCATGTTGGCGATCAGCTCCTGCGTCATGGCGAGCTCGTTCGAGGGCAGGCGATCCAGGCTCAACAGGAGCCAGCGGCACAGCTGCTGGTCGACCGAGTGGTGCCGGTTGCAGACCGCGGTCTGCGTCATCTGCGCGATGAGCGCCTGGGTGTAGCGCAGCAGCAGGTGCTGCAGTGGTCCGCCGCGTTCGAATTCCGTTTTCAGCACGACCGCCTTGAGCCGGTAGCCGTAGCCGGTGCTTTGCACCACCGCCCGGCTGGGCGTGCTCTCCCCGCCCATGAACAGCGCGATCCCGACCACGCCTTCATTGCCGATGACCGCGATCTCCGTCGACGCCCCGTTTTCCATGGCGTAGAGCAAAGACACGATGCCGCTGGCGGGGAAATACAGGTGCCGCAACTTGCCGCCGGACTCGAAGACCACCAGGCCGAGCGGCAACGTCGCGAATTCCAGATGCGGCAGCAGGCGCTCGTAGTCGGCTGCGGGCAGGGCGGCAAGCAGCTGGTTTTGCCTGGGATCGCGTGATGCGGGCATTGCGGGCGGCGCGCCGGGAGTCGAAGGGGCAGCATACTCCAACCGTACGCCAGCGCACGGAACCAGCCGGCTCCGGGACCGGAAACGCACCCGCCTGCGGGCGCGCTACCAGTTGGCGATCTCGCCGATGAATTTCATCAGCTCTTTTTCCACGACGTCCTTGCTGACCTTCGCCAGCGGGTAGTCGCCGCGCTCGCCGGTCGAGCCGGACGAATTGGGGCGCGTATTGCGGCCGTGCACCCCGATTCGCCCCGTTAACGGGGCCCCGTAGAGGGAAAACGTGGGAAACCAGTCGTAGGGATGAATGGACTGGTTGGCGCCCGGGGGCACGATGTGGATCGAGATCTTCCCGCCCGGCTCCTCGGAAATGTTGAACGCGTGCCCGCGCTCCTTCATCTGATTGCCGATGCGTTCGAAGACCGGCCGGATGATCTGCAATTTCAGCTTCGCGAAGTCGCCGGGAAAGTCGTCTGCGGCGGCGTTGCTCTGCAAATTTCCGCCCGTGCCGGTGCCGTGCTTTCCGGTGAACCGGTCCAACGTCCTTCCCGGCTTTAATTTCAGATCGTCGACCATGATGGATGCTCCGTAGGGTTGGTTGAATGCCCGCGGGGTGCGCGGTCGTGCACGTCCTTGACGACCTGGTAGCACCGGCAGGCGGCTGCTTCGAGGCCTTGCCCGTCGAGAATGCTGATCTGGCCTCGCCGGTAATGGATCAGTTTTCGTCGCTGCAGGGCGCTGGCGGCCTTGGTCACGGCGACCCGCAGCACGCCCAGCATGCAGCCGAGAAGCTCCTGCGTCAGCCGGAATTGATCCGATTGCACGCGGTCGCGCGTCATCAGGAGCCAGCGGGCGAGGCGGGCCTCGACGTGGTGAAAACGGTTGCAGGCGGCGGTTTGCGTGATCTGGACCATCCGCTCGTGGATATACCGGTGGATCTCCCTCTGCAGGGGCGCGCTTTGCCGGAACTGGCCGAGGAAATGCGCGGATTCAATGCGCAGCGCCGCGCCCGAGCCCTGCACCAGGGCGCGCACCGGCGAATCCTTCGTACCGAGCGCGAGGGGAATCCCGAGCATGCCTTCACGGCCGACCAGGCCGATTTCCAGGGCCGTGTGCCCCTCGACCAGCGTGAGCAGGGACACCAGCGAGTTGGTCGGGAAGTAGACATGCCGGATCGGATCCCCGGGATGATAGAGCACCTCGCCGAAGGTCAGCGTGACCGGTTCCAGGCGCGCGTGCAGGCGCCGGTAGTCCCGGTCGGGCAAGGCGGCAAGCAGGCTGTTGGCGATGGGCACGATGCGTTTCAGGGTGGAAGGGCGGCGCTGCGACGTGACGCAGACCATACCGAAAGAACCTTCCGCCGTATGTACGCTGGCGCACAGAGCGTACTGGCCGCCATGCGGATAATCCCCGCAACGAGATGGCTCGCAGAGCCGGTCAATTGCAAACTTGATGTCCGAAACAGGTCCTTTGGGAACCACTCCCGCGACCGATGAGGTGATCGACAGGATCGCCGGAATCGAGTCGCAGCGGCAGGCCATGGAAAAGGATGCCGGCATTGCGGCGTCCTGCAGCTCGGCGCTCCGCAAATTGCACGAGCTCCTCGACCGTGAGAAGGAAGCGCTGCAGCTGCGCGGCCCGGACGCCGGGCATCCGGAGAACGTCGAGGCCGTGACGGTCGAGATCGAGCGGGTGAAGGCGATGACCGCAAGCACGAACCCGGGCCCGGTCCCCAGGGGCGAGTACCCCGGGCAGCGAAAGGCGACGTGGCGAAACGCGTACCGCAGCCCCGCCCGGAACAAGGGACGCAGGACGATGGGCCGGGCCGGCGGTCGCTGACGACCGGCGCGCCGAGGCGAGTGGCGAACGCCCCCCTGGCGGAGTTTTCGCGGCGGCGGTGTTATCCCTGAATGTGCGCTGGCGTACAGAGCGGGCGGGTCGCCACGCGTATCCTGCCCGGTTCGACGTCACGTCTTTCGGAGGAAACAATGAACATCGCAATGTGGATCCTGGCAGGAGGCGCGCTTGGCTGGATAGGCTATACCTACTTGAGGGCCAACGAGAATCGGGGCATCTTCATCTCGGTCATCATCGGCGTCGTGGGGGGATTCCTCGGCGGGAACGTGATCGCGCCGATGCTCGGCGCCCCCACGGAGACCCCGAACGATTTCAGCATGTACTCGCTGCTCATCGCGCTGGCGAGCGCGGCGGCGTGCCTGGCCATCGGCAACCTGGCTTCCAAGCGCTTCGGCGTGTGACCCGGCATGAGCGAGCTGGTCCGTGAGTCGAGTCGGGCGGCCGGTGCGACCGAAATGCTGTCGATTGCCCGGTTCCTGGACGAGCTGCGGCACGTCACGCGCTTTCGTTCCGGTCCCCTGATCGGCGATCCGCTGGACGCGGCGGTGCGAAGGATCGAAAACAACCCCGCGTTCTCGCAGTCGCGGATTCTCACCCGCCTGCTGGCCGCGCTGACCTTCGGGCGGGGCGAGTTCCGGCGCGCCGAGATCGCCGCCTTCGACTCGGAAACGCTCGCCATGGCCCTCGCCCTGATGGACGCGCATGCCGCCGGGACATCGACGCGCGAAGAGTGGAAATCCGCCGTCGACCGGGCGATCGCCGCCCAGGACGGCGTCGGCGGCTAGTGCCGTTCCAACTATTTCCGGGTAATCGAGTGAGTCCCGTAAATCCAGACGCCACGGGCAGTGAAGCAGCTCGAGCTTGGCGAAACAAGTTGGAACGGCACTAGACCGCCTTGCCGGTCGGTCGCGGCACGCGCGACATCCGTTAACCGGAGACTCCATTGACTACCGCCCAGATGCTGAGGAACAGGCACCGGAGGCAGAAGGCCAGGAACCGCTTCGCCACGGCAGCCAAGCAGGCCAAGAAACTCAGGAAGCAGTCCGCGAAAGCGGCCGGCGCAGGTGCCCCGAAGCAATAGGGGCGTCAGATAGCCGCGGCGGGCTTCAGGCGCTTGCGCAGCTCGCGGTAGCGCTCGCCGACGTCGTCGCCGAACAGGGGATCAGGAGCCGCCGGAACCGCCGCCGCGACCGCCGCCCAATCCTCCGGCTTGAGCAACCGGGCGGCGCGCGGCAGGACCTCGGCTTCCTCCGTGGCCAGGTGGTGCCGGAAGTAAAGCAGGTAGGTCGCCGCGGCGGCTTCGACCGTCGCGCGGGGAATCACCACGTCTTCCAGGATGTCGCCGAGGTGCTCGAGCAGGGTCTTGCCCGCGGCCTCCAGCACTCGATGCTCCTGGAGGAGGCGGTTGATCGAGAGTTTCAGCGCGGGATCGTAGCGGAGGAGCCGCGCAAACGCCGCATCCTCGCGCGGATGGTGGTAGCGGTCGGCGTAATGGTGGAGGTAGTAGACGACGTCGCGCAGCAGATCGTAGTCGGGATCCCGCCCCGAGTGGAACGCGGTTATCTGCTGCTCGATGAAGTCGAGCAGGCTCGCGAAGCGCATGTGCTCCGCATGCCACACGGCGACCGGATCGGCCATGACGATTCTCCGCGGCGATATGGGGACGGAGCCCGGTTTCCGCACCACGATCAACCGAGCGCGGAAACCGGGCTCCGTCCCCGCATTATCGGCGCGCGGCGCCCCGTGGGTTTGATCAGGATCAAGCATTGCGCCGATACTGCCGGCACACCCGCGATCTCCCCGAAGCCGAGCGCAAGCCGGCGATCGCCGCGGAGGCGTGGAAGGAAATCGAGCCGTCGTTCGGCGTGCTCGAGACCGCGCTGTCGAGGTCGGAGTGGCTCGCCGGCCCGGCGTTTTCGGTCGGGGACCTCAACGTCGCGGCGGCGCTCTATCGCGCGCTGACGCTCGACCTCGGCAAATGGCCGCGCCTGCAGGCGTGGCACAAGCGCTGCTGGGAGCGCCCGGCGGCGAAGAAAGTGCGGGCGATGCGCGAGGCCTGATTCCATTGTTGGCGCTGCCGGCGGAATATCGCATCCAAGTTGGGCTGCCCTGCGTAAAAGGGGAACGGGGGCAGGCACGTGGCGCAATCTCAACACCAAACCGTTCGCATTCATCCGCTGGTTGTAAGGATCACCCACTGGATCAATGCCTTCGCGATCCTGATCATGATCGCGTCGGGCTGGCGCATCTATAACGCCTCGCCGCTGTTCGGTTTCAAGTTTCCCAACGACTGGACGCTGGGCGGCTGGCTGGCCGGGGCGCTGCAGTGGCATTTCGCGGCGATGTGGCTGGTTGCCGCGAGCGGCCTGGTCTACGTCATCTACGGCGTCGCGTCCGGCCATTTCCGCCGGAAGCTGCTGCCGGTCACGCCCGCGGCGGCCTGGCGCGACGTCGCGGCCGCATTGCGCGGCAAGCTTGCGCACGGTGATCTGCGGGTCTACAACGCCGCGCAGCGCACGGCATACCTGGGCGCCATCGCGATCGGCATCATCCTGGTCCTCTCGGGGCTCGTGCTCTGGAAGCCCGTGCAGTTCCACACGCTTGGGCTCCTCATGGGCGATTACGAAGGCGCGCGTTACGTGCATTTCTTCGCCATGGGGGCGCTGGTGCTGTTCGTGATCGTACACGTGGTCATGGCCGTGCTCGTCCCGCGCACCCTGCCGACGATGTTCACCGGCCGCGTCCGCCTTCCGGCCGCAGCGCGAGGCGACTGACGTGAAGCGGCTGTCCGGCATGCGTGCGAGCCTCGAGGGCCAGTCCCGTCCGCTGATCGAGAAAATCGAGCGGCGGCTGTTCCTGCGCCGGGGATTGAGCCTCGGCGCGCTGGCGCTGCTCTCGGGATGCAGCGTGACCGACGCGGAATCGGTGCAGAAAACGCTGTGGGCGATGTCGCGCTGGAACGACCGGGTGCAGGGATGGATTTTCGATCCCGCCCGGCTCGCGCCCGAGTTTCCGGAGAGCGCGATTACGATGCCGTTCCCGTTCAATGCGTTCTACGGCATGGACCAGGCGCCCGCCGTCGACGCGGCGAGCTACAAGCTCGAGCTGGGCGGCCTCGTGCGCGACAGGAAGTCCTGGACGCTGCCCGAGCTCTACGCGCTGCAGCCGCAGATCTCGCAAGTCACTCGTCACATCTGCGTCGAAGGCTGGAGCGCGATCGGCAAATGGAGCGGCGTCCGATTCAGCGATTTTCTCAAGCGCATCGGGGCGGACCTCACGGCGAAGTACGTGGGCTTCAAATGCGCGGACAAGTACTACACCAGCATCGACATGCCGACGGCGCTGCACCCGCAGACGCTTCTGGCGTTCCGCTTCGCGGACCAGATCCTGCCGGTGCCGTTCGGCTTCCCGATGAAGCTGCGCATCCCGACCAAGCTCGGGTTCAAGAACCCCAAGCACATCGTTGCGATCTTCGTGACGAACGATTACCCGGGCGGCTACTGGGAGGACCAGGGCTACAACTGGTTCAGCGGGTCGTGATGCGTGTTGCGCGGCCGCGACCCCGTGATTCGGAAATGACGCAGGTGTGTTTTTTCAACCATGAAAGGAAATCCAGCATGAGGAATCTGATTATCGCCGTGTTTGCATGTTGCCTATCGCTTGCCGCGGGCGGAGCCTTCGCCGCGGAGATGAAGAAGGACACCATGGGGAAGGGTGACGCGATGGCCAAGGACTCCATGGGCAAGGACGAGATGAAGAAGCCCGCAAAGACGAGCGGCGCAAAGAAGGACGACATGGCCAAGGACATGAGCAAGGGCGGCATGACGAAGGACGAAATGATGAAGAAGTAGGCGCCAGCGCCGGCCGCGCCACACCCCGCTTCGGCGGGGTTTTTCTTTTCCGGGCGGCCGGAAAGAATTACGGTGTGAGGTAGTCCCTTCCATTCGTCATACTTGATCGCGCATCCTTGCCCCCGGTTGCCGTTTTGGATGTGACACGTTAATGTTCGCACGGGAAAGGAGGCAGTCATGGCACTACCGATCGTCAGGACGCTTGCAGCCGCCACGGTGCTGCTCGCCGGTTGCGTCACGCAACACCCCCAGAATGCCGAGGAGTTCCGCAAGGCGGCGCCCGGCGCCTTCCTGGCCAAGATGGAGACGCACGAGATCAACCGTTCCATGGAGGAAATCGGCGCGACATTCCAGGAGCAAGCCCCGGACTGCCTGAACATGCGGGTCAGGACGACCTCGCAGACGCCCGGGAGCTTTCAGGTCATCGTCTCGCTCTACAAGCCGACGGTCGTGGTGACGGACCACAGGGCGGAGCTGCACCTGCAGCGGCATCACGAGCGGGGTGTGCTCGCCGTCACCAAGGAGCCGGACGGCGGCTATTACCTGATCGTCGCGGACGCCTATCGCGTGGACGCGAACCGGAGCCGTCTCCAGATCTTCGGCCCGTCGATAGGGTATGACGTCATCTACCGCGCGATCATCGGCTGGGCAAGAGGCGATAATCTCGGCTGCCCCGACCTCACCAAGACCGGATGATCCGCCCGCCGCGCTGCGCCGCCTGTCTGCTCGGCGTTGTCCTCCTTGCCGGCTGCTCCGGCATCAAGACCTATCCGGACGCGTCCCCCAAGAATCTCTTCGTCAGGACCGAGGCGAGCTCGGGCTCGATACTGGGAGGCACGCGGGTGTCGGTCCACATCCACGAGGTCGACGCGAACTGCCGCACTCAATACCTGGGCACCGTCCAGCTCGACGAGCCAACGGTCGAGATCGGCATCCCGCAGGCGCGTCCAAGCTACCTGGTCTTCAACTTCTACAGCTCGTCCTTCCTCGGCAGCTCCACCGGGAGCATCAATTACGAGACGTTGTTGCTCCCCCGCGCGGGATACACTTACGACGTCACTGCCCGCTATGCGGACGGCATCTATTACGTGGCAATCCGCGAATCCGGCGCGCGCGGCTCAGCGGGCCGCGAGGTCGCGCGGCGGGGCCTGACCGACTGCGCCCGGCGCTCGTGATTCGGTGACGAGTAACTCCCGCACCGCCGCGCAGCAACGGGCCGACGAGATCCGCGTGTTCGGGGAGGAGCTGGCGCGCCTGGAGCGGGAGGGGGTGGTCGCGCTAACGCCGGTTCAGCGCGAGGCGATCGCCACGCATCACCGCGGGCTCCTGGCGCAGTTCGCGGAGGCATACGACATCGACCGCGACGCGCGCGCGAAGCAGCTCTCGCTCGGCATGCGCATCGCCTCCTTCCTCGGGGCGCTCGCGCTCGCGGCAAGCGTGTTCTTCCTGTTCCGCCAGTTCTGGGACCGCTTTTCCACCGCGGCGCAGGTGGTGATCGTGATCGGCGCCTCGTTCGGCACGTTCGGGGCGACGCTGTGGATCCAGGCCCGCGAATCCTCCGGCTATTTCACCAAGCTCGCGGCGATGGTCGCCTTCGCCTGCTTCGTCATCAACATCGCGCTGCTCGGCCAGATCTTCAACATCACGCCCTCGGACAAGGCGCTGATCCCATGGGCCGCGTTCGCGCTGCTGCTCGCCTACACCTGCGACCTGCGGCTGCTCCTCGCCGCGGGCATCCTCTGCATCATCGCCTGGGTCTCCGCGCGCACCGGCACCTGGAGCGGCATGTATTGGCTCCACTTCGGCGAGCGCCCCGAGAACTTCTTCCCGGCGGCGGTCATCCTGTTCCTCGCCCCGCAAGTCATTCCCCATGCACGCTTCACCGGCTTCGGGCCGATCTACCGCGTGTTCGCGCTGCTCACGCTCTTCCTGCCGATGCTGGTGCTCGCGAACTGGGGCCGCATCAGCTACCTCGATTTCGACGAGGACGCGATCGAGGGCTTCTACCAGGTGATGGGGTTCGTGCTGAGCGCGGGCGCGATCTGGCTCGGCGCGCGCCGGCACTGGAACGAGGTCGTGAACACCGGGTCGGTGTTCTTCGTGATCTTCCTCTACACCAAGTTCTTCGACTGGTGGTGGGAGGTCATGCCGAAGTACCTCTTTTTCCTGGTGCTCGGCCTCACCGCCGTGCTGCTGCTCTTCGTCATGCGGCGGCTGCGGGCTATGCTCCTTCCCCCCTTGAGGGGGAAGGTTGGGATGGGGGGTCAGGGGATCTTCCGCCATTGATATGACCTGGTCCCGCACGCACACGCTCGTCGTTGGCCTTGCGCTCATCGCGCTCACCAATGCGATCGCGCTGGGCGGCGTCGCGTGGAACCGCAGCGGCGAGCCGGAGAGCGTGCTCAAGCTCAGCCAGCGCGAGTTCCTGACGCCGCACGGGCTCGGGCTCGACCGTGAGGGCGGCGGGCTGCAATTGAGCGTGAGCTGGCGCGTATTGAGCGCGGACTCGGACGCTGCATTCTATTGGAACTTCCAGGGCGCGCCGGAATGGCTGGACGAGGCGAAGCTCGCGGCGCTGGGGTTCGACGTCTCGCCGCCTCCCGTCGAGCGCCGGGCGGCGTGGCGTTACGACCGGCAGCTGCCCAGGGAAGCGCTGGTGGTGCTGGAGCTCGACGGCCCGGCCTACCAGAAGGCGCTCGAGCGCGCGCGCGAGCGGGCGGCAAAGGAAGCGGCGAAGGGCGCGGAGACCGGCAAGACCGGGCCGGGAAGCCCGGCGCAGCAAGCGGCGCAGTTTCTCAAGAACGAGGAAACCGCAAATAGCCGGCTGTTCGCGGTGGATGCGGGACCGGACGCGCAGTCGCTGCGCGCCAAATACCCCGACCGCACCCGCTACGCAATCCTAATGGGCAAGGTCCGCTCCTCTTACCAATCCCGCCGCGGCAAGGAAGTGCGGTGGACGGGCTACATCGACGGCATTCAGAACGCTCAGGTCAACGTGCCGCTCGAGTTCCGCAAGGCCATCGAGCACGCGCCCCGCTCGTTCCCACCCGCAGGCGTAGCAAGCAGCGGGCCACCATTCGAGGTGACGGTGGCCTTCGGAAAGCGCTTCGAGCCCTGGATCGTTGCCGCCAAAGGCGCGCAACGGGGCGAGCCATGACAACTGATGCGGGTCCCCCAGCGGAAACGCCCCGACGTCTGAGACTCTGGATCGACGTCCTGCTGACGTGGATCCAGAACCTGATTCAGCCGCTGGAAGACCTGTTCCGCGTCCTGTGGATCACCGGCTGGTGCGTGGTGCTGTTCGCGGTCGGGGTCGTCTTCTTCCTGCTGAACGACCAGGGCCTCGACTTCCTGCGCCGGCTCGTCGAGGCGCGGGGCTGGAGCGCTTTCCTGACGAACCTGTTCTTCTTCCTGGGCGTGCTGGCCTGGGGCCTGTCCACCTGGTACTGCGCGCGCCTGCTGCTCGCGCGCCGGTTTCCGCTCACCGACCGGGAGTTCTTTGACCGGACCAAGGGGCTGCGTACGTGGCTCCCGCGCTTTGGCGGGGGCCTGGTGCCGTTGGTCGTGGCGGGCGGGCTCTACCGCGTGGCCTCGTGGGACGCGAAAGGATACCTCGCGTACGGTTTGATCGCGCTCTACGTTGCGCTCGGCATCGCCTTGTTCGCGCTCTTATGGAAGCGGCGCGTGATTTTCAAAGCGATGTGTGCGGACGAACCGTACAAGGTCATGGATAGCCTGCCGGCCACCTCTCTGCGCGTGCTGCAGGTGTCGTTCACGTTGTCCTTCGGATTTCTGGTGCTGCTCCTCTTTTTCCCGGTCGTCCCGGCGACCGTGGTGGGAGCGCCGGCGATCCTGCTCTTCGCCGCCGCGTCCTGGATTCTCTTCGGGAGCATGATTCTCTCGTACTGGCCGCTCGCCAACCGCCATCCCTCGCTCACGGCACCGCTGATCCTGGCCGCGCTGATCATGAGCTGGTGGAACGACAATCACACCGTTCGCGGCACCGAAGTGCGGACTGCGGCAGCGCCGCGCGAGATGCCGCAGCAGCACTTTCGCGGCTGGCTGGAGGCGCGCCTCGACCGGGCGCCGGCCGGCCGGCCGTATCCGGTCTTCGTGGTCGCGGCCGCGGGGGGCGGAATTCGCGCCGCCTACTGGACCGCATCCGTCCTGGGCCGCATTGCCGACGAGAGCGGCGGCACGTGGCCGGATCACCTCTACGCGATGAGCGGTGTTTCGGGGGGAAGCGTCGGCTCGGCGCTGCACGCGGTGCAGATCGCCGAATTCCGCGCGGCGCCGCGGACCCCTGCGCGCAAGGGCCCCGACGCTTACGTCAGAGCCGTGCGCAGCACCCTGGACAACGACATCCTGTCGCCGGTCCTCGCCTATCTGCTGTTCCCGGACCTGGTGCAGCGATTCCTGCCGGTTCCATTCGACTTCGCCGACCGGGCACGCGCGATCGAGCTGGCGATGGAATCCGCCGTGGCGGACCCGCAGGGGGCGAACAGCAGCCGTTTCGCGCACCGTTTCGTGGAGCTGTGGCCCGAAGGCAGCGCGCGCTACGACGTTCCCGTGCTGCTGCTGAACGCCACTATCGTGGAGACCGGCCAGCGCGGCATCGTGTCGAACCTGAACATCGGGGAAGACGTCTTCCCCGACTCCGTCGACCTGCTCGACGTATTCCTGCGAACGCAGGACCTGCCGCTCAGCACGGCTGCTCACCTGAGCGCGCGCTTCACTTACGTCAGCCCGGCGGGCACCCTCCGCACCTCCGGGGGCGATGTGTGGAAGCACGTCGTGGATGGCGGCTACTTCGAGAACTCCGGAACCGCGACCGCGGTGGACCTGATGCAGCAGATGCGGGAAGTCGCCGACGCCGTGCAGAAGGAGAAGTCGCGTCGCGTGGCATTGATGCTGATCCTGGTCCGCAACGATCCCGCCGCGCCCAACGTCTGCGAACGCGACCTGGATACGCCGCCGCCGCCCGGGCCGCAGAACTACTTGAGCGACCTGCTTTCCCCCGTGCGCGCGCTGCTCAGCACGCGCGTCGCACGCAGCCGCCTCGCGGAGGAGACGGCGCTCGATCTCGTCCGGGGCTTCCATGGCGGCAGGGACAACGTCCAGTCGCCCAGGTGCGAGGAGGGCTGCGTGTTCGAATTCAGCCTGGGCGGCGGCGGCATCGAGCCGCCGCTGGGGTGGTCGCTGTCAGCGCGCGGACGGCAGGAAATGGACGACCATCTCGTCCGCCAGCGGACCAAGTTCGAGTGCATCCGGGGCCTGCTGACCGGCGCCGGATGTCCGAAAGAGCCGCGCTGTCCGGCCAGGCGGGGGTGACCATGGCAGAATCCGGGCTCCGTCCCCATTCATCCGCCATTCATTACCGCTTGTGCGCGATGTTCACCAGCTGTGAATAGGCTTTTTGGTCTGCGGCGTCCTGCTGCATGGTCAAATCCTTGACGAGGGTCGCGAGCGTCTTGATGTCCTGCGAAATCGAGGCAAGGCTATCGAGCATCTGCTTCTCTTCGGCTGGGCTCATTTATGAGAACTCCTGGGTGAACGGCGAGAAGGACGACTGGATTCAGTGTAAGGCAATTGCTTGGGGGTCAATATGACTTACTGCCGCGCGCACTTGCGTCCGATCGAAATATTGCAGTGACTCAAGTATTTTAACCGGGAATGGTGGTCTGTCCCGTTATCGATGAGATAATGCCGCCATGGATGATGCGCAACCGATATCCCCTCGCGCTCGCCTGCAAGCGCTGCTGGCGATTCCGGACAGGCAGCGGACCGATGCCGAGTGGGATGAGCTTAATGAGCTCGAGATCATGCTTGCTACCGGAAATCGGGAGGGAGCTCCGCAGCAGAATGCCCAGGGAAACACTCCTGCGCCCGGTGGCGGGCAGCCCAGGCCCGGCGGCGGGCAGCCCAGGCCCGGCGGCGGGCAGCATCAAGGCAGAAGGCCTCAGAGGAAGTTCCACCAGAGACCGCCCAAGCGCAATATGCCGTGAGCGGGTCCGCGGAGTCACTCGATCCCCTGGAGGT
>Ga0326597_10000351_pt1 | contig 85075 bp, 56 predicted proteins | sample RVTome_12_FD_203789 | JGI IMG/M metagenome (GOLD analysis project Ga0326597, IMG submission 203789) | Soil microbial communities from uranium-contaminated site in the Upper Colorado River Basin, Wyoming, United States - RVT100D185 | ecosystem: Environmental > Terrestrial > Soil > Contaminated >...
TGGGGTGGCTGGGGTGGCTGGGGTGGCTGGGGTGGCTGGGGTGGCCGGGGTGGGTGAGGGTGAGTGGACTGGTCCGCTGATCTGGGACCGGGTCCGCACCATCCTGGATGATGCCGGAATGTCGTTCATCACCATCGGTGACGACCTGCCCGTCGCAGTCACCAAGGAGACCCGCAACGTCCCCGTCGGACTGTTCAAAGCACTCGCACTACGCGACGGCGGCTGCATCCACCACAACTGCGACATGCCGGCCTGGTGGTGCCAGGTCATGCACCTCGACACCCCCCACCGGCGTGGCGGCCGCCTGCGCGCCGACAGTGGCGCGCTGGGCTGCCACCACCACCACAGCATGTACGACGCCGGCCGGCTCGACCTGGCCTGGGTCAACGGCAAACCCGTCCTGCGACCACCACCGCGCAAGTAGGGCACGCGAGTAACCGGGTGCAAGCACCGCGGCGATGCGGGGCGCCGTCGGGGTCGCGGCCTCGGGTGTGGCGAGCGAGCACGCCCGGCTGGGACTGACCGACTACGCGTTTTCCCGGGTCGGTGAGGGTGGCGGGCCAGCGCGCCCGACTGGGACACGACTCAAGCCGGGGTGGCGCCGGGCAGGTCGGCAGCTCGTTGGAACCGAACCCGTTCCACCACCACGGGCCGGTCACAATGCACCCAGACCACCCGGCTCACCAAGTTCTGGAAGAACCCGTCCCACCAAGGTTGACTGCCGGGCCGGTCAGAGGTGCGAGACCGCCGCGAGGACGACGGTCGCGAGGACCCTTGCCGCCGTCGCCCCGACGTCGAGGACCTCGGCGTGGGTGACCGGCTCCTGATCGCGACGGTGGACGTTGGTTACCGACGACACGCCTGCGACACGCATGCCATGTGACCGGGCCGCGATGACCTCCAGCACCGTCGACATGCCCACGACGTCCGCGCCCAGGGCGCGAAGCATCGCGACCTCGGCGGGGGTCTCGAAAGCTGGACCGCGCAACCCCGCGTAAACCCCACGCTTCAGGGTCACGCCATTGGCCGCGGCTGCGGCGTCCAGCGCCTGCCCCATCGCCAGGTCGTAGGCGCGCGTCATGTCCAGGAAGATGGGGGCCCCGTCGCGCAGGACACCCGTCAGGGGCGAGGCGCCCGTGAGGTTCAGCTGGTCGGTGATGACGAGCAGGTCACCGGGCGCCAAGCCCTCGTGGAGACCGCCAGCCGCATTGGTGATCAGCACGGTCGAGCACCCCAGGGCGGCGGCGAGATCGACCGTGCGTGTGACGGCGGCGGGCCCGTGGCCCGAGTAGAGATGGACGCGACCACGCTGGACCATGACCGGCCTTCCAGCAAGCGTTCCAAACCGCAGGCTGGCAGCGTGCCCGGGCACCGTGGACACCGGCAGGCCCGGCACGTCGGCGACATCGACGTCGATCGGGTCGGCCACCGCATCCGCGACGCCGTCCAGTCCGGATCCCAGGACGATCAGCACCTCCGGGATGAAGCCGGACGGCAACCGTGGACGCAGCGACGCCAGGGTGGCGGCGACGCCGCCGGCGGTCATGGCCGCGGCACCCGACCCTGCGTCGCCTCCTCGAGCAGCATGATGGGGATGCCGTCGCGCACGGGGAACTGGCGACCGCAGACGGTGCAGACGATCACCTTGCGGCGGTCCTTGTACTCCACTGCCCCGTGATCGTCACAGGGGCAGGTCAGGATCTCGAGCAGGCGTTCGTCGAGTGCCATGTGCGATGTCCTCCCGTGCTGGTGGCGCCCACCCGCTCGTGCCCGATGGCCAACCGCGGCGCGGTGCGTCAGCCGACGACCGTAGCCGTGACCTGGTCGCGAATGCGCTCCATGGCCGAGACGTCATCACCCTCGGCGTTGAGGCGCAGCAGGGGCTCCGTGTTGGACGGCCGTAGGTTGAACCAGCCGTCACCGAGCACCACCGTCAGGCCATCCTCGGTGTCCTGCTTGGCGTCCGCGAACTGGTCACGGAGCCGGTCGATCGTCGCGACCACGTCCGTCACGCGGAAGTTGAGCTCGCCCGACGCCGCGTAGCGGTCGTAGGGCGCGACGACGGCCGACAGTGGCGCGTCAGCGATCGCAACTGCCTGGAGCAGCATGAGGGCCGCGATCAGGCCCGAGTCGGCGCCGAAGTTGTCGCGGAAGTAGTAGTGACCGGAATGCTCGCCGGCGAAGACTGCACCGGTGCGCGCCATCTCCGCCTTGATGAACGAGTGGCCGACCCGCGTCCGGACGGCCACGCCGCCAGCGGCTTCGATGGTCTCCGGCACGGTCCGGGAGCAGATCAGGTTGTACAGGATGGTCGCCCCGGGACTGCGGGCCAGGACGCGATCGGCGACGACCGCGGTGATGAGTGACGAGGGCACCGGCCGACCGCGCTCGTCCACGGCGAACATGCGGTCGGCATCGCCGTCAAAGGCCATGCCGAGCGGGAGTCCGCCGCTGACGACCGCGCGCTGGAGGTCAACGAGGTTGGCTGGTTCGAGCGGGTTGGCCGGGTGGTTCGGGAAGGTCCCGTCGAGCTCGAAGAACAACGGGACCACCTCGATGGGCAAGGCGTCGAAGACCGCCGGGACGACCAGCCCGGCCATGCCGTTGCCAGCATCGACGGCCACGGTCATCGGGCGCAGCGTGTCGACGTCGATGAACGACCGGACGTGGGCGGCGAAGTCCGCCAACAGGTCAACCGATCGCAGGCCCCCGAGCACTCCGCTGGGATCCATGCCCTGCTGGGCCAGGTCACGAATCTCTGCCAGGCCATGGTCAATCGACACCGGGGCCGCACCCGGACCACACAGCTTGATCCCGTTGTACTCCGGCGGGTTGTGGCTGGCTGTGAACATGGCTGCTGGGACGTCCAGGGTGCCGGAGGCGTAGTAGAGCTCGTCCGTGGAGGCCAGGCCGACGTCGATCACGCCGATGCCCTGGGAACGAACTCCCTCGGAAAAGGCGCCGGCCAGGCCTGGCGAGGACGGGCGCATGTCGTGGCCGATGGCGAACTCCGTGCGCCCCTTGGCCAGGACCTGTGCGGCCGCGGCGCCGAGCCGCCAGACGACCTCAGGCGTCAATTCCGTGGCCACCAGCCCACGGACGTCGTAGGCCTTGACGATGGCATGCAGGTCGATCATGGGCCACCTCCTGCGCGGGAGGCTATGGCGGGGCGATCACACGCACGTGCGATCCGTTTGGCCCGAGCCGGCCGCAAGGGCGGCCTCAGGCGGGCGGCTGCCCGGCGATGACGGGCTCCATCGGCTCACCGGGCAGGTGGCGTCCGATGTACTGCGACCTTGTGCGCCCATCCTGTTTCCAGTACGCATACCAGTACGGGCCGTGAGGACACGCGGTGCACGTCGGCTTGCCGCAGCGGACGTGCTCCTGCCGGTAGCTGACGGGAGCACCGGCCACGTCCTCCGCGGCGTCGACGTCGCCGTCGGCATGCAGGAGCAGCCCGCGCGCCAGGATCATGAGGCGTCGCAGTTCGTAGGGGTCGAGCCGACGCACCCGCTTGACCAGGTCGCGATCGAGTCCCATCCAACTGCTCCATCTTGATCGTGGCTGTTACCCAAGAAACCACATGCACATCGCCCAAGGGTGGACGACGCTCACCAGCTGCTGGCTGCGTCCGTCATGGCCACGGCGGCTGGGACCGCGAACAGGCGCATCCCGTCACCATCGGCCTCGTCCACCGAGGTGCTGGCCGGCATGGCAGCGGCGACCAACAGGGCCGGCGCAGCGGCCGGGGCAGCGGCGGGAGCGGCGGGAGCGGCGGGAGCGGCAGGCGCGGCAGCGGCCGGCGGAGCATGCACGGCGTTCGAAGCCGGTGCGCCAGCGGAAGTCAGCGCACCAGTCGGGGACAGGGACACCAGTGGTCCGTCGGCCTCGCCCAGGAGGGCGGCGATCACCGGGCGCACGGTGGTGCGGTCAGGCATCGCCCCGGCCAGCGGGCTGTCGTTCAGCGCCCGCGCGATGGCTGCGACCGTGTCGGGATTGGCGGCCTTGGCGGTCGGCTCGGTCTCCGTCGGTCTTTCGTCCACCAGGTACCAGCCGCGCGGCGGGTTGGTCCGGCCCGAACAGATGTTGCACAGGTCGTAGGTTGCCGGCACAGGTTCTGGCCCCAACGCGGACAGCCACGCCTGGCGCGTGTCATAGCGAAACGACAGGGTCGCGACCGCGGGTCGGGTACAGCCCGGGCGGACGCACAGACGGTCGAGCAACCGATCAACCATGTTGAGGACTCCGACGACGCATGGGCGCCATCACCGTAAGCAACCGGGCGCGCCGGTCCAAGTACGCGGGACCGTCTTGGGTGTCGATCCGACACCCAAGCGGATTCTGTGGTTCGTCACGGCCGGTCGCGCGACGTACCCACGTCTCTCCTACGATCCGCGTGACGAAACGGGGCCGAGATGCACGACCGGCATGGGCGCCATCGCCGGCGCCCGGTCGACCCGCGGCGACGACCGTCGGACGGCTGGCGAACCCTGCGCCCCGGACGGTTCGAACGCCTGGTCCTCGCCGCCATCGAGAGCCTGCCCGACGAACTGTTGGGCTACCTCGACAACGTGCAGATCGTGGTCGAGGACGTCCCACCCGCCATGGTCGACGGGGACGCCGAGGAGGGTGTCCTGCTGGGCCTGTACGAGGGCGTCCCGCGCACCGAGCGGGGGTTTGATCCGGTCGCCCTTCCGGATCGCATCACGCTGTATCGGCGCCCACTCGAACTGCGTGCGCGGTCGAAGGCCGAACTCGAACTTGTCGTCCAGGAGACCGTGGTGCACGAGATCGCCCACCACTTCGGCATCGACGACGACCGACTGGACGAGCTTGGCTGGGGTTGAGGCTGCCTCCTGGGATCGTCCCGGAGGCAGCCGTCAATCCCGCTCGCGACGGGTCTGGTTGGCCAGTGCGGGATCGAACCGGGTCGAGGAAACCAGTCGGCCACCCGACCACACCGTCGAGGGCACGCCTGGATGGACGACCAGGTCGAGCGGCCCATCGAGCGCGCGCCCGATGTGACCCACGACGACCTCACCCATCGTTGCCGTCACCACGGCCGCGGAGTCCACCAGGTCGGCCTGGACAAGCGACGACAGTTCGATGACGCGCATGGCGCCGGACGGGATCCCGACGCCGTGCAACGCGTCCGGGCGAAGGATCCCCTCGGCGGTCCACAGGGAGATGTCGACCATCGCGTCGGCCCCGGACGGGTTGCTGATGGCGAGGTAGGTCGACCGCCCTGGCAAGGGCTCGCTGGGAACGACCCACACCGGCGCCGGAGCCGCGACCGCGGCGACAACGGCCAGGGATGTGTCATCGACGTCGTTGCTGGCCACCGTCGTGGCAGCGGAAACGACGACAGGCACGCCGTTCTCGGAGGCAACCGTGACCGCGACCTGCTCGACGCCAGGCGGCAGCGCCCCGTCGAGCGACAGGCGCGTGACCTGCATGGGATCCAGCGTGATGATCTCGAGGATGTCGGTCAGCAGCGCACCGGTCTGGGTGTGCAGGGTCACCAGCACGGTGGCCCGGTCGTCGCTCGGATTGGTGATCCAGAGCCACCCGGCCGGGGTGCCCGGCAGGTCTACGTCACCGACCAGGTCCACCAGGGTGGGGTCGATCCCGACGTCGCCGGTGTCGTCGTCGCCGGACTGGCCGTCGGACCCGGCTCCCGCAACGTCGCCATCGTCGCCATCGTCGCTGACGGCCGCCGGAGCGCCGGCAAGCCACGGCACCGTCCAGACCTCGGCCGCCTCGGGCGCCGCGGCGACCAGCGAGACTCCGTCGATGCCCCCGATGGCCGCGTCGAAGGTCTGTACCGCCTCGACAACCACGCGGCCGGACCGTGTGGTCACCACGACACCCAGGTCCCGCTCCTCGGGCGCATGCTCGTTGAGGACGATCCGCAGGACCGAGCGACGCTGGACGACGACGTTCTCCAGCAGCACTGGCGCCCGCTCACCGCTGGGCGTGGCCAAGGTGATGCTCACGGACGCATCGACGTCGAACACGTTGGTGAGGGCCAGGCTGGCCACGGCGCCACCGGCGGTGGACACGCCTGGCACGACCCAGCGCTCGCTCGAAGCAGCCACGCACGGGCCCGCCAGCGTCCCGCCGGGCCCGTCCGAGGCGTCGCGCTGCCAGCTGCGCGCCATCACTGCAGGGGTGCGTCGCCAGCGGGCCAGCAGGGCGCCAGCGTCTGCAATGGGATCGGCCAGGTCTCGGCCCGTCGCCGTCTCGGGGAACGGTGCCAGCGGTTGGATCCGACCCACGGTGCCGTCACCAATCAGGTCGAGGACGACCTCGGCCGCGGCGTTGCCGTCCGACGGCGCGCCAATCGCCGACACGTGCGGTGGTGAGCTGGCGCTGGCGTCCACGATCGTGCACGTCCAAGCGCCGGAGCGAGCGGGCTCTGCGGCGACAAGGCCGGACTCCTGCTGGCTCCGGGGGGCGATCACGTCCAGGCCCGCCAGCACGGCGAGGAGGATGGCCAGCCCAGCCAGGACGGCGGTGAACCTCGCGCCGTTCATCCGGGCACCTCGGCCCTGGTGGCCAGCTCGGCAAACCGCGGGGGACGCAGCACCAGGGACATCGTCGCCAGGAGGGCCAGCAACTGCGTGACGGTCCAGGCTCGCCGGCGACCATCGACTTGACGCACTTCGATGAGATCCGCCCGGTCATCGAGGTCGATGTGGATCTGACCCTCGGTCACGCGGACCTCCGCGGGGACGCCGTCGGCCGTGGCCTCCCAGGTCCCAAGCGCGGGGTCGGCCACGAACACGCCGCCGTCGGCCTTGCTGGTCGTCTGCCAGGTGAACGGTGCCACCTCATCGAGGGCCACGACCCGTCTTCCCGGCGGCACTGCCCGCTGGTTCACGATCGCCTCGGCCACCTCGGTGCGAACCCACGCGACGCGCGGCAGCCACGAGGCAAGGCGGTAGATCCGACCGTGATTGCTTGGGAGCGGCTCCAGGTCCAACTGCTGCTGGAGTACCAGCTCCAGCAGCGGGCTCCCGTTGCCCTCGGGGACCACCACGTAGCGCACACCGACCAGGCCCAGCCGGGCGGCAGCACCGGGGTCAGCACCGGACAGCGTGTCGGCGAGATCGGACTCGACACGGTCGAGCAGTGCTGCGGGTTCGGCCTGGCCGAAGCGCAGCATCGTCGGACCTGCCGAACCCGTCAAGTCCCAGGAGACGACTCCGTCGACGTCGCGCAGCACCAGCACGCGGAAATCGCCAAGGACAGCCTGCTCGACCTCGATGAACGCCGGCAGGGCCGGCGTGTCGAACGCGTAGGCCGCCCACGGCTCGTGGACGAGGTGGCGAACTGCTCCGCCGAGGCCCGCCATCACGGCCAGGGTGGTGACACCGGCGGCGAGATGGCGCCAACCAAAGGCGTGGCCCGACAGGGTCTCCCCGGCCTCGCTGAACGCGACGGCCGTCAACATGGCAGCCGCAGCCGCGGTGGGCACGAGCGCCTGCCCCGGCCACGCGACGGCATCAACACCAGCTCGACCCAGGGTCCAGGCCGACACGACGCCGGCCAGGATCACCAGCCACGAGCCGACGACCAGACCAGGTCGTCGTCGCAGGCCAAGGACCAGCCCGAGCCCAGCCCCGGCCACCAGCCCCAAGCCCACCACGGCCCCCGGGAAGCCCGCCTGGCGTGGTGCCAGGAGGAGCAGGCGAACAAAGGATGGCGGCTCAATCATGGTGTCGCCGACACCTGCGAAGATCGGACTGCCCGGACCGACGAGGTCGAGCGACCAGGGAAGCAGGAGCAGGAAGGCACCAGCCAGGACCGTGACCAGTCGCAGCTGGGCGGCGCGGCGCGCCTCGCGTGGCGTGTCGACGACGGCCAGCCCGATCAGGCCCGCCGCGACCCCGCCGAGCACGACCAGGGCGAAAGCCGGCGCGAATGCGATTGCAGCCGCCGCCAGCAGAGCCGCCACCGCCGTCGCCCGCCACGCCGACGATGACCTTGCCCTGGGCCGGCCAGCAATCGAGACCGCTGCCGCGAGGCCCGGAAGGATGACGGCGAGGACCAGCGTCGAGATGCGGCCCGTACGCAGGGCGGCCAGGAACGGCGGCGACACGACGTACATCGTGGCGCCGACGACCTGGGGCAGGCGCCGGGTCGACACGCCCCGCAACGCCACCAGCGCCAGCAGCCAGGCAACCGGCACTGCCCCCAACAACAACAACCGCGGTGCGAGCCAGGAACTCCCCAACGACAGCCACGTCAACACGCCCAGGGCCGCCACGGCAGGCGAGGGCGCTCCAGCCGTGACCAGGCCGTCCGCGCGATGCACGGTGGCGGTGTAGTCGTTGAAGAACACCGAGGCGGACGCCGGCCAGGACGCCAACTCACCGCCGCGAACCGTGCTGCTCTGCAGCAGCGGCAGTGCCAGGGCGACGCCGAGGATGAACAGCACGGTCGCCGCGATCGTGACCGGCCGCCCCCGCAGCCACGCCATGACTCGGGCCCGCACGGTGTCCGGGTCGACATGATCCTCCAGCGACACGGCCGGCGCTGCGTCACCACTGGTCGTCAACCAGAAGGCCACGGCCTCGGCGTAGGCCCGCAGCCGCGGCGCGGTCCGTCCGAACAGGTGCGCGATCTCAGAGTCGTCGCGCTTACGCAGGGCCTGCGCCTTCGCACGCAGGCGCATGGTCTCCTTGAAGTGGGCCGCGTTCCACACCCATGCGCGCAGGGTCTGCCAAGCGTCCCCCACGCGACGCGTGGCCAGGAAGCCCACGACCTTCAGCACGCCGAGGACGAGGTAGACCGGCAGGATCGCCAGCAGGCGTCGCCAGCCGTACAGCTTGAGGAGCGTCGCCAGCGTGTTGCGCTCGGCGAAGTACCGCGGTCCGAGCATGGCGGTCTGACCCAGGCGCAGGTAGTTCGCGGCCCCCTCGGCGTGACGGGCAACGGCGTCGGTGACGACGTGGACGTCGTGACCGGCCAGCCACATCCGCCAACACAGGTCGAGGTCATCGCGGAAGACGTGGTGGCGACGGCCCAGCCGCCCGACTTCCTCGTACGCGTCGCGCCTGACCAGCATGCCAGCCGTGGACACGTACAGCACGGCCCGTTGGCCGTCGCGCTGGCCCTGGTCGAGTTCGTCGGGATCGAGCCTGGTGTCGGCTCGCCCGGTGGCGTCGATGGTCATGCCGACCGAGGACAATCGCCGGGGGTCGTCCCAACGCACCAACTTGGGGCCGACCGCCGCCAGCGAAGGGTCAGCGTCCATGGCGGCCACCAGCTTGGTGACCGCGTCGGCTTCCAGGGCCACGTCGTCATGGACGAGCAGGAGATACTCGGCGGCCGTCGCCCTTGCCGTGTCGGCCGCCAGGTTGATCGCCGGACCGAAACCGATGTCGCGGTCCGCGATGAAGACCGACTCGGGACCCAGTCGCTCAAGCAACAGCGCCCGCTCGTGGGCGTTGGCGGCCGAGTCGACGGCGACGATGTCGAGGTTGGGATGGTCCTGGGCCTCGAGACAATCGAGGACGTCAGGCAGCCATGGCGCGTCGCCGTGCACGACGACGATCCCGAGGACCCGGGCGGCGGAGGTGCTCACGGAAGCGAGACCTCCTCGGCCAATCAGGGGGCACCCCGGAGTGGTCTTGGGGGTGGGTCAGGGCCAGGGCCACCTGGAGGCGACCAACGCCCGGCACGCTACCAGTGGTCCGCGCGGGACCTGCCCCACGCAGCGGACGGGCCGGGCCATTTCCGTCGGTCGCGACGGCGCGTGGACCAGCCGTGTGGACGACAGTGCGGTCAGACGGCCATGCGCCGCATGCGGCGACGCTCCCGCTCCGACAGGCCACCCCAGATGCCGAAACGCTCCTCGTTTGCCAACGCGTAGTCCAGGCATTCCTCACGCACAGCGCACGAGCCACAGATGCGCTTCGCCTCGCGCGTCGAACCGCCCTTTTCCGGAAAGAAGGCTTCCGGATCGGCGTCCAGACAGCGCGCGTCGAGCATCCACTCGGCCGCCTCACCCATCCCGCCAAGCGTGTCCACCAGTTCTGACGTCGCCATCACCCGCTCCGTTGATCCCTGGATGTGACCGGCAGGAACCGGCCCCGACTCCCCAGACTGTAACTACATAGTTGTCATTCGTATACCGAGAAGACGGTCGCGTCAAGGGATTCGTCGGAGTTGTGGCCCATCTCGGCCAAGAAGACGGTCACTGGCCAATCGATCAGCGATCGTGTCCGCGGGGTGCTCGCACGCAGGCGAGATCAGTCGTCGCCACCGACGATCGGGACGACCACCTGGCAAACCAGCGTCCGACCAACGTGCACCTCCACCTCCAGCGCCGAGACGGGCCCGTCGACCGGCCCCAGCGGCTCGACGTTCATCCAGATCGACCCGTTGGCCGGGATCCGCGTGAGGTCAACCGGCACACTGGGGGCCCGCTTCCCCGGCAGGAGACGGCAGGGCACCCCGCCCTCGGTGCGCACCACCAGCCCGACCTCGTCGAGGTCGTGGTCACCGTCGTGGTGCACCATCAGCCGCACGTGCAGGCCCGTCGGCGCCCACCTCGCCTGCACATCCATCTCGCCTCCCCGCCCCCGCCTGACCGGCCGTCTCGTCGTCAAAGGGTGGGATCGCCCCACGTGAGCTCGCCGACCGCCTCGGCCCTGGCGGCACCGAGGAAGCGGAACGTCCACTCCTCGGCCAGCTTGCGGGTTCCGCAGAACACGACCGGCACGTTGGGATACCGCACCTGCAGATGGGCGAGCTGGTCGGCGATGAACCCGCCCGACACGTGTTCGAGCTTGAACAGGTCGGCATAGCTGCCGTCGACCACGACCGCCGCATGGTCCAAGGCCGCCAGCTCCGCCGCCTGGAAGCCGAGACTGCCGTCGGACAGGCTCCCAGCGAGGTCGGCGACGGACTTGCGCTCCACGCTGGCGCGACAGCGTCCCTCGACGAGAACACCGTAGTCGCCGGCCGGCAGCGACTCCCGCGCAACGACGGCGTTCTGGGTGGAGAACGTGTACGGGTAGCGCTCTCGCGAGTCGACGACGATCGTGAACTCGTGCTGGCCCGACGCCCGCCTCGACGGGATGCGGACCCCCGGCCGGGCGCGCGTGACGGTCTTGGCGGTCTGCCAGAAAATGAGCTCGCGCCCGCCCTTGGTCGTGAACACGAACTGGCTGCGGTTGCGCTGGCGGCGGTCCAGGACAAGGTCGATCGCGCGCCCACGGCGCTGGCAATCCACGACCTCGACTTCCTCGACGATGTCGAGGTGGTCGCCCCACTCGCCCTGCGCTCGGTGGCAGTAGACCGACGATGTCGACGGCCACCGATCCCTCGCCTTGAGGATCAGCGGCGACCCCGGGACCGGAATGCGCAGCAGCCAGGGCAACGCCGACTGCGGGTCGGGGTTGTTGGCCAGGCGGAAGACGACGGTCATGGCGGCCCAGTCTGCCTCGGCGACGGGGTGCTCGCACCGTTGGACTGGATCAGGCGGACCCAAGCCGGTCGACGATCGCGCGGGCGAGGGCGTCGGTGACGCCCTCGATCGCCGTGAGGTCGGCCACGGTGGCAGCGGCGATGCCGTCCAGCGTGCCAAACGCCTCCAGCAGCACCGCCACCCGGGCTGGGCCGACGCCCTTGATGGCCAGCAGGTCCTCCTCTGTCAACCTGGGCGACCCCGTGGCGCCGCTGGTGGCCGCCGGTCGCGCCGGTGCCGGTGCAGGTGCAGGTGCAGGTGCAGGTGCGGCCTCGACGGGTTCAGCCGACGTCCTGACCTGTGAGCCCGGGGCCGGCGTGCGCGGCTCCAGCGGTCGCGGTCCGTCAGGCAGGGGCGCGCTGGGCACCTCCAGACGGCCGCCGAGCTTCTTGCGTTCCCGGCGGCCCAGGGAGGCTCCCAGTTGCTCGACGAGGTCGCGCAGCAGGAGCGTGCGTTGCTGGTCCAGTTGGCGGTCGCGCTCATTGAGGTGGTTCACGAACGCGCGCTCGAACTCAGCCAGGGCGTCGTGGACGACGTCGAGCCGCTCGGCCGACTGCTCGAACCGCTTGGCGGCCTGCGAAGTGCGCAGGCGCGCGTCACCGGCAACCTCCCCGATCACGTCGTGCAGCTCGGCGCCGATCACGCGCGCCGTGTCGGTCACGGCGCCGGTTGCATCGTCGAGTCGGACGACGGCGTCGCGCGTGGCATCGCCGAGGCGGGCGACCGCATCGTGCGTGGCGTCGTGCAGACTGGTGACGGCCGCCGAACTGGCGGCCTCGAGTGAGGCCGCGGACAGGGTCGATGCTCCCGCCAGTGCCTCGGCCCCCGCCACCGACGCGTCGCGAAGCTCGGTGACCACTGCTGTCGACGCCTCGTGGAGTCGGTCCGCGGCCGAGGTCGACGCCTGGTGGATCGTCTGGGCAGCGCCCGTCGCCGCGACATCGACGGCTGACGTCGCCTCGTCGGCGACAGCGGCGATCGAGGTTGCCGCGTCAGTGGCTGCCCGATCCAGTTGGGCTGCCCCGAAGGTTGCCGCCTCGTTCACTGTCTCTGTCACCGCGGCCGCCGCCTCATCGATCTTGGCGGCGGCAGCATCGGTGCGGGTTTCGAACGTCGTCGCGGCGGCGGTCAGGGCATCGTCAAGGGCAGCGCCCACCTCGCCAACAGCATCGTCGAGGTGACCGACCGTCCTGGCGGTCTCCATGGTCAGACGATCGGTGGCCCGATCCATCTGAGCGACGCCGTCGACGAGGACTGCGCGAACCTGGGCGGCGATCCGCTCCTGGTCGGACAGGACTTGGGCCTGCAGTTCTCCGAGGAGCCGTCCAACGGTCACGCCGACGCGGGCGACGTCATCTCCCATGGCCGTGAGCGCGTCAGCATTGCGGGCCAGATCGCGCGCGATGCCCGCCTCGCCCGCCCGGACCGCAGTCAGGTCGCCGCGCGTCGCATCAATGACTGCTGCAAGCCGGTCCACGTCCTCGGACGCGGCTGTGCGGTTGCGATCGACCGCCTCAGCGGCAGCGTCGATGCGCTCCCGCAACACCTCCTCGACGCCACCAAGGCGGCCGCCGACGTCGTGCGCCACGCCCTCGAGCCGACGGTCGACGGCCTGCGAGACCTCGTCGAGTCGGTCGTCGACGGACTGGGTGACGGCGCCAAGCTGCGCAGCGACCGAGCCCGTGACCGCCTCGAGGCGTCCTTCGAGCCGTTCGTCGACGCCGACGATGCGCTCCTGGATCCCCGACATCCCAACGACCAACTCATCGAGGGCGAGGAGGCGTCGACTGACCTCGTCCAGCCTGCCAAGCGACAGCGCGATGTCCTCCAACGGCTCCAGTCGTGCGGGCACGGTCCTGAGCCCGTCGACCGCATGGACGACGCCGTCGACGCGGACCGCGAGTCGGTCCAGCATGGCGAATGGTTCCTGCAGGTAGGCCCGCAGGTCACCCATCGCGGCCACCGCGGGTGCCACCGCCGTCTGCACGGTCTCACGAACCATGGTGGCCGTCTCGGCCTCGATGAGTGCCGCCTGGCTTCTCGCGGCGTCCTCGTTGTCGGATCGCAGGCCGTCGATGCCGGTGCGAAGGCTGGCCGTCGAGCCGTCCAGCGCGTCTCGTACCTCGTCGGCGACCAGGTCCAGGCGCAGCTGGAGCTCGCGAACGAGCGTCGTCGTGAGGCTGTCGTTGCTGGCGTCGGTCGCAGCCACGAGCGCAGCGCTGTCGACCGGCTCCGGGCGCGGGATCGCGGCAACCACGGCGCGTACGAGGCCGTCGACATCCAGCGGCGCGGGCTGGGGCACGGCGGCAGCAACCGCCCGAGCCAGGGCCGCCACCTCGAGCGGAGCAGGCTGTGGCACCGCGGCCGCAACAGCCTCGGCAAGCGCACCCGCGTCAATCGGTGTCGGCTGCGGTATGGCGACGGACATGGCGCGGACCAGCGCCCCGGTGTCCACGGGGGCCGGCTGTGGGACCGCCGCTGCCAGTGCGGCCACCAACCCATCGACGTCAAGTCCGCGCGGCTGCGGCACCGCCGCCGTGACCGCGCGGGCAATCGCGTCGACGTCAGGCACAGACGGCTGCGGCACCGCCGCCGCGACCGCGCGGGCAATCGCGTCGACGTCAGGTGAAGACGGCTGCGGCACCCCCGCCGCGACCGCGCGGGCAATCGCGTCGACGTCCAGCGCCGCGGGGGCTGGGAGCTGTCGGACCACCGCCGCCGCAAGGTCGTCGGGCGACACGCTGGGCGGCGCAGCGGGGATGGGCCGTTCAGCGAGGTCACGAACCAGCCGCTCGAGCGCTTCGAGCCGCGGCGCCAGTTCGAGCTGGTCGGCGCCCTGCCCAGCGTGTGTCCTGTCGGAAAGTGCTGACAGCACAGCACGTTGCAGGCCCGCCCTGGCGTCCTCGTCGCGACGGTGGGCTGCCTCGAGCTGATCCGTGACAGCCGTGGTCAGCCGAGCGACCGTGATCTCCAGGCCCTCCTGCACGGCAGTGGCGGCCTCGCGCACGCCGCGACCATCCTGGCCCGCACGCACCTCGATCGAATCGAGCCGCTCGGAGATCTGGTGCAGATCACCCTGCAGGGATCCGACCAGTTCGCCTATCTCACGCATTGCCGATCCAAGCACCCGTCGATCCGCAACCTGCTGCTCGACAGCGCTCGAGAACAGGTCCTCCACCCGCGTCTCGAACGGCTGCTTGGGTGCCGCCCCTTGTTCTGCCACGCCCAACCCCTCCCGGTCAACGGCAGGGTAGGCGAGGCCGGCCCATCGGCCCGCCGTCGATGCGGTTCATTGAACGGCGCACACCATGTGACGGTCGCAGCGGTTCATTGAACGGCCGATGCCAGTTGCTCACTGAGCGGCCTGGCCACCAGCCGGCGGCCTGGCAGGGCCGAGCGCGGTCGACTGACGGTTCAGATGGCCGCGACCTCGACCGGTGTGCCGTAGAGGGTCGTGCGTTCGCGAGCGGGTCGGCCAGCCGCGCGAGCCGTGTCGATGAGTGCGGACGGGTCCTGGCGGACGCCGTTCGTACTGCCCGCCATCCGGCTGATGGTCTCCTCCATGAGCGTGCCGCCAAGGTCGTTGACACCGCCCTGCAACAGCGTGACGGCGCGGTCCAGTCCCAGCTTCACCCAGGACGCCTGGATGTTGTCGATCGCGCCGGCAAGCAGCAGTCTGGCAATGGCGTGGACCCGCCGGTTGTCCTCCCAGCTTGGCCCGGGGCGGGCGACACCGGCGAGGTAGATCGGGGCCAGCTGGTGGACGAACGGCAGTGGCACGAACTCCGTGAAGCCGCCGGTGTCCTGCTGGATGGAGCGCAACAGGCGCAGGTGGGCGACCCAGTGATGCGGCTCGTCGACGTGGCCGTACATCATGGTCGACGTCGTCGGGAGGCCGACGTCGTGGGCCGTGCGCACGACGTCGATCCACGCCGAGGCGGGGAGCTTGCCCTTGGTCAGCACCCAGCGGACATCGTCGTCGAGGATCTCCGCGGCCGTCCCGGGCAGGGAGCCCAGGCCGCGGTGCTTCGCCTCGACCAGGAACTCGCGGATCGAGATGCCGAGGCGGGTGGCGCCGTTGACCACCTCCATCGGGCTGTACGCGTGGATGTGGATCTGAGGCGCTGCGGCGGTGACGGCGTCGAGCACCTCGAAGTAGTGCTCGCCAGGCAGGTCAGGGTGGATCCCGCCCTGCATGCAGACCTCGGTGGCTCCCTCGGCGACTGCTTCCTTGATCCGCGACGCGATCTGGGCCATCGACAGGTTGTAGGCGTCGGGGTCGTCGCGGCGTTGGGCGAACGCGCAGAACCGACAACCGGTGTAACAGACGTTGGTGAAGTTCAGGTTGCGGTTGACCACGTAGGTCACCACGTCGCCGACGCGGTCGGCGCGGACCTCGTCGGCAACGTCGCACAGGGCGTCCAGTTCCACGCCCGACGTGTCGAAGAGCACCAGCCATTGATCGTCGCTCAGGTCATCACCCGCCTGCGCCAACTTCAACGCGTCGCGGACATCGGGGCGGATCGATGTGCGAGCCGGGCCCTCGACCCGGGCAGCGTTGCCCCCGATGATGCCGCGAGCGATGAACTCCACGTCGCCGTAGACGGCCTGGTGAACGTCGTCGTGGGCGATCGCTGACCGGGCGTTGCGGCCGTCCGCGGCCGAGCCGCCAGCCTCGTCACCGGTGATGACGGCCTGCATGGCCGTGGTCGTGGCGACGTACTGCGTCTCGGGGTCCTGCCATGCCTGGGCCTGCGGCCGGTGGTCTGGAAGTGCCAGGCCGTCGGCCGTTCGCACCGCATCGATCGGGCCGCGCATACGTCCGGCCAGCCACGGGTCGGGGGTCGTGGCGTACTCGGGATAGACGCACAGCCGCTCGACCAGGTCGAACCCGTGCTCAGCGCTGTGGCGAGCGAGGTCGGCCAACTGCGGCCACGGCGCTTCCGGGTTGACGTGGTCGGGCGTGACCGGTGAGACGCCTCCCCAGTCGTCGATCCCGGCGCGCAGGAGGTCGCCGTAGGTCTGAGGCGACAGGTTGGGTGGCGCCTGGACGTGGACCGTCGGCCCAAGCACGACCCTGGCCGTGGCCACGGTGGCGAGGAGGTCGTCGAACGTCGGCTCCGCGTGGTTGCGCATGGCGGTGTCGGGCTTGGCCCGGAAGTTCTGGACGATGACTTCCTGGAGGTGGCCGGTGGCGCGGTGGGCGTCGCGCAGGGCGTGCAAGGTGTCGATGCGTTCGGCGAGCGTCTCGCCGATCCCGATCAGCAGGCCGCTGGTGAACGGGATCGACAGGCGCCCCGCATCCGCGATCGTGCGCAGCCGGACGGTCGGGTCCTTGTCGGGCGAGTTCCAGTGCGCGCTGCCCTTGGCCAGCAGGCGCTGAGACGTGCTCTCCAGCATCATGCCCATGGACGCGCTGACGGGCTTGAGTGCGGCCATGTCCGTCCAGCTCATCACGCCGGGGTTGAGGTGCGGGAGCAGGCCCGTCTCCTCGATCACCGCGATGCTGACCGCCCGCAGGTACTGCAAGGTCGTGTCGTACCCGCGGGCTTCCAGCCACTCGCGCGCGGCGGGGTAACGCTCCTCGGGCTTGTCCCCCAGCGTGAACAACAACTCCTTGCAGCCGGCAGCCTGGCCCTGCCTGGCGACGTCGAGGACCTGCTCCGGATTCATGAACGCCGGCAGGTCGCCCTTGGGTGGCCACGCAAACGTGCAGTACCCGCAGGTGTCGCGGCACAGGTGGGTCAACGGCACGAAGACCTTGCGGCTGTAGGTCACGCGTCGCCGACCGTCCGGCGACCTCCCGACCGCGCCCTGCGCGTACCAGGGTGCGAGGTCGCGGACGTTGCCGGCGATGTCCAGCAACCGTTCGAGGTCGCCGTCACGTGCCGTCAGCAGCGAGGCTGCCTCGTCACGGGTCAGCGAACGCCCATCCTCGGCGCGGTGCAGCGCCCGGGGCCGCAGGCGCGCCAGCACGTCGAGGGAGGCATCGCCCCCCGGTCCGTGGCTCGGCATCGCATGGCTCCCTGGCCGGTCGCCAGCATGCTACGGCCGCCACGGGGCCACGGGTGACCGCGCAACGTGGCGGCCATTCGGCCGATGCCATGATGGTCACAATGCCCTGAATACTGCGGCGCTTGGGATTCCGTGCAACCGCCGACGGGACTCCAGTCCGTTGCGCGGAGCAGTGGTTGGCGTCAGACTGTGGGGTATGGGCGACCTGCTTGTCCACGCACGGCCATGGGCGACACGCGCTCGCCCCAACGAACTGGCTCAACGGCACACCAGCCGACGTCGATGACAATGAAGGCATCGCTGACCAGCGATCGATGCCGAGAGGAGCACCAGATGCCGCGGATGCCCGGCGCACTGCGTCGACACATCCGGCGCCTGCACACGCTCGAAGAGGGCATGACGCTGGTCGAGATGATGGTGGCCATCATCATCCTCGGGATTGCGCTGTCCGCGTTCGCCGGACTGCTGATCTCCACCATCCGTGCCACGTCGCGCAACGAGCGCACCGTGACGGCGACCGCCCTGGCCCAGGAGGTCGTCGAGGAGATGCAGGCCGCGACCTGGGACAATGCCGGGCTCTACGACAACGAGGTCGCTGCGGCAGACGCCGACACGGTCATCTGGAAGACCCGCCTCAGCGCTGCCGACGAGTTCGAGTCGCGTGACCTCGTCCTGATCGGCGCCTACGCCGTTGGTGAGCGCGTTGCGACGATCCCGACCCCGTTCGAGTTCGTGACGCGCGGGAAGACCGATTTCCGCATCGACCGATACGTCTCCTGGTTGGACCGCGACGGCATCGGCGGCGTCGACACTCGCCTGTTCACCGCGTTCGTGTCGTGGGACGACCCGTTCGGCGGCCCCCAGGAGTTGCGCTTCGACTCCGAGCGTGCGCCCACCAAGGCCGAGAACGCGCCCGAGGCCGACGGCATGCGGATCCTGTACTTCTACGTGTCCCCGGACCCGGTCGACCTCATCGACAACAAGCCATCGACACCGATCAAGGTGGTGGTGCGCACGAACCTCCCAACCGTCAACGGCACGCTGACCTGGGAGTCGCTCAACATCGCGGCCGGGCCGCCGATCGTGCTCACGCGCCAGTCCAACGTGGCCCTGATGACCCAGTCGGATGCGACGACCGTGGATGGCTACCCGGGCTGGACCACCTGGACGGCGACGCTCCCGTCGCGCGACTACTTCAACGGCACCGCCGACTTCCGCTTCACCGCCACGGCGGCCAACCCCGCGCTGTCGAACCCAGATGCCGGGCGAACTGTCACGTTCCGTGGCGGCACCTATGACGAGGCCGAAGTTGGCGGTTCGCCGACCGCGACGCCGACGCCCACCGCGACGGTGACACCGACCCCACCAACGTTCGTGTCTGCCGGCACGAACGTTGGCGCGGTGTGCATCGTGGGCGCAGAGAGCCAACTCCAGAATGGCGCCATCACGATCAACGCCCAGGTCCAGGACCTCGCCGTGACCGGGGGCGTGCCTGACGGCACCGTGACGGTCACCTACACCTACCGTCCCTCCAAGAACGGGACCCCGACCAGCAGCGGGGCCGTCCCGCTGACGTACGTGTCGCAATCAGGGATCAACACGTTCTGGTCACGCACGATCCCCGCCGGCTCTCACTACTGGAAGAGCAACGACTCCGTGAACTTCATCTTCACGGTGACGCGCACGTCGGACACCACCTCCTCATCGACGACCATCACCAAGGCCGTGGGCGTATGTTGAACCTCCGCGTCATCCGCGAGCGCGCACGCGACGATCAGGGATTCTCGCTGATCGAGCTGCTGGTCGTGATCGGGATCATGGGCATCGTTGGGTCGATCGTGATGGCAGCCACGATCCAGGGCCTGCACGCATCCCGGACGACGCAGGCGCGGGTCGCCGCGCTGTCGGACCTGACCCTTGGACTGGAACGCATCGGGCGGGAGTTGCGCGCCGCGGACCCGCTGGACCTCACCGTGATCACCGACATCGACCAGGCCGATGAGCGCGTGTCGAGTTGGATCAACCGCGACGGACGCGCGTGGCACTACCTCTACTACCTCGCCATCGGTTCGGACGGCGTTCCTGAGCTGCGCGAGGACCTCGACGTCTTCGAGCTCGACGGCACGCTCAACACGACCCTTTCCCACGACAGCGTGTTCATCGTCAAGACCATCAACGTCGATGCGGGCATTCCGCTGGTCACCTACCTGGCTGCCGACGGGACGTCGCTGGACTGCACATCGCCGACGGTGCTGACGGTCGAGGAGTGTCGCGCCCTGCTGGCAACGGCGACGCACCTGCGTCTGACGCTCGTGCGCTCCCTCGACGAGGGACAGCCGGTGACCGCCCAGACCCTCGTCACGATCCGTTACACGAGGTACAGCTGATGAGCCATCGCATTCGCCCAGCCGGGTCCCGACGCGAATCGGGCAGCATCGTCATGGCGATGCTCGCCATCATCGTCATCGGCGGCCTCGTGGCGATCACCTTCGCCGAGGTGCGCCAGTCGCAACTCACCGTCCGCCGCGACCGCTCCTGGACCGCGTCGATCCAGGCGGCCGACGCCGGCGCGCAACAGGCCCTCACCTACCTCATCACCACCGAACCGGTGGACGACAACGTGACGGCCACCGGGTTGGGGCTCAACACCACAACGAACGACGGCACATTCGAGTGGACCGCGAACCGCGTCATCACTGGTCTGTGGGAGGTGCGGGCCACGGGCACGGTCCAGGGCGTGTCGCGGGTGGTCGAGGTGACGATCTCGCGTGGGCTGCTGTTCAGGATGGCCGCGTTCGGTGATGTCGAGGTCATCTTCCAGGGCAACACCCAGGGGGACTCCTATGACTCCTCCGCGGGTGATGGCTTGCAGACATTCAACGGCATGGTCGGCTCCAACGGCAACCTGGAACTGTTGGGCGCCAGCACATCCGTGGACGGGATCTGGGAGTTCGGCCCCGATGCGGGCTGCACGCAGGGATGCACGAGCGGACCGCTGTACTCCTCGGCAACCCCCATCGACGTCCAGGGGATCTACGATGACCTCGTCGCCCAGGCCGCGATCGACTGCCCGGACGGCGCCGTCGACGGCAACTACGAGACCGTCGACTCCTCGGGAACGGCCGATCTGACCGGTGATCTGACGGCTGGCACCATCTACTGCCTCAACGAGATGAGCATCAACGGCGACTTCGACGTCATCGGCAACAGCACCGCCAACCCGGCCGTGGTCTACATCTTCACCAACGGGGTGCTGGCGCCGGTTGGCGTGTCACAGCGCGGGCTCGACTCGTTCATCGACGCGAACTGCCTGGGTTGCGACGGTGGCCCGCCCTCGGACTCCGGAGGTGAGTCCAAGGCCAACCCACCCGAGCCGGGCGGTCTGGTCCTGAACGTGCTGAACGGCGACGTCGAGGTGAAGGTGGGGGGCGAGTACGCGATGGTCATCATGGCGCCGAAGTCCAACTGCAAGAAGGCCTCCGGTGACGCGACGCTGTACGGCTCGATGTTCTGTGGATCGATCAGCTCTGGGGCAGGCGCCTTCGAGGTGCACTACGACGACCGGCTCGACGACTCCGGGACTGGCGACTACGACATAGTCGGGTACCGCGAAGAAGTTGGCTCCAGCACGTCGTTCAGCTGACGACCCTGACCCCCGTAACGTCGCCCCCGGCCAGCAGGCCGGGGGCGCGCCAATTGTCACGGGCGCCGTGACCGTGAGAGGTTGCCGTGATCACCGTGCTGGCGGGTGGGATCGGCGCCGCGCGGTTCCTTCGCGGGCTGATTCGTGCCGTGGATCCGTCGGACGTCACCGTGATCGTCAACGTCGGTGACGACATCGAGCGCCATGGCCTCCACGTCAGCCCGGACCTCGACTCGATCACGTACTGGCTGGGCGGCGTCATCCACCCTGACCAGCAATGGGGGCGCGCCGACGAGTCGTTCGCCGTCGCTGGCGAGCTGGCGCGTTTCGGCGCGGACAACTGGTTCACCCTGGGCGACCGCGACCTCGCCACCCACATCCACCGCAGCATGCGCCTGCGCGAAGGTGTGCCCTTGTCGGCCGTCACCGAGGAGATCACGCGCGCGTTCGGCCTGAACGTGAGGCTCCTGCCCGCCACCGATGATCCGGTCGAGACGCGCGTGACGACCGTGAACGGTCGCGACCTGCACTTCCAACAGTGGTGGGTCGGCGAGCGCGCCGCCCCCGCCGTGGCCGGAGTTCGGCTGGCGGGGGCCGAATCAGCCGTGCCCGCACCGGGCGTCGTCGAGGCGATCCTTGGTGCCGAGCGAGTGCTGGTCTGTCCCTCCAATCCGGTCGTGTCGATTGGCACCATCCTGGCCGTGGCCGGCATCCGTGACGCGCTGGACGCAACCCCGGCGCCCATCGTCGGCGTCTCCCCCATCGTGGGCGGCAGGGTCGTGCGCGGCATGGCCGACCGGCTCCTGCCAGCCATGGGCGTCGACGTGTCGGCGATCGGCGTCGCGCGCCACTACCTCGACTGGATCAACGGCTGGGTCCTGGACGTCCGCGATGCTGCGCTGGCCGACGACGTGGCCGCGCTGGGACTGGCCGTTGCCGTGACCGACACGATGCTGGACGACGTCGAAGTCGCAACCGCCTGCGCCCGCACGGCCCTCGAACTGGCGATCCCATGACCGAACAGCCCAGGGATGCATCGTGGTGGGGGTGGCCCGGATGAGCACACCAGTCACCGTGATCGCGCTCCTGACGGAGGTTGAGGTGGGCGAAGGCGCCCACCTTGCCGCACTCATCGTTGCGGCGGCGGAGGCTGCCGACGTCGCCCTGCGCGACGGGGATGTCGTGTGCGTGGCCTCGAAGGTGGTCGCCAAGGCCGAGGGAGCGTGGCTCGACCTCGACATCGCGGCAAGCGGCGGGGACGAGCAACGGGCGCGCCGCGCGGCGGCGCGTGCCCTGGCGAGGCACATCGTCGTCGACACCGACCAGGTGCTTGTGGTCCAGACATCCCACGGGTTCGTCACCGCGAACGGGGGGATCGACGCGTCCAACGTGCCCGAGGGTCGCGCATTGCGCCTGCCCGATGACCCCGACGCCAGCGCCGCCCGGATCCGGGCGGACCTGCGCGACGTCACCGGCACCGACGTCGGGGTCGTGATCACGGACACGTTCGGCCGGCCATGGCGCATGGGCCAGGTCGAGGTCGCATTGGGCGTGGCTGGGACGGCCGCGTTGCGCGACGAACGCGGCTCCGCCGACCGCGAGGGTCGGCCATTGGACGTCACCATGGCGGCGATCGCCGACCAGGTCGCGAGCGCCGCGGACCTGGTGCGCACCAAGGCATCGGGGACGCCATTCGTGCTGGTGCGCGGACTGCCCCACAGCGGTGCTGACGGCACGGGTCAGGACCTGGTTCGCCCGGCAACCGAGGACCTCTTCCGTCACGCCGGCCCAAACGCCGCCACGGCGTTCGTGACCGGGCGGCGGACCGTCCGTGCGTTCCGGGACGATCCCGTGCCGGACGCGGTGATCGAGGCGGCCGTCGCCGCGGCCATCACGGCTCCGGCACCGCACCACACCCGGCCCTGGCGGTTCATCGACCTGACGGACGTCACGCGAGCGCAACTCCTCGACGCGATGGCCGATGCGTGGCGGGTCGATCTCCGTCGCGACGGGTTGGAGCCCGACCGCCTCGAGCGGCGGATCGCGCGCAGCGACGCCATCCTGCGCACCGCACCCCGACTGCTCGCCCCGTTCGTCGACCTGGGTGGGGCACACCCCTACGACGACGACGTTCGGGCAACGGGTGAGCGCGATCTCTTCCTGCTGTCCGGCGGTGCTGCACTGCAGGGCCTGCAGATCGTCCTGGCTGCCCACGGCTTCGGCGCCGCGTGGCTTGCGTCCACCGCGTTCTGTCCTGACGTCGTCCGCGACGTCCTCGACCTTCCGCAGAGCTGGGCCCCGCTCGGCATGATCGCAATCGGGCGGCCCGCTGCGCCACCGGTCCCGCGCCCGTCAAGGACGGCAGGCCTGCCCGACCACCTGCTCCGCCTGTGAGTTGCCAACCCGGCCGTGGCGCACAGGGCACGCCGGGGAACCCTCGCAGCCGAAGTATCGTTTCTCGCCCGCCGCCGGTCCTCTCGGCGGCTCCGGCTTGTCTGCCGTGACCGCACCACCACCGAGGTAGTCCTGTGTCCGACGAAGAGAAGACGACCAAGGCCCAGCGCCGCGAGGCTGCCCGCGACCAGCGCCGTGAGGCCGAGCAGGCCGCCGCGAAGGCCGCGGCAAGGAGCCGCCGCAACACCACGCTGGCGGTCGTCGGTGGCGGTGCGGCACTGGCCGGCCTGATCTTCCTGGCCACCATGGGCAACGACCCGGAGATCCTCGAGGACACGATCCTGGTCTCTGCGAGCCAGGCTGAGGCGGGCCGCGCGGCCGCCGGCTGCGAGGTCCTGGCCGAGGATGCACCGCTACCGGATGCCACTCACCACGATCCGGCAACCGCGCCCCCCGCCGAGGCCCTCTACACGAGCATTCGCCCGACCCACAGTGGCCCGCACTTCACCGCCGTCCACCCGCTCATCACCGGCGGCGCATCGTCGCAGCTCGAGGAGCGGGCCACGACGCACAACCTCGAGCACGGCGCCATCATCGCCTGGTACGAGCCGGACAAGCTCGACGGTGCCGCGGTCGGCGAACTGGAGGCGCTGGCGGAGTCGCTGAACGGCAACGGGTTCGGAAATGCCAGCAGTGGTGCTGCCCTCTTCGTCTCGCCGTACACCGATCCGGGCATCTCGTCCGGCAAGGCCCTGGCGATCCGCGCATGGGGCAACGCGATGGACTGCGACACGTACGACGAGTCGGCGCTGCTTGCCTTCATGTTGAACGAGTACGGCACCCACGGTCGCGCACCGGAAGGCAACTTCTCGCCGTTCCCCGAGGCAGTGCTGCAGTACGACCCCGAGGACACGCCGGCGGACTTCGATCCGGAAGCCGACCCCCTCAGCGAGTCGCGCACGGGCGGCGAAGCGCCGGACGTGTTGCAGACCGACGCCGACGGCAACATCATCACGGACGCGCCAACCGACGCATCCGATGATCCGGCGGCCGGTACTGACCCAGCCAGCGACGAGCCGGCAGCCGACGCATCCGAGGGCGACGGCAGCTGAGTCGGGATCAGCGCGGCGGCTCGGTCCCCACAGGGACGCCACGCACCCGACCCCACCACGTCCGGACCCAGGCGAGGTAGTCGAACGGCTGAAACCAGCGGTCGACGACCTCACTGGCCGCCACCGTGGCGTGGACGTCGATCCAGGCGCGCTTGGCCCGCATGACCCTTACACGGCGAAGGTCCGACACGGCACCTGGGACGGCCTGCGGCACGGTGAACAGCAACTCCAGCAGCTTCAACGTCGTTGTCGCGACGACGCCCGGCCACGCGCGTCCGACCGAACGGAAGGTGTCGTGCTTGACGACGACCAGGAGGCGGTTGGCGAAGTTGAGCCGCTCGACCTTGGGTGTGCGTCGAACCCCTGCGCCACCGCGCTCGTGGCGGGCGACGGCGGTCGGCTCGTACCAGCACGTCCAGCCACGCCGCTGGGCCCGCCAGTCGAGGTCGACATCCTCGAAGTAGGCGAACAGGTCCTCGTCGAAGACCTCGACGCCGCGGCCCGCCACCGGGATCGCGAGGTCGTCCAGCATGGCCCGGCGATAAAGGACCAGCGCACCCGACGCGCCGAACACTTCGCCAGGATCATCGAACTGGCCGCGGTCGATCTGTCCCTCGCCCCGGTTGCGGAAGAGCCTGGTCGTGAAGGCGAGGTGCCCCGTCGTGTCGATGACGTCGGCGCCATTGGGTGCGAGGGTGAACCGCACCAGCTTGCCCTGCACGGCGCCACGTCGATCATCGGCCAGCAAGGCTGCGACCGCGCGTGACACGAAGTCCGGCGCTGGTCGGATGTCGTAGTTGCTGACCAGCACCAGTGGCGCGTCCGAGGCGTCCAGCCCGTCATTCACCCCGCCGGCGAACCCGCGGTTGGTCGGGTTGGCGACCACCCGAACCCCATGGTCGCGGACCCAGGGCGCCAGGACGTCCAGCGAATCGTCGGCCGATGCATTGTCGACGACGACCACCTCGAGGCCGTCGTGGTCCTGGCCCAACAGCGCATCGAGGCAGGCCCCGAGTTGCGCGGCGCCGTTCCAGTTGACGACGAGCGCCGTGACCTGCACTCAGGCACCAGCCACGGCGTCCGGGCCCCCAGCCACCAAGGTGGTCTCGCCGGAGCCGTCGCCGCTGCCGTCCACGCGGTCTGGGTTCTCCACGGCGCGCAGGTGCTCGGACCGACCTTCGGTCCCTGCCTCGACGACCGGGATCGGACCGGTGCCCTCCTGCTGCGTGTCGGTGCGCTGCACCGGCCCTTCGGAGACCGACGTCGTGGCGGCAAAGTCGACCATGCCGATGCTGCCGGGCGCGGGTTGGACCTCCAGGCGGATCACGTCCGGGGCCAGCGCGTACTCGATGCGTGCTCGTGTGTCGGTGCAGGCCGCACCGATGAGGTAATGGCCGGCCAGCACATGGGCCGTGAAGCGGATGTCGGCAGCCGCATGCTGTCCCGGTGTCAGGGGACCGATGGCAAGGCCCTGCCAGGTCGTGTGGGTTTCGTACAGGCGCCTGCCGTCACCGGTGTTGACCCACGCGCCGATCGAGCAGCGCTCGATGTAGTGGTCGGCCACGATGCGCACGCGCAGCGTCAACGGGGTTGACGGCCACACGCGCCGAACCGGCCGCCCTCCGGCGTCCAGGAGCTGAACGTCCACGATGCGCGCCTCACCAGTGCCATACTGGCCGAGCTCACGAACCGCTGCGACGGAGTCCGTGCCCACCAGTTGGCGGTAGGTCTCCACGGCCTGACGCGCAGAGCCGTCGAACACGACCGTGCCATGGTCGAGCACCAGCACACGGTCGCAGACCGTCTCGATGGCGTTCAGGTCGTGGCTGACCATGACGATGGTCTTGCCACGCTCCTTGAACTCCAGCATCTTCTTCAGCGATCGCTCCTGGAACTGCGCGTCGCCGACACTGAGAACCTCGTCGACCAGCAGGATGTCAGGGTCGACATTGACGGCGATCGCGAACCCCAGCCGGACGTACATGCCGCTGGAGTAGTTGCGCACGGCCGTGTCCAGGAATTGTCGTACCCCCGAGAACTCGACGATGTCGTCGAAGCGAGCCGTGACCTCGTCACGCTGCAGGCCCAGGATCGCCGCGTTCAGCGCGATGTTCTCGCGCCCCGACAGGTCGGAGTGGAAGCCGGCCCCCAGTTCCAGCAGGCTGGCCACCCGACCGTTGATCTCCACGATCCCTCGGTCAGGTTCCAGGATGCGGGCCAGGACCTTCAGCAGCGTGGACTTGCCGGAGCCGTTGTGGCCGATGATGCCGACGGTCTCGCCATGGCCGACCGTGAAGCTGACGTCCTTCAGTGCGTTGAACTTGGTCCACCGCGTCCGGCGCATCCGGTAGAGCCGTTCCTTGAACGTCGGTGGTCGGCCGTCGCTGAGTCGGAACGTCTCCGTCAGGCCGCGCACGACGATCGCCGGCGCCGAGGGGTCGGAGGTCACCAGCCCACGAATCGAGTCCAGGACCACAGCTCAGACTTCCTTGGCGAAGTTGCGGGCGAAGCGCAGGAACGCGGCGTACCCGATGATGAACGCACCCAGGGCCCAACCAACCGCCATGGTGATCGTCAGAGGGTCTGGCCACACCTGGCTGGTCGGCACGTAGGCGCCATTGACCAGTTCGATCTCGCCGTACAGCGCACCGCGCACCCAGCCGACGTACCACGTCATGGGATTGGCAGCCTGCACCCACTGGAAGGTCTCGGCAACCGACACGTTCTGCTCCAGTGCCCGTTCCACCATGGCCGTCGGATAGATGACGGGCGTGGCGTAGAACCAGACCATGAACAGCACGCCCATGAGCTCGCGCAGGTCACGGAAGAAGACGTTGGCACCGGCCAACAGCATCGACACGCCAGAGGTGAAGATGCCCAGCAGGATCAGGCCGATCACCAGCACGGGCAGGTGGGTGGCGACGCCGGCACCCCGAACCCAGAAGACGTAGGGGGCCACCACCAACATCGCCAGCAGCAGGTGCACGAACTGGCTGAGCACGATGGACAGGGGCAGGACCTCGCGCGGGAAGTAGACCTTCTTGACGAGGTTGCCGTTGCCGACGATCGAGTCGATCGACCCGCCCACGGAGTTCTGGAAGAACTGCCAGACGAGATAGCCGGAGATGAAGAAAGCGGCAAAGTCCTCGACGTTGATGCGGATGATGAACGCGAAGACCACCGTGAAGACGAGCGTCATGGCCGCCGGCGTGATGAACGACCACAGCACACCCAGGAACGACTGCTTGTACCGGACCTTCAGTTCCTTGCCGACGAACTGGCGCAGCAGTTCGCGGGCCAGCCAGAGGTCGCGCAGCTTGTCCACGAGTGCGCGCAGCGGGCGAGCGGCCGCTGCGGATCGTGGGTAGGCGACCTCGGTCACCGGGGCACCGTCATCGTGTGAACGCGAGCGCCGGCGACCAGCCCGAGACATTGCCCGTCGTGTCGATCACGGCGTACCGGTAGCAGTACTCGCCACCGACGGTCGTGGTCGTGTCGACGAACGTCGTCGTCGGAACCGTCGTGCGCCCGATCTCGGCGTACTCGACCTCCTCGAAGAAGATGATCGCATTGGAGACGCACCCCTTCGTGTCGTCGGTGATGTCGTCCTCGGTGAAGATCTGGTCACCACGCTGCAGGACATACGCCGCCGCATCGGCCGCCGCCGCGGGAATCCAGCTGATGCGCGTCTGGCCCGACGTCTCGGCCCCGGCGCTGGGCTCGACAGCCGGCGCTGGCGGGACCTCGTCGGTCGGCGTCACCGTGACGACCTGCGACACGGCGGTGTTGCCGACAGCATCGACCGCGACGACGATGAACTCGAAGCCGATGCCCGCGCAGGGCGCACTCCTGGCGCCGGTCGGGTTGCCCTCCTCATCGACCTCCGCGACGACCTCGCACAGCTTCAGGGTGGCTTCTCCAACGGTCTGGCCATCCTCCGTGGTGACCGTGTCGGTAAACGGACCCTCAGGGGCACGGGTGCCATTTGCGGGCGACAGGGGATCCGCGACCATCTCTGGCTCTGGCTCCGGCTCGGGGCATGGCTGCGTCGTGGGCTCCTCGGTGGGCTCCGTCGTTGGCGACTCCGATGGGGACGGCTCCTCGGTCGGCGACTCCGACGGCTCCGGCGTCGTGCAGTCCGTCGGCTCCGGGGTTGGCTCAGCCGTCGGCTCAGCGTTGGGGTCGCGAGGCTCGCAGTAGTCGGGATCGCGGCTGGGCTGCGGGGTCGGCTCAGCCGTCGCCGTCTCCCCGTCGGTCGGTTCCTCAGACGGCGATCCCTCGACGCAGTCCGCCGGGACGACCCAGGCCGTGGCCGGGTCGCGGTAGTAGATCTCGTACTCGACGCCGCTCTGGTCCATGGACTCCGACCACCGCAGCATCACGGCGGTGCCGTCATCCTCGGGGACGTCGAGCGTCTCCGTGAACTCAGGGGCCGGGGCCGGCGCCGTCGTGTCCTTGACCAGGCGGATCGCCGCACCGGCGGCCGATGCAACCTCGTCGGAGATGATGTTCGGGCCACCCACGATGAACAGCCCCGCACCCCGCCCGGTGCCCTCGGCGAGGTAGCACAGCGTCGGGCCGCTCGGCGACGCATCGCACGCCGTCGGAGCCTGGGCATCGACCAGCAGGATCGGTGCGTCGAAGCGCGCCGAGAGCTGGCTGGCCGCGACCCCATAGGCGAAGCGGTCACCAAAGCCCGGGACGAGGGTGAAGCGCTCCCCGCGCGAGTCCGAGATCCCCCAGGTGCGCTGCGCCACGGCAACGGCGGTCCTGGCGCGGTCGGCTCCAGCATGGCGGATCACGTTGACGCCGGCGTCGCGCAATGCCTGCAGCTGCACGTCCGGCACGGCGGCATTGCCGCCGCACACGTGCACGGTGGTGATCCCGCGGCCATCAATGATCGCCCGCGCGCGCGAGTTCAACGTCGCCTGGCTGGGGTCGGTCAGCAGGATCGGAAGCTCGCGGTCGGCCGCGAAGCCGCCGCAGCTGACCGAGTCAACCCAGCCCTGCGTCGCGTCGGGGCTGCCGAACGCGCGAGCCAGCATCACTACCTTGCCCTTGCTCTGGAAGAGCAGGGCATTGGCCAACAGGGCCGCCGTCTGCATGCGGTCGGCGCCGGCAAACCGTGAAGCGTTGTAGCCCAACGCCTCGACCTGGTTCTCGACCTGCTCGCTCAGCGCGTTGACGCCGCCCAACAGGTAGACGATCCGACCCGCAGTCAACACGCGCTGCAACTCGTCGCGCGTGACGGCATCCAGGGAGGACTTGTTGGTGAACAGGATCGGCCCGCCGGCCGCAGCCGCGAACCCGGAGGCGGCCAACGAGTCCGGAAAGGCGTCACTGCGCGCAAGGATGACTGCCTGCGCAGCGCCGTCGGCGAACAACTCCTGCGACACCGACACGCCAATGGCCGCGGGGCTCCCACCGGGGATGCGCTGCACCTCGGCATAGGGGATCGCGGCCGACGAGGCGACGGGCGAGGAGGTCACGAACCCGCCCAGGACAGCCGCAAGGGCCACGAGGACGAGCAATGGGCGCGGGAGCGTGCTGGTCAACGGTCAACTCCTGATGGCCGCACCGGGCAAGCAGGCGCGGGGTGCTCGTGATCGGACCGCTCGCTGAGGTGAGCGCACCACACCTGAAGGTAGCAACGGGCGCTGGCCGAACTGCGGTGTCGCCGCGCACTGCTGCTGTTGCGCACAGCCTCGGCAGGGTTGCGGGTCCGTGGTGGAGAACTACGACGCATGAAGACGATTCCCCTGCTCACGGCCTCCCTCGGCCTGGCGCTCGCCGCCAGCCTGACCGTCGCCGCTGCCCCCGCCCCGTCACCGGGCCACCTCGGTGAGGCCACTGCGGCCAGTCCGACCCGCGGCGTGCTGCGGGGCGACCTGGGCACGCCGAGTGCGGCCGACCCACTGGTCGCAGCGTCCATGACCCTGGCCCGACACGCCGGCGAGTTGGGCATCGACTCGGCGGCCTTCGCGTTCAGCGACGTCGTCGAGAGCCCGCTCGGAACTCATGTGCACGGGCGCGAGTTCCGTGGCGGCGTTGCCGTTCTTGGCTCCTCAGCGGCGGTGCACACGGTGCACGGTCGCGTCGTCAAGGTCGAGGCGCGTCCCGCGGCAGCCATCGGCTCCGCGACCGACCACCCGATCCCGGCCGCCCTGGCCCGCACCGTGGCCTTGACCACCCTTGGCCTGTCCAGCGCCGATGCCGTCAACGTCGCGCGTTGGCTCGTCCCAGTGGACGGGATCGTTGTGGACACGTGGCGGGTCACGGTCCTGGACATCGCCTTGGGCATCGCGGCAACGATCGACGTGGACGCCGCGACGGGCGTTGCCGTGGCCAGCCCGGACACGCGCCAGTTCGCCGACTACGCAGCGATGGTTTTCGATCCCAACCCGATCGTCACGCTGCAGGACCCGGCGCTGCGTCAGCCTGGTCTGGATGCCGGCGGTGTGGACACCGACCTCGACGATGCTGCGCTCAATGACGCACGCCGACTGCTCGCCGTGCGCGATGTCGACGACATTGCGCTGCTCGCCGGCTCGTTCACCGGGCCGTGGGTCGACGTGCAGGGGCCGGCCCCGATGGTCGCCACCGAGGGGATCTTCGACTTCACGCGCATGGATCCGCGGTTCGAGGCCGCCATGTCCTACACCCACCTCGACCGACTCCAGCGCCACATCCAGGACGAGCTCGGCCTGACCGGCGTGAACGACGAACCCCAATGGGTGGTGGCGGTACCCGTGCTGGGCTTCGACAACAGCTTCTACCAACCCGGCAATGACGTGATGGTGCTCGGTGCGGGGGGCGTGGACGACGGCGAGGACGCCGAAGTGATCGTCCACGAGTACGGCCACGCCATCCACGACGCCCAGGTGCCCGGCTGGGGCGACCACCATGAAGGTGGCTCCATGGGCGAGGGCTTCGGCGACTTCCTGGCAGCCGCCTGGTTCGCGCAGGCGTCGTCGAACGGCTTCCAGGACGATTGCGTGGCCGACTGGGACGCGACCTCGTACTCCAGCGACGACCCTGCCTGCCTGCGCCGGATGGACTCGACCAAGCGCTATCCGGACGACATGGCCGGTGAGGTCCACGACGACGGCGAACTGTGGGCGGCTTACCTGTGGCGCCTGCGCAGCCACATGGTCGACGAGTGGGATGCTGCCGCCATGGAGCCGGCTGAGCTTGCTGCCGCACAGTCGGACCGCGTCCTGCGCCTGCTGCTGATGTCGCACTTCATGCTCTCCCCGACAGCCACGTTCGCCGACGCGGTGGGCGCACTGCAGGACGCCGCCGCCGCCCTGGACGAGCGCGACCTGCTGCCCGCGATCGAGGCCGAGGCCGAGGTCACCGGCTTCGACCACGAGCCCTACCCCTCCGCCTGACCCAGACCCTCACTTTCGGTCGTAGGCGATGTGACACGACCCCGATGCGGCACGCCATCCGAAGCCCGTCGGGTGGTGCTACCACCACGACGGGTGTGCGGCTGGCGTTGCGGTCAGGGCGCCATGGCACAACGGCGATCGTCGGTCGCCTCGCCAGCAGGAACCCGCCGCCGGTCGCGTCGTAGTACTCGGGCTGCGTGCAATCTGTCCGAGGCCGGCCAGGATGCTGCGGGGTCGACAGCCCTGGCAGGAGCAACCGCCTCCCTCCCGCGAGGCATCCCTCCATGAGGTATTCGGCCGCTCACCGCCACGTCCGCTGGACCGCAGGGGCCATGAGCCTCGGCCTGGTCCTCGCACCCCTGACCGGGGTTGCCGACCTCGCGCCGCGGGCCGCCGCGGAAGCGGTCGCGACGCCCATCGCCAACCTGGTCGTCAACGACAGCGGCGACGACGGGGACATGGACCCCGACGACGGCTGGTGCGACACCGACACGGCCGCGCCAGGGGTGAGCTGCACGCTGCGCGCCGCGCTTGAGGTCGTGCAACACCACCTCGAAACCAGCCCCGGCGCGATCAGCGCCATCAGCCTCGAGGTGCCGTCTGTCGTACTCGAGGACCCCCTGACGGTGGTCGGCAGCGGCGCCCGCATCACCGTTGCAGGTCAGGCGACCCGGCACGGCGCGGGCGCGACCTCGACCATCTTCGGACCGTCGCAGGGACCCGTACTGCTGGTCCAGATGGACGATTCCGCGGGCCAACAGTCGTCGCTCACGCTGGAGGGTCTGCGCGTCGTCGGCCGGCAGGCGGACGCTCCCAGCGGCGGCGGCTGTCTGGTGACGGAGGGCGTCGAGCTCCTTGGCCTCGAGCGCACCGAGTTCGTCGGTTGCCACAGCAGCAGCGACGGCGCAGCGGTCAGCTTCGAGGGCGGCTCCTCCCTGGGGATCGACCGTTCGATCTTCCGCGGCAACGAGGCCGTGGGCTCTGGAGGAGCCGTCCGGGCCGTCGTCAGCCAAGACATGTTCGGCAACGGCGGGAGCGTGTCCGTCGAGACGTCGCTCTTCGACGGCAATGTGTCGGGCGGCAACGGCGGCTCGCTGGCCATGTTCCCCGAGGACTTCGGCCCGGACGTCACGATCGACCTCGAGGCGGTCCGTGTCACCGGCAGTTCCGCAGCCGGGAGCGGCGGGGGCCTGTTCGCCGGGGAGTACACGTCGCTGCAGGTCAACAACAGCACGGTCGACGGCAACAGGGCGGAGGGGACGCTGGCGGGCGCGACGCCCGGGGGTCAGGGTGGCGGCATCGCTGCCCTCGGGGACGGGTTCTTCTACGCCACGACGGTGAGCCGCAACCTCGCCGCCGCCGGCGGCGGGCTCGCCCTGAACGGAACCCGGGTCCAGGGCGTTGCGATGACGGTCGCCGACAACGTCGCCACGGAGTCCGCCGGCGGCATCGCGTTCGCCGGCGAGGTGATGCTGATGGCACAGTCGATCGTGGCGCGCAACGGGGCCCCCGAAGGCGACGGTGCCGACTGCACCGGCACGCTCACGACCGGCTTCGACGCGAGCTGGTGGGAGGGGCAGGCACCGTGGGACGCGGAGGACATCACCAACCTGGTCGGCGCGGCCGAGCCCGGTGCATGCACCCTCGAGGGGTCGTGGCTCTTCGGCAACCCGGGCCTGTCCGCCCTCGGGGACTTCGGCGGGCCGGCACACCTGCCGGTCCAAGTCGTGCAGGACCGCACGGCACCCGCCGCCGGCGCGATCCCACCCATGTTCGGGACCGAGATCGCATGGGCCTGCCCCGACGAGCGCCTCTTCGCCGGTGCCATTTCCTCGGCGACGGGGAGCTGTGACCTCGGGGCCACGAACGGGCTCTACGCGTCGGCCGTCCACCTGGACCCGGATGACCTCCCGCCGACTCCCAATCCCGCGCCCGCACGCGTGAGCCTGGACGAGCTCGCGACCTACGTGACGGGCGAGGCGGCCGCGGAGTCGGCCGATGACCCGCAGGCCGTGGGGGCACCGCGCAGCCTGGCAGCGATCGCCTCGCTCCCGCTGGCGTCGCTGGACCTCGCGAGCACCGCGCTGGGGGCCCTGCCCGTCCGTGAGGTCCTCGACCTGACCGGCATGGTCGCGCCGGACGCCGCCGGGGGGGATGCGCCCGCCATCGTCCTGGCCGCCCTCGACCAGATCCTGCTGACGAACATCCAGTCCGAGGCGGGCATCGCCGCGATCCTCGAGGGCACCGCGCTCGCCCTGCTGCCCCCGCAGACAATCACACTGCTCGATGTCCTGACCCTGCCGAACGCCAGCGCCGCGACGACCCTGATCGACAGCAAGCTGGCGTCGGTCGACCTCGGTGGCACGCCGCTTGCGTCCCTGCCCCTGGCCTCCCTGCCGCTTGCGTCGCTGCCCCTGGCGTCGCTGCCCCTTGCCAGCCTCGGATTCGGCGATGGCACCGGGGACACCAGCCTCGCGGGATGGTGCGAGTTCCTTGCCAGCGTCGGCTTCGACTGCGGGCAGTTCGGCATCGACCCGGCCGACGCCGACAGCGCCACGAACGTGACGCTGGGCTCCCTCGCCCTGGCGGGGGTCCCGCTCGCGTCGCTGCCGCTCGCCTCGCTCCCCCTGGCGTCGCTGCCGCTGGCGTCGCTGCCGCTGGCTTCGCTGCCGCTGGGTTCCACGCCGCTCGCCTCGCTGGACATCTCGGTGTCGCGCATGGGCGACATTCCGCTGGCATCGCTGCCGTTGGCATCGCTCGGACCGCAGGGTGCGCCGCTGGCTTCGCTCCCGTTGGCGTCGCTGCCGCTGGCGTCCCTCCCGCTGGCATCACTGCCGCTGGCATCCCTCCCGCTGGCATCACTGCCGCTGGCATCACTGCCGCTGGCATCCCTGCCGCTCGCGTCCCTGCCCCTGGCATCGCTGCCGCTCGCGTCCCTGCCGCTCGCGTCCCTGCCGCTTGCATCGCTGCCGCTGGCGTCGCTGGGCAGGATCGTCGACTGCTCGCACCCCGACGTCGACTGCGCGGCTGACAGGCTCGGTGACGTCCTCGCCCACATCCTCGGCTCAGCCACCCTGGGCGACCTGATCGCATCGAGCTCGCTCGCCGACTACACGTTGGGTGACCTCGCCGTCGACGCGGACAACGACGGGGTGATCGACTCGCCGTCCGGCTTGGAGGGTTGGCGCCTCGCGGACCTGCTGCCGTCCCAGGACGCCGCGGACGTGGCGGCCCTGCGGGAGCTGCTGGACACTCCCGGTGGCAACTGGCTCGACATCACGACCATGGGCGACCTCGAAGGCGCGGGTACCTGGGACGACGTCACCCTCGAGGACCTCCTGTGGCCCGAGGACGCCGTCAACCAGGGGATCGTCGGAAAGACGACCATCGGCGAGGTCGCCGCGAACGTCGGCGACGGCTGGGCCGAACAGCTCACGCTGCTGGACCTGCTGATCGGCCTGCTGCTGACAGGGGACTTCGAGTGGCCCGAGGTCGACCTCGACACCCTGCCGTTGTGGGCGTTCGGGCGCCAGTATGACGACAAGCCCCTCAGCGACGACCAGCGGTTCGCCTTCGGCTACGCCGGCGGCGACCTGAGCCCGACCCGGTGGGTTCCGGTGACGGTCGACGTCCTCGTGCCCCAAGGGGTGACCGACGTGCCCGCCATCACCGTCAGCCGTGCCGGTGGGTCCAACTCGCTGATGGCGGACGACCTCACGCTGGTCAGCGCGACGAGCCTGGCCGTGTACGAGGCCATGCTCGCCGCGGCCAGGGCCGCCAACCGTCCAACCGACGGATTGCCGAACCTGGACGGGGCGCTGGTGGGCACGCTCGTCGAACCCGGCCACTTCCAGTGGACCCTCGACGTACGCCAGTACGCCGACCTGGACTTCAGCGTCACGGTCGGCGGCGGCCGCGTGGCCGGGTTGACCGAGTTCGACCTCTACCTGACAACGCCCGACCTCGAGCGGCCGCTGCACGTGCCCTACGAGATCGAGTTCCAGGAGCCGGGCGATGGCAACGACCTGGGCGGCCAGGACCCATCCCCCGTGGACCTCGGGACCGCCGACGAGGCCGCACGCGAGCTGTTCTTCACCACGATCGGTCAGCCCGGCGACGTCGACGTCTTCGCAGTCACGGTCGTCGAGGATGACGAGCGGATCGGGGCGCGGCTCACGGGGCTCGCGGCCGATCTCGACCTCGCCGTGTTTGGCCCGACCGGTGTCGCGGGGGTGCCGACGGGGACGCGCCTGTCCGCGGTCTCGACGGGCGGTGCGACCACGTCCCCGGGTGACGCCGACGCCGCGACCCAGAAGTCGGGTGCGGAGATCCCCGACCTCGACCTGCCGGTGGTCAGCGTGTCCACGCACGCGGGCACGCAGGACGAGCAGCTGACGACCGGCCCGCTGCGCGCCGGGACCTACCACATCGCGGTTTGGGGCCACAACGGCGCCTCGTCGCCGGTGGCCGCCGCCCTGCAGGTGCAGTCCGGTGCCCGCATCGGGATCCTGCCCGAATGCCAGACGACGCCACTGTTCCCCGTGGGCACACCCGGAACCCCGGGGACACCGACCCAGGCCAACGCGACCCCCGGCGGCTCCTGGACCAACGAGGAGGTCAACACGATCTTCCTCACCAACCGGGAACGCATGGAGCAGCTGCATGGCGCCGCCGCGGCCACCGACGTCTGGAACGCCGTGGCCGACGTGGCGAACGGCGCGATGGTCGGGGACGCCGACGGCCTCCATGGCGGGGTGAAGGGAGTCCTGCTGCCGGTCGAGACCAACGCGCGGGTCGCCGCCGCCTACCTGGCGTGGGACGGTGCCCGCTGCGACGTGGGTGCCGCGAACGAGGTGGCGACGGCGATCGCCGAGGAGGTCCTCGACCCCGCCCGCGCCACCTACCCCAACGCCCGGTTCGTGACCATGGTCGGTGCGGACGACGTGCTGCCGATGTACCGGGTACCCGACCGTGCCACGATCTCCAACGAGTGGGAGTACGCCCTCAGCGTGCTCGGCCAGAACAACGAGCTCGTGGCGGCGCTCGGTGGCGGCAACGTCCTCAGCGACGACCCCTACGCCGACCCCGAACCGATGACGATCGACGACCGGCCGATGTTCCTGCCGCAGGTCGCGCTCGGACGCGTCGTCGAGCGGCCGGAGCAGATCGTCGCGGCCCTGAACGACTTCATCGCCGCCGACGGGGTGCTCGACGCGGAGTCCGCAACGAGCATCAACGACCCGCTGACCGACCCCACCGGAGGCACCCTCGATCCGATCACCGATCCCCTCCTCGACAGCGGGACGGGCACCAGCCGGGCCGTCGTGGCCGGCTACGACTTCATCGCCGACGGTGCCGAGGCCATCGCGGCCGAGCTGGACCCCAACTACACGGTCACCCGGACGATCAACGACTCGTGGGATCGCCAGGAGCTCCTCGACCGGCTGACCGACGCCGACGCCTCGACGACCGAGGTGGAGCGCCCTGAGGTCATCTCGCTCAACGCGCACTTCGATCACTCGCGGCTGCTGCCGGCCAAGGGCAACGCCAACGCGGCGGACCCGGTCCACTTCGAGGAAACGGACCTGTTCACGACGGCCGACGCCGGCGACCTGTTCGCCAACCGCCTGCTCTTCTCGGTCGGGTGCCACTCGGCCCTGAACACCGTGGACACCCAGATTGGCCTCGACGGCCAGGGCAACCCCATCGAGGACGTCGACTGGGCCGAGCTCATCGTGAGCCAGGGTGGCGTGCTGATCGGCAACACCGGGTTCGGGTACGGCGACGACGTCATCGTCGACTACTCCGAACGGCTGATGCAGCTGTTCAGTGCCCACGTCGGCGACATCACCGTGGGCCAGGCACTCGCCCAGGCCAAGGCCGACTACGCCAGCTTCTACCCGGCCGAGCAGCTGGACGCCTACCGGACCAAGGCCTCGATGGAGGCGACGCTGTACGGCCTGCCGATGTACCGGCTGCCGTCGGCGGCCGGGCCCGACGCCACGCCAGTTCCCACCGTTGGGACGACCACACCGGACGGCACCGGCACGGTCCGAAGCGCCTCGTTCGACGTCTCGGCCGGGGCTGGCACGCCCGTTTCGGCGGGCGAGCTCGGCACGTACTACACCGTCGGGGGCGACATGCTCGCCGTCCCGAACAAGCCCATCCAGCCGCGGATCGTGCTCGACGTGACGTCCACCGACCCCGCCCTCACGCCGCGCGGCGTGGTCATCACCCGCCTGCAGACGACGGACGTCGCTGGGGTCGACCCGGTGATCGCGCGGCCGACGATCGACCTGGCCATGCATGAGCCCGAGCCCGACGTTGCGGTCGACGCCTACCCGGTCGTGCCGGGTGGGATCTCGCACACGGACGGCCCGCTCGGGGCCCGGGACACGCTCGTGTTCGTGCCGGGCCAGTTCTTCGGCGACCCGGATGGGCTCGGAACCGGCACCCAGCGGCTGTTCACCGACGCCGAGGCAACCGTCATGTACGGACCGGCCTCGTCGCTGGACACCACGGCGCCCCAGGTTCCGGTCGCCAACGCCCTCGTCGCGGACGGCGAGGTCGGGTTCCTGGTCGCCGCCACCGACGACACGGACCTGTCCGCCGTCAGCGTGCTGTACACGACCCCGGGCGCCGGCGGGCAGTGGACCCACCTCGCGCTCGAGCCCGTGTTCAACCCGGAGGCCGTCGGCGGCGCCGCGAGCCTGTGGGGCGGCGAAGCAGCCGTGACCGGCGACGAGGTCACCTTCGTCGTCCAGGCCGTGGACACGTCGGGCAACGTCGGCCACGCGACCTCACGAGGTCACGGTCTGGCGTCGCTGACCCCCCTCGAACTCGTCGTCGACGGCGCCGACCGCGACAACGACGGCACCTACGAGGACGACGTTCGCGTGACGGTCGCCAACACCGACGCCCCCGACCTGCACTACCGCGTGACCACGACCTCCCGGGACCCCAACGGCCAGGACGTCACCACCGTCGGGCTCGACAAGGTCTATGACCGCCGCCTCGGGATCCGGGTGCGCGACTTCGGTCACCACGTCGTCACCGTGTGGACGCGTGACGGCCGCAGCGAGTCCGTCGAGTTCGACTCGGCCGCCACCCCGACCGACGTCACGCCACCCACGATCACGATCATCACGCCGCAGGCCGGCCTGCTGCTCGACGCCAGCGACACGCCGCCCAACGCCGAGTACGCGTGTGCGGACACCGAGACCACGGTGGTGGCCTGCGACGGCCGCGTGGACAACGCCGACGGCTCGCAGCCCGTGGCCAACGGTGCACCGCTCCCGGTGGCGCCCGTCGGACCTGCGCTGTTCACCGTGGATGCGCAGGACGAGGTCGGCAACACCGCCTCGCTGACCAACCCCTACCGGGTCGTTGCGATGAGCGACGGCGGGTTCACGGCGGTCAACACGGCGTGGCACCTCACCATCGAGGGCCTGCAGGGTGCCAAGACCGTTGGCGTCGCCTGGGGCGACGGCACGACCACGACCTACGACGCGAGTGGGGCCACGTTCGGTTCGACCGGCGTGCTCGAGGCCAGCCACGCCTACACCAAGCCGAACCTGTACACGCTGACGGTCACGATCGACGGTGCGAGCCTGCCCTACAAGTGGGCGATCATCTACGACCCCAACGGCAACTTCATCACCGGCGGTGGCGAGATCGAGGTCGAGCCGGGATCCGTGGCCATGCAGCCCGGTGCCGCGGGCGAAGCCTCCTTCGGGTTCGTCTCGCAGTACGTCAAGAGCAAGTCCGCGCCACAGGGCAACAGCGAGTTCGAGTTCGAGGTGGGCAACTTCCACTTCAAGTCGACCGCCTACGAGTGGCTCGTGGTCGCCGATGAGCGCGGCCAGTACCGGGGCAGCGGTCGCGTCAACGGCCTGCCCGGCTACCGGTTCATGGTCACGGGCATCGATGGCGACTACGCCGGTGGTGTCGGCCCCGACCAGTTCCGACTGCGTGTCTGGATCGACGCCGTGATCGGTCAGATCGTCGTCTTCGACAGTTCGATGGGCACCGCGACCGACGCGGACCTCCCGCCGGCCTCAAGCATCAGCGAGGGGTCGATCGTGGTCCATGAGCGCGGCAACTCCCAATCGGGTGTCCTACCGTGAACTGACGCCGGGGCCTCCACGCCGGCGTCATCTCGGGCCGACCACCGATCAGGAGCCATCCGTGCGGCGCCGCCTCCTCGTGCTGCTGGCCCTGGCTGCCGCGGTCCCGGCCTGCGCGACGACGGGCGAACCGCTGCATGACCGGTCGGTCGCCGCCGTCATCGTCGATGCGAACGGCGTGACCCAGACGTTCATCCCCCGCGGCAACCACTTCTCCGTCTTCGAGGTACGCACGGCCACGTACGGCGCGCCGGGGCCGGCCGACGGCACGCTGGAACTGGTCGTCAGCGACGGCGCCACGGTGCGGCGCGCGGCGGTTGGCGCCGGCGCCATCGGCGACAACACCACCGTGCGGTTCCGGTTCGAGCCGTATCCCGAGGCGGCCGGCCAGCAGTTCAGCGCCACGGTGACCTGGACAGGGTCGACCGCGTTGGCGCTGTGGACCAATCCCAATGACGCCTACCTCGACGGTTGGTTGGAGCCCGGCGGCGGGGACCTGGTGTTCGCGATCGGACACGCGGGGCGCTTGCGCGGTGCGGTCGAGGCGGCTGGACGCGTCGGCGACGAGGCGCTCGACAACCTCCGCGACGAGCCCGTGCTGACGTCAGGCTGGCTGCTCGGCCTTGGCGCCCTCGGCGTCGTCGCCGTGCGCCGACCACGCGCCGTCGGACTGGGCGCGGGCCGTCCACGCGCCACCGGTCCAGGCGTCGCGGGCGGCGGGGATCGCGATGGCGAGGGTGGCGACGACGAAGCCTGACCACGCGAGGCCACCGAGGACCTGGGCTCGTTCGACGGAGACGCCAAGGAACGGCGGCAGCAACGTCATCGCGGTCTGGCCCAGCCCGCCCAGGGCGCCCAGGAACGGCCGCGCGTCCATGAACAGCAGCGAGGCAACGACGACCCCCGCGCCCTGGGCCAGGTGCAACGGGATGATGCCGCGCCGTTCGCCGCGGCCGATGAGCAGCGCGATGGCCGGTGTCAGCCACATCACGTAGTGCACGCTGAAATGGCTGAAGGCGAAGATGCCCAGGTGGGCCAGCACCAGCCACCGCCATGCGTCCGCCACCGGTATTGGATGGCCCCACCAGCCCCATTGTCGGCCGGCCACGACGACGACGAGGCACAAGAGGACCGCGGGCGTGAGCGGGATGCCGGGCCCCGACCCTGGCTGCAGCGTGAACGCGAGCCAGTTGTCGGTCAGGCCACGTTCGGACAGGGCGGCCAGTTCACCGCTGGCTCCCAGCGACATCCCGAAGACCTGCACCGCCGCGAACGGCGCCAGCGCGACCGCGGCGAACCGTGCCTGCAGGACCGGGCGCGTGGAGGCGAGCAGTGCCAGCACGGGAACGAACGCGATCGGGTAGGTCCGCATCGTGATCGCGATGCCCAGGAGCAGCGACCCGATCAGCGGTCGGTCGCGTTCCAGGAACAGCAGGGCCAACAACACCAACAGCACGGGGAACGACTCGTAGCGGCCGAACCACATCGTCGCGTAGATCCCAAACGGCGACAGCATCCACCCGGCCCACGTCACGGTCACCCGCCGCGCAGCCCGAGCATCGAGGGACCGACCGTCGCCCCCACCGCCGTTGGACGGGGCGGGGCGGCGCGACCACCACCTCGCCACCAGGTGCAACAGGATGATCCCGGCCGCGACGTCGGCCAGCAGGTAGGGCACCTTGAGGACGGCGACGGTGCGCAGCAGGTCCGACCGCGCGAGGAACTGGTCCATGATCGGTTGCTCGAGCGCGTACGAACCGTCCCACCACCACGGATCAGTCCACAACCCGTCCGGCGAAGGCAGGAACGGACGGGCGATCCACAGCCATGCGGCGTGGACCACATGGGCCCCGGCATTGACGAGGTAGTCGCGAAACACCGTGCCGTCGAACGCGATCACGTGGGCGCGCCAGTAGACCGCCAAGGTGTCCGACGTCACGCCGATGGGCAGCAGCAGGACCCGCAGGAACAGGCCGGCGGCCGTCCAGCGGCGCAGCCGCAGCGCGAGGTCCGTGTCACGGACCTCGGCAGGCAGCCAGAAGCCGGGGGCCGGCCGGCGCAGCGCCATCAGCGGCCGACGCCCAGGCGCGACTTCACGGCCTGCCCGGCGACTCGGACCGCGGTGCCGAACCCGCGCTGGCGCGACACCTCGATGAACTTGCGCCCCAGCTCGACGGGCGAGCGGTCCGTCAATGCCGACAGGCCACCACGTTGCCAGACCTTCGGCACGCCAACAAGGTCCGGCGCACGGCGCGGCATTCGGGCGAAGGTCAGCAGCGGCTCCAGCGCCTTCTCCCACGTGAGGTCGGGTGCCACGGCCCGGACATTGGCGGCAAAGCCAGCGCGAACGCTGGGGTCAGCGAGCCGAAGCAGGGCATCGGCGATGGCACCCGGGTCCTCTGCCGGGACGACGATGCCCAGGTCGCGGTCGCGGATCATCAGGCTCAGCGAGTCCCCGCCAGTGGACAGGATCGGCAGCCCGGCCCACAGGTAGTCAAGGACCCGGGTTCGGAATGCGTACTGCGTCTCGATGTGTTGGAAGTGGGTCGTGACGCCGATGTCTGCGTCCAGCAGCCACGCCTCGCGCTGGTCGTAGGGGACCCAGCCGTCGTTGAAGAACACGTGCTTGTCGAACAGGCCGCGGTCCTTGGCAAAGGCCACGGCCTCCGCCGCGCGGGCCTGTGCCGGCACGAGCGGGTTCGGGCGTGCGGTTCCCAGGAACACCAGCTTGAGGCGCGGGTCGGTGGCGGCTGCCTGCTCGACGCCCTTCATCAGCGTCACCGGGTCAAACCAGTTCCAGATCCCGCCGCCCCACAGCAGCACGACGTCATCCGGGCCGATCGCGTCGAACCTGTCCCGGATGGGGTGGCCGTCGGCGACCGGCGGCTTGTCGGGCAGCCCGAACGGCGCCAACGCCAGCAGGCCCGACAGGTCGTGGTGCTGGTCATAGGTGGCGGGGTTCAACCGTCCCAGCCCGGCGAGTTGGCCCAGCCACAGGTCGCGCTGGCGGTCGGTGGCGCACAGGAACAGGTCGCCGCGACGCATCTGGGCTTCCAGGATCGTGCGCTCCACCCGAGCCGCGGTCCAGCGCTCCATCGGGTCGTCGTGGCGGCGCTGGACCAGTCCCTCGATGTGGAATGGGTCGTAGAGGTCCACGACCAGGCACCCGTTGGTCTTCAACAGTTCCGGGAAGGCGTGCGTGGTGACCCCCTGCACGACCGTCACCTCGGCCCACTGGGCCAGTACGCCGGCGTTGGCGGCCGTGATCTGCTCGACCGCGAATGCGTCGTGGGTGATCTCCGTGGGGTGCATGGAGACGAGCTTGACCTCGTGCTCGCGCGACAGCAGCAGCGCCATCTCCCAGGTCCGGATCGCCGGACCAGCCATCTTCGTGCCGAGGGTGTCGGCGGTCACGATCAGGACGCGCTGGCGTGATGTCGTGTGGGTGAGCACGTCGAACGTCGACACGACCGCGTCGAGCATCCGCAGGAAGGTGGGGTCGGTGATGTTGCCCATGATGGGGTGGCGGAACATCCGCACCACGTCACGGTCCTCGCGCTGGCGACGCGACTGGACGAACCGACGCTTCTCGCCCAGGCGCTCGAGGTCCAGGCCGAAGTCGCGCAGGGCAGCCAGGTGGGCGCCGGCCTCGGCGTCCAGCTCCGGCACCGGCGGCATCGTCCCCGCCGTGTCCGGCCCGATCGCGTAGTCGCCCAACCCGCTGCCCACCGACGTGAACGCGCGGACGACCGCAAGCAGCAGGGCTGCCGGCAGGTTGTGGCTCAGGGCAACGTCACCGAAGTTCTTGTAGATCGTGGACAGCGCGTTGCGCTCCAGGAGGTAGCGCTCGCGGGCGTAGCCGAAGCGCTTGATCGTGCCGTGGTGGTGGTGGCGAATGATTGCGTCCGGGACCAGCCAGACCTCCCCGCCCATGAGCCAGGTCCGCCAGCCGTAGTCGACGTCCTCGAAGAAGGCGAAGTAGTCCGCATCGAACAGCCCTGTCTCGAGGAACCAGTCGCGACGGATGGCCATGGAGGCACCCGTGACGTAGGCGACCGGCTGCGGCACCGCGTCGGTCGGGATCTCGCCGCCACGGCCAATCGGCATGCCGTGGCCGTAGAACGTCAGGGCACCTCCCGCGAACTCCAGCGCGCCCCCCTCGGCGTCGAGCACCACACCGCCGGTGACCTTCACGGCGTCGCGCGCACGCATCGGCATGACCAGTTCCCGCAGCCACGTCGGGTCCGCGGTCGCATCGTTGTTGATCAGGGCGACGATGTCGCCGTTGCCGGCACGCGCGCCCTTGTTGACGGCGGGGGCGAAGCCCGTGTTGGTCGACTCCGTGATGACCTGGACTTCGGGGAAGTCGCGGATGACCAGCTCGCGCGAGCCATCCGTCGACGCGTTGTCGATGACGATGACCTCGACGGCCCCCGGGTACTCCTGGTCGCGCAGCGACTGCAGGCACGGGCCCATGAACTCGATGCCGTCGAGATTGACCACGACGACGGTCACGGACGGCCAGGAGGCGTTGGACACCGAGGTTCTCCCTGTCAGGCGTGAGTGTTGCACGGCGCGCCGCCGCCATCCCCCGACATGGCCGCCCGGTTGGGCACCCGGGTGGCCGGGTCGGCCTACGATCGCCCGCGATGGAACCCTCGCCGATGCCGCCGCCCACCGTGTCCGTGGTCGTGCCCGTGTTCGACGAGGAGGAGGCGTTGCCGGCCTTCCACGCGGAGCTGATCGCATCGCTGGGTGACTGGCCGGTCAGGTCTGTCGAGGTGGTCTACGTCGACGACGGGTCGCGTGATCGCTCGTTGGAGTTGCTGCAGAAGCTCCACCTCGACGATCCCGACCGGGTTCGCGTCGTGAGCCTGCGCCGCAACTTCGGCAAGTCCGGCGCGCTGGCGGCCGGGTTTGCCGCATCCACGGGCGAGGTCGTGGTCACCCTGGACGCCGACGGGCAAGACGTTCCGGGCGAGGTCCCGGTACTGCTGGCAGCCATCGCCGACGGAGCCGAGGTTGTTGGCGGTTGGCGCCAGAAGCGCCACGACCGCGCCTCCAAGCGCTGGCAGTCCAAGCTGTACAACGCAACGACCCGCTGGTTGACCGGCCTTGACCTGCAGGACCTGAACACCGGCATGAAGGCCTTCACGCGCCAGGCGGTCGACGAACTGCCCCTGTACGGCGAGTTCCATCGCTTCGTCCCGGTCCTGGCCCACGACCTGGGCTTTCGCGTCACGGAGGTCCCCGTGACCCACCGCGAACGCCAGGCGGGAGTCACCAAGTACCGGTCGATCGCGCGTTTCCCGAAGACCCTTCTGGACCTTCTGAGCGTGCTGTTCCTCACCCGGTTCAGCGAGCGTCCGCTGCACCTGCTGGGCGGGACGGGCTTGGCCTTTGGCGCCGTCGGCGGCGTGATCCTCGTCTACCTCGCCGGCCTGAAGGTTTTCACTGGCGCGGGGATCGGCACGCGACCGCTGCTGCAGTTCGGGATCCTGCTGGCGCTGGTCGGTGTTCAACTGATCGGGATCGGATTCCTCGGCGACATCCTGCGCCACGCGCGAGCGCGCGAGGAGCAGCCCTACCGGGTCCGTCGCACGTGGCCGTGAGCTGGGCGGGACGCCCGCTGCGCGTCCTCGCCGTCACGCACGTGTTCCCGCGGCACGTCGATGACGCTGCTGCACCATTCCTGCTGCGTCATCTTCAGAACGTTGCCGCAGCCGGCATCCACGTCCGAGTCGTGGCGCCACACGACGCCGGCCTGCCGGCGCGCCACGTCATTGGCGGCCTGGAGGTCGTGCGGGCTCGCTACGGCTCCGATGACGAGGAGACGCTGGCCTACCGCGGCGAGATGCACCACCTGGTCCGCACCCCCGCCGGAGCAGCCAACGCGGTGCGCCTGCTCGCCGCGTTGCGCAAGGCCGTCGCCGAGGAGGTCGAGCGGTTCACACCCGATGCCATCGACGTGCACTGGGCCGTGCCCAGCGGATTCGTCGTGGCCGGCGGCCGGTACCGGGTTGCTGGCAGGCGCGTGCCGTTCCAGGTCAACGTGCACGGCACGGATGCAGCGTTGCTGGCCGGCTCGGCGGCGACCCGTCAACTGGCGCGGTGGATCCTCGGTCGCGCGGATGCGGTGACGGCGATGAGCGAGCCGCTGGCCGCCGAGCTCACGTCGCTGGGGCACGCACCGGACCACGTCACCCCCATGCCGCCACGCCTGCCCCCTGACAGCGAACCGATCGGCCCTGCCCCAGCCGATGGTCCGATCGTGGCGATCGGGCGCCTGGTCCCGGAGAAGGGCCACCTCGACCTGCTCGAAGCGCTGGCAGGCGTGGACGACGCGCCGCCCCTGGTCCTTGTCGGCGAGGGACCGTCGGCGGCCGAGATCGTCGAACGCGCAGACGTCCTGGGCGTCCAGCTGGACCTGCGCGCCGCCGTGCCACCGGCCGAACTGGACCACGTCTACCGGTCCGCCCGACTGGTGGTCGTGCCCAGCCACCGCGAAGGCTTCGGCCTGGTCGCGGCCGAGGCCCTGGCGTGGCGCCGCCCCGTGGTCGCCGCCCGCGTGGGCGGCCTGCAGGCCATCGTGATCGACGAAGCCAACACGCAGGCCGACCTGGGTACCGGTGCTGTGGCCAAGGCTGACACGGGTCAGGTGCCCGGCGGTCCGACCGGCTGGCTGCACACGCCACGTGACGTGACCGACCTGCGTCGTGCGATCCAGGCTGCTCTGGCCGCTCCCACGGAAGCGGATGCCCGCGCGGCGCGCGGCCGCGAGCATGTGCTCGCGAACTGGTCCCCGGCTGCCCTCGGGGCAACGACAGCCGAACGCCTGTACGCCCTGACCGCCCCCGTGACGGGACCGACCCCGACCTGACCCACCCGGCCGAATGTCAGCAGCCGCCTCCTGAGGGCTCGTTGGGGATCGAGGGGTCGATCACCTCGATGTGGGTATGGGGCCAGTCACCGGTGGTGGAGAACTCGTCCACCTGGGACTCGAAGGGGAACAGGGTGGCGCGCGGCGCAAGCATCGTGATCCCTGCCTCCACGCGGTCGCCGGGGGCGACCATGACCCCGTCGATGTGCAGGAGCTTGACCTCCCAGCCGGGATGCTGATCCGGGTCAATCACGACATAGTCGTCGGAGTACTCGCAGTACAGCGTGTAGGTGCCGGCGCGCACGACGCTGCCACTGACGGGCGCGTACAGGGGCGTGTCCGGTTCGACGACGACGTCGGCCGCCGTACGCGAGCCGGTGCCACGGTTGCGGCTCTCCATGGTGACCGACCGCGGGCCGGCACCGGACGGCTCCAGCTGCTGCGCGCCCTCGTGACCGCTCTCGTGGTACCCGATCACGTCAACGTGCTCACTCGGCTCCAGCAGTTGGACGCCGCCGACGCCGGAGAACACCACGAACCGCGCGGCTCCCTCGGGCGTCCCGTCCGAGGCCGGTTCCTCCTGGGCCTCGCGCTGCGACGGCGGGACGGCGCGTCCCTCGTTCACCATCAGCGCGAGCGAGCGCGCCGTGAAGGATGCAAGCTGCGCGCGGGTCAACGAGCGGTTGGGCTGGTAGGTGCCGTCATCGAACCCGGCGACCACGCCGGCCCGATGGAGCTTGCCGATGTTGGCCTCGTGGGTGTTGCCGTTGTCATCACTGAACGGGTCACCGCCATCGGCCAACTCGCGCTGGAGGATGTGCTCGATGACGCGCGCCTCGAACGACGCCATGTTGGCCCGTACCACCGGCCCGCTGGGGTTGTAGCGGCCGTTGCCGACGCCCAGCACCAGCCCCATCTCGGCCAGCACGTTGATCTGGTACTGGTAGGGGTTGCTGTTGTCGTCGGTGAAGTGGTCGGCGGGCTCGGCCGGGATCGTCACGCCCGCCTCGACCAGGACGTCGACCAGGGCGCCGGCCATCTCGTCGCGGCGCGCCACGTCGGATGCGCCGTACGTCCCGTCGCCACGCCCATCCGTCACGCCCCACCACGTCAGGCAGTCGATGGCCGTCTCGTGCTCGGCCCCGTCGGGGATGTCGCTGTACCCGTCCTCGGGCACGTCGTCGGGCGGACATGCGGGCGTGATGTCCACCAGCACCGGCTCGTCCGGGGCTTCCCCCGGTGTATAGACCAGTGCTGAGTAGATCGACAGCTTCGACCGCAACGTCTCACCCGACATGTGCAGCGTCGCCGGCGCACCCGTGACGTCCGTACCGACGACCTCGATGCCGCCGCCGTTCAACCGCGTGGGTCGGCCGCCCGGACCTCGTTCGATGATCTCGAACGACGTCACGGATCCCATCCCGAACCGGGCCGACAACTCCGAGGCGGTGAAGGACGCGGTCCAGCGGTAGCGCGGGTTGCCCCACGGCGTGTCGGCGTCCCTGGCGGCGGCGGCTTCCCAACGAGAGGCGTCCACGGCTGGCAGGTACGCGATGGCCGTGCCCCAGACGTGCTCAACGTCCTCGGACCAGCCGCCATGCGACGACGAGTAGAACGCTGCGATCGGGACGCCGTCGTAGAGCGCATGGACGCCACGGGTCTGGGTGACGGCCTGGTTCCAGGCACCGCTTTCGGCTTCCTCGTGGTCGAAGCCGAGGTAGACCTGATCGACGGTCGTGGCGAACAGGTCGCACCGGCACTCGTTGCGGTCGATGTAGTTGCCCTGGGCGTGACGGCCGAACACGCTCTCGCGCGTGCGGATCGTCGCCTCGGCGTACGAGCGCCCGGCGATGGCCTGGGCGCGCAGGGCCGCGGGCTCCCAACTCGAGGGCACCTCACCCAGGCCCCACAGGTAACGATCCACCGCGGTGACCGACCCGTCATCCGCGCCGGTCACGTACTGCGTCACGTACGTGGTCCCGCCGTCCTTGCTCGAGTAGTCGAACTCGGTGAACCCCCACTTCACGCGACGCCCGTTCGCCTCGACGATGCGGATCACCGATCCGTCATGGTCCAGCCGCAGGCGCGTCTCAAGGTCGCCGCCCCGCCACCGGCAGCCCGCCGGGGCAGGCGTTGCCGTCGCAGTGGGCGTCGGCGTGGCCGTCGCAGTTGCGGTCGGACTCGGGGTTGGCGTCGGGGTTGGCGCCGGAGCCGGCGCAGCGGCAGTGACCGGACAGGTCGAGGGATCCGTGCCGGCAACGGCGAGGACGAGCGTGCCATCGCTGAATGGTGTGACCGTCCACTCCTCACCCGCGGGCACCAGTGCCACCTGCGGGCAGACGCTTGCATAGATGTCACAAGCCAGCCATGGCAGGTCCGCCCCGCCGTACTGCGCACCCGTCGTGCGGATGGTCGTGGACTGCAGGCCCCGCTTGAGCAGGTGGATGGCCAAGCTGTCACGCGGCGGATCGATCGCCCCGAAGGCGATCCCTGGGTAGTAGGTCTGCAGGATCGTTGCCGTCGAGCACCCCAAGGAGGCCGCACCGTTGGCGCCGTACTGGCTCATCCCGACGCTGTGACCCCAGCCGCCGCCGTTGAGCACGAGTGCCGCGTCGGGAGCAACATCACCCTCGGTCGTGAACGGCGCGTCCGCGCCACCGGCCGCCGGGCAGGTTGCAGAATCCGGCTGGTCCCAGGTGGTCGGGTTGGCGGGATCGAAGGCGGGGTCGCCGGGCGCGTCCTGTGCCGATGCGGACGCGCTCAGGCCGGACAGGACCATGAGGGAAAGGACGCCCAACAGGGCGCCCCGACCCGGTCGGCGACGGTCCAGCACGAAGCACACCTCAGCGGCAGTGTCCTACAGAATGACACAAGAGTAAGTACAACTTCCAGTCCCCGCACCCACCACAGGCCCATCGTCTGCGACAACGCCCCCGGGCGCGGCCTGTTCCGCAAGTCACGGACGAGCCTCTGGCAGGCGCGCGCCCTCGGCAATCACCTGCCCGGGAGCGACCTCAACCGAATCTCCGAGGACGATGTCGGGCCCCAGTCGCGCCCGTTCCCCAATCCGCACATCGTCGCCGGTGATCAACCGCGCCACCCGGACGCCGGCGCCAACATCGCACGCGTCCCCGATGACGGATTCGAGCAGGTGGACGCCCTCGCCGATCAGGGCGGAGCGCCCGACGTAGGTCCCGGGACCGACCACGGCGCCACGTCGAATGCGGGCGCCGGCCGCCACCAGGACCGGTTCCACGAGGGTCGCTCGGACGTCGACCTGGGCGTCGGGGTGGACACGGACTCTTGGGGCACGCTCAGGGACGGCCGCAACGCAGGGCCACGACAGGTCACCGGCCATCGCGACGGCGTGTCCCCAGAGCCACCGCTGCGGCGTGCCAATGTCGCCCCACACTCCCTCGCTGACAAAGCCGGCGATGGCACCGCCCGATTCCAGGATCCCGGGAAAAACCGTGTGCTCGAAACTGAGGCGACCTGGCGGAAAGGCGCGGATGACGCCCGCCTCGAGGACATAGGTGCCCGCGTTGATGGCGTTCTGGCCCGGCAGCGTGCCGGGCGCGGGCTTCTCCACGAACCGCGTGACCATGCCGAGGTCGTCGCGGACGCAGACTCCGAAGGTCGAGGTGTCCTCGACCAGCGCCAACGTCAGCGTGGCGTCCGCCTGCGTGGCGAGGTGGCGCGCCAACACCTCACGCACGTCAACATCGGTCAGGACGTCACCGTTGAGGACCAGGAACGGTCCCTCGACCTGTTCCGCGGCAGCGCGGACCCCACCCGCGGTGTCGAGTGCTTCCGGCTCGGGCACCATCACCAGCGTCACGCCCAGTTCGGCGGCGGCCGGTCGCAGGATCTCGAACGGCGACGTGTCCGCGCCGACCACCAGGAAGATCCGGTCGACGCCGGCGTCGGCCAGCCGGCCGATCACGCCTTCCAGGAACGGCCGGCCGCAGAACTTCAGCAGCGGCTTGGGTGTGTCGTGGGTCAGTGGGAACAGGCGCGTGCCGCGACCGCCCGCCACGATCATCGCGTCGGTCACGACCATGCTCATTCCCCCGTGCTGCTGCGACCGGCCCGGCCACGCATCAACCTGCCCCACAGGATGACGGCCAGTGCCCATCCCGCCAACGCGACGCGCACGAAAGGGCGCGCCAGCCGGCCCAGCAGCGTCGGGTGTCGCCGCGCGTGGAAGCGGTCGAGGCTGCGCGCGTGCGCCACCACCATCTGTGCTGGCCGGCTGGCGGTCGACGCGCCGACTACGTGCACGACGCCGGCGGAGGGCTCGTAACGGACGCGCCAGCCAGCCTGTTGCAGCCGGAACCCGAGGTCGACGTCCTCGACGAACATGAAGTAGCCGGGGTCGAACCCGCCCACGGAATCGAAGGCTTCGCGCCGCAGCGCCAGGGCGCACCCCGACAACCAGTCGACGTCGCGTGCGACGGCAGGGTCGTGGTCCAGCATCCGGTAGCGCCGCGTGAACGGGTTGTCCGGACGCCACAGGCCCAGCAGGCCATGGCCGATGGCGTCAACGGGTGCAGGAAACATCCGCGCCGAGGCCTGATGGCGACCGTCGGGGTACCGCACGCGTGGCCCGACCGCCCCGACCTCCGGTTGCGCCGCGAGCCGCGCGGCCAACTCACGTGCCGCGCCGGGATCGAAGCGGGTGTCGGCGTTGGCAATGACGACGTGGGGTGCCGTGGTGGTGGCCACTCCGGCGTTGGCGCCGCGCCCGTAGCCCACGTTGCCGAGCTCCACGACGGTCACGCCTGGAAATCGCGCGCGTACGGCCGCGACGGACCCGTCAGTGGATCCGTTGTCCACGACGACCACCTCGTCGGCACCGGCTGCGGGCAGCGTGGCCAGCGCCTCCAGCAGGTGCTCGAGCGTGTTGTGGTTGACCAGCACGACGGCCACCCCAGCGGCGCCCGTATCGGCGCCAGCCGGCACGCCAGCGCTCGGGCCGCCAGCCGGTTCGGGGCCGGACGTCGTCATCGCTGCCCGATCCCGATCAGGGAGACGCCGGCCATGATCAAGGCCGCCCCGATCCAGACGGTCGCCCCGGGGCGCTCACCAAGCAACGCCCAGCTGGCTCCAAGCAGCGCGACGTAGGACAGCGACACCACCGGGTAGGCAGTCGACAGCGGAACCGTCGACAGGGCGACCAGCCAGAACACCGACGACGCACCGAAGGCGATCAAACCGACCAGCAGCTGCCACGTCGTGAACACGCTTGCCAGCAGCGTGGGGATTTCGCGGAGGGTGACCTCGCCGACCCGGTTCATGCCGGCCTTGAGCAGCAGCTGCCCGGTCGTGGCCAACGCGATCGACGTGAGCAGGATCGCGACGGTGACGGCCGTCAACGGCCCGCCGTCCGCGGCTGCACCCGGCGCAGCTCCCGCGACCTGCGCGGCCTGCGCTGCGGCCATCTGGATCGGTTCAGGCGTCCCGCTCACGTCGAGGGCTCCGCGACGGCCAGGTCTCCCAGTTCCGCGAGAAGCCGTGCAAGGGCGTCACGCCACTCCGGCATCGGGGTCAGCCCGGCGGCCTCGGCGTGGGTGTGGTCCAGCACGGACCACGCCGGTCGCGGGGCGGGACGGTCCAACTCGCGCGACGCCATCGGCGCCAGGTCGACCTCGATGCCGGCCAGCTCGAACGTTGCCGCCGCGACGTCGAACCATGAGCACTGCCCACGGTTGGTGCGGTGCCACGTTCCATACCGCCCGGAACTGGCGACCTGCCTGATCGCGTCGGCGAGGTCGCGCGTGTAGGTCGGGGCGCCGAACTGATCATCAACGACCCGCGCCGCACCCTGTTCACGGCCGACGCGCAGCATCGTCCGGACGAAGTTGTTGCCCCTGGCACCCACGACCCACGCGGTGCGCACGATGTGGTGACGAGGCAGCGTCTGGCGGATCAACGCCTCCCCCGCGGCCTTCGATCGCCCATACGCGCTGATGGGAGCCACCGTGTCGAACTCCGTGTAGGGCCGCGTCGCCCGCCCGTCAAACACGTAGTCCGTCGAGATCGCGACCAGCTCGGCGTCGACCAGGTCACACGCACGCGCCACCCACCACGACCCGAGCGCGTTGACCTGGTGGGCCCGGCGCGGGTCGTCCTCACACCCGTCGACGTTGGTCCACGCCGCGCAGTGCACGACCAGGTCCGGCTCATGGTCACGCACCGCCGCGAAGACGTCGGCCTCGACCGCCACGTCCAGTTCGGCATGCCCCAGTGCCACGACATCGTGGACGCCACCGTCGAGGTAGGCGTCGACGACGTCGCGCCCCAGCTGGCCTTTGGCCCCCGTCACCAGGACCTTCACGCGCAGGTCACTTGCACACCGGGGCTCACTTGGTCGGCGCGGGGGTGTCGCCGCGGCGTGCGCTGGCGCCCGCGTCCTTCAGCGGCCGCCACCATGCCTCGTTGGCGCGATACCAGTCGATGGTCGCGTCAAGCGCGTCCTCGAAGGTCAGGGTCGGTACCCAGCCCAGCGCACGGACCTTGGCGGTGTCGACGCTGTAGCGCAGGTCGTGGCCGGGGCGGTCAGCCACGAACTCGATGTGGTCATCGGCGTCGGCGCCGGTGTGACCCATGCGCTCCAGGATCGCGTACGTGAGTTCCTTGTTGGTCATCTCGTTGCCGGCACCGACGTTGTAGACCTCGCCTGGCGCGCCCTTGGTCAGGACCAACCACTGCGCGGCTGCGTTGTCCAGCACGTAGGTCCAGTCGCGGATGTTGCTGCCGTCGCCGTACAACGGGACCTTGCGGCCGTCCATCAGGTTGGTCACGAACAGCGGGATGACCTTCTCCGGGTAGTGGTATGGGCCGAAGTTGTTGGCCGTGCGCGTCACCAGCACGGGGTAGCCGTAGGTCACGCGGTAGGCCCGGCACAGCAGGTCCGCCGCGGCCTTGGAGGCGCTGTACGGCGAGTTTGGTTCCAGTCCGTCTGCCTCGACAAAGCTGCCGGGTTCGGCGATGGAGCCGTAGACCTCGTCGGTGGAAATGTGCAGGCACCGGGCCACGTCGTGGAACCGTGCCGCTTCAAGGACGGCGCCCGCGCCGGTGACGTTGGTGTCCAGGAACGCCAACGGGCCATCGATGGACCGGTCGACATGGCTCTCCGCAGCGAAGTTGACGACCGCGTCGTGACCCGCCATCTCTGCCCGGACCCGCTCCGCATCGCGGATGTCGCCCTTGACGAACGTGTAACGCGGGTCGTGCGCCACCTCGGCGACCGTGCCCAGGTTGCCGGCATAGGTCAGCGCGTCGTAGTTGGTGATCCGCACGTCATCGGTGTTGCCCAGCACCCACCGGACGAAGTTCGACCCGATGAACCCGGCACCGCCGGTCACGAAGATGCGCATGAACGGGCCTGTCAGGTCGAGGCGAGGCACTCCGTCGGCAACGGTAGCCCCGCCATCTCCACGCACGCCCGTCGGGCGCCCGGACCGTGGCTCAGGACTCGAGTTCGACCTGGGAGTCGTCACCCAGCATGAACTTGTGGGCTGCCGGCTTGCGGGCGGTGCGCTGCAACACGACATCGCGACCCAGCAACGACCCCTCGATTCGAGGGATGTCCGACACGCGGCAACGCTCGAGGACGACCGAGTACTCGATCTCGGTGCGTTCGATCAGGCACTGCGACGCGATCGACGTGAAGGGCCCGATGTAGCAGTCAACCAACCGCGTGCCAGCACCGATGATGGCTGGCCCGCGAACAACCGTGTTGACCAACTCGGCGCCGGCCTCCACCACGACCTGGCCCGCGACCTGCGAGGCGTCGTCGACAGTGCCATCGATGCGCGCCGTGATGTCGCCCAGGACGATGCGGTTGGCGTCCAACAGATCGTCCTTCTTGCCGGTGTCCAGCCACCAGCCGCGCACGATCGATGCGCGCACCTGCAACCCCTCGTCGATGAGGTCCTGGATGGCGTCGGTGATCTCCAACTCGCCCCGCGAGGATGGCTGGATGCGCCGCGCAGCGTCCAGGATGGCGTGGGTGAACAGGTACACACCCACCAACGCAAGATCGCTTGGTGGGTCCTTCGGCTTCTCCACCAGCCGCACCACGTGACCGGCGGCGTCGAGTTCCGCCACGCCAAATCGCTCGGGGTCGGGCACCTGCTTGAGCAGCACCTGGGCATCGGGGCGGTCGGCGTTGAACGAATCCACGAGCTCGGTGATCCCGCCCTCGATCAGGTTGTCGCCAAGGAACATCACGAAGTCGTCGTCACCGAGGAAGTCCGCGGCCGTCAGCACGGCGTGGGCCAGTCCGAGCGGGGCGTCCTGGGTGATGTAGGTCGGCGTGATCCCAAGCGCCTGGCCGTCGCCGATCGCGGCCCGGATCTCCGTCGCGGTCTCGCCGACGATGATCCCCACGTCGGTGATCCCCGCGTCACGGATCTGCTCGAGCCCGTAGAACAGGATCGGCTTGTTGGCCACGGGCACCAGCTGCTTTGCCCTGGTGTGGGTGATGGGCCGCAGCCGCGTACCGGAGCCTCCGGCAAGCACGAGCGCCTTCATGGTGGGTTCCTTCACCTGGCTGGCCAGGATCGAAGCAGGGTCGGCTGGGGACAGGCCGCCGTTGCGGCAGGGGCCGGCGGGCAGGGGTGGCTTGTTCAGCCGGCCGCGTCGTCACCGACCGCGACGATGACCTGGGCGTTGGCAGGAGCCGTGACTCCGTCTGGCAGGGCCTGGATGGGCGCACCCAGTGTGGCGGCAACCCAGCGCGCCTGCTCCTCGAACCCGGGAACCACCAGCACGGTCGTGGTCTGCCCGGCATCGACGGGACCGCGCCCCTCCACGTACGCGCGGAACCCGCTCCAGTGCAGCGTCGAGGTGGCCAGATCGGTGGCCACGCCGCGGCCGCCGCTCCAGACGGCGACGCGCGCCTCGGCCCGCGACACCACGTCGCCGCGTGGCGCGAGCAGGTCGCCGCGCTCGATCGCATCGAAAAGGGCCAGCGCACCCACGCTGTAGGGCAGGACATACGACGCGCCATCGAGGCTCTGCACGTAGCTGGGGACGGTGGTCATGGGGATGTCCGCCGTGGCATACACGCGCAGGTCCTCGGCAAGCCGCTGGAGCTTGCTGATACCCAGGCCCGGGTCAGTCGTGAGGTTGCCCGCCACCTCCTCGACGACGTTCAGCAGGCGCGGGACGTCCAGGAACAGCGAGGTGTCAACGATTGCACGTGCGGTGGCGCGCAGGAACTGCTGCTGGCGCTCGATGCGCTCGAAGTCGCCCCGACCACCGCGACGGGAGCGCACATAGGCCAAGGCCTCGCGCGGACCCATGTCCTGGCAGCCAGCCTCGAAGTTGGCGCCGGAGGCGGGATCGACCAGGCGATCGGGGACGCACACCTCGATGGAGCCGAGGGCATCGACCGTCGAGATGAATCCCAGCACCGACACCTCGACGTAGTGGTGGACGGGGATCCCGAAGTTCTCCTGGACCGTTTCCACCAGTGCGTCGGGGCCGCCGGCAAACGACTCGGTCAGCTTGATGCGGCGCCCATCGACGATCACGGGCAGGTCACGTGGAAACGACACGACGTTGATCCCGCGCTGGTCCGGCAGGATGGACACCAGCAGCACCGTGTCCGAGCGCTGGCCATCAACGGATCCCTCGACGCCGAGGGTGTACAGCGCGCGCTCGTAGTCGGTGAGGCCCTCGCGCGAGTCCGATCCGACGACCAGGATGTTCAGCGGCCCGCCCTGGACATCCCGGGTGAGTCGCGGCACCTCGACGGTGACGATGTTGTCGTGGACCGTCTTGATCGTGAGCGCCGCGACACCGACGGCACCGACGGCTCCCGTCAGGCACAGCCAACCCATGGCCAGCAGGGTCAGCCGGACACGACGTCGCCACGGGGTGGTGGTCACCGACTGCTCCTGGTCGCGCCGCAAGCGACGGCAAGCTCGTCGGTTGAGGGGTGCCTGCGACCAGACAGACGCTACCAACGACCCCGCAACCACCTACGGTGTGTGACGGCCATCGGCCTGCGTGCAGGATTCTCCCAAGCCGGTCGACGGGTGTGGGAGGCTTCCGGTGTCGGGGGCCAGCAGGAAGGGGCCAGCGCGTGTCGACCAGTGACGTGCTTCGCCTTGCGACCAACCTGACCTACCTCGGCTGCCTGGTCATCGCCGTTCGGATGGCCATCCGGCAGCGCACGGCCCAGACCCGGTGGCTGGTGACCCTGTTCGCCGCAATCGACGTGGCGATCGTCGTGGGCCTGGTTCGGGGCGTCGACGCTGAGCCGCTGGCGTCACCGTGGCAGCAACTCCTGATCGTGATGCTGTTGGTCTTCCCCTGGGGGCTGTTGCGGTTTGCCGACAGCCTGATCGGGATCAGCGGATGGGCCCGACGGTTGGGGGATGCCGGACTGATCGCCATGGCCGCGTTCACCCTGGTTCCGGGCGTGGTGCAGGGCGATCCCGACCTGGCCCGCACCGCGTTGCAGAACGGCTACCTCGTGGGGTTCCTGGCCGTCTGGGGCGGACAGACCATCGGGGCCAGCATCGTGCTCTTCCGAGGGCGACGCGGCCAGGCCACGGTGGTTCGACGACGGCTGCGAATGCTGTCATTGGCCACGCTGCTGATCGGACTGGCCCTGTTCGCCGGCGTCGGCTCAGACGACGAGTCCAGCAGCGACGACGCGACCGCGTCCGAGGCAGCGGCCGACGAGCCCGCGAGCACGAGTGACGTCACCGCCGGCCAGCTGATCGGGCAACTGCTGGGGGCATTGTCGGGAGTCATGTTCCTGATCGGGTTCGCACCACCGCGGCTGTTGCGGTCCGCCTGGCGCCACGACGATGAACGCAACCTCTACGACGTGGCGGTGGGGTTCCTGACCGTCGTATCCGTCGAAGAGGTCCATGCTCGTCTCCTTCCCGGCCTGCGCTCGGTGCTTGGGGCACCCGCCGTTGCGCTGCTGGACGACGACGGGACCCCCGTGGCCGTCGACGGGACGCAGGACACCGACTGGATCGGCGACGCGCGTCGGCTGCAACTGCACGACCGTGATCTGGCCGTCATGATGTCCCCGCGGATGCCCCTGCTGGGCGAGGACGAACAGGAACTGGTCGACAGGCTTGGCCTGCTGACGGCCCTGGCGACGGACCGCGCGCGGCTGATCGTGGCCGAACGAGCTGCGCATGCCCGGGTCGAGGAAGGCAACCGCAAGCTGGCGGCGCTCAACAGCGAGCTCGAAGCCTTCCTGTACAGCACGTCCCACGACCTGAAGAACCCCGTCATCGCGCTGCTGGGCTACATCTCGCTGCTCCAGTCGGAGTACGCCGACGCGCTGCCCAAGGACGCGCAGTACTACTTGGAACGCATGGCCGCGAACAGCCGCCAGATGGAGGCCCTGATCAACGACCTGCTCGAACTGTCGCGCATCGGACGCGTGGAAGCGCCGCCGCAGCCGGTTGCCGTGGACGCCGTGATCGACGGCCTCGTCGCGGATCTGGGGCAGCGCCACCCGCTGGCCGTGGTGGAGCGGGGCGGGCTGCCCACGCTCACGATGAGCCCCCAGCGCCTGACTCAGCTGTTCGACAACCTGATCACCAACGCCTGCAGGTATGCCGGTCGCGACGACGTCCACGTGGCGATCTCGTTCCACCGCGACCCGAAGACGGCAGACATCGTGCTGGAGGTGCGCGACAATGGCGAGGGCATCCCTGCCGATCAGTTGGAAAGGGTGTTCGGGATGTTCGAACGCCTGCATCCCAACGTCGAAGGCGGAACCGGGATGGGCTTGGCCATCTGTCGCCGGATCGTTGAGCACGTCGGCGGGACGATCACCGCCGTCCCCGGCAGCGGCGCGACGTTCGAGATCCGATTGCCAGCCCAGCTGCTGGTACCCAGCCCAGACCCTGCGACCGTCGAGGTCGCCAGAGGCACATCGTGAACAAGCCCCTCCGCATCCTGGTCGCCGATGACAACGAGGATCACCGCTTCTTCATCAACCGTGCCCTGGATGGCATCGAGGGCGTCAACCTCATCATCGAGAGCGTCGCGGACGGGGCCGCCGTCATGGCGCTGCTGCGGCGCGAAGGGCCCTATGAAGACGCCGAGCGGCCCAACCTGGTCCTGCTCGACCTGCGCATGCCCCACCGCAACGGCCTGGAGGTCCTGGCCGAGATGCGTGCCGATCCAACCCTGCGCAGCATCCCGGTGTGTGTCCTCACGTCATCGGACCGCGCGTCGGACATCCAGGCCGCCTTCGACAAGGGCACGAACGCGTACGTCGTGAAATCGTCAGACATCGACGAGTTGCGCAAGCGCGTCATCGAGGTCTACGACTTCTACACGTCCACGTCCCTGCTGCCGCTGCCGCCACCGTGACCCCCGCCGCGACACGGGAAGCGGAGGACCTCGAGGTGGGGTCGGGGCCAGCGGTGCTCCTGGTCGAGGACAGCCCGGACCATCGGCTGCTGATGGCCACGCGCCTGACCACGGCAGGATTCTCGGTCACGGCAGTGAGCAGCGGCGAGGAAGCCGTGCCGCTGCTTGCCGATTTCCAGGTGGTCGTCGTCGATCAGGGACTGCCCCGGATGTCCGGACTGGACCTGCTGGACATCGTGCTGGCCGTCGAGGACGGGCCAGCAGCCATCGTTGTCACGGCTGGCAACTCGACCGAACTCATCGTCGAGGCGATGCGACGCGGTGCAGTGGACTTCGTCACCAAGGACAGCGCCTACCTCGACACGGTGCCCGCCGTCGTCGCGCGAGCGCACCGCCAGCACGACCTGGCCCGGCGAACCCACGAGCTGCAACGCCTGGCGCTGCTGGTCCACCAGGCCGAGGGAACCGAAGGGACGATGCGGGAAATCACCGACGGCGCCCGGCGACTGCTGCGCGCCGCCGCCTGCGGACTGGCTGTCCCAGCGCCCGGGGGTGGCTGGGAACTGCAGGCACGCTCCGGGCCCTCGGCGGCGCTGGAGGCGACCGTGGCCGGCCAGGAAGGAGCGCGCGCAACCGGCTGGAGCACGCCGGTCAGGCTGGCCGTTGACGTCCCACTCGGCGCGGGCGACCGGCCAGCCGTGCTGTTGGTGGACCGTCCCGCGCGGGGGCTGTTCAGCGACGACGAACGCGAGTTGGCGTCGGCGTTCGCGGGACTGGCTGCCACTGCACTGCAGCGTGCCCGTCAGGGCGAACTCGAGCACGGGCTGGTCCGCGAGCTGTCACGGACCCTGCAGGTTCGTGAGGACATCCTGGCCAGCGTGTCCCACGAACTGCGCACGCCGCTCACGGCGATCACCGGCTTTGCCGAGATCCTCCTGGCGCGCCTCACGACACTGGATCCGGCGACCGTCGAGGGCCACCTGTCCCGGATCGTGAACAACGCACATCGGCTGCGCGCGCTCGTGGACGAACTGCTGGAGGTTTCTCGCGTCACCCATGGCGACCTGCCGATCGTGGCCTTGGAACCGGTGACGGTTGCCGACACCGTACGCGAGGTCCTGGCGAACGAGTCCCGGTGGGTCGGATCGCGCCACGTTGCCGTCGACCTCGACAGCGTCGTCGTCACAGGGGACTCCGAGTTGCTCCTGCGCGTCCTGACCCACCTGGTCGTCAATGCCTGCAAGTACTCCGAGCCGGACAGCTCGATCACCATCCGCGCCGTGCGGGGTGGGGACCGAACCCGCATCGAAGTCATCGACGAAGGTGTCGGCCTCGACCTGCGCGACCAGCAACAGGCGTTCGAGCCGTTCTTTCGCGCACCCCACGCCACCGAGAACGCAATCGCTGGGACGGGCCTTGGGCTTGCCCTCGTCCGGTCCCATGTTGAGGCGATGGGCGGCACGGTCGGCGTCACGTCGGTGCTCGGGGCCGGTTCGACCTTCTGGCTCACGCTGCCGAACGCCTGATCCGCCAGTTCGACGAGGCTGGCCTGTCAGCGGTTCGCGGGAACGCCAAGTCGGTCAGCGCCGACGATGAGCACGACGTCGGCGTCGACGCCGATTGCCGGCACGATCACGACGGCCACCCCCGGCAACCTCGCTGCGAGCAGGCGGGCCAGTGGCTCCTTGTCGGCGGTGACCTCGATCCGACTGGCCTGGACGTCGAAGTCGGCGGCGTTGTCCGTGCCGACCACCCGGAACCCCTCGGCCTCGACCAGCGCTGCCACGTCACCGGCCAAGCCCTCCGAACCCTCGCCGTTGAGCACCATGACACGCACGTCGGCGGGCAGGAGCTCGTCCGGCGCCGTTGCTCCGACCGGCGGCATGGGTTCGCCGGTGCGCAGCGCCTGCAGCAGGACCTCCGCCTGCTCCGGATGAGCATGGACGTACCCCGTCTCGGAGGACCAGTAGCCGGGGATGGCTCGCGTGTCGACCGCGTCGGCGTCCAGGTCGCGCAGGGTCGACGCAAATCGCAGCATCGAGCGGGCTCCAAGGCCGTCGTCGGTGGCCAACGACCCCGCCACCGCGTCGATCGTTGACTTCAGTCGGAACGGGTTGAAGGCCAGGCCACGAGCCGTCAGTTGCCGCATCGCCTGGGCAACGACGTACTGCTGCCGCGCGATGCGGCCGAAGTCGTCGGCCGGCCCGAACTGCTCCACGGCCGCCCGCGAACGGACGAGCCCAGTCGCGGCGACCCCGTCCAGGACCTGGCAGCCCGCCGGCACGTCCACGGCGGTCACCGGATCGACCAGCGGCGCGTCCAGGCACACCACGACCCCGCCGATCGCGTCGACCAGGCCAGCCATCCCGGGCACCCAGACCTCGACGTAGTGGTCCAACTCCAGGCCGGTGTAGTCCTCGATCACCTCGACGAGCAGGTTGGGGCCCCCGAGCCCGAGCACGGCCCCGATCCGGTCGGTCCCGAAACCGGACACCTCGACCTTGAGGTCGTGCGGAAAGTTCACGATCGTCGGGCGCTCACGCGTGGATGCGATCTGGACCAGCAGCACGCTGTCAGCAACCAGCGGGATCGGTGTGACGGCGTCAGACGGCGCGACCTCAGCCGCGTCCGTGTCGACGAGGTCGGACGCCTCGCCCTCGAGCGAGGTCATCTGGGCGTCCGCACCGACGACCAGGATGTTGGTCAATCGGGGCGCCGCGCCATCGGGGGGCGTGGCTGACTCGGCGCGCGATTCGAGGGCTGGGAGTTGCAGGCGCGCGATGCGACCGTCGGCCTGACGCCAGAGCAGCGCAAGGCTCGCGACTCCGATGACGGCCACCGCACCCACGAGGGCAACGAGCACCCGAGCCCGTCGCATCCAGCCGCGGGGCCTGCCTCGCCGCCCGGAACCGTGCATCGCAGAACGGAAGACCGACGAGCGAAACTCTGTCACGACGTCTCCGCAGCGAGCCGATCAGCGGGCGCAACGCTGGCCCCAGCACACCATGCTTGCAGTAGGACGCACACTAGCATCGGCCTCGTTGCACCCCTGCCGTGGCCCTCCACGGGGTGCGACGACCATGGAGACCACGCATGCAGTTGGGACGCCGACCTGCCGCGAGTCATGCCGACGACATCGCCAGCGCGCTGGTGCAGACCGTCGGCCGCGCGGGAGATCGCCCGGCGTTGTGCATGTTGCGGCCCGACCGCCGCGAGGAACAGGGCTTCCGGACATTCGCCCAGTGGGTCGCGAAGGGGGCGCACCTGCTGGAGGTCGACCATGGCGCCACGCCCGGCGACAGCGTCCACCTCGACAGCCCTGCCTGCTGGGCGGCGGCCGCCGTGGCCTGTGCCTGCTGGTGGGTCGGCGCCGCGGTGACCAGCGACCCCGACGGCGCCCTGCTCTCCGTGGTCCACGAACGCCGCCGCGCCCCTGCATCCGCCGCCGACTGCCTTTGGCTCGGCGACGCGATCGACGGCGGGCCAACGGATGCCGCACGGCCGTCGTGGACCCGCGAGGTCGCGGTCTTTCCTGACGCCCCTCCCGCCCCCCGTGCCGCCGCCGACCTGATCGCGCTCCGGGGCGACGGCGAGGCGGTCACCCAACGCCAACTGTTGCAGCAGGCACGCGAGTTGGGCGGTCCCGGCCGGGCCACCGAGGCCGTCGGGCTGGCCAATGCCGACGTCGAGGTCGCCCGGTGGTTGGCCCTGGCAGTGCGTCCGCTGGCCACGGGCGCTGCGTCGGTGTTCGTCGACGGCGCCAGCGAGGACGCGCGAGGACGCGAGCCGGTGGCGGCATGGCTGGACCTGCTCGAGCAGGGCTGACATTGCGTTGCGCCCGCCCAGCCCGACGTCAGCCCAGCTGGTCGATCCCAACCGCGAACAGCTCCGACGCAGGTGCGGTGACTGCGGGCATCAGCCCCATCACCATCGGCAGCAACTGGTCGGCGTAGAAACGGGCCGTGGCGATCTTTGCCTCGAGGTGGGCCTGGTCGGCCGGGTCGGCGCCAGCCGCCATCTGTGCGCGCGCTGCCGCGGCGGACCGCGCCAGGAGCCACCCGCCCACGGTCTGTCCGAACATGCGCGCGTACGGGGTCGCGCCCGCAAACGCCTCGACCGGGTTGGCGGCATTGGCGAACAGGTGATTGGTCGCCTCGTCGAGGAAGTTCACGGCGGCGGCCAGGCGTTCGCCGATGTCGCTCAGCTCATGCGGCAGTGACGTGGCGGTGTCAGCCATCTGGGCCAGGAAGCCCTTGACGAACGCTCCGCCGTCGTAGGGCAACTTCCGACTGACCAGGTCAAGCGCCTGGATTCCGTTCGTGCCCTCGTAGATCGGGGCGATGCGTGCGTCGCGGTAGTGCTGGGCGACACCAGTCTCCTCGATGTAGCCCATCCCACCGTGGATCTGGACCGCAAGTGAGGTGAGCTCGACGCCCAGGTCGGTCGACCAAGCCTTCGACAGTGGCGTGAGGAGGTCAGCCAACTTGCGCTGTTCTTCGCGCACCATGGTGTCGGGGTGGTGGTGGGCCAGGTCGGTGGCGTGGGCGTTGACCAGGCACAGGGCGCGCATTGCCTCGATGTAGGCCTTCATGGTCATGAGCATCCGACGCACGTCAGCGTGTTCGATGATCGCGGACTGCTCGCCCTTGCGCCCGTCCGGGGCCCGGCCCTGGCGGCGCTCCTTGGCGTACGCGGCGGCCTGCTGGTACGCCCGCTCGGCGATGGACAGCCCCTGCACGCCAACCCCGAGGCGCGCGTCGTTCATCATCGTGAACATGTAGCTCATGCCGCGGTTGGGCTCGCCGATCAGGTAGCCGACCGCCCCGTCGGACTCCTCGCCGAACGCCATGACGCAGGTCGGCGAGCCGTGGATGCCCATCTTGTGCTCGACCGACACGACCGTGACATCGTTGCGCTCTCCCAGCGTGCCATCAGCGTCGAACAGGAACTTGGGCACCAGGAAGCACGAGATCCCCTTGGTACCGACCGGTGCATCGGGCGTGCGCGCCAGGACCAGGTGGATGATCTGGTCGGTCAGGTCGTGGTCGCCGTAGGTGATGAAGATCTTCTGGCCCTTGATGCGGTACGTGCCGTCCGCCTGCGGCTCGGCCCTGGTCGCCACCGCCCCGACGTCCGACCCCGCCTGCGGCTCGGTCAGGTTCATCGTCCCGGTCCACTCGCCGGTGACCATCCGGGGCAGGAACAGCTGCTGCTGTTCCTCGTCGCAGTGGGCGGTCATCAACTCCACCGCACCCGTGGTCAGCAACGGCCCCAGGGAGAACGCCATGTTGGCGGACGTGAACAGCTCCTTGAAGGCGACGGCGACCAGGGTGGGGAACCCACCGCCGCCGAACTCGACCGGATGGGACAGGGTCCCCCAGCCAGCCGCGACGTACTGCTCGTAGGCGCGCTTGAAGGACGCCGGTGTCACCACCCTGCCGTCACGCAACTGCGAGCCTTCGCTGTCGCCGTCGCGGTTGGTCGGCGCGACCACTTCCTCGCAGAACCGAGCTGCCTCCTCCAACACCCCAACCACCGTCTCACGGTCCGCGTGCGCGAAGTCCTCGCAGGCAGCCAGCTCGGCAATCGGGGCGACGTGGTCCAGCACGAAGCTGATGTCGCGAAGCGGGGCCTTGTAGTCCATGGGCATGCCCTCGGGCTGTGACGGATCGACCGGCCGCAAGGGACCGCGGGGATCACGCGAGGCTAGCGAAACGCCTCCTCGCGGATCGGCGGGGCTGTGGTCGTCGCGGACGCGCCGAGCGGGCCGCCGCAACGGTTCTCGACCCCTACGCTGGCGCTGCCCACCGGTCCCGTGCCCGCCCGGTTGGATCGAGCCACTGCCCTGCCGGAGGCCCCGTGCCACGCACTCGTCCGACGCTCCCGGCGCCGGCGCTGCAGTTGCTGCGCCGCGTGGGCGCGCCCGCGGGCGAGGTCGCTCGGTACTGGTCTGCCGAGGCGCGGCCCCTGCAACGGGCGCTGGTTGCCCTGCTCCTGGCCGCCTCGGCGGACATGGCCGCCGGGCTCAGCCTTGGCCACGCCGATGGCCCACTGGAACGACTGCCCGGCCTGCTGGTGCTCATCCCGGGAGCCCTCGCCATACGCGGCACCGTGTTCGGGTCGCTGGGCGCCCGTCTGGGAACGGCCATGCACACGGGCCAGTTCGAACAGGACCTGGCGCCCGGCGGATGGCTGTGGCGTCAGCTCGAGGCTGCGCAGCTGCTGACCGTGATCCTGTCGGTGGAGACCGCCGCGATCGCCAAGGCGATCGGGGCCGGGCTGGGCCTGGCGATGCTCCCCCTGTGGGATCTCGTGGCCATCTCGGTCCTGGGCGGGTTGCTGGCCGGCGTTGCGCTGATGGCCGTCACCGTCACCCTCGCCCGGACTGCCCAGAGGCGCGACTGGAACATGGACGACATCGGTGCGCCGACCATCACGGCAGCCGGTGACCTGTTCGCGATCCCGGCACTCCTGCTGGCGACGGTCGCCGCCCAGCGTGGGGCCGTGACGGCGACGATCGGGATCGCCTCCACCGTCGGTGGCGTGGCGGCGGCTGCCTACGGCTGGTTCCACCCTCGCGCGGACGTTCGTCGACTGGTCAGGGAGTCCGTGGGTGTGCTGAGCCTGGCCGCGGCACTGTCGGTCGTGGCCGGCGTCGTCATCGAGTCGCGCGGGGACCTGTTCCGATCCACGCCATCCCTGCTGGTGCTCTTCCCCGCGTTCCTGGCCATGTTCGGCGCCCTGGGCGGCAGCCTGGCATCGCGTCTCACCAGCAAGCTCCACCTCGGCCTGCTGGAGCCACGGGCGCTTCCAACCCGGCCCGCCGCCCTCGACATCTCCTCGACCTACCTGATGGCCGTCGCGGTCTTCACGTTCGTGGGTGCGGCGACCTGGGCGGTGTCGCTCGCCACGGGCCTGGACCAACCGGGCCTGATGCGGCTGCTGGGCGTCGCCGTGCTCGGCGGGCTCATGGGGACGTCGATCCTCTCGGTCGTTGCCTACACGGCATCGACCGCCACGTACCGGTTCGGGCTGGACCCGGACAACCACGCCATTCCGATTGTGACGTCGACGATGGACTTCCTTGGCATGCTGTGCCTGGTCGCCGCGTTGGCCCTGCTGCAGGTGGGTTGACATGTCTGGTGAGAAACGACGGACCGTCAAGGAACTGCTGGTCGGCGCGAAGGATGCGGCCGAGCTGATGGTCGACCTTGCCTACGCCGCGGTCTTCTTCAACGACAAGAAGTTGGCCGAGGAGGTCCTGCGACTGGAGGACTCGCTGGACCATGCACTGGTCGAGTTGCGCATGGTCTGCATGCTGGCGGCGCGTTCACGCGACGACGCGGAACAACTCGCGCGGGTGCTGTCGCTGGCAGTATCGATCGAGGGGATCGCAGACGCGGCCGAGGACATCGCGCGTGTCGTGTTGAAGGACCTCGGTGTGCCCGGCGAACTGCGCGACGACCTGCGCCATGCCGCGGAGGTCACTGCGCGTGTCAGGGTGCGCACCGACAACCAACTCGAGGGGCGATCGCTGCGCGACCTCGAACTCCCCGCTCGCTCCGGCATGTGGGTGATCGCCATCCGCCGTGACGTCGACTGGGTGTTCGGCCCGGAGGCGGACGAGGTCCTGCGTGAAGCCGACGTGCTGATCTGCCAGGGGCCACCCGCGGGTGTGGACGCGCTGCGCGAACTGGCTGGCGGGAAGCCCCGCAAGCTGCCGCCCCCGGTGGAGGAGCGGCGCCTGTCCAACCTCGACCGCGCGGTGGACCTGGTCGTCGAACTCAAGAACGTCAGCGAGGTCGCCGTTGGCCTGGCCTACTCCGCGATCCTGTTGCGTGACCCCACGCTTGCCGCCGAGGTGTCCCGGATCGAGGACCGCTCCGATGACCTCTGGCACGCGCTGGAGGGTTGGGTCCTGCGCGCCGCCGTCGAGGTCGACGACCCCGAGGAACTTCGTGGCCTGCTGCACCTCGCGGCCGCGTCCGAGCGGATCGTGGACTCAGCCCAGGGCATGACGCGCATCCTCGAAGGGGATGACATCCACCCCATCGTCGCGCAGGCGTTGGCCGAGGCCGATGAGATCGTTGCCGAGGCCGTCGTCGCGCCCGGCTCCCGGGTCGACGGGGTGACGCTGCGCGAGGCCCGGATCCACACCCAGACCGGGATGGAGGTCCTGGCCATCGAACGCGATGACCGCTGGACCTACCGACCACGGTCCACCGCGCGCCTCAAGGCAGGCGACCGCATCCTCACGCTCGGCCCGGAGGAGGGTGCCCCGGTCCTGCGCGAGTGGTGTGGCGACTCGCGCCCAGAGGCCGAGGACGGCACCTGGGTCGAACCCGACGACAGCGAGGACGACTGACGCCATCGATCACGCTCGCTCGCACTGCCGTCCGTGGCCAGACGAACCCGGTCGTCGCCGGCTGCGGCGTCGACGCGGGAGTTGACGCCGCCCGCGGAGCTGTTGCCACGTCAAGTTGACACGTTCGGGGACTGGAGTCCCCATTCGTCGCAAGTTGCCACGTTTGTGCCCACGCACTACCGCTCACTCCCGAGCAACCGTTCAGGCGCGGGTGGTCGTGGCGAGGCAGAGGACGGGGCCAGCGCCGGCGTGGTGCAGGCGGGCAGCCGCGACGGTCACCGCCCAGGTCGTCCCGGCGGCGCCGGTCACAAGCAGGACCGGGCCCTTGACGGGTGGCGTGGGCGCGGCCGGGATCGCTTGCAGGGCAGCCGAGGCGATCTGGACGCCATTGCCGCGGGCGTCGAGGTCCGACAGCGAGGCAGCACAGCCCACGTCCGCCATGCGATCCATGCGCCCGAGTGTTGCAATCTGGTCCGCCAACCACGTGGCCAGCTCACCATCGCCATCGGCCGACACCAGTGCGGTGACGGCGACGGGCCGCGCCGCCCACTTCCAGTCGCGCAGCACGCCGACGGCGTGCTCGACCAACGCCGCGGCCGGCGTCGCACCAGCAGCCAGCGCATCCATCGCCGCCTGCACCAGGTCGTCGACCACGCCGTCGCCCTCCCGGCCCAGGGCGCGCAGATCGCTGGGGGCGGCCGGCCCCAGCCTGCCCTTGAGCGGCTTGCCGTCGACGATGCCTGCGGGACCTGCCACCTCGGCAAGACTGGCTGGCCACTGGCGTCGTGGCGCCATGACCACTTCGGCCGCGACCAGGCGGCGCTTGACGGCGCTGCGGACCTCGTCGGTCACCTCGACCGCCGGGAAGTCCGAGCCGCACCCGTCGCAGCGGCCACACGGACCGCGTGCCCCCAGATCGTCCAGGGCTTCCAGGAGCGCATCGGTGCGGCACCCGTCGGCGGCCAGCCACCGCTCGACCTGGTCGTGCTCGTCGCGCCGAGCGCGTTGCAGGGCGGCCCGAACTGCCGGATCCGGCTCCCACGGTCGTCCCGTGGCGAGGTAGCCGCCCCGCACCCGCTCGACGACGCCGTCGACGGCCAACACCTTGAGCAGCGTTTCCAGACGGGTCCGACTGACCGGCGCGACGGCCTCCATGGCCATGGCCGACGTCGGCTGGTCCGGTGACAGGGCGTCGACGACGGCCGTGATCTGTTCCGGTGACGGCAGGCTGACCGAGTCGAAGTGCTCCCAGATCCGGCGCTGCTGTGGTGTGGGCAGGGCAACCACCTCTGCGCGTTCCAGGGCACGGCCAGCGCGCCCGATCGCCTGGTAGTAGTCCAGCAGGGTCCCGGGCAGGCCAAGGTGCGCGACCGCACCCAGGTCTGGCAGGTCGTAACCCATCCCCAGCGCGCTGGTGGCAACCAGGCACGTCATCACGCCGTTGCGCAGGCCAGCCTCCAGGCGCACACGTTCGTCGGGGTCCTGGCGCCCGCTGTACGCAGCGACGGCAGGGTGGCCAGCGTCGGCCAGCAGGCCCGCGACCAGGTCGGTGTCGGCAACCGTCTGGACGAAGATGATCGTCTTGGTGCCCTCCGCATGGCGGTCCAGCGCCCACGCGGCCAACCAGGCGAGGCGGTCAACGGTGACGCGCCTGTCCACGACGCGCAGGTGGAGGCTGCGCCGATCCAGCTCGCCGCGGATCACGCGATCCGGCGCCATGTCGAGCAGCGTCGCCAGATCGTCCACGACCCGTTCGGTCGCGGTGGCCGTGCACGCCAGGACCGGCGTGCCGGGTGCAAGGTCGCCCAGCAGGCCCGCCACGCGTCGGTAGTCGGGCCGGAAGTCATGGCCCCATGCGCTGGCGGCGTGCGCCTCGTCGACCACGAGCAACCCAAAGCGCTGCGCCTTGGGACCAAGGACGCGGGACACGAAGTCCGGGTTGGCCAACCGCTCCGGCCCAACGGCAAGCAGGTCCAGCACCCCGTCGTCCAACTGGCCGAGGATGTCGTCCCAGTCGTCGACGTTGGTCGAGTCGATGCGCGCGGCGACCAGCCCGGCGTCTTCCGCGGCACGGAGCTGGTCACGCATCAACGCCAGCAACGGACTCACCAGCAAGGTCGGCCCCGAACCCGCGGCGCGCAGCTCTTGGCAGGCCAGGAAGTAGACCGCCGACTTGCCCCACCCGGTCCGCTGGACAACCAGCACACGGGCGCGATCACGAACCAACGCGTCGATCGCCTCGGCCTGATCCGGTCGCAACTCGGCATCGGGGCGCCCGGTCAGTCGGTGCAGCGCCGCCGCGCGATCGAACTGCCCCGTTTCCTCGGAGGTCACAGGTGCTCCGCCACGCCCTTGAAGTCCTTGCGGTAGCGACCCAGCCGCGGCTTGTGCAGCAGCGACAGCGTCGCCCGAGGTCCGTCAAGTCCGCGGCCCCGATCCTTGCCTGCCCGACCAACACCCGGCCAGTCGAGGTTGAGGTGCTGCCAGGCCTCCAGCACCGGCACGAGATAGACGGGGGTGCCGTCGAGCAGCGCCAGGTCGGCCTTGAGTCCCTGCGCCAGCAGCGTGGCAACCAACGTCGGCAAGGCCGCGGTTGCCCCGTCGACCTGGTCCTTGCGAAGGCCGTAGAGCTCGAGGTCGGGGATGTTGAACCGTGCCGCGCCGTGGGTGCGGACCCACCAGACTCCCTCGCCCTGGGAACGCAGGTGGACGGCGTCGTCCTGTTCCACGGCGCCGATCGCAAGCCGGTTCATCCACGCCTCGTCGCAGTCGCGGTCGGCGGTGAGGTCGCGAACGCCGACGATGGCGGCGTCGACGTGGCGCGCGAGGCCCTGGAGCAGCTGGCACTGCCGGCGCATGCCCTCGACCAGTCCGTTGGCGCCGATGTAGGCCTCGGTCCGCAGCAGGAAGGCGCCGTCGTCGTCGGTGACGCGGCGCACGACGCCCTTGTCCATGCGGCCGCCCCAGTGCACCTCCATCGCCTCGGCCGGCTCGTTGCGAACGGCACTGGCGCGGTCGATGTCGCCCGCCTTGCCTGCCACCTCGATCACGGCGGCCACGCTGTCGACCTGCCGGTCCAGGACCAGCGCAATGCGCGAGGTGTAACGGTCAGCCATCGTTGGGTCCGGTTGTGCAGGGTCAGCGGGACCCCGCGGAGGCTAGGCAGGCCAGCGGGCCTCGCCGCCCGCTGTCCCCAGCCACGGCCGAACCTGGCGCCTCAGGCTGGGCGCCGTCGCCACGGGTCGTCGTCGCCACGGGTCCGTCGTCCACAGATCGGACTCGGCGCGCAACGGTGCCAGTCCCGGACTCCTACCGTGGCGGACGGTTGCCGAATTGAGGAGGGACCCCCACAATGGCCGTCGACGAACGCGCTCACAGGCATCTGGCCGACCGATTGGTCGATGTGCTGGGGCAGGATGCGACGGACACCCTCATGGCAGAACTCGGGTCGCTGGGACGCGGGCAGGTCGCCACGCAGCACGACATGCAGTTGGGGTTCACCAAGGTCGAGGCCAGCATGGAGCGACTTCGCGGCGAGGTCCGCACCGAGATGATGGGCCTGCGGGCCGAGCTGAAGACCGACATCGCCAGCGTGCGTGGCGACATGATGGACCTGCGGGCGGAGCTGAAGACCGACATCGCCAGCGTTCGTGGCGACATCGCGCTTCAGACGCGACAACTCGGCCTGTGGTCGCTGGGGGCCATGACCGGCCTGGCCGGGATCGTGTTCGCGGCCGCCCAACTCTGAAGCCGTTCCCGGTCATCCCCGGGGCGCCTGCCCCGGTGGCTTCTCGCCGCTACAGGCCGAGGTCTCGGGCGATCAGCATGCGCTGGACCTCGGAGGTGCCTTCGCCGACCTCCAGGATCTTGGCGTCCTGGTAGAAGCGGCCGACCCGGTACTCGGTCATGAAGCCGTAGCCACCGAAGACCTGCGTCGCCTGGCGTGCGGCGGTGACGGCTTGTTCGCTCGAGTAGAGCTTCGCCATGCAGGCCTCACGCTTGTACGGCCTGCCCTCGTTCTTGAGCCACGCCGCCTTGTAGTAGATGAGCCGCGCGGTCTCCGCGGCGACCTCCATGTCAGCGATCTTGAAGGCGATCGACTGCTGCTTGCCGATCGGCTTGCCGAACGCCTCACGCTCGTTGGCATAGCGGACGCATTCGTCCACGCAGCCCTGGATCATGCCGACGGCCAGCGCCGAGATCGCGATGCGGCCGTCGTCGAGCGTGGCGAGGAACTGGTGGAAGCCCTGGCCGCGCTCGCCGAGGGTGTTGGCGATGGGCACACGGCAGTCGCTGAAGGCCAGCTCGCGCGTGTCGGATGCGTGCCAACCGACCTTGCGGTACGGCGGAGCCACCGTGAACCCGGGGGTGTCAACCGGGACGATGATCGACGTCATCTCGTTGTCGCCCGTGAACGCGGTGATCGTCACGATCGACGTCATGTCGGTGCCGGCGTTGGTGATGAAGACCTTGCCGCCGTTGATGACCCAGTGGTCCCCGTCAGCGACGGCGCGGGTCTGGGTCGCGCCGTACACGTCAGAACCGCCGCCCGGCTCCGTCAGGCCAAACCCACCCAAGGCACGCCCCGCCACCAGGTCCGGCAGCCACTGCTGCTTCTGTACCTCGGTGCCGTACTCGTGCAGGGGGGTCGCGCCCAGGCCAACACCGGCCTCGAGCGTGATGCCCAGTGACTGGTCGACCCGACCGATCTCCTCGATCGCCAGGCACAGGGTCAGCAGGTCCGCACCCATCCCACCCCAGCGCTCCTCGAAGGGGATGCCGAACAGGCCCATGTCCCCCATCTGGCGCACGATGCCGGCGGGGAAGGTCTTGGTCGCATTGAACTCGTCGGCGGCCGGGGCAACGACCTCGTTGGCGAAGGCTTCGAGGACCTTGCGGAACTCGGACTGCTCCTCGGACAGGGCGAACGACAGGCTCACGACGGACCTCCGGCAGCGCGGGCGTGGGCGGAACAACGCGGCCGTCGGCCAGACTACGGGGACTCATCCGTGGCCGACGTCCAAGCGGGTGAGGACCACGTACGTCGTCAGGGCGCCGAGCCACGGCAGGTCCGACGCGGTCTGGCGAATGAACCGGTCGTAGGCCTCGAGGTCCGCCACCTCGACGCGCAGCAGGTAGTCCTGCGCGCCGGAGATGTGGAACGCCTCGGTCACGCCCTCGGCCGTGGCCAAGGCTGCCTCGAAGCTCTCCACGGCCGCCCGGTCGTGCCGTTCGAGGGTGACCGTTGCGAACACCAGGAACCCTCGGCCAACCAGTGACGGCTCCAGCCACGCCCCGTAGCCACGGATGACCCCGGCCTCCTCCAACCGGCGCACGCGCCGCAGGCATGGCGATGGAGTGAGGCCCACGGCCTCGGCGAGGTCGACGTTGGGGATCCTCCCGTCGCGCTCGAGCACGCCCAGGATCGCGAGGTCGATCTCGTCAAGGGAAACAGTCACTGGCATGAATCGCTCAGTCATGGGATGGAAGCGCAATGCTATTGCGCATTAGACGTCTTTCGCGCCGTTCTTTGCCATCGATGACCACGGTCGGTGGGGCACCATTGCGGTCCGCCAAGATTGGGAGCGTTCCATGACGACCCATCGCCAGATAGCACTCGACAGCGACCTGCGGACCCGGCCGACAATCCGGCGCGCCATGGCGTCCAGCCTCGGTGGTCCGGGCTCCGCGACCCGGCGAACGTCCGGCGGGCTGTTGGCGATGCTGGCCACCGGAGCGCTGTGGGGCACGGTCTTCATCGGCCCCGAACTGGTGGCGGGCACGCCCGCCACCGCCGTGGTCGGCGGCCGATACGTGCTGTTCGGACTGGCGGCCGGTGTGCTCGGTCGGCGCCACCTGCGCGCCGCCCCATGGGGTCGTGCGACCCAGTTCGCCCTGACCGGCTTCGTCGGCTGCTACCTCCTGGTGGTGCTGGCGGTGCAGCGCGCCGGCGCCGCCCCGATCACCGTGCTGGTCGGGACCACGCCCGTCGTCTACGCGATCGTTGGCGCCCGGCGGGCTGGGTTCGATGCTCGTCGCCTGGCCGGACCACTGGCGGTGTTGTTGACCGGAATCGTCCTGGTCAACGTCGTCGACATCCGCCAGACAACCGGACGATCGACTGGTGATCTCGTCGCGGGCCTCGCACTCGGCCTTGGCGCCGTTGCGATGTGGACCTGGTACGGCCTTCACAACGCCACCTGGCTGCGCACGTCCAACTGGTCCAGCAGCGCCTGGACCGCCGTCGTGGGCGCCGCAACGGGCGTCCTTGCGCTGCCGGTGCTGCTGCACGGCCTGGTGATCGCCGACGCATCGGTGACTCCACGCCTGGTCGGTGTCTGGGTCGTGCTGGGCCTGGGCCCGGCGTGGCTGGGAACGATCACGTGGAACGTCGCATCGCGCCTGCTGCCTGAAACGATCACCGGGCCGCTCCTGGTCATCGAGACGATGTTCGCCCTGGGCTACGCCCACGTCCTGCACGGGACCTTCCCAACGCCGCTCACCATGCTGGGCTACGTCCTGCTGATGGTTGGCGTGGTCGGCGCCTACGCCACCGTCACCCTCGCCGGACCGCGGGTCCGGGCGGCTGCGACCTGACGACCACGCTGATGCGCCTGCCGAACAGCAGCCGTACCAGCGGGTATCCCGACAAGGAGCGACCGCCTCTCGTGTCGAACCCCGCACGAAGCGCCTACTGGCGTCCTCACCTGCGTGGACCGACCCGGGAGCCCTCATGCACCCCTTCCCCCGCCGTGCCGTGGCTGCCCTCGTGGCCGCCTCGACCTCCCTGACATCGCTGGCAGCGTTGACGTTCGTGACGGCGGTGCCCGCCGCTGCGCAGGACCTGCCGGCACTCGACGGGATCGTCACGCCGGCACGTGAGGCCGAGCTGGTCGTACTGACGGGCCAGGACATCCCGTCCTGGTCCGTCCCGGCCGCCGTGGGGCAGCCCTACCCGACTCCTGATGGTGGCCGCTTCGACGGCGTTCGCTCCGCCCACCACGGCGTGGTGGTGGCTGGTCCCGACGCTGGTGCGCCGGTTGACCAGGTGACGGCGTGGGCATTCGACTCCGACGCTGCCGAGGACCCGTGGACCGAGGTTCCCGTCCAGGTCGACGAGCGCTTCCCGTACTTCCTCGCCAACGCCAACTCCGACTTCGGGATCTACTCCGGCGTGGACTATGAGCTGACCTACGCCTGGGGCGGCGACGGCATCCACACCACCGGCGAGGAGGCATGGAGGAAGGTCGCCGGCGGGACCAGCCTGGACGACCTCGGCGCGCGCTACCCCCGCGAGGACGAGCTCGCTGACCTCGACGGCGTGATCACGCCCGGCATGGGCGAGACGGCGCTGGACTACCTCGGTGCGATGGCGGACCCGGCCGTGGGCCTGGACACCGACGACGAGGTGGTGTTCATGGCCTCCGACGCCGGCGCCATGGCGCCCACGTCAGCCAACCCCGCAGGCGTCGACCTGAGCACGCGCCAACAGGTCGTGCTTGCCGACCCGATCACCGGCGCCGTCTCCTACGTCTACCTCTACCTCGCCGACGGAGGATCGAGCTTCACCGCCGACACCGGCTACGTCCAGCATGAGCGTGACGAGACCGCCGACTGGTGGGCCGACCGCGGATCCTGGGTCGCCGACGACCCGGAGAAGCTGGGGACCTCCAACACGGGCTACGGCGCCAACGTGGGCGGCCAGGTCTGGACCAAGCCCAACCTCGACGGCGGCATCCCCGTCGCGATGGTCGCAGGCGACGAGCCACGCAACGCCACTGACCGCTGGCCGCTGGACGGCATGACCGTCACGACCCCGTCCTACCGCGCCACCACCTCAGGCCGATGGATGTTCCGCTCGATGCAGGTCGCCCGGACCGAAGGCGGCGGCTACGGCGACGACCTCATCGACCGTTGGAAGGGCCGCGCGTTCCAGCAGTCCCCCGACGCGACGGTCTCCCTCGTTGGCTTCGAGGACGAGCAGGTCAACTGGGAGGCGAACTCGTCGCTGCTGGGCTGGCGTTCCGGACCCGTGCGCACGATCCGTGAGATCTGGGGCGCGGACTCGGGCACCAACGTCACCAAGACCGAAACGTTCATGCGCGATGGGATCCAGCACCGCTACCGCGTGCGCGTCCACCCCATCCCACCCGATGGCCTGTACACCTCCTGGGACTACAACCGCGACCAGGTCGCCTGCTACTTCAACGCGGTCACCGTCGCCCAAGGCGACCTTGACCCCACCGCTGTGACCGATGTCACCCGCAACCCCGGCGACGACGCATGCCCGGGTGGCGTGGCGATCGACGGCGTGAACGACGACGTCGGCCAGATCGACGAAATCGGCGGCTTCCCGGCGTTCTTCGACGCCCCGGATCCGACGTTCGACATCCCGCTGGCCGTGGACCGTTGGGAGCAGGTCGCTGGGCGCGCCGGCAACGGCTCGCTGGTCTACATGTTCGAGATCAGCGGTCCGACGATCGTGGAGAACCCGCTCATCGTCCCGTACTACCGCGACGACATGTGCCTGGACGACGGCACGGGCGACGACCCCGTGGCGCGCCCGTGGCCCGGTGACACGCAGGACAAGGCCTACCCCACCACCGGGTACGCCTGCGACGATGTCCTGGCGCTGACGCGTCAGGGCGCCTTCGGCAGCCACGGCGTGCACTTCTTCTTCACCCACGACTCCGACAACGCCTTCCTCAACGCACCCGTGCCGATCACCGAGGTGGACGGTTCGCAGTGGCAGTGGGCCGTCCCCCAGGACGCGCCGGCCGCGGTCGGCGAGGCGTACGCACAGATGGCGCGAGTCCCGCTCGTGGCCATGGTCGTGCCGCAGGCTGGTCCTGAAGCGCCGGTCGACGTCGAGCCGCTCATGGCGGGCGCCGCGATCGTGGATTCGACCTGGCACGTCGGCGCAGCCGCAGGCCAGTACGCCGGCAAGAACGTCGGGATGGTCGACTACCACGAGGGGCTGGGCATCGACCCGCACGCACACTCCACCTCCGCGGAGGCGTCCTACGGGATCCAGGGGCGCGAGTCGGTCCGGGCGCTGGTCCTGGATGACGGCGCCGACCGTTGGGCCGTCGTGGCCAACGACCTCTACATCCCGCAGGACGTCGTCAACGAGCGCGTCGCGGCGATCCTGGCCGAGCACGACGCGCTGGTCGCGGCAGGCCTGGCCGACGGCCCGGCAACGGGAATCACGCGCGACAACCTGACGGTGTCGGTGTCGCACTCCCACTCGTCGCCGTATTACTCGGCGACGACGTGGGGCCCGTGGGCCTTCCAGGACGTCTTCGACGTGCGCTTCTTCGAGCACATCGCCCAGCGCATGGCCGACGCCGTCATCCAGGCGGCCGCCACGATGGAGCCGGCCGAACTTGGTGCCGGCCAGTCCGCGTTCCACCACGTCAAGACACACAGCTACGGGCCGTCCGTCGCCGAGATCGGCCCCTCGCAGGGAACGCCCGCGGGCTACCACCAGTCCGACCTCGACCACAACCTGTCCGTCGTGGCCATCAACAAGGCCAGCGGCCCCGACGCCGGCCAGCCGATCGCGACCTGGGTCGTCTGGGGTGCGCACCCGGAGATGGACGACGGCAACGACCTGATGGCCTCCGAGTGGTGGAACACCACCGAACGCATGGTCGACCGTGAGATCGGTGGCGTGACCCTGTTCAGCCAGCGTGACACGGGCTCGTCCGAGGACGGCAAGGGCGCGGACCGCTACTTCGACCCACAGTTGCGCGAGGAGTTCTCGGACCGCCACTTCGCCCAGATCGAACGCGCCTCCCGCCTGATCAGCGACGCCATCACCTTCACCCGCGCAAACATTGGCGCAGGTGCGGCACCCGCGCCGCTTGACCGAAGCGGCGCGCCACTGGCGATCTTCGACGAGGTCAACACCTCGGACTTCGCGACCGAGCGTGACCTGGCCGTCACGTCACTGCGGTTCGCCCCGCCCGGCGCGCAGGCCTCACCGGAGGCATCCAACTGCAACATGTCGCGCCTGACCGCCTACCAACCCGGCGTGCCGATCGTCGGGCTGCCCGACTGCCAGTTCCTGCCCGTTGACGAGGCCCTGCCAGCCGAGTTCCGCGAGGCCATCGACCCCCGCGTCACGGTCTCCACGTTGGAGCAAGCCGGCATCCCTATCCCTGACGACTACGGCGCCCCGTCGGTCGCCGCGTTGGAGGAATCCGCCGCGGTGCTGCTGCAGGCCATCCGCATCGGCGACATCGGTGTGACCGTCTGCCCGTGCGAGCAGTTCGCCGACCAGTCGCGCAACATCGTCTCGCGCCTGGACCGCACCGAGGGCAACCTGTTCTTCGGCTATGACTGGACCGCGAACGCGATCTTCAGCCCGACCAGCTTCGCTGCTGGGACGTCCTACGTCGGCGGCAGCACCGCGCCGAACAGCCTCCAACTCCCGATCACGGCCGAGAACGGCTACCTCGGATCGGCCGGCCAGTACTGGTGTGATCCCATCGTCGACGGTGCCGTCCTGCCGGACTACGACGGGTCCGACCCGGTCGCCAACGGCGTTTCCGCCGGCCAGCTGACCTGGTCATGCATCCACCCGGGCGCCGTGAGTTCGCCGGCGAAGCCATCGAATGGTTGGGGCCGCTTGGCGCCCGTGTCCGACGCAGCGTTCCGGGTGATGAAGGCCGAGATCTACAACGACGCCGCCGGCTGGGACGACCTGGCCAACGGCGCCGAGGCGGAGTCCGAGCCGTCCGACCCGGCCGCGATCTGGGGCAACTTCACCCACGAGGAACTGCTGGGATCCGAGGACGGGTACGCGATGGTGCTGCCGGTCGGGATGACCAACGACTACTTCGGCTACCTCGTCAGCTACCGCGAGTTCCGCTCCCACGACCATTACCGCAAGGCACTCACGGGCCTGGGCGCGCACAGCCAGGACTTCATGGCCACGCGCCTGACGCGCATGGCCGCCGACCTGGCCGACGGTGGCAGCCGCGCCGCCGACACCCGCACCCCCAAGGACGAGCTCTACGCCGCCATCGAGGGACCGCGCATGGCCGCCACCGGCACGGCAATCGGCGAACTGGCGCAGGCCTACCTGCCCGCCTACGAGGCGACCCTGCCCGCAGACGGCGGCGAGCCGCGCTGGTTGGACGACCTCGCGGGCGTCGAGGTCCCGCAGTTCAGCGCCCTCGAGGCGTCGTTCGTCGGCGGTTCCAACTACACCGACACGCCGCGCGTCCTCGTCGAACGTCTGGTTGAGGGCGCCGATGAGACGACCGATTGGGTCGTGATCAGCGACGGCTCCGGCGAAGTGCCACTCATGGTGGACTTCCCCGACCTGGCAGACGGTTGGACGCCCAACCTCATCGAGGGAGACCTCGGCGAGGGCGAGTTGTCCGGCGACGAGTTCGCGCCGAGCGCGGACCTGGCGCTGTACCGGGCGGGCCTGTACGAGTGGACCTGGACCGCGAACGTCGAGGCGTTCACGTCCGACATCGATCTGCACGACGCCACCGGGACGCCCACGACGGGCCTGGAGCCGGGCACCTACCGACTTCGCGCGTTGGGTTGCCACCGCAGCGCCGTGCCGACCGGACAGTCCAACGACCCAGCCGGCGCATGCCGCGCCTACGACCCATCGGGTCGCGTCGCCGCGTACGACCTGCCATCCGAGCCCTTCGAGGTCGTGCCGTACGCGCTGCCCGTTCCGGAGGTGGTGGTCGACGGCACGGCGGTCCTGGTCAGCTTCCCCGAAGCAGGCTTCCCGTGGTCGCAAACCAACACCGACACGCTTGCAGACCCCGCTTCCGGTGCCGTCATTGACTTCCCCGACTCCTACAGCTCCGCCTTCCCGTTCATCACCAACTCGCCCGAGGTCAAGACCTACAACCTGTCACCCGACGCCTGGGAGCGGTTCTGCTTCACGTGCTCGTTCCGTCCCTGGGCCGACGCGGGCATCGTCGACGAGGTTGTCGTCACCGTCGTCAACGATTCGACCGGCGCGGTGAAGCGCAGTGTCGCAGCCCAGTACCAGGGCAACGGCGTCTACGCAGCCCCGGTCCTGCTGGCCCGTGGTGAAGCCGCGTTCGTGGCAGCCGGTGACGCGACCGTCGGACTGGACGATGTCGACATCGGCGCCACGACCCAGGACTCCGGAAGGGTCGGACTGACGACGGTCACAACCGAGGTCAGTCCGACGGTGCTGCACGAGGCCACCGGCGACGTCATGGTCATCGACGTCGGACTCGACGGCCCCGTCACGGCACCGATCAACGTGACGATCGCGATGGTCGCATCCGGCGACAGCCCGGCCGACCCGGCGACGGACCTCGACGGTCCCGCAACCCACACCGTGACGCTGGATGGGTTCAACCGGACCGCGCAGCTGCTGGTGCCGGTCGCCGACGACGACCTGGTCGAGTCGAACGAGACATTCGTCGTGACGACGAGCGCGTCGACCACGACCCTGTCACGCCCCGTCGTGCAGGGTCCCATCGGCGTCACCATAGTCTCCGATGACGTGCCCATGCTGATGGTCCCGGACGACCTGACCGTGTCCGAGACCGCTGGTCACGTCGACCTGGTGTTTGCCCTTGACCAACCGTGGAGCGACGGGCGCGACGTGACCTTCGACCTGGTCCGCGTCCGCGGCACAACCAACAAGGCCGACAGCCGGTTCGTCGCCGCCCACCTCGAACTCACCGCCGACGGCCACTGGTTGGCCGCGGTCACGATCGAGCTGATCGACGACTCGGCCGTCGAGTACGACGAGACGCTGGAGTTGGTCATCGCCAACCTCGAAGGCGCCGAGGCCTCGCGCGGCGGGATCGTCCTGACGATCACATCGGACGAGCAGCACAAGCCTGCGACCTGACAACCCCACGCTTTCAGTGCAGGGTGGCGTGGACCACGTCGCCGGCGGTGATGACGACGCGCGTGCCGTTGGCAAGGTCGTCCACGATCAAGGCGCCGTCGGGGGCGATGCCGGTGGCGCGGCCCGTGATGCGACCACCGTCGGGCGTGAACACGACGACGTCGGCGTCAATGGTGGCGCACTTGGCGAGGTAGTTGTGGGTGATCCGGTGGCTGCCGCGCAGCAGGTCGCGCACCCAGGCGTCCACGCCGCGCAGCAGGTCTACCAGCAGGTCCGTGCGGTCGATGTCGGCGTTTGCCGACTCGGCGAGGCTGGTCCACTCCGCGGCTTCGCCGGCGCGGTCGATCCCGCGCCAGTCGACGTCGACGCCGATCCCGATCACCAGCTGCGCGCCGCTGGGCCCCTCGACCCGTTCGGTCAGGATGCCGCCGCACTTTGCCAGCGTGCCGCCGTCGGCCGTGGGCGCCAGTAGGTCGTTGGGCCACTTGAGCCGGGTCGCCACGCCCTGGCGATGCGCCGCGTCCGACAGCGCAATGCCCGCAGCGAGCGGCACCAGGGTCGCGTCACTGTCCGGTGCCGGGACCGTGAGGGACACCAGCAGCGACCCGCCGGGCCGGTCCTCCCAACGTCGTTCGAGCCGCCCCCGCCCGGCGGTCTGACGCTGCGCCACGACGACCACCCCAGCAGGCGCGCCGGCGCGAACCCGATCCGCGGCGACGTCGTTGGTCGACGCCACCTCGTCGAGGTCGACCAGTTCGTGCCACGCCAACGGCCCGTCCAGCACCGCCTGCAGTCGCCCACCCACGTCCATGCTCGCACCCCTTCGCGCCCCACGACCCTACGCCTGCCCAGCCCCCCAACTTGTGGGTGGATTTACCCCGAAATACAGGGGGTAGATCCACCCACAATGCGCTGGGGAGGGCGCGCGCGGGGGCACGGATAGCCTGCCCGGCTCACGCTCCCAGACCTCTTCGAGGTGCTCCCGTGGCCCAGCCGACCACCAAGGAAAAGCTCGACGAGCTGCGTCGGCGCAACGCCGAGGCGCAGGCTGGCGGTGGCGACCAGGCCATTGCCAAGCAGCACGACAAGGGCAAACAGACCGCGCGCGAGCGCATCGACATGCTGCTCGACCCGGGCTCGTTCGTGGAGTTCGACGAGTTCGCCGTGCACCGCGCCACGGGCTTTGGCCTGGAGGACAAGGTCATCCTCGGCGACGGGGTCGTGACCGGCCACGGCACCGTGGACGGCCGCCGCGTGTGCATCTTCAGCCAGGACTTCACCGCGTTTGGCGGATCCCTCGGCGAGGTGTTCGCGGCCAAGGTCGTCAAGATCATGGACCTCGCCGAGAAGATGGGGGTGCCCGTCATCGGCATCAACGACTCAGGCGGCGCGCGCATCCAGGAGGGCGTGGTGTCCCTTGGCGGGTACGGCGACATCTTCCTGCGCAACGTCCGCGCCAGCGGTGTCATCCCGCAGATCAGCGCAATCATGGGCCCCTGCGCCGGCGGAGCGGTCTACTCCCCCGCCATCACCGACTTCGTCCTGATGGTCGAGGACACCTCGCACATGTTCATCACCGGTCCCAACGTCATCAAGACGGTCACCGGTGAGGACGTGACGATGGAGGAGCTGGGTGGAGCCCGTTCCCACGCGGCCAAGTCCGGTGTCGCCCACTTCACCGCGCCCGACGAACAGGCGTGCATGGACGAGATCAAGGAGCTGCTGAGTTTCCTGCCGTCGAACAACCTCGAATCCCCCCCGATCGAGCCGACCGACGACGACCCGGAGCGGCTGGTCGGGGAGCTCGACACGTTCATGCCGGACAGCTCCAACGTCCCCTACGACATGCGCGACATCATCGCCCACGTCGTCGACGACGAGTACTTCTTCGAGGTGCACAAGGCCTTCGCGCCCAACATCGTCTGCGGCTTCGCCCGCGTCGATGGTCGGCCGGTCGGGATCGTCGGCAACCAGCCCGCACACCTGGCGGGCGTGCTGGACATCCTGGCGTCTGAGAAGGCGGCCAGGTTCGTACGGACCTGCGACGCATTCAACGTGCCGATCCTGACCTTCGAGGACGTCCCGGGCTTCCTGCCCGGCACCGACCAGGAGTTTGGCGGGATCATCCGCCACGGCGCCAAGTTGCTTTACGCCTACGCCGAGGCGACGGTGCCCAAGATCACCGTCATCACCCGCAAGGCCTACGGCGGCGCGTACGACGTGATGGGTTCCAAGCACCTGGGCGCGGACGTGAACCTCGCGTGGCCCACGGCGGAGATCGCCGTGATGGGCGCCAAGGGTGCGGTCAACATCCTCTACCGGCGCGAACTGGCCGACGCCGACGACCAGGACGCGATGCACGCGGAGTTCGAGGAGCGCTACGCCCGCGACCTCGCCAACCCCTGGAAGGCGGCAGAGCGCGGGTACGTCGACCGCGTGATCCTGCCCAGCGAGACACGCCGCGAGATCAGCCGCGCCCTGACCTTCACCGCGACCAAGCGCGAACAGCGTCCTCCGCGCAAGCACGGGAACATCCCCCTGTGACGACCCCAGGGACCACCCCGCAGGCACCGAGGGAGCGCGCTCCCCTGGCGTTTCGCGTCACGGGCGGTGGTACCCCGAGTGACGAGGAACTCGCCGCGATGATCGTCGCGCTCACGCCGGTCGCGGCCGCAGCCGCGCCGGAGGCGCCACGTCGCGCCAGCGGGTGGCTACGAGCAGCGCGCCTCGAGGGCGTCGGCCTCCGACCGTTCACCAGCGTCGACGACCTCAACCACTACCACCACTCCCTCGCCTGACCTCCCGGTTCAATGAACCGCAGGGGGCGTCTCACGTTCCTCCCGGTTCAATGAACCGCGGGGGACGAGGTGGAGGCGAGGGCGGATTCGAGCGAGGCAACGGCGGCAGCGGCGGCCGCGTCGTCGACGGTCGTCCCGGCGGGGGCGTAGCGACGCGCCTCCTCGACCTCCAACAAGGTGTCGAGGGCGTCGCGCGGGAGGTCGGGGCGGCGCCATCGCAGGGAGGTCAGCCACTCGCGCGGGGTCTGCCATGGGGCGCGGGCCAGATCGCGGTCAGCCAACAGGTGGCTCAGTCGACCGAGGGGGTCGGTGGGGATCGCGGCCAGCGCGGCCAGGCGCGCGCGCCGGCGCCGGCGCAGCACCAGCGCTGCCATCCCCGCAGCCGACGCCACGACGACGACCGGCGCGTTGTCGCGCAGGCCGTCCAGCACGCGGCCGGTGGCCTTGGCGACCGGCTGCGGAATGCGGGCGGCCAGCTCGTCGCGGAGCCACGTGAGCGCGTCCAGCAACGGCAGGGACAGCGGCGCGTTGGCCTGGACCGCCAGCGGCACCGCGCCAGTCGGATCGAATGCGATCCAGCCGTGGCCGGCCACGTGCACCTCGACCCAGGCATGGGCATTGTTCATGGCGACGTCGTAGGCACCGGTGAACGGGTTGCGTCGTCCGGGCTGGAATCCGGTGACGAACCGTGCGGGCACGCCCTGCGATCGCAGCATCACGACCATCGACGCCGCGATCGGCTCGCACCAGCCGATGCGGGACTCGAACAGGAAGTGATCGACGGCGTCCGCCGCGTTGGGTGGCGGCGCGCCTTCCAGTGAGTACTCCGTGTTGGCGCCCAGCCAGTCCTGGATCGCTTCGGCCTTGGCAAAGGGCGTGGGCGCCCCGACGGTGAGCTCTGCGGCCAGCACCGCAACACGGTTGGGGACGCTGTCGGGGAGCTGCGTCCACCGCGCCAGGAACGCCGGGTCATGGTCGGCGGGGTCGACGGCCACGCCACGCAGGACGTCAGGTGGGGTGACGACAATGTCCGAGATCACCGAGTACACCGTCCCTGCCTCCATCAGCTGGCCGGTCGTGATGGTCCCGTCGTCCCACTGGTTGACCGACCCGCCTCCGACGAACACGCGGCGGGGGTCGGCCGCCGCGAACACCAGGTTGGGCGTGTCGACCAGCAGCTCGACGGTCTGCACGATGCTGTCGGTGAACGCCAACGGCCCCTCGGACGTGGGCAGTTCAACGGGTCGACCGCGGGTCGGGCCGGGCTCCTGCGACCCGCGGGTCCATCCGACGCCGGTGTAGGTGTCGAACACGATGCCGCGCCAGAACCGTGGTCGGTCGGCCCGAACGCGCAGGACCGGGTCGTCGGACAGCTCGCCGACGGTGCGCAGGTCGACGTTCTGGGCGAACCCGAAATAGGCCGTCGGGTTGAACCCAATGGGTGCCCGGTCCGACGACGGGACGTCCTGCCCCCCACCGTCCAGGCCGAGGTTGTTGACCAGGCCATTGGGGAACTGGAACGGCGTCGGGATGGCGCGGAACTGCAGCGTGCCGACCTGGCGCGTGTCGGAGCGTGGCACGACCGAGAAGAGCAGCAGCCCTGCCACCAGCACGGACGCCGCCGGTCGCAGCGTTGCCAGC
>Ga0326597_10000352_pt1 | contig 84825 bp, 55 predicted proteins | sample RVTome_12_FD_203789 | JGI IMG/M metagenome (GOLD analysis project Ga0326597, IMG submission 203789) | Soil microbial communities from uranium-contaminated site in the Upper Colorado River Basin, Wyoming, United States - RVT100D185 | ecosystem: Environmental > Terrestrial > Soil > Contaminated >...
CTGCCCCAACGGGGCTGCGCCCTTCAGCCCAGGGTTGCGACGAAGTCGCTACCCTGGGACCGCGGACACCCACACAACATTCAACCCCAACGGGGTTGCGGCTTTATTTAACCATTGATAGATCAATGAGCGGACGACCCGATGCCCTCACGCCCGGGGTCTCCGGACAAACCTGCACGCCAAGGTGGTACCCAACGGACCCGGGGCCTACAATTCGGGACACCCGGTGCCGCGCTGCTCCTTCACTCCGCCGGAGGCGCTGAATGAATCCAAAACTCGTCGCCTCCCGCCGCCTGCGACCTGCCTGGCTCATGGCCGGCTTGGTTATCTTTCTATCATCACCACAGAAAACTGAGGGTCAGGGAACAGCCGGGTTGGACACGCCGATCGGCCGCCGTCCCGTTCAACTCTGGCCGGCATCTGAGGAAACGGGTGATCAGGATGCCACACAGCCGGGCACGGCGATCGACCTCGGCGGCTGGAGTTACCGCGCGACCAAGGCCCGCTCCGCCAAAGACGGAGTACCCTGGCAACTCCTGGTCACACCCACGGGCAGGAACGCAGAGACTTGGCACAAGGGCCGCACGGGGGCGGCGTTTCCCATCGCGATGGCGGCCCGCAGAACGGATGAAGGCTCCAGGAAAGCCGAAGAGACCATCCCCATCATCGAAATGCCACAGGTCGTCTGGCAACAAAGGATGGCGCCCGACCTCCAGAACGTCGTCGGAATCCATTTTCACGAATACGTCTCCGACGACGTCGCACGGCTTCTGTTCACGTTGCACAAGGTTCCGCCGGACAATCCTGACGGCAGCCCCCCCGCACCGGGCAGCTACGAAGGCCAGTCCGGCACCCGCATCGAGGCCACCTTGCTGTCCCCCGTCGTCTGGAGCCTGGATCAGTCCATCGTCGTTCGGGGCGATCCGCTTCGTAAAGACCTGGCTGCACGTCGGGCCGAACATGAAGTAGGCCATTCCAGGATATCGCAGCAGATTCTTCCCGCGGTATTGAGCGGCCCACAGGATTGGAATCTTCAATCCTGCACCGGACGACGATCACAGGTGGAATACTACTGGCGCCGAGAGCAGATCGGCCGCTCCTGGCACGGCTATCAGCGAGACGTCGGCAAGTTGCTCACGCTGCGCACGTCCATCGTCGTGGTCCCACCGACGCGATGGTCGATGATGCTGCCCATCCCGCCGGACCGCGTCACCCAAAAACACATCCAGGATTTCAATGATTCCATCGTTCGTCTGGGAGGGCGACTCTCCAGGGCGGACCAGTTGGCGCAGAAGTCATTCCACGCCCAACACGGCGAATACGAGAATCCCGGCGCACGCTGAGTGCTCCGTCACAGTTGATCTTTCGGGTGGTACGGGCGTCTCGCCCGTCCGGAACGGGCAAGATGCCCGTACCACCCCACCCGTCCGGCAGTCCTGTGCATTCACTCTCCGGTGCATGCACTCGCCTGGGCTGTATCGTTATAATTGACCGGCAAAGCGCAAGGCCGGATTTTCATTGCAGCGAGCCTTGGCCCACATTCCTGGAGGTGATCGAATGACCACACTCGTACTCTTGTTCCCATTGCTCCTATCCGCCGCCGACTTGCCGAAAGATGTGATCAGCGTCTCCGCCCGGATTGAGGCTGACAGTCTGGAAGTCGGAAAGGACTGCGAGATTGTCCTCGACGTGCAGATGAAGGACGGTTGGTCGGCCTCGGATTCCGGCATTCCCAACGCCATCCTTCAAATCAAGGTGCCCCGTTCAATCCAATTGGAAGGCCGTCCTCAACAGGATCGACGCCTTGAACGCCGATCGCGACGCTGCGGCGCCCGAGTGACCCCGCGATTCGGCTCGGCCGACGGGGCAGGAGGCCCCCCAGAGCCCTTCCATGCGGTCCGATGACCTCGAAGGTTTCATCTTCGAGGGGCTGGCGGTATACTGTGTACTGAGCCAACGGAGGGCGACGCGCTGCTCCACACAACGCTGTTTCGCCTGCATCCACGCCTGGGGGACGGCTACTCGATGGTGTAGGCCGAGCTTGGCGGGCAGAGCAATACAAGAATATGAGGCCCTCGACCCAACGACTGAGCTTGTCGGGGCGGACCCGCACGAAGGAGTGTATCGATGCAATCGAATCTCAAAAGCACGTCTCTGATCATGGCCGCGATCATCGTTGCCGGCCTGCTGGTTTCCACGGCCGCAGCGGTGCCGATTACGACGACCGTCATCGCCTCGGGATTGAATCGGCCGCTCTACGTCACGGCCGCCCCCGGGCTGCCGGACCACCTCTTCATTGTCGAGAAGCGTGGCGTGATCAGGGTCGTCTTCCTCCCTACCAACACGCTCTTGCCCACGCCTTTCCTCGATATCGACTCCATTGTGGTGAATCCCATCTCCGGCAACGACGAACGCGGGTTGCTTGGACTGGCGTTCCATCCCGATTACGCCAACAACCAACTGTTCTATGTGGACTACATCGATAATCTGAGCGACACCGTTCTTGCCTCCTATCAGGCCGATCCCGGTGGATTGACCGCCAACCCCGCCACCGCATCCGTCATGTTGAACATCGCCCAGCCCGAAACCAATCACAACGGCGGCTGCCTCCAGTTCGGCCCAGACGGAAAGCTCTATGTCGGCTCCGGCGACGGCGGTGGCGCGGGCGACATGCACGGCGCCATCGGAAATGGGCAGAACCTGGGAACCCTGTTGGGCAAGATGTTGCGGCTGGACGTGGATATCCCCGCTCCTTTCGTCCCGGCAGACAACCCCTTCGTCGGGCCCGGCGATCCCCTCGACGAAATCTGGGCCTTCGGTTTGCGCAACCCGTGGCGATTCAGTTTCGATCGGCTCACCGGAGACCTGTACATCGCAGATGTCGGCCAAAGTGCGCAGGAGGAGGTCAACTTCCTGTCCGCACCCCTCGCCGGGAAAAACAATTTTGGTTGGCGATGTATGGAGGGTAATGCCTGCTTCACCTCCCCCAGCGGTCCGAATTGCACCTGCAACGGCAACAACCTGACCGACCCGGTGTTCACCTACAGCCACGGCGGGGTTCCATTTCGCTGCTCCATCAACGGCGGCTATGTCTATCGCGGCCTGGATATCCCCGGCGAGAACGGCAACTATTTCTACAGCGACTTCTGTAGCGGGCAGGTGTGGTCGTTCGCCATGGTCGGTGGGGTCGCCACGGGAAACACTCAACGCTTCGCCTTCGGCTCTGCGTTCGACATGACCTCATTCGGGGAAGATGCACAAGGCGAGATCTACATCGTCAGCGGCATTGGCACGGCCAACGGCGCCGTCCGAAAGATCGTGCCGACCAATAACGATCCCGGCGATATCAATGCCGATGGCTTTGTCGATCTGATTGACGCCGACATCCTGGTCGACGTGCTCCTGGACGTCGACGTGGGTGATCCCGCCCTTGTCCATCGTTCCGATGTCAGCGGGGATGGGACGGTCGACGGCCGCGACGTCCAATCATGGCTGGATGAAATCTAGACATTCAGCCAAAGCTCTGCACCAAGCGCGCCCCATCCCCCGGTGTGGAGGCTCCGTATTGGCGGATGCACTGCTCGTTGTGGCGAACCCCTGTGCGAGATGGAAACACCCCATACCCGTCGGCGGGGTATGTGTTTAGCGCATAGTTGTGGCCGCAAGGACGAGGTGGTGTCGGAGGGCGGTCCCAGGTCAACGCCATCAGCAAATGGGTCGGATGACCCATCCTACCTACGGCCATCCGTCCCGCATCCCGTAGGATGGGTCATTGGACCCATCCGTTGAACCCGTTGGATGGGTCATTGGACCCATCTGTTGAACCCGTGGCATGGGTCATTGGACCCATCCGTTGACGTATTCGTCCAAAACGCCCCCGACGCCAACAACCCCGCGAAATACGTACTCGGCGGGAGCCGACGGTTCCTGCCAAGACGCCCGCAGCCCCTGAAAATGACCGATTCCTGTTGGCAGGATGGGCCGTTGTGCGTATGATAAATCCTTCCTCGCTCCGACGGGGCCGGCGAGGGTGGAAACGGGGCGGGGGTCGGGCAGGGAGGCTCGACTCGATAACCTATTGCGGCATGGAGGCTTGCAAGACTCATGATCCTCAGGAAACTCACCGCCACAGGCTTCAAGAGCTTCGCCGACAAGACCGAGTTCGACTTCGATCGGGGAATCACCGGCATCGTCGGGCCCAACGGATGCGGAAAATCGAACGTCGTCGACGCCATCAAATGGGTTCTCGGCGAGCAGTCCGCCAAGGGGCTCCGCGGTCATCAGATGCTGGACGTCATTTTCAGTGGATCGGGCACGCGCAAGAGCAGCGGCGTCGCCCAGGTCGATCTCGAGTTTGACAACGCCGACCACACCCTCCCCACCGACCAGACCGAGGTCGTCATTTCCCGACGGCTCTATCGCTCCGGCGAGAGCGAATACCTGCTCAATCGGCAGAGCTGCCGCCTGAAGGACATCCGCGAACTCTTCCTCGATACCGGGATCGGCCACGACGCCTACTGCGTCATCGAGCAGGGCAAGGTGGACATTCTCTTGCAGTCCAACCCCACCGAACGGCGAATGATCTTTGAGGAGGCCGCGGGGATCAACAAGTACAAACTGAGAAAAAAAGAGGCCCTGCGCCGACTCGAACGTGTCGACCAGAACCTTCTCCGCGTCCAGGACATCGTGGATGAAGTCGAAAAGCGCCTGCGCAGCGTGAAGCTCGCCGCCGGCAAAGCTCGAAACTACCAGGCGCACGTGGGGCGGTTGCAGGAGCTGCGCAGCCGTTACGCGCTGTCCGAGTACCACCGCCTGCGAACGTCACAAGATGAATTGGATCGCCAGGCTGCCGCGCTGAGCGATGACGTCACTCGAATCCGCACCGAGTTGTCCAACAACGAGACCCGGACGAGCCAGGCCAACGTGCGCATCGTCGATCTGGAACGAGAGTCGCAGCAGATTGAAACACGCCTGCTGACCGTTCAGTCGCAGGTCACGGCCCTCGAAGAGCGGATCGCCGCCTCGCAGCGGCGCATCGAGGATCAAAGATCGCTTCTGGCGCGATCGGGGCAGCGCCTCGCGGATATCGATGCCAAGGTGGCCACGCTGGACCAGCGCCTCGCCCAGCAGCAGGGCGAGGCGGCGACCGTGGAGACCGACCTGGAAGAGGTCCGCCGAACCCAAACCGCGCATGAAGCGGAGGACACGGCGTATGCTCATGCCCTGAACGAAAAGCGCACCGCCCTCGAAGAGCAGAAAGAGCGCACCATCGAGCTGGTGCGGCGGACCAGCCAGCTTCACAACGAGATCCAGGGCCTCGACATCCAGCGCGAGTCCATGGCCCACCAAAAACAAAAGCTCGAACAGCGAGACGCCGAGGTCTCCAGGGAACTCGACGGCGCTGTCCTACAGCGAGGGCAGTTCCAATCCCGGCAGGAAGAGATCACCACGCTCATTGAGGAAAAAACCCAGCGCCTGGAAGAGGCCAAAGCCCGCTTTGCGGAAGTGTCCCAGCAGCGCGCGTCCCTGCTCGATCAGGTCGCCGCGGCGAAGGAATATCGCAGCGGACTGGAGAGCCGTCGGGAACTCCTGGCCGAGATGGATCGCAGGCATGAGGGCCTCCACGCCGGTCCCCGCGAGGTGCTGGAGCAACGAGACGGTGATCCCTCCGGCCGAAGGTTCAGCTACGTCCGGGGGGCGGTGGGGGAATTGTTCGAGACCGACGTGGCCCATGCGAGCATCGTCGAAGCGGTCCTGGGACATTGTGAAACTCACCTGGTCGTCACCCACCAGGACCAACTGCTCGCCGACCGCGATGCGCTGGACGAACTCGGCGGTCGCGTGCAGGCGTTTTGTCTGGATCTCGTGCCGGCGCCGATCGGCGGTCCGGACCTGTCCGCGCAAGAGGGCTTCGTCGCCCCGCTTCTGGATTGGGTGCAATACCCGGACGACTGCCTGCGACTCGCCCGCTATTTGCTGGGCCGAACCTATGTCGTGGAGAACATCGAACACGCCCGGCAGATGGCGCGTCTGAATTCCGGCGCTCGATTCGTCACGATGGGCGGCATCGTTCTGGAGCCGGACGGCCGGATGGGAATCGGATCCCTATCGCGCAACACCGGCCTCATTAGCCGTCGAAGCGAGCTGCGCGAACTGGCCAAGGAACTCGAAGAAGTCACCGCGCGGATTAAGAAGTTGTCCGAGTCGTTGGCGCACAGCGAGTCGGAGGCCGGACAGCTTGAAGCCTCTCAGCAGGCACTGCGAACGGAGGTCTACGAAGCCAACACGCAGCGCGTCGAGGCGCAGGCGGCCCTCCGATCCGTCGAGGGCGAGGTTCGCCGGCTGGGCGAGGAGCGCCCGTTGATCGCCTCGGAGATGGCGGTGTTGACAGAGCGCCTTGCGGAGATTCAAGCGCAGAAAGCCGAAGCGCTGGAGACGCTATCGGCCGTCGAGCAGCGCAACCTGGAAGGCGAGCGGACGATCGCCTCCTTGCAGCATGAAATCGACGAGTTGGCCGAACGGCAAGCGGCCCTCGCGGAGCAGGTCGCCGCCGCTCGTGTTCGGGCGGGTGAGTTGTCGCAGCGCCGGGCCGCTCTGGCCGAGGCGATTCGTGGTTCCCAGGCGGCCAAGGACCAGCTCGAAGCGGATCGGGAGTCGGCCCGGCGGGAGTTTGCCGAAGCGCAGGAGCAGATCGACCAATCCAACCGGCAAATTGAAACAGCGAAGGAATCTTTGGCGGGTCTCAACACCGAGAACGCGGACTTGCGCCGGCGGAACGAGGCGATGCGATCGGAGCGCGAAACCCTGCGCGAATCGCTCGATCAATATGCCGCCGAGGCGCGCCGGCTGCGGGGCGAGCTGGAACGGGCCGAGGCTGAGTTGCACGGTCGCCAAATGAAGCTCCAGGAAGTGCGCGTCCGGATCGAGGACCTCACCGATCGAATCGCCGAGGAGTTGTCCGTTGACCTGGCGGTGCAATACGAGACCTATCAGCCCGACGGGCAGGAGGATTGGCCGGCGATCGAGGCGGAGATCGAGGAGCTTCGACGGAAGATCGACCGACTGGGCAACGTGAACCTCGACGCGATCCGCGAGCAGGAGGAACTGGAAGAGCGGCTGGCCTTTCTCACGACCCAGTTGGATGACCTTCGGGCCAGCGAGCGGCAGTTGAAGCAACTGATCGAGAAACTCAACGCGGAATCCGAGCAGCGATTTCTCGCGACGTTCGAGGCGGTGCAGACGCACTTTTCGGCGTTGTTCAAGAAGCTGTTCGGCGGGGGCAAGGCCCAACTGTGCCTGATGGACCCGAGCGACGTCCTGGAATGCGGCATCGAGATCACCGCTCGGCCGCCGGGCAAGGAGCCGCAAAGCATCAGCCTGCTCAGCGGCGGCGAAAAGACCATGACGGCGATCGCGCTGCTGCTCGCGGTGTTTCGCAGCCGTCCGGCGCCGTTCGTGCTGCTGGACGAGGTCGATGCCGCCTTGGACGAAGCGAACAACGTCCGCTTCAACCACGTCATCCAGGAATTCGTCGATCTGTCGCAGTTCATCATCATCACCCACTCCAAGCGGACCATGAGCGTTGCCGACGTGCTATACGGCGTGACCATGCAGGAGGCCGGCGTCTCGAAGCGCGTCAGCGTCCGCTTCGAATCCGACCAGCGACCGGCATCGGCCGTGGCCTGACCCGCTCGCACCCCCGATGCGAAAGATCGTCGGCGCACAGCCGAACAAACCGGAGAAGGCCAAACACCGCCCCGACCAATCAGCGCCGCACCCCATCAGAGCCGCACCCCATCAGCGCCGCGACCGATCAGCGCCGCGCCCCATCAGAGCCCCGAGCGCCGGCGAGCGGGTCCACTGACCAACATCCCTACGCCAACGGCGTTACGCCCTCCAGCCCAGGGTTGCCGCGCAGCGGCTACCCTGGGTTAACGGATCAATCGAACAATTCAACCCTGAAGGGGTTGCGTCGTTCACCATCGAGTGCCGTAACCCCGTTGGGGTTGAATGTTGCGCGGGCATCCACGGTCCCAGGGTAGCGACTTCGTCGCAACCCTGGGCTGGTCGGCGCAGGCCCGTTGGGTCAGGAGTCATTCATACGCCACCATCCTGGAATGACAATTCCTTCCATCCTGGAACGCCAATCCCGTCCCGGTCCTCCGCGCTGCAACCGATCAGCGCCACTCCTCGCCATGCAGCGCGCCGAGAATGATCAGCGCCCCGCCCAATCCGAGCCGCGTTCTATGAACGCGGTGGCCCCGTGCTGTTCGAGGCGCCTCCGTACTCCTCGTACCGATCCGACACCCTGCCATTTCGACCGTCATCCGACTTGCCGGATTCAACAAATTTCGCGCATCAATTCCGATACAGATCGACTCCACAACTGCGGAATTACCCGCAAATCGACCGCTGAGTGCCACACTGTTGGCACTCCTAAGGAATCTTCCCGCCGCCATCGGGTTTTTCCCTTAAACCCCCGACCATGACCTATCCGATGAGAGAGTGTTCCAGTCGAATGGGCCGAACCCGGAATAATCGACCTGTTTTCAACGTGCCGGAGCAGAGAACAGAATCCTTCGTTGCCGCAACAGCGCGGGATCGTTCGGGCATTGCCTAACAAGAAGAATATCGCCGACGGCTACAGCGGCTAAGAGAGTTGTCGATCATCTCTCTCCGTGGGCAAGCACCGCACTCCGACGGGTGCGGCGAGCCTGGCAGCCAATCCGCGAGCCGGCCTGGAGAAAGCCCGCCTGTCCTCGTGCGAGTTTAGCCTTGAGGCGATGGGATCGTAAGCCCAATGCCTCGAGTGACTCGCACGGGGGCGTTTTTTTTCTGTGGGCGGAGCGCTGGCGAGGGCAGGGCGGGCCCGATCGCTGCCCGTGCTCTTAATCCTGGACGCTCATTCTTCTGGCGTAGTTAGTGAGGGCCTGCCGGAAGCCACGGGCTGTGAATTTGCTGATGGTCTGGAGGATTTCGGTGCGGAGTTGATCGCCACGGAAGGCATCTCTCTTCAGAACGAAGTCGTTGCATCCGGCGCGATACTCCGCCAGAGCCACTTCCGGGTCAGCACTCGTTGAGAATGACAAGACGGGTGTTTCCAGAAGAAGCTCCTCGCCATCTGCCAGGAATTGCGTCCCCAGGCCGTCGGGCAAGTTGTGGTCCAGGAGGACGCAATCCACGGGATTGGAAGTGAGGATTCCCACGGCTTCCTCGAGGGTCTCGGCGAACAAAATCCTGAATTTCGGATCGTCTCCGGAGAGGACATTCTTGATAAGCTCCTGATGGACTTCTTCATCCTCAACCACCAACAGGGAAATCGATCTTCCACAGAATCCCGGCCTCAACTTGTCTGGCAAGAGTTTCTTTTCTTCAAGCATCTGTCATCTCCATGGCATGTGGCCGTTGGGAAAGTTTGTACGTGTTTCGTCCCCCCTGCTCCTTTGCCTCGCAAAGGGCGGAATCCGCTCTGGCCAATATATCGACCGGGCTCTCGGGGTGTTCGACGTCGAGCAGGGCGACTCCAACACTGATGGTCACGCGACCATATTTCTCATTGCGCTCGTGCAAGATGTTCAGGTTCCAGACCGACGTCTTCAGTCTGTCTGCCATGCAGAAAACCACCTCAGGCTCCACCTGTTCAGATAGTACAACCAGTTCCTCGCCACCGTATCTGGCGACAAAATCGACAGATTCATCGTCTCGAACCGCATTTTTTATTGCCTTTGCGACAGCCTTGAGCACGTCGTCGCCGGCCAAGTGACCATAGGCGTCGTTGTACTTCTTGAAGTTGTCTACCTCCGCCAACATGATCACATATGAGCTACCGGCCTTTCTTGCAGAATCGTGGACGGCCGCATGATAGTCGTCAAAGGCGCCGCGGTTCCAAATCCCCATCAATGCATCCATGCGTGCCGTTCTCTCCATGACGTCCTCAGATTCACCCCAGGCCCTGTCCCGTTGCCTGTGTTCCATGACCGTGGCGATCATCCGCCGATTACACTTTGAGAGGGCCTCTACAATCCGCTGTCTCAGAACCTTGCCCTTGAAGGCATCTCGCTTCGGCAGGAAATCAATACAGCCGCCACGAAACTCCGCAACGGCGATTTCGGGCTCCTGGCTCGTTGACAATCCAATCACCGGGATCGTCAGCAGGCGATCTTCCTCTTGTCCCAGGACGTCGCAGCCATGGCCGTCTGGAAGGTTGTGGTCCAGGAGAATGCAATCGAAACGACCTGCCCTCAATTCTCTTCGGGCATCGGCTACCGTATGCGCCCAGACGATCTCCCAAGGCGCCGAGTCCTTTTCCTGAAGGCATCCCTGAATGATTTCGCAATGTTCTTCTTCATCGTCTACGATCAAGACGCGCATAGTTCGTCTGTCAGCGACGACTCTTGCCGCCTCCGTGGGGCTTGTTAGTATTCGCTGGACCTCTGATAAGAGGTCCTCCAGGTCAAGCGGTTTCGTGTGGAATGACGCCGCCCCCATGACCTCGGCCTCCTTGCGAACCGCGGCATCAGGGGAGTCGGCCAGATAAATGACCGGCGTTGTGAAGTCTCCACGTTCCTGGATTTGCTTATGGATCGCCAAAGCTCCACCACCCGGGACTCGGGCGTTGGCGATGATAAGGTCCGGCTTGTCCTCAAAATAACATCGCATACCTTGTAACGCATCGGTTTTCACGATGAAGTCATATTGCTCGCTCTTCAGCCTGATGCTTAGCAACTTCACGGTTTCTGCGTCGCCTTCCACAAACAGGATCTTCTTGTTGGTCATACCGCAACCACCTCTGGAGCGCCGTGCGCACAACAGGCTGTCGGCAGCTCGACGAAGGCCGTTGTGCCTGATTCGCCGTCCGACTCGAGCCAGACCCGGCCGGCATGTTGTTCAACCATGCGAAGAACGGTCGCAAGCCCAATGCCGGAACCGGCCTTTTTATGTGTCGCTCGCTTGAACGGTAAGAACACTTTCTTAAGAAAACCCGGATCGATTCCCGGGCCGTTGTCTCGAATCTCGAAGCGCGCCGAATGGCCCTCAATCGACCCACTGACGACTACGCTGATGCCGCCATTCGCAGGAGCATATTTCACGGCATTACCGATCAGGTTGGCGAAGATACGATAAATCTGAGTGGGATCACCGGCCACGCTGGGAAGCGGGCGCCTCACGTCAAAAGTGAGGTTCTTTGAGGAGGCGTTCTCGATCATTTCCAGGAGGACTTGATCAATCACCTCTTCGGCCTCCACGCATTGCACCTTGATTTCCTCATTACCGGCTCGTGCATAGGTCATCAGGTCGTCCAGCATTGTCGTCATCCGGTCAACCGATTGGTTGATGCGCGAGAGCCACGTCCTGGTTTTCTCGTCAGCCAGGTTTCCGATATGGCGCTCAAGGACGTCAATCGTGCCCGTGAGGCTGGCGAGCGGCGTTTGCAGGTCATGCGTCATCGCATAGGCGAGTTGAAGAATCTCCTTGTTCCGGGAGGCAAGGTTCTCAATGAGTGTGCGATTCTGGCCCTGGATGTGTTGACGATGCGTCGCGTAACGAATCGTGCGGCTCAGTAGGTCGGCCGTCAAGTCGGCTTTCACAAGGTAGTCCTGAGCACCGCGCTCCATGGCTTCTGAAGCCACGAACTCGGTCCCCTCCCCAGTGAGCATAATGACCGACGTCCTCAGCCCTACTTCTTCGTCCGCCAACTTATCCAGGAACTCCAGCCCGCTAAGGTCAGGAAGGCAATAATCGAGAAGAATGCAATCGCATCCGTCCTTTCGATACAACGCCAACCCTTCCTGACCCGTCCCCACCTCGCGAATAGCACACTCACACTGCCCTGCTTCAGCAATAAGGCGGCGATACAGCGCACGGTCTTCCGGGCTGTCATCAACGATCAGAACCCTCAAGCTCACGGACGAATCGCTCATAATTACACTTAATCCCGAGGAAGGATCACGATTTCAAACCAATAATCCTTCAAACGCCGAATCGCATCCAGGAAATTACTCAGGTCGACGGGTTTTTTGACGTAACTGTTGGCGCCGGCCATGTAGCAGGCGTCGATGTCGCGACGATCCGTGGAAGTCGTCAGAACAATGACGGGGATCTTCCTCAGTTCGCCGTCCGCCTTGATCTCAATCAAGGTCTCACGACCGTCCGTGCCCGGCATGTTCAGATCGAGCAGGATGAGGCCGGGGCGCGGCGAATCGCTCGGGTTCTCATATTTCCCACGCCGGAAGAGGTAATCCAGCGCATCATCACCATTCTCACAGCGATAGATTGGATTCGCCATGCCGGCCTTCCTCAGGCCTCGAACGGTGGCTTCGTAATCCTCCGGGCTGTCATCGACAAGCAAAATCGGTTGGTGCATAGTGGCGAACATCGTCGTCATGGCTGATCGACTCCTGCAAAGTGAAGTAGAATGTGGTTCCTTCGTCCGGCGTGGACTCGATCCAGATCCGCCCATCGTGCCTTTCGATGATCTTTTTGACGATGGTCAAACCGGCTCCCGTCCCGCCGCCGAACTTATCTCGGCCGTGCAGCCGCTTGAAGATGCGAAAGACCGATTCGATGTGCTTTTCCGGAATGCCGATGCCGTTATCGCGCACGTAGAAAACGATTACACCCGGGCTCATCTCATCAGCGCGACTCGCCTCAGCAGCATCCATATATCCAATCTCGATCCATTTTGCATCCTTGTCGTTGTATTTCATCGCATTGGTAATGAGATTCCGAAATACCTCGGCAACCCGTACACTGTCGCAACGAACGATCGGTAGAGGACGCGGAATGCGCATTTCAATGCCATTTTCCTGAAGACTGATGTGTAACGTATCAAGAACTTCGCCCACGATCTTGTCTAAGTCCGTCTCTGCGACGGCAAGGTCCGACCGGCCGACGCGGGAGAAATGGAGCAGCGAGTCGATGAGCGTCTCCAGACGCTGCGTGAGGCGCGGCAGCGTTTCAAGCATGGATCGACCCTTCTCTTCGAACTCCCCGCCGTAGTCTTCCAGCAGGAACATGGCATAGTTGTGTATGCCACGCAGCGGCTCTTTGAGATCATGCGATGCGATGTAAGCAAACGCATCGAGTTCATTGTTGGAGCGCCGCAGGTTTATTGCGGCCGCCTCGAGCGCCCGCTTTGCCTCCCGGAGCTCCCGGTTTCTTAGCTCCATCCTGTCGGAAAAGGACTGGAGTTCCGCGGCGTGCGACTGGAGGGCGGCCTCCGCCTCTTTGCGAACGCTGATGTCGCGGGTGATCCCGCTGTACATCCTGCGATTGCCGATTTGCATTTCATTCACGGACAATTCCATGGGAAATATCGTTCCGTCCTTGCGGAGGCCCTCTAATTCGCGTGTGGCTCTGATGACGTGTGCAATGCCGGTTGACTTGTAATTCTCCAGGTATCCATCGTGGTTGCTGTGGTGCGGCTCCGGCATGAGAATGCGGATATTCTTGCCGATGATCTCGGTCGCTTCATACATGAACAATCTCTGGGCGGAAGGATTGACCGACTCAATCATGCCCGCTTCGTCAATGGTGATCAGGCCGTCCACCAACGTCTCGAGTACCGTCCGGTGTCGGGTCTCGCTTTCCTGGGCGGCGGCTTGAGCCCGTTTCCTTTCGGCATAGGTTTGCTGATACTCCATGAGCAGGCCGACCAACGGCAACGCGTAGGCAACCGCCTTGAGCGCGTGAGCGACGTTGAAGCACGAGTCGTAGAGTTCGGACGACCCGAACGCCATATAGAACTGTACGGCGATATGCGGAATGAGCGACCAGAGGAGCGACAAGCCAAACAACGAACGACGCCGCTCGAGGTACTTCGGAAATATGAGGCCGAGACACAATAGATACGGAACCAGCGGCAGGATGTCATAGGGTCGCTTGACCAACGCCCCGGGAAACAACGCCACTGGCAGCGTCTCGGCCGTGCCGCAGATGTGGATCGTAATGCCCGTGACGCTCACGAAGAGCAGGCTGATGCCAATGACCGACTTGCGACTTCGCTGCAACGTGGGTCCGGCCGAGAAGGCGAAGAGGCCCACCGCAACCATCAGAATGACGCTGTTGAACAGGCGGGAGAGGGTCCAGGTAAACGGAAGAAAGACGCTATCGTCCATGGTTGCGCTTTGAATCGAACACTCAGCAGCGACCGTGTGGAATGCTTCCATGACACCGGCGCACGCGATGGCCACGCCGATGATCGGCAGCGATGGCTCGCGCGTCAGTCGAAACTGAACGAATATCAGGATAACAACGCATCCGGCGGCACAAACGGATGTCCAGTCAAGGATCGTGTGCGTGAAACTGCCAAGCATGCTGTAATGCGCTACTGCCTTGATTCCCCCGCCACTGATCTCGGCGACCGACTCCCACCACGGTGACGGCCCATGTGCCGAAAAGTCCACGCCCAGGCCAAGCAGAATCAAGGGCATTACGCAGAGAGTCGTGACCCAAGTGACGCCCCAACGCGGCCTATAATCATCCCGTAGCCAGGGCGATCTCGAAGCTTCTGATGATGTTGAAGAAACGGCCATCCTTCGTGCGAACTCCCTTGAATGCTCCCCGCGACGCGAACCTCACGAGCCGCGAACGCCGCATCGCCCGGCCCGATAGCGAGCTCGAGAAAGCCGAACAACCTCGCTCGCTGTCAGCAACGCGATGATTGCCGCAAGAATCTCCTTTAGGCGTCGCGTACAAATAACGTGTACGAACTGTGAGCAAATCGCCCGACCTGGCTTGCCGTTTGGCGGGCAAATGCGTCCAAGTTATTCCTGCGCGATCCCTGACTTCCCCATGTCCCGTCAGGGGATTCCCGAAGACTCATGGGTGAAATCGGCAATTGGTGAATGGCCCGTTAGCACAATTGGCCGCGGCAACGCGGGAAGCCGTGCGTTTGGGCTTCGACGTGGTGGAACTCGGAGGAGATTGGTTTCTTGGCCCCGCTGCTTACCGGACCCTCAAGCGGCGCGGGCTTCGCGCGGGGAATCGATTTGTTGCAAACCTCAAGGCACTCTCACGGAACTCTGTTGCGGCATCGCCGTCCCGATGGTGGAGACACCGGTGCCGCACTTCGTTCTCTTGTCCGCTGTCAGCTCTTCTGCTGCTTGTCGTAGAGCGTCTCGAACTTCTCCAGCAATTGGCTGAACAGCTCCATCGTGTCCTCGATCGGCTTGGGCGTGGTCATGTCCACGTGGGCCAGCTTTAGAACGTCCAGAGGATAGCGACTACTGCCGGCCGAGAGGAAATTCATCAGGCCTTCAACCGCACCGTCTTCGCCATCGATGATCCGCCGGCCGATGTTCGTCGCGGCACAATGGCTCGTGGCATAGGTAAAGACGTAGTAATTGCGATAGAAATGCGGAATCCGCAGACACTCGGCCGGCGCCGAGGCATCCATCACCATCTCAGGGCCATAGTACCGCTTCACCAGATCGCCATAGACCTGGCACAGGGTGTCACCGGTCAGGGGTTGGCCCGCCTCGGCCATCTCGTGAATCTTCATCTCGAACTCGGCGAACATCGTCTGCCGAAACACCGTCGTGCGAATGCCCTCGATCTGCTGCTGGAGAATCAACAGGCGTTCGACGTCGCTCTCGGCCTGATTCAACAAATAATGTGCGAGGATCACTTCGTTCACGGTCGACGCGACCTCCGCGCAAAACGTCGCATAATCGCCGTAGGGATAGGGCTGATGCTTCACCGTGTACCACGAGTGCATCGCGTGGCCCATCTCGTGCGCGATCGTCGAGCGATCGTTCATCGTCCCCGTATAGTTCAACAGCAGGAACGGATGGGTCAGGTAGGCCCCCCAGCAGTAGGCCCCGGCTCGCTTGTTCTTCGTCGGATGAACATCGATCCAGCGAGACTCGAACGCCTTGCCCAGCGTGCCGACGTAGTCCTCCCCCAGCGGCCGAAGCGCCTTGAGAATCGTGCCCACGGCATCGGCGTACTTGATCTCCTTCTGCTCGACCGCAATCATCGGCACGTAGAGGTCGTACCGGTGAATTTCATCGAGTTTCATCAGCTTCTTGCGCAGCGCGACGTAGCGATGCAGTCTTGGCAGGTTGGCGTTGACCGTCGAGACAAGATTCTTGTACACGTCCACGGGGATGTTCGGCCCACCCAGCGCCGCCTCGAGCGAAGAGCCATAGTGCCGCGCCCGGGCATAGAAAATATGTTGCTTGACCTGAGAACTCAGCATCGCCGACAGGGTGCTCTTCTTCGCCGCATAGGTATCATGGAAACCGAGGAATGCGTCGCGCCGCACGCGCCGGTCCGGCGAATAAATCAACTGGTAATAGGTTGAAGCACTCAGCTCAAGGTCGTTTCCCTTTTCATCCTTGATGGTGGGGAAGTCCATGTCCGTGTTGGTGAACCGCCCGAAGATGTTGCCCGGCGCCGCCGAAATCTCTCCGGCCATCGCCAACAATTCCTCCTCTCGCGGAGAAAGGAAGTGCTTCTTCTCGCGGAGGATGTCATCCAGGGCGTGGCGGTACACCGCCAACGCGCGGTTCTTATCCGTCCACGAATGAACCGTCTCGGCCGGGATACTCAACACCTCGGGCACAAACCAACTCACCGCTTCGGCGGCCTTCGTGCCCAGACTCTGGACGCGATCGAAACGCCCCTGTGTCTCGCCGACGCTCATGTCCTGGTGGTAGGACAGGCCGGCGTAAAGCATCACCTTCTCCAACTCCGACATGGCCTGATCGCGCATCCTGAACCCGGCCAAGAGCGACTCCGGCGACCGGCTGAGTGTGCCCTTGAGGGATGGGATCTTGTCCACCAAACCCTCGACGTGTTTGAATGCCGCTTCGAAGGCCGCGTCGTCGGCGAAGATGTCCGCCAGGTTCCACTTCTCCTGCTCGGCGATCTGGTCGCGCGTCGGCGCGCCCTTGGGTTTCTCCTCGGTCGCCGTCGCCGCCGGGGCCAGCATCAATACGCTCATCACAACAAGTCCCTTCATGAAACCGATCATCTTGTTACCACCTTTCCCGAGCCTAACTGACCATGAATCGCAATGCCAATACTTCGCACGAACACGAATCCACCGTCAATGAGCAAGCCGCGACGATGAGCGAACCTGCCCCCAGACGGAGCCGGAAGTCTCACATGCATCCGATGCGCCGGTAGACCCCGGCCTCCGCCAGGGGCTGCGGGCGATCAGGCGCTCATACCCGCCGTGCCGGCGAACGTCTGCCGGCCCGTGAACTCGCTGTTCCAGATGCGCATGATCTCGTCGGCGCCCTTGAGCCCGTAGGTCCGCGGCCGTGGCGGAATCAAACTGACGTCCACGTCTTCATACTCAAGTCGCGGCCCGTCGGGAGTGTGCGTCGCCACCGTCGACTTCAGCCATCGGTCGTTTTTCGCCTGAAACTTCTGGCACCATTGCCGTGCCTGCGTCGTCAAGTCTTCACCAGGGCCCGATTCCAACCCGGCGATCTGGAACGCCGGCTTATAATGCGCCCCGCGGCACTCATCGCGCTGAAGGGCGCCAAGGGCGATGACCCTGGCCAAAACGAGCATGTCACCCAGTGCGCGAGTGAACGAGAGGTTTTGATTCGTCCACTGCCCTTTGTCCGCCAACGGCGCACGCTGATACCGTTCAGACAACTCATCAATCTTGGCCAGCGTCGTCGCGATCTTCGCATTTTCGCGCACGACCGTGACGTTCTCAGTCATGGACCGGCCCAGCTCATCATGCAGTCTGTAGGCATTCTCATTCCCGCTTCGGGCCACGAGTTCGTCCATGTGGTCCCGGTGTTCGCGAACCGCACGGTCGAAGACCGATTGCGGCACGTCCGCAGCCGACTGCGCCAGTGTCGAGAGGTGGCTCTGCACGCAGGGTGCGACGAACAGGCCCGCAAAAATGCAGGACAGCAGCGAGTTCGCTCCGAGGCGATTCGCCCCGTGGTATTGATAGTCCGCCTCACCGATCACGTAGAGGCCGGGAATGTGCGTAGCCTGATTCCGAGGCGAACCGGCGACCAGACCGCCGGTCTGTTCGTTCTTCTCGAAGTCCACCCATAGACCGCCCATGCTATAGTGGACCGCGGGAAAAATTTTCATCGGCACTTTGCGCGGATCGGCGGCCTGGAACTTCTCATAGATGGCCAGAATGCCCTCAAGTTTGTGATGCGTCTCGGGGGACAGATGCGTCAGGTCCAGATAGACGCAGAGCCGCTCCGGCTCCACGCTCAGCCCCATGTTCACGCAGACGTCGAAAATCTCACGCGTCGCAATGTCGCGTGGAACCAGGTTGCCATACGTCGGATAACGCTCTTCGAGAAAGTAGTACCGCTCCGATTCTGGAATGGAAAGCGGTTCGCGCGGGTCCTGCGGCGTTCGCGGCACCCATACCCGGCCGCCCTCGCCCCGCGCGCTTTCGCTCATCAGCCGCAACTTGTCGGCACCGGGAATTGCCGTCGGGTGGACCTGAAAGAATTCGCCGTTGGCATATTTGGCGCCGGCTTGATAGGCCCGGCTGTTCGCCCCGCCGGTGCAGATCATCGACATCGTGCTCTTGCCGAAGATCAACCCGCAGCCGCCGGTCGCCATGATGACCGCATCACCCCGCAGTTCGCGGATCCGCATCGAAAACATGTCCTGGACCACGCACCCACGACAGAAGCCGGCATCATCGAGAACCAGACCGAGGAACTCCCACGACTCATAATTCTCAATCAGCCCCTCTGCCTCCCAGCGGCGCACCTGTTCGTCCAGCGCATAGAGCAGTTGTTGTCCCGTCGTCGCCCCCGCGAAGGCCGTCCGCTTATACAACGTGCCGCCGAATCGGCGACGATCGAGGTGCCCCTCGGATGTGCGGTTGAACGGCACACCGAGACGATCCAGCAGGTCGATCACCCGCGGCCCCCAATCGGCCATCTCCTTGACCGGCGGCTGGTTGTTCAGGAAGTCGCCGCCGTAGACGGTGTCGTCGAAGTGAAGCCACTCGCTGTCGCCCTGGCTGCGCGTCGTGGCATTGACGCTGTTGATGCCGCCTTGGGCACAAACACTGTGCGACCGCTTGACCGGAACCATGCTCACCAGGTCCACGTGGATGCCCAGTTCCGCCAACTCCATCGCCCCGGCCAACCCCGCCAGACCGCCGCCGATCATTACCACGCTTTGCTTTGCCATGTCGCTTAGTCTTCTGGATACGCCTCGAACCCGGGCCGATTGTCAGTGATTCTCCCCATCGGAGCCGCCGTCAACCACCGGCATCGCAGGAGAAAATTGAACTGCCTGCTCCGCGATCATCGGCCGGACGTCCTCACGGCCCGGTTCCGGCGCCTTCACAAATGCGTACAAGGAGAGGCCCCCCCACGTGAACAACACGATGCCGACCACGGCCGCGGCCATCCCCACGCGCTTCTGGGCCTTCTCGCCGACCGTGATTCCCCAACTGATGCAGAAACTCCAGATGCCATTGGCGAAGTGATAGCACGCCGCCCACAGACCGACGACGTACATCGTGATCGTGACCGCCGCCGGAATGACCAGGCCCCAGGGACGCCAGGCCGTCAGACCGTGTCGCGTGATCTCGAAGGGATCGCTGCTGCCGATGAACTCAGGTCCCCAGCCGACCAGATGGGCGAAACGAAACTTCAACAGATGAACAATCAGGAACACGAACGCGATGTACCCCGTGATGCGCTGCAAGGAGTAACGACGGTTGCCCATGTACGGATACGAGGCGACGTTGTACTCAGCCGTCATGGCGATCCTGATGCCGTACAGCGCATGAAACGCCAGCGGCAGGAAGATGCCGAAAACCTCCAACGCCCAGAGGTATGGCAGATTGTGGAGCGAGTGAACCGCGTCGTTGAACTTCTCACGGCCTCCGAAGGCCATCGAATTGGTCAACAGGTGTTCGATCAAGAACGCACCAATCGGGACGATGCCGCTGAGCGAGTGGAGTTTGCGTAGCAGGAAATGATGGCGTTGTTCGAGACTTGGGGGGTTGATCGGTGTCGTACTCAAGTGACTGCTACCCTCGATGCGCGATGCAACGTCCAAACCAACGGATCGCGAGGGTTAGGCTACGACCGCCGGGAGCCCTCGTCAACCGCACGGCACCTCGGCCTCGCGCCGCATTGCGGGCATGACGCCTGATTCATATGATCTCAGAATGAGGCAATTAGCGCCTCACAAATCCGAAACCGGATGGGGCGGTAGCTACGCATGGCCAAGCGAGATTACTACGATATCCTCGGCGTCTCGCGAAACGCCTCAGACGCCGACATCAAGCAGGCATACCGCCGGCTCGCCAAGAAACTGCACCCAGACCAAAACAAAGGCGACAAGGCCTCCGAAGCCCGTTTCAAAGAGGCCCACGAAGCCTACCAAGTCCTCTCAGACAAGGAAAAACGAACGCGCTACGACCAGTTCGGCCATGCCGGCGTGGCGCCGGGGTTCGATCCCAACCGCGGGGCCGGCGCCCCGTTCGGACACGGTGGTGTGCCGGTAGACTTCGGGGACTTCGCCGACCTTTTCGACTTCTCGTTCCAAGATCAAGGCCCGCGCGGCGGCCGTTTCTCCTTCTTCGATTCGTTCGCCGGCGGCGACCCCTCGTCGCAGACGACAACATCCCCGGCATCAACGCAAGACATCGAATACGTCGCAACCCTGTCATTCGAGCAGGCGATTCGAGGCACGACCCTGGACCTTGAACTCAGCGCTCCATCGGCCGGCACGCAGCGACTCTCCGTGCATATCCCCGCCGGCGTCCGTAACGGTCAGAAGATTCGCGTGCGCGGCAAGGGAAAGCCCGGTCGGGGCCGCAGACCGGCCGGCGATCTCTTTGTCGTCTGCTCGGTCCAGCAGCATCCATACTTTCTCCGCCAAGGTGATGACATCTATTTGACAGTTCCCGTCACGATCACCGAGGCAACGCTTGGGGCGAAGGTCGATCTTCCGACGCTCGATGGCGTGCGGACCGTGACGATCCCACCCGGAACGCCCAGTGGAACAAAGCTCCGACTCGCCGGAATGGGCGTCGCCAACACCAGGGAAAAATCGCGCGGCGATCACTACGCGGTGATCAGGATCGTTCCGCCGACAAGCCTGTCGGCCGAACAGCGAGACCTGCTCAAAGCCTTCGCGGCCACGGCAAACACTTCGCCGCGGGATGACTTGTGGCGATGATTCGGCCACTCACCAGCCGCTATCCGCAGGGGAATCGGCGCAGCGCCTCGGGCCGCCGATTCCGGTGCGAACGTCTGACCTGTGTTTGTGTCTTGTCACTGTACCTGCCGCTGTCCGCAACTGCCATCGCCCAATCAGCGCCACCGCCGGCCGCAACTGTGGCGACCTCTCAGCCCCTGCGCCGCGGCACCGTGCAATCCCCTCCCCGGCCCGGCTTCACGCGCTGGTGGCAGAGTATCGGCCTGGGTATCCTGCTGCTCGTCATCCTGGCGACCTCTGTCTGCGCCATTCTCGTCTTCTCGCGCCGCTTCAAGGAATACCTGAAATCGGAATCGCGTGAACCGACGCCCAGCGACGACGTCTGGCCCATGCACAAACTGACGAACCGGGAAGATTCAGATCATGCGGCCGACGAAAATGACAGCAACGACACGCCACCGGACGCAGGCTAGTGCTCCGTCACAGTTGATTTTTCGGGTGGTACGGGCGTCTCGCCCGTCCGGAACGGGCAAGATGCCCGTACCACCCAACCCGAAGAATTGATTGTGACGAAGCACTAGCACGTGGGCGTCCCCGGCCCTGAGCGGACTCGCACAATCGGCCGGCCGTCGCACCATCGATCCCGCTCGGTAGCCTGCGCCTCCTGCGCTGCCCCTCCGCTTGACGAAGAGCCGGTCAAGACATTATGAACAGACGCTCGTAACAGCCGCCGAGCCGGAGTTCGGACGCAGGGCTGCGGTCGTTGTGTCTCGCTCCGATCAGCCGGATCGAGGCCGTCGCGAAGAAAGGCATCGCACGTGGCAGGAGCAAGAAGAATAGCCCTGATCACCGGCGCCGCGAAGCGCATCGGTCGCGCGATCGCCCTGGAGTTGGCCAAATCCGGTTGCGACGTTGCCGTCCACTGCCACACCTCGCGCGAAGAGGCTGATGAAACGGCCGAAATGATTCGCCGAATGGATCGGCGCGCCACCGTATTGACGGCCGACCTGGCTGACCCGAAAGCCGCCGCGGCGCTGGTCGGTCAGACGGTCGAGGCCCTGGGAGGGCTCAATGTCCTGATCAACAACGCCTCAATCTACGAGCGAATGAGCATCACGGAGTTCTCATTACCGGCGTGGAACGCAGCCCTGGCCCTCAACCTGACGGCCCCCATGATCCTCGCCCACGCCGCTTATCCTCACCTGCGCGAGGACCACAACGGCCAGATCGTGAACTTGTTGGACATTGCCGCCGAGCGCCCCTGGCCCGATCACCTGGCCTATTGCATCTCCAAGGCCGGGCTGGCGACTCTCACCTCCGCGTTGGCCAAGGCCATGGCGCCGGAAGTTCGGGTCAATGGTGTGGCCCCCGGCGCCGCCCTCTTTCCCAAAGACGAAGACAAGGCGACCATCAAGGCCATCACCCGCCGCATCCCCGCCCTGCGACTCGGCACGGTCGAAGAAATCGCCGCCACGGTGCGGTTCATGGTTTGCGACGCAACCTACCTTACCGGCGCCGTGCTGAATGTAGACGGGGGGCGAAGTATCGCCTGGTAGCGGGCGAGCTGCTACTGACGCGGGTGGCACTTCTCGTGCAGCGACTTGAGGCGGGTTCCATCGACGTGGGTATAAATCTGCGTCGTCGCCACGCTGGCGTGGCCCAGCAATTCCTGAACAATGCGAAGATCCGCGCCGCCCTCCAGCAGGTGCGACGCGAAACAATGTCGCAGCGTGTGCGGGCCGACCTGGCCGGGAATGCCGGCCGCGCAGGCGTATCGCCTGACCAGACGCCAGATGTTGGTGCGGTCCATCGGCCGGCCCGTGCGCGAGATGAATACCTCATCGAAATGCCCGGCCGAGCCGAGCAGCGTTGATCGCAGCCCTCGCACGTACTGTCGCACGGCGCTGATGGCATGAGACCCGATGGGAACGATGCGTTCCTTCCCGCCTTTGCCCCTGCATCGCAGATAGCCCACGTCCAGATTCATGTCGCTCAAACGCAAGCCCGCGAGTTCCGAAACGCGCATGCCCGTCGCGTACAATAGTTCAAGAATGGCCCGATCGCGCGAGAAGTACGGCTCACCGGGTTGCGGGGCGGACATGAGCGCCTGCACCTGCTTCTGATGCAGCGTCTTCGGCAGCCGATGCCATTTCTTCGGCGTCTCCAGGGTCCGGCTAAGGTCCTCCGGCACGCAACCGATCATGAACAGATACCTGAAGAACATCTTCACCGAGACGAGGTGGCGGGCGATCGTCGACAACGCCAACTTGCGCTCGGCCAGGCGAATCAGAAAAGATTGAACGAGATCGGTATCGATACGCGACGGGTGACAGATGTCCCGGTCATCCAACACGCCGATGAACTCGCGCAGGTCGCGGCGATAGGCATCGATGGTGTTTTCCGCGAGGCCGCACTCGCAGGTCAGGTGATCCACAAACTGACGCAACAACACCGGCCATGAAACCGGCGCCAGTTTGTCCGGATCGACGTACACCGCCGGGACGCCGACCGGAGACACAGGATGGGTGAAAGTCACGGAGCGGCGATCAGGCGGCAACGTCAGCGTCGCTGCGGGGCTCTTGGCCCGAACGCGCCGACTCGATGGATAATTCGTGGTGCACCTCGCAGCCCCCCGCGTCGCCGAGGCAGTGTTGAAAAACTTCAGAAAGGTGTTGGAGGTTGAATCGTCGGGCACAGCGCCGGTCATTCCTCTGAAAGAACGGACAAACCATCCCATCCTTGAAAGCATCCATCCATCGCTCCCTCACGCGGCAATGCCACGTCATCGGCGCACCCGCGCCCCACTCCGAAGGTCTTATCGGCCGCGCTCCAACCGGTGGTTGAGCCTATTCACGATCCCACCCCGCCGCACCGGCCTGATCAGGACCTGGAAGGAAGGCTCAAAGAGAATCGGGAATACTCGCTGCCGATTCGCCGGCTCCGTTTCAGTGTCAGTGAGCCGCCCAGACACCCAGCCCAGTATCGTGAGAGGGCAAGACCGAGCCCCATTCCGCCGGTGCCGGCGCCGGCCGAGGGTCGGCCGCGGCGAAAGGCCTCGAAGACCGCCCGGCGATCTGATGCGGTCACGCCACGTCCCGCATCCTCAACCTCGAATAGCACGTCGCCGGACCGGGTTACCGTCGTTGTCAGCAAGACCCGTGGATCCGGCGCATCCGCGCTGTACTTGCACGCGTTGTCGATCAGGTTGGCGAGAATCTGGATCACCAACTCACGGTCGGTCTCGATGCCGACGGCCTCGTCACACCGATTCTCAACCACCAACTCCTTGCCGGACGCCCGACACTTCTCCAACGTCTGGGCCGCCGCCGCATCAATCAAGCCTTGCGGAGTCGTGGCCGTCCGCTGGAGAACCGGCTGCGCATCACCCATCTTGGAATAGACGAGCACGTTTTCGACCAGCCGCGCAAGCCGCTTCGATTCCCGACCCAGTGTGGCAATGTACCGGCCCCGCTGCCTGGGATCGCCGTTCGGCGCGTCCGCCAGGAGATCGGTGTAGAGTTGGAACGTCGTCAGCGGCGTGCGCAGCTCATGCGTCACGGCCGCCACGAAGCGCATACGTCGCTCCGACAACGTGACGTACTTCATCGTCCCGTAGCAAATCGCGACCAGCGCCAGGATCGTTGCACCCCACGCAACGATGAGCCCCCATCGAAGCCCGGTCGAAATGGAGCCGGTCGTTTCCCAGTCGGGCATTCCGCTGGACAGTCTCGCGGGAATCGTATGCAGCATGTTCGGTTCGGACCGCGTTCCGAGCTTGACCGGCTCGATTGTTGCACGCGGCAGCAGGTCCTGAACCTCCTGTTCGAGAACCCCCCGGAGTCGGTCCCAATCAATCAAGACGCCTTGCAGCGTGCAATACTCGCTCGTCTCGACCGACACCGCCCGCACCAGGGTCAGTTGCAATCGATCGTCCATCGTCAGATCGAGCCACACCGGCAACATCGGCGTTCCCCAAACCTGAACACACTCCTTGCCCGTTTCCAATGGAGTCACGACGTCTCCACCCGCCTGCAAGTTGTCCAACGCCACCAGTTGGGGCTCGCACTGCTCCAGGGGAAAGTTCTCTCGTTGTCTCTGAAGAAGACGCGCGCCGCGCCGCGCGAATTCAGCCGCCGTCCGGCTCCCCGGACCGCCCTGCCCCGTGTCGCCCGACCCACCGCCCGAACCCCAGTCTCCGGAACCATCATCCACGCGATACGTGGCCAGCGCCTTGCGACGTTCTATGTCCGCGATCTGCGCCTCTTCCAGAACCTGAAGCAGCAGCCACGGATCGTAGCGCTCGCGAAGTGCCGCCAACCAATTCGCCGTCGATGCCTCGTGCGCCCGATCCGAAGCGGGGATGGCGCCGGCTGGAATCGCCGACTCCGCTCCAACGTCCAGTTGCGGTGAACTCCAACCCTGCGTCACGGACGCCTGAAAATGGAGCAGCAACCAGTCCGGACCACGCAGCGTTTGCAACGGCGACGGCAACAGAACGGGATCACGAAGTTCCACCAAATCACGAGGATCATAGGCTTGCGGCGGCTTGTAGAACGATCGATAGACGTCATACGGGCGGCTCCGCTCCACCCCCAGAACAGAGTCCAGAAGCCAATCCAGCCGCGCCAGCGCCAGCGACCGCGTCTCATCGTAAGATTGCTCCGCGGCCGCGTGCGCTTCAAGCCGCTCCAACCGCATCGCCGATCGAGTCGCCCAACTCAGCCCGCCAAGAACCAAGAGCACGACCAACACCAAGGCAACGATCGCATTGCGGCGCGTTGTCGTATGTATGACCATTGTCGATTTCCATCTCGCCCGGACACAAACGGATGATGCCCGGGCAACATTCGCGCCCCACCCGTCAGCGAAGCGGTGCGTCGCCTCACGGTCAGCGCTCGGCGGACGAATGCTCGACCAGCCGAACTTCCGGCCCCAGCATGTATCCCTTCCCGCGGACCGTCACAATGTACTGCGGGCCGGATTCCGGACTCGCTTCGGCGAGCTTGGAACGAAGCCGGGCGATGTGCATGTCCACCGTCCGCGTCTCGATGCCTGATCCGCTCAATCCCCAAAGCCTCGTCAGCAATTCGTCCCGCGAGATGGCCCGGCCTGGATTCGCCGCCAAGTGCCCGAGGATCCCGCATTCCGTCTCAGAAAGAATCTGAGAATCCCCGCCGGCGGAACAAATCTCCTGACGCCGCAGGTCAACTGTCGTGTCACCCGCCAGAAGCCGCGCCACGTGAAGCGGTCGCTCCGGGCTCCGCCGCAACACCGCCTCAACCCGGGCCAACAACTCGCGAGCCGAAAACGGCTTCACCACGTAGTCATCCGCACCGGATTTCAGTCCCAGAACGCGCTCCTCTTCCAACCCCCGAGCCGTCAGGATGATTACCGGCAACGACGCATGGGTCTTGCGCAATTCACCGAGAACCTCCATCCCCAACTTCTTCGGAAGCATCAGATCAAGCAGTACCAGATCCACGCCGGGCCGACGGGCCGCCGCCAGACCGTCTTGCCCATCCGCCGCCTCCGTCACCTCATAGCCCACGCCGCGCAACGCCGCGGCAACGCCCTCACGGATGGCAACCTCGTCTTCGATGATGACAACCCGGGCGGATCCCAATCGTCTGACATCCTCTTCCCGCGAAAGGAGAACTGAAACAAGAAACGGATTCCAACCGACAACCCAAATCTCATTCTAGCCCGTATCCACAGGCCGGACGAGCCCATGGCCGCAACACCCGGCGGCACCCGTCACCGGATTGACATGATCGGGCGACCCTGAATACCATGCCGCACTGCTCCGAGAGCAGAGCCCCCTCGCGGGAAAAGGCCCAGGAACTAGCACCAGGAAACCGGACCCTATGGCCTACAGTCTTCGCGCCCTGGCAGATTACCTCCCCACTGTCGGAATGCCTTGCACGCTCCACGGCGATGCCGAGCGGCAGGTCGACGGCGTGGCAACCCTCGAAGACGCCGAGCCCTCCGAGATCAGCTTCCTGGCCAATCCCAAATATGAAAAGGCCCTGGAGACCACTTCCGCCGGGGCCGTGATCGTCTCCAACGACCAGCCGATTCCGGATCGTCTCACCGTCCTCCGCGCCGCCGATCCCTACGCCGCCATCACTGCGGTCATGGTCCACATCTATGGCTATCGCCGCCACGGCAAGACCGAAATCGGCGATCGCGCCGTCATTCATCCCAGCGCGGTCATCGGCGAAAACGCCAACATCCATCACGGCGTCACTGTTTCCGCCAACGTGACAATCGGCAAAAACGTCGTCCTCTATCCCGGCGTTTACATCGCCGAAGACTCTCGCCTCGGCGACGACTGCGTTCTCTATCCCAACGTCGTGATCTACGACGGCTGCATTCTCGGAAACCGCGTCTCCATCCATGCCGGAACCGTCATCGGCGAAGACGGCCTCGGCTATGCCCCCATCGGAGAGACCTGGCACAAGATTCCTCAAATCGGAATCGTCGAGATCGGAGATGACGTGGAGATCGGCGCCAACTGCGCCATCGATCGCGCCACCCTCGGACGCACCGTCATCGCAAAGGGAACAAAGTTCAGCAACCTCGTCACCATCGGCCATGGGACGAAAATCGGCGAACACTGCATGTTCGTGGCACAAGTCGGCATCGCCGGGTCCGTCAACGTGGGAAAGCACGTCACCATGGCCGGAAAAGTCGGCGTCGCCGGACACCTCACCATCGGCGACAATGCCCAGATCGGCGCCATGTCCGGACTGATGAAGGACGTCCCCCCCGGCGTCGCCGTCCTCGGCTCACCGGCCACCCCCATTAAGAACGCCCTACGCTCCTTCTCCCTCGTGGAACGCCTGCCTAACTTGCACAAGCAAGTCAAACAACTGGAGGCCCAAGTCGAAGCGCTGCAACGGGCCGTCGATGCGAGGGCCGATGAAAAGCAGTAGCATGGGTTCCCACTCGTCAACGTCAGGACAGTGGCGACCCCCAACCGTCCGGCTCATCCTGCTCTCCCTCGTCCCGATCATCGGCTTCGGTCAATGCACCGGCGAATCCCAACGCATGGCATCCGACGATCCCAATCGCCCGGGTCATCCCGGCGACCTACCCGCTTACGCGATCGACCAGTACAAACTCGATCTCGCCTTGAACCCCAAGCTCCATCGCCTCGAAGCGAGCGCGGAGCTGACCATTCAACGACAAGCCGCCGCGGATCAAACCTCGCCCGGCAGGATCAGGATCGAACTCCATCGCGACCTGGGCATCGATACCATCACCTGCGCAGGCAGGCCGGTCGGCTTCCGCCGCCTCGACGACGACGATCGCTCGGGCGCCCCCAAAGATGACGACTCCGACGACATGCCTCCGCCGCCGGCCGTCTACGTCGTGGGCCTGCCCGACCCCCGCGCGCCGCGCACCGTTCTCATCATGCGCTACGGAGGTCTGTTATTTCAGAATGTCTCCGCCGGAGAAAAACCCGGCGAAATCCACAATCGGGCCATGCACGCACACGTCGGCCCCGATGGAATCTATCTCGCGCCCGAGGGCGCCTGGTATCCCCGAATCGCCGATCCGGATCGAAATACCGATCGCGACCCGACGCGCGAAACCCAGGCCGCCGATTTCCAACTCTCCGTCGCCCACCTCCCTGGAATGACCCTCGTCGCCTGTGGCAACCGCAGCCGAACCAGTCCCGATGACGCCTCAGACACACACACCTGGCGAACCCCATTTCCTTTCGACGGCATGGCCCTCGTCGGCGGCCCGCTCCAAAACCATCAGCGCACGGTCAACGGCCTGCCCATCCGCGTCCTGCTGCGAGAGGACCACGCCCACTTCGCAGAGGCCATCCTCAATGCCACCGAGTCTTATATCAAACTCTATCAACCCCTGATCGGAAAATACCCTTACGACGAGTTCACCGTCGTGGAAAACTTCTTCAGCTCCGGCTTCGCCTTTCCAGGCTTTACCGTGCTCTCGTCCGCGGTCATCGGCATGGGAGAGATGGGCCTGCGCCCCGGATACCTCGACCACGAGCTTCTCCACAACTGGTGGGGAAACGGCGTCAACATCTCCGCCCTCGACGGCAACTGGTGCGAGTGCCTCACCAGCTACTGCGCCAACTACATGCGCCCCGTGCTGGAAGGCGACACGATCAAGGCCAGGGCCCAGCGCCGCGACATCTGTTACGGCCTCAGCCGCATTGCCGAGGACAAAGACAAGCCGCTCGGTCGCTTCGGTCGCAAGGACGGTCCCTCAAGTTTCATCGGCTACCAGAAAGGCTCGATGGTCTTCGCCATGCTCGCCCAACGCATCGGCGCCGACACGCTATGGCAGTCTCTCAAAGAGCTATACACCCGCCGCCTCGGCAAGCCCACCGGCTGGGCCGACATCCAGCGAACCGTCGAACAAGTGTCGGGCCGATCACTGGACCGGTTCTTTCAGGATTGGGTGCGCGAATCCGGCGTTCCGGACCTCCGCATCGACGAGGCCGACTACAACCCCCAGGAGATGCGCCTGACCATCACGACGTTGCAGCAGGGCCCGCACGTCTTCGACCTGACGCTGCCGATCCGTCTGATCTTCAGGAACGCAACGCTCGACGAGACCATCACCGTCAACCGCGCCGCTCAGGTTTCCGTCATCCGATCGCTTGAAGCGCCCCAGACCATCGAGGTGGACCCGGAGTTTCTCGTCTTGCGCAGGATTCCGCTGGACCATCTCATGCCGACCCTCGCCGGCATCGGAAAGTCCAAACCGCTCACCATCGTCGCCGCCGAAGACGATTTCAAGGAATACGACGCCGTGGCCGGGGCCCTGCGCCGACGCTACAAGGATGCAGACGAAGCCGACCTCAAGGAGATCAAGGCCGCCGATCTCAATCCCGATGACCTGACCCAGGGCCACGCCCTGCTGCTCGGCAAGGCCTGTCTGACGCCCGCAGCCGGCGAACTGCTCACCGACCAACCGCTCTCCATCGGCGACGGATTCTTCACCGTTGGCGCCACCCGCCACGACAAACCCGGCGACGCCGTCCTCTGCTGTCTCCGCAACAGGAGCGACCCCGGCGGTGTCATCTGCCTCTACTACGGCAACGGCATACCGGCTCTCAGGAAGGCCTCGCTGATCACCTTCTACGGCGGCAACAGTCTTATCGTCTTTCACAACGGCGCCGCCGGCCAACGCCTCGACTTTGAACGCCCACAACGAATCCCCGTCACCATCAGCCCATAACAACTTAGCACGTAGGGTCCGCTGTGCGGACCAATGAGCACGTAGGGTCCGCTGTGCGGACCAATGAGGTTTAACGGCGCTTATTTCGGAAAAGGTCCGCACAGCGGACCCTACTGCTCTGTGGCGCCGGTTTCCAACCGGTGCGGCCGGAGAACGATCAACGACTTTGCCCGCGCGCCGGAATCGGATTACATTGCGCGTTCGACACAACAACGGGGAGCGTCAGGGTTCCTGGTGGGCTCCGCGGTCTTCAAAGCCGTCGAGGTGCTGTTCCGCAGCATCTGGTGGGTTCGATTCCCATCCGCTCCCGTGACTCAGGATCGTCAATTCGTCTCGCCCGCCCGCTCGGCGCGGGCAGCACACGAATCGGGGCGGATTAGGAGTCGCGTGCAAATAATATGTACGACTTGTGAGCAGGACACTCGACCTGGCTTGCCGTTTGGCGGACATATGCGTCCAAGTTATTCCTACGCGATCCCTTGGTTCTTCGACGTTCCACGCCGATGCCGAAGACGTTGGGTGCGATAATAACACCGCTTTCATCATCAAACTCGGGATCAAATAAACGGCGCAATTCGGTCTTGCCATTCTCGACACCCTGCCAGGCGGCTTGGCAGAAGCGGTTTTTCGTTGACAGTTCCCCGCCTCTCAGGTTAGGCTACAGGAAGTCGGAATAGCAACTGTCTTCAACCTCGCTTCTCAAACTTGGTCGGCCTCCGAATCCCGATGGCCTGGCGGCTGGAGGATGAGTGTCGCGGAAATGCGCGAGGCGCGGACCGCCATTGTCATTCGATTCGCGATGGCTTGATTCAACCGTGGTATTCGAGCCTGAAAGGCTCGCTACGTCAGCCCAGGGCGAAGCCCTGGGTTTCCGATGCCCGATCGAGGCGACCCTGAAAGGGTCGTTCACCTGCGTAGCGCGCGCACCGGCGAGACGCCTGTGCCACAGTATTGAAACAGCTTCCAGCAATGAGTCTTGTACAAGGAGAGAACACAGATGAATACGATTCGAGAACATTTCAACCAGGCGCGGCGTCGACCGACCGGGACCTGCGTATCCGTAGTGGCGGTGATCATGGCCCTCATGAATCCAGTGGGACCCCCGGCGGCATCCGCACAGGAGGCCTGCTGTTTCCTCAACGGAACCTGCACCGATGTGCTCCCCGCTGATTGCGCGACCGCCGGCGGCACGGCCCGCGGGGCCGGCACGACCTGCGCCAACGTGATCTGCCCGGCCTCGACGGATTGCAGCGCACCGGCGTTGGCGATTCCGGATAACAATTCAGCGGGAATCGACGACACCATCACCGTCGCCGATTCCGCCACGATCGCCGATCTGAACGTCTATCTCAGGGCCGATCATACCTTTGTGGGCGACCTGATCATCACCCTCGAACACGTGGATACAGGCACGACCGTGGTCATCTACGACCGGCCGGGAGCGCCTCCTGGCACATTTGGATGCGGCCAGGACGACCTCGAGATCATCCTCGACGATGAGGCATTGTCTCCAGTCGAGGGCGAGTGTAACCCCGCTGCTCCCGCCCAATTTGGGAGTTTCATGCCCAACAATCCACTGGCGGCCTTCGACGGCGAAGACAAATCGGGCATGTGGACCTTGAACGTCTCCGACAACGCGGGCGCCGACACGGGCATGCTCATCGAATGGTGCCTGATCTTCGACGCGGACAACGACGGCGTGCCCGACGCCGCGGACGCCTGCCCCGGGTTCGATGACAACCTCGACGACGACGGGGACGGCGTGCCGGACGGTTGCGACCTATGCGTCGGCGATGACGCCACGGGTGACACCGACGGCGACGGCATATGCGATGACTTTGACGACTGCCCCAGTGATGCCAACAAGGTCAATCCCGGCGCCTGCGGTTGCGGCGTCGCCGATGACGACAGCGACGGCGACGGGGTGCCCGATTGTTTCGACGACTGCCCGAACGATCCGAACAAGCTTCAACCCGGCCTCTGCGGCTGCGGCAATGTCGACGTGCTCAACGCCCCCTGTGCTCCGCCGGCCGGTCAGGCAACCCCGGACTGCTGCGGCGGTGGAATGCCCATGATGATGCCCCTGATGTTGATGGGCTGGAAGTGGGGAAGAAGCCGAAGCCGGCGACGCAGGTCGCCGCGCCACGGCTGAGCCGGCCGCGGGGCCTCATCTCCGTTGAGTCGCGTTCTGTGAACGCGGTGTTGCTGCCCGGGTCGCGCGCATCCTGCGCGTAAAGGCCCCCACCCGCGTCAGCACACCGCCGTCACAAACGGCGGCTCTGTGCGCCAACGAACCATTTGGAGAACTCCAAAACTGGAGGAGTCCAAAACCATGTGTCGAGCCGGCCGAGTTGCAACCAGGAATCGTGCGTCTGGATGGGGTAAGAACTGCATCCTTGGTGCGGCAACGGCTTTGGTGTTCAGCGCCGCCGCCGGCGTCCTGCGTTAGAACGGCGCGACCGTCGACGGAGTGCTCCGAATTGGCGATTATCGGATGAAAGTTCGGTGGCGGGCATCTCCGGGCGACGGTCGCCGACTCGCGGGGTTCGTCTTTGAGGCGGGATTCTGGTACAATGGCAATGACCTGCAACGCAGCGACGCCAATGCAGGTCAGTCGGCGCTTCTCGCACATCGCCCAATTGACCCGTTGACCGACGCGGCATCGGCCCGGCTGGCCGCCCGGGGGGACGACTGAAAACCGGCCGCCGGCCGACGCGGCATTTCGAATCAAACGAGGAGAATAAGATGCGAACCGCAATTCTGACAGCTCTCGCGCTTCTCATGAGCCCCTCGCTCCTGCAAGGCCAGTTGATCGTAGGAAACGATCAAAGCACGGACCCGACGATCTATCACATCAACGTCGATACCGGCTTCGCCACGCCGCTGTTCACCGGGTCGGACGCCAAAGCGTGGGGCATGGCCTACGACCTGGCGACCAACACCCTCTATTGGAACAATTCAGCAACGTTATTCAAGTCTCCGTTTGGTCCGACGCTGGCGCCGGAAATGGTCGGGACGATCATGGTGATGGGAAGCACCGCTGCTTTCGTTGGCCTCGGTTTCTCCGATGGAAAACTGTTCGGTACGCGGAATATTGGCACCGAGGCCGTCTACCAGATCGACTTGACCACGCTCGAGGCGTCCATCGTTTTCGACTACGACAATGCAAGCTTCGACTTCGGCGGAATCGACTTCGACGCCGTGGACGGCAAACTCTACGGCACCAATGATGACGCCAGTCCGTTTGGCACCGGCCTTTACTTCATAGACCCCGTCGCCATGACCTTAACGCTGGGCGCGCCATATCCGGTCGGTGAAACCGACATCGACGGGCTGGCGGTACATGACGGAATCGCATACCTGGTCATCGATGAACCAGGCGACTTCGCCGTCGTCGATATTGCTTCGGGCATTCAGATCGGCACGCTCCCCTCGCCATTTACGGCAACCGCCGTCTTCTCCGCTGCCACCTTCATACCCAGCGACGCCGACGGGGACGTTCTACCGGACTTGATAGACAACTGCCCGGAGGATGCGAACCCCGATCAGGCCGACGCCGATGGTGACGGCGTCGGCGACGTATGTGACCTCTGCGACGGCGACGATGCCAGCGGCGACCTCGACGGCGACGGCGTCTGCAACGACATCGATCCGTGCCCGCTCGACAATCCAGACGACAGCGACGGCGACAGCGTCTGCGACTCGGTCGACGTCTGCCCCGGACAGGACGACACCCTCGATGCAGACGGCGATGGGATTCGCGACTGTCTGCTGCCGCCCGCGCCGCCGGCCGGTCAGGCTGCCCAGGACTGCTGCGGCGGCGGATTGCCCATGATGATGCCGCTGATGTTGATGGGCTGGAAGTGGGGAAGAAGCCGAAGCCGGCGACTATCTCGTCGATGGGGGCGACGTTCAGCAGTCGATAGACCGTTCAGGGCCCGAAAACGCGTTTGTGCTCGACCGCCAGTCGAATCCCAACCGGGGTCGTTCGGCCCGATCGAATGCTCCTCAACGCCCGGTGGTGCGACGGAGCAAAGAAACATGACAATGAGACAAGCCGACTACGTTGCGAACGAGAAGGGTACCTGTGCAATGGGAATCAAGTGTGTTCTCACGTGGGCGGCGGTCTGGGTATTAAGCGCCGTCACCAGCGTCACGGCCCAGCCGGTCCGGCTTCTCGTCAGCAGTGCCGACACCGACAGCGTCCTGCGCTACGACGGCGCGACCGGGGCCTTCATCGACGCCTTCGTCCCCGCCGCCGGCGGCGGGCTGGATGCGCCACGCGGGCTGGTCTTCGGCCCGGACGGCAACCTCTACGTCAGCAGTGCCAACACCGACAGCGTCCTGCGCTACAACGGCGCGACCGGCGTATTCATCGACGCCTTCGTCCAGCCGGCCGCCGGCGGACTGGATGGGCCCGAAGGCCTGGTCTTCGGCCCGGACGGCAACCTGTACGTCAGCAGTGCCGGCACCGACAGCGTCCTGCGCTACGACGGCGCGACCGGCGCATTCATCGACGCCTTCGTCCCCGCCGCCGGCGGCGGGCTGAGTGGGCCCATCGGCCTGGTCTTCGGCCCGGACGGCAACCTGTACGTCAGCAGTTTTCTCACGCACAGCGTCCTGCGCTACAACGGCGCGACCGGCGACTTCATCGACGCCTTCGTCGCGGGCGCCGCCGGCGGGCTGTTCGGGCCCTTCGGCCTGGTCTTCGGCCCGGACGGCAACCTGTACGTCAGCAGTGTCTTCAATCACAGCATCCTGCGCTACAACGGCGCGACCGGCGACTTCATCGACGCATTCGCCGCCGGCAACGGACTGAGTGCACCAACATTCCTGATCTTCGACGACGACGGCGACTTCGACGGCGCGGGCGACGACGGCGACAACTGCCCGTTCGTTTCCAACGCCGATCAGACCGACAGCGACGGCGATGGCGTGGGCGACGTGTGCGACAACGCGGCGTTCGACAACGACGGCGACGGCACAGCCAACGGCGCCGACGGCTGTCCGATCGATCCGAACAAAGCCGATCCCGGCCAGTGCGGCTGTGGCGCGGCCGACACCGATTCCGACGGCGACGGCACTGCCGACTGCAACGACGAATGCCCGGACGACCCGGCCAAGACCGCGCCGGGCGCCTGCGGCTGCGGCAACCCCGACGACGACAGCGACGGCGACGGTGTGCCGGACTGCTTCGATCAGTGTCCGCTGGACCCCGCCAAGATCGCCCCAGGCGCCTGCGGCTGCGGCAACCCCGACGACGACGCCAACGCCAACCTCATCCCTGACTGCCTTGAAGGCCCGCCGGCCGGTCAGCCGACCCAGGACTGCTGCGGCGGCGGAATGCCCATGATGATGCCCCTGATGTTGATGGGCTGGAAGTGGGGAAGACGCCGAAGCCGGCGACGTGGAGCTTCGCGCTGAAGCCATCGCTGAGCCGGCCGCGGTGCCTGATCTCCGTGGAGCCGCGTTCTGTGAACGCGGTGTTGCTGCCCGGGTCGCGCGCATGCTGCGCGTAAAGGCCCCCACCCGCATCAACTCACCGCCGTCACAAACGGCGTACGTGTTTAGAGCGGTTCGCGCGTCAGCGGACGATCAGAGCCGCGCCCGTAAGGAAGCGACGGGGGCGCTGTCTTTCGCTCGCGGCGCGTCACACCTTCATCAATTTCGGCCGGACTTTCTTCGACGTGATGGACGGGGCATTGCCCGGGGCAACCTGCTCGGGTTCTTCCTCCAGCCGGTCCATCACCCGCTCGAAGGCGGCGACCACCTGCGGGTCGAATTGCGCGCCGGAGCCCTCGTGGATGATCGCCAGCGCTTCGTGCGGCGTGCGGCCGCGTCGATAGGGCCGGTCGGTCACGATCGCGTCGTACGCATCGGCCACGGCGACCACGCGGGCGGCCAGTGGAATATCTTCCCCATGCAGCCCCTCGCTCTTGGAAGTCTCCGAATAGTGGTCGTGATGATGCAGGATCGTGGGCACCGCCCCGGCGAGGATCGACCCGAGCGAGCGGACAAGGTCGGCGCCGCGCACGGTGTGCGAATCCATCTCCTGCTTCTCCTCCTGGTCCAGGTTCGCCGCCTTCTGGATCAGCCGCGTGGAGATTTCCACCTTGCCGATGTCGTGCAACAGGGCCCCGACTCGCACGTCCTCAATCTCGACCTGCTTCAATCCCATCTCACCGGCAATGGCTTCTGACAAATCCGCCACGCGCATGGAGTGAGTCTTCGTGTAGCCGTCCGCCGCTTGCAGGTATTTGGACAGGATTTCGATGATGCCCATGTGCGCTTGTCGCAGCTCTTTGATTTGCTCGGCCCGCTGATCGCAGAGCGTGCCGACCAGCAGTGCATTGATTCCCAGAAAGCCCGCCCAGGCCGAAAGCGTCAGAACCAAAGTCATCGGCGTGTCGACGCTGGACATGTACCGGACCGGATCGAGGAGGGCGAAGGCCGTCACCGACAGGACCGAAAAAATGGCGACGAAGCAGGCAAGGCTTCGCCCGAAGTAATACGCCGCGATGATCACCGGCAGATAGAAGAAGTGAACGATCACCGGCGCCACGTTCAGCAAGTGATGAGCCGCAAGCGTCATCGCAAGTATGACCGTGATCAGCAACAGCTCAAACCATTTGTCCGATAACGACTTGAAGATGGCTCTATCCGGTTGATTGCACATCAGAGACACGCCTTTTCTCACTTGAATCGTTAGTCTCAAACGGCCGCCATCGTCCACATCGGACGCCTGAGCCTAAGAATCAAGATACGATTGGTTGCCACCGCACGAGCCCGTCGGCCCGTCCGGGTCCGTGACACTTTCGGCGGCAAAGTCTCCGCACCGAAGGGTTGCGGGAACTCGGCCGCGAGTGTTCGCCCCGAAGGGGCGCAGGAATGTAGCCACGGGTGGAGTCCCGGCCTGCCGGGACTCCACCCGTGGTCATTTTGTGAGAATGTACTCCCGCCCCGGATGGGGCGGAGGCAGTTCAATTGCTGCACACGCGATCCAGCGGTGGAGCATTCCTCGACCCCTGACGGGGCCGGCAGTTCCTTGGGGATTGGCGCCCACGGGTTCCGCTCGGGCCTGCCGGCCCTCGCTTCACCCGTGGCAACAGTCCTCGGCCCCATTCGGGGCCGCCGAAAGTGTCACGGACCCGGGCCCGTCCCGCCGGCAAACACCCCTGGCTCGTGCACTCCCAGCGAACCTGCCCTATGATGAACCCCCCGCGGGTCGGTCCCGTAACAGGGCCGACGAACGCCCCAGTGCAGATTCCACAGGACCGGATCGACGAGGAGCCCAGCCGTGAGCCACCCACTATTTGAGAAGCATCACCAGACACTGCAATCCGCAATAGACGCCATTCGGGCGCGAACCTACTGGAGTGCCTATCCCGAAATGCCCAGTGGCAGGACCTACGGCGAGACCGCCAAGGACGACGGCCTGGCCGCGTTCAAGGCCCGCCTCAACCAGACCTTCACCATCGACCAACCGGGAACCGTGGGCACCGTCGGCGACGAAGTCTCACCCTATGGATTGAGTCTCGGCATTACTTATCCCAAGGCGAACCTCGACGTGTTGCTGCCGGCGGCGCAGTCAGCGATCGCGCCCTGGCGCGATGCCGGAATTGAGGCCCGCACCGGCGTCTGCCTGGAGATCCTTCACCGACTCAACCGGCGCAGCTTCGAGCTGGCCAACGCCGTCATGCACACCACCGGGCAGGGTTTCATGATGGCCTTCCAGGCCGGCGGGCCGCACGCCCAGGATCGCGGCCTCGAAGCCATTGCCTATGCTTACGAGGAGATGACACGAACGCCCGCCCGCGTGACATGGCAAAAACAAGTCGGCAAGACCGAGTTCATCACGCTCAAAAAGACGTTTCGCGTCATGCCGCGCGGCATCGCGGTCGTCGTCGGCTGCTCCACCTTTCCGACGTGGAACACCTACCCCGGCCTCTTCGCCAGCCTCGTCACCGGCAACGCCGTCATCGTCAAGCCGCATCATGGTGCGATCCTGCCGCTGGCCCTCACCGTGCAAATCGCGCGGGAGGTCCTCAACGAGCACGCGCTGGACCCCAACCTCGTCTCGCTGGTCGCGAATAGCGCCGACGAGCACGTCACCAAAAATCTTCTCAGTCGGCCCGAAGTCCGAATCGTGGACTACACCGGCAGCTCAGCCTTCGGCGAGTGGATCGAAGAGAACGCCGCGCACGCCCAGGTCTATACGGAAAAAGCCGGCGTCAATTCGGTCATCCTCGACAGCGCCGACAGCCTGAAGCCCGTCGCCGCCAACCTGGCCTTCACACTCTGCCTTTACTCCGGCCAGATGTGTACAACCCCGCAGAACGTCTTCATCCCCAAGGGTGGCATTCGTGTCGGCGGCGAGCATGTATCCTTTGAACAGGTGGCCGATGCGCTCATAGGCGCCATCGACGGCCTTCTCGGCGACCCGCACAGGGCCGTCGAGATTCTCGGCTGCCTACAGAATGAAGACGTGGTCAGGCGAATCGAGCAGGCGGCATCGGCGGGGGCCAAGGTCCTGCGCAAGTCTCAATCCATCACCCACGAAACTTTCCCCGAGGCCCGGGTTCGCACGCCCCTCCTGCTCCAGGTCAACGCCGACCAACCGGAACTGTTCGTACACGAAATGTTCGGCCCGATCACCTATCTGGTTGCCACGGAGAACACCGCGCAGAGCATCCAGTTGGCGGCACAAATCGCCCGGCAACGCGGCGCGATCACCTGCAGCGTCTATTCGACCGATCCCGCCGTCCTCCAGTCCGCCGAAGACGCTGCCGCGGATGCCGGCGTCTCGCTGTCGTGCAACCTGACCGGGCAGATTTACGTCAACCAGGCTACCGCCTTCAGCGACTTCCACGTCAGCGGCGCCAACCCCGCCGGCAACGCAACCCTCTGTGACTCCGCGTTTGTCGCGGGGCGCTTCCGCATCGCCCAGAGCCGGGTACCGGCTACGGCCTGATCGCCGCGTCAGAACTCCGACTCCTCGCGTTCATTCGTCGGGCCTGAAGAAAGCCCGCCGGCAAGTTCCTCGACCACGAGCTCCGCAGCCAGGCTCTTGGTACGAACAAAAGTCGAAAGCATATCGACGATCTCAGAGTAAGGCACGGCGTATCCGACGCGCTCGCCGTCGTCTCTTTTCTGTGGCGTATCTCCCAGATACTCAATCAGCTCGACCACACCCAACGGCGCGGCGAGATTCGGAGAAACGCGGCCGTTGCGTTTGTTCTTGTATTTGAAGGTCAGGGTCTTGTCGTCGGGCTGGGCACTGAGTTGGGTGATGAACCGCCGCCCGTCATCGCGATTGCCCGGAAACATCACCGGCGGCAGACATGCCAGGCTTCGGCCGAACACGGCAATCCGCGGCGTCTGCTGCCGCTGAACGTAGATCAGAAAGGGTCCGTAGCTATCAAGCACGTCCAGAATCAGATTGTCTCGATCCAGAACCTTCGTCTCAATGGCCGGGTGCCGACGACGACGAAGGGCCTTGTAGGCTTCTATCCGAATGTCATTGTCCGAGTCACTCAACAGCTTGTGAAGTTCCTCGCCGGCTCCGTAGAGCTTTACGGCCCAGCCCAAGGCATCGATCGCTTGCTCTCGAAACGGACTCTCTGCATCGCCGGCGATGCGCGCCAACACCGGCAGAGCCTCCCGATCCTCCAGCCGGACCCCCGTTCTCGCTGCGAAGAATCTCACCTCAGCGGATTCGTCAGTGTAGAGCCGCCGCAGGTCCGGCAGGACAATCGGGCCGATGGCCTCCATCGCCAGCCCGGCCGCATCGCCATCCGCCTCCGGCCCTCTCCACTCCTCAATGAGGTCTTTCTTGCGGCGCTCCAGGAACCCCGGATCGCCGTTGACGGTCGTTCGCAATGCCCGCTCGAGGAAGTAGCGTCGCCGGCCGTCGAACTCACGAGGAATCTTCAATTCCAGAATGCCCGCGGTGGTTCCCTCGACGACCGGCTCTTCACCCCCATACCGGCCGTTCAGCCTCCGTTCGATCCGCTGGGCGCGACTCGGACTCGGTTCGTTCAGCACAAGGCGCAACCGACGCGACTCCTTCACCACGCCTCCGCCCAGCACCATCCCGCGCCGCAGATCCACCTTCTCCGTGGGGCGCCCCACCCGATCGAACGGCGTGACAAACACCGGCCCCTCGGCGATGGCCAACGTCTTGCCGCTGAGCACCCCGCTGGGCGTCGCCGCATACACTTTCAACTCCCCCAGAACCAGACGCCCGCCGACCAGCGACGTCGCGTCACTGCCGAGAGCCTGCACCACAACGTCGAAACGATCCCCCTTCTGGGCGCCGGCCGAAATGTAGCCGGTCAGTTCCACCATCACCGAGTCACGACTATTGAGCATCGGGTACGACGCCGACACATCGCCCGAATCCCGCCGACGCATTTCTTTACGCAGATAATTCTTCACTTCCTCCGGCCCGTCGCGCCCGCCGGTATCGATCAGGTCAACCACCAAACCGAATCCACGCACCTGGTTGGATCGCAATCCCTGAATCGTCACCAACGGCGCGATAGTGTCACGGACGGCCATGCTGGAGGACATCAGTCGGGGCTGAGACTCGGGCTGCTCCGGATCGGGTTGGTGCCAATACCGATCCCATTCCGCCTGCGTCATGCAGCCCGCCCCCACGCACAATCCCAAGGCGCCAAGGCCGGCAAGCAAGGCAGATGTTTTCATCAACACGTCTCCAAAGGTCCCACGCGAAGTATCGGCACGCGCGAGAGCGGGGGCGAAATCGCTCACTGCCGGCCCCGAGACGTACGCCGGCAACCGGCATCGCAATCATGCCATACCAACGAGAAACCAGTCAAACTCTTTGGTAGTGGTAAGGTTTGGGTGGTACGGCCGTCTCGGCCGTTTGTTCCGGGATCAAACCTTACCACTATCAACGTTCTCAAATGTCGAAATCATGGCGGGAACCGTTCGAGGTCCTGGGCGGCCGGACCTTGAGGTCCGGCGGTGTGGTGGTCACGGTGCAGCCGGCAGGCACACTCGAGGTCACGAACGTCGAGCCGCCGATCGTGCTGGCCTCTCCCAAGACCGTCTCGCCTCCGAGGATGGTGGCATTGGCATAAAGCGTGACGTTGTCCCGGACCGTCGGGTGCCGCTTATAGCCTCGGACCATGCGCCCGCGTTCGTCCTTCAGGAAACTCAGAGCGCCGAGCGTCACGCTCTGATAGACCTTCACGTTGTCGCCGATGTCCGTGGTCTCGCCGATCACCACGCCGGTGCCGTGGTCAATAAAGAATCGCCGCCCGATCCTCGCGCCGGGATGGATATCGATCCCCGTCCGCTGATGCGCCCACTCGCTCATGGTCCGGGGGATCAGCGGGACTTCCTTCTGATAGAGTTCGTGCGCATACCGATAAACCGTCACCGCCAGCAGGCCCGGATAGGCGAAGATGACCTCATCGGTGTTGGCGGAAGCCGGATCGCCGTCGTAGGCGGCCTGAACGTCCAGCGAAAGCGCTTCGCGAATCTCGGGAATCTTGTCAAGGAATCCCTGCGTCAGCTCACGAGCGCTATGGTCGAATGGGATGGCCTGATCGTTCGGGCCATTCGGATCATAGTTGCCCTCGATCTCATTGAGGTGACACAGTGCCAGGAATACCTGCATGTACAAAGCCTGTGCCAGCCGGGGCAGCAGTTCGCCGACGTAGTAGCGAACGTTCTTGAACGTGAGGTTTTGTCGCCCAAAAAATCCCGGATAGGAAACCTCGAACAGGAGCTGGGTGATGCGAATGACCTCGTCCCGGCTCGGCAGATAGCCTCGATCCACGTGCCGCGTGATCGGATCCGCCACGTAGCTGTCCACGATCTGATCGACCAGACTCCTCAGTCGATTGTCAATGTCGAACTCACCAATCACGACGCCTGTTCTCCTCGTCCGGCGACATTATGGCTCAACAAAGCGTCCCGGCCGCCGATCAATGGGAACTCTCCGGTGGCCGATGACCGGACGATCAAATCACCGGGGACGAAACCCTCCGGCAGAGTGTCCTGTCGCGGTCGCCGCACCGACTTGATTATACCCTGCTCTTCCCAGGGCGTCCTGTCGGCGTTATAACCAACGTGCAAGGCGGTGCTCGCAGAGCGCTGCTAATCAACCGCTACGTTGCCGGTTTCCAACCGGTACGAATCTCGGACCTCAGCGACCCACCAGCCGCAGGCACGTACCGCGGATCGTGGGATTCGCCTGGACAGGATTGGCTGCGCCATGGATTTCCAGTCGCTCGGCAATACCAGCGTCATCGGCCTGCAATGGGGTGACGAGGGAAAGGGCAAGATCATCGATCTGCTCACCGGCCACTTCGACCTCGTCGTCCGATACGCCGGAGGCGCCAACGCCGGCCATACCGTCCGCGTCGGCAACGAAACCTTCTCGCTTCACCTCATTCCAAGCGGCATCCTGCGCCCCGAGGTCCTCAATATCATCGGCCCCGGCGTCGCGCTCGACTTGGAAACGCTCCGTGACGAGATCAGGACTCTGCGCGGCAGGGGAATCCACGTCGGCCGCAACCTACGCATCTCAGAGCGCGCCCACCTCGTCATGCCTTATCACAAGGAGCAGGATCGGCTCGAGGAGGCCCGCCTCGGCACCGACCGCATGATCGGGACAACTTGCAAGGGCATCGGTCCCTGTTACGCCGACAAGATGCTGCGCACGGCCGCCTTTCGGCTGATGGACCTTCGCCGACCGGATGTCTTTCGCCCGCGCCTCGCAGAGGTTGTCGCCGATCGGAATCGTCACTTCGCCGCGCTCTACGGCGACTGTCAGGCCCTCGATGCTCAACACGTGGCCGACGAGTTCCTGCGATACGCGGATGAGATTCAGCCGCATGTCGCCGACACGACTCGGAAGCTGCACGACGCACTGGCCGAGGGCAAGAGACTGCTCCTGGAGGGCGCCCAAGGCAGCCTCTTGGACATCAACCACGGCACCTATCCATTCGTCACCAGCAGCAACTGCACCAGCGGCGGCGCTGCCGCCGCCGCCGGCATCGCCCCATCGGCCATCACCGACTACCTCGGCGTCGTCAAAGCCTACAGCACCCGAGTCGGCAGCGGGCCGTTTCCAACAGAGTTGTCAAACGCCATCGGCGAGGGCATCCGCCGGCGCGGGCACGAGTTCGGCACCACCACCGGCCGGCCGCGGCGGTGTGGCTGGTTCGATGCCGTCGCCGTTCGCTATGCCGTCGCCCTCTCCGGCATCACCCAACTGGTCCTCATGCACCTCGATACGCTCGGCGACATGGACGAGGTTTGCATCTGCACCGGATATCGCCACCGCGGCAGGACCCTGCCCGGTTTCCCGGCCGACGCGACCGTGCTGGATGAAAGTGAGCCGGTCTACGAGACGTTGCCGGGGTGGAACGGGAACCTTTCAGCGGTCACTGCGTATGAAGACCTGCCGGCGGCAGCCCGCAGGTACGTGGACCGTCTCGAATCTCTGTTGGGCGTGCCGATCACGCTCGTCAGCATCGGCGCCGATCGGGTCGCGACCCTGCATCGGAGCCAGGTCGCCGCAACGGGGGTCTGAAGCGTTGCCAACCATGAAATCACTCGATCCGCAAGAGGCATTGGGCATCGCCCCACAGCGGTTGCCGCGCCACGTGGCCATCATCATGGACGGCAACGGTCGCTGGGCGGAGGGCCGCGGGCTCGACCGCATCAAAGGCCACGAGGCCGGCGCCGCCAACGTCCGCGAGATCGTCACCCGCTGTGCCAGACTCGGCATCCAATGCCTGACGCTCTACAGCTTCAGCACCGAGAACTGGAACCGCCCGCTCCAAGAGATCGCCCACCTGATGAAGCTCTACGTCAAGTACCTCATCAAGGAACGGCGCGAGATCATGGACAACGGCATCCGGCTTATCCAGATCGGTCGGCGCGTCGGCCTGCCGGAGGAGGTCCTCCGCGAACTCGACGAAACCGTGGTGATGTCGAAAGACAATCAGGGCATGCGCCTCTGCCTCGCCTTGAACTACAGTAGCCGCGTGGAACTGGTCGACGCCGTGAGGTCGATCGCTCAACGTGTGGCCGCGGGCGAACTGGATCCCGACCAGATCGACGAACGAACCGTCAGCGACGCGCTCTACACCGCCGACCTGCCCGACCCGGACCTGCTGATCCGCACCGCCGGCGAAATGCGGGTGAGCAATTTCCTGCTCTGGCAGATCAGCTACGCCGAGTTGTACGTCACCGACGCCTATTGGCCCGACTTCCACGAGGAGCAACTCAACCAGGCCTTCCGCGCCTATGCCGGGCGCGACCGACGATTCGGCCGCCTCGCCGAAGGATCGTGAGGGTTCACGCGCCGGGCCGCCGTCGTCGAAGCGGTTGCAAGGGGAAATGATGAGCTTTCCGTCGGTAGAAACGCAGATGAACCTGTTGCAGCGCGGCTGCGAAGGCATCTACAGCGTCGACGAATTGCGTCAGAAACTTCGCAAGAGCCGCGAACAGGGCCGGCCCCTGCGCATCAAGCTCGGCCTCGACCCCACCGCGCCGGACATCCACCTCGGCCACACCGTGGTGCTGAGGAAGATGCGGCAGTTCCAGGACCTGGGCCACCGCGCCGTCCTCATCATCGGCGACTTTACCGCGCGCATCGGCGACCCCTCCGGCAAGAGCAAAACCCGCCCCGTTTTGGACCAGCCGACCATCAAGGCCAACGCTCAAACCTACGTCCAGCAGGCCGACCGCGTGCTCGATACGAGTCCGGACAAACTGGAAGTTCGCAACAACAGCGAGTGGCTGGCCGGCATGGACCTCGCCGACGTCCTGCGGCTCACGTCGACCATGACCGTCGCCCAGATGCTCCAGCGGGAGAATTTCAAGAAACGAATGGCCGACGAGAGCGACATCGTCATGACGGAGCTGATGTACCCGCTGATGCAGGGATACGATTCGGCCATGATCGATGCCGACGTCGAACTCGGCGGAACCGATCAGACCTTCAACAACCTCGTCGGGCGAGACCTGATGGCCAGGTACGATAAACCCAGGCAAGTCGTCATGATCATGCCCATCCTCCGCGGGCTGGACGGCGTGGAAAAAATGAGCAAGTCGCTGGGCAACTACGTCGGGCTGACCGACACGCCCAAGGACATGTTCGGAAAGACCATGCGCATTGATGACGAGATGATGCGCGAGTGGTTCACGCTCCTGACCGACGTGCCGGCGGATGAGATCGAGACCCAGCTCGACGCATCCAGAACGCACCCGCGCGACGCAAAGTTCCGCCTCGCCAACGAACTCGTCACGCTCTACCACGATCGCGAATCGGCGGATCGCGAACAGGAGTTGTGGCATAAGGAGATGCGCGAGGGCCAGTTGCGCGATGACATTCCCGAGCGCGTCGTCTCGACCGACACGGTCCTGCCGGGAGACGACGGAAACAACTGCTATCTCTTCGACCGGGCCAGCCTGGTCGTGCAATGTCAATTTGCATCGAGCAACAGCGAAGCTCGCCGCCTGATGGCTCAAAACGGAATCCGATTGAACGGCTCAGTACTCAAACCCGACAACGACGCAATTGAAATCAGACCTGGAGACGTCCTGCAACGCGGAAAAAGACAAGCCGTCAGGCTAAAACCCGAACGCCGGAACTCGCAGGAAGCATAGCGCGGGGTAGGAGCGCAACATTCCGCTTGCCGCTTCGCGTCACACCAGACGAAAGACAGTAACTCATGGATACCCCCGATAACCCCGCCCCGCTATCCCCTCTCGGCCGCTTCATCGTCAAGTTCCGAGACGCAACCCAGGCCAACCTGTCCGCTGATCAGGTCATCGAGCTTCTCGATGCGCAGGCCGCAAGCGTTCAGGAGATCTTCCGCGTTCATCGCATGGATGGACGCGGCCGAATGGAGCTTGCCGGCGTGTCCCTGGCGGACTTCACTCGACGTGATTGCCTGCGCTTCTCCAGAAATAACGTGAGGAATGCCCGGAAAGACTTCGACGACGTCCTGGAACTGGCAAGCCGAACTCCGCCGCCGTGCCGAGTCGACGTCCAGCTCGGCCACGTCAATCGACCCGACCCGTCACATGTCGTCGTGCTGATCTTTCCCGCCCCCTGCACCGAGTCCGTCGGGCAGTGGCTCACCGATGCCGGGCTCCGGCTTGGCGATCTGGCGGATGGTTCTTCCGCGGTCCTCGCCGCATACGAAGACGCCGGCCCACAAGTCGTCAAACGGCACACCCTCGCCGCGGCCCCAGGCTGAGCGGCGCCTTATTCCTTCTCAACCGGGCGGAGAATCAGCGTCACCGGCGTGCCGATGGCCGGGATCGCGTCCGAGTTCGCCGCCAGCCACAAGGACGAATCCGACTCACTGTGCAACTCGGGAAGCGCCAGCAGCGCGCTGTCGAAGTTCACAACCGTGACCACCGTCCCGTCGATGTCGGCAAAGAATTGCCCGTCTTCCATCCGTGTCGATCCCGCGAAGAGCCAATGCTGACGCGCCATCGGGCGCCGTCGATTCAGGTCCCACATCCATTCGCAGGCCGATGCCTCGATCTCCTCGCCTTCCAACTCGTACCGCACCAGCACGTCGACCGCATCACCGGCGGCGGGAGTTATCGTCTGCGTCTGCCAATCGTAAGACACCGGGTGGCCCGGTTTAAGCCCAATCAATCCGAGTGCGTGGTAGATCGATTCGGGCCTCGATCGCAGCAGTAAAACCGATTCATGCTCTTTTGGCGTCGGGGCTTTGGCATAGGCGAAGAGCTCCAGCTCACCCTTGCGCAGGATGACCTCTCCCTCGACCTCGACCTGGGGAACGGCAAAGTTGATTCGGATGCCCGGCTGGTAATCGACGATCCGTGGCTTGGGCGCATCGGCGATTTCCGACGGCCTGGACCCTTCGGCCGATGCCGCAACTTCGCCCCGGGCACCCGCGGACGACACACAGGCAGGAGTGGACGCAAGGCAGACTACCGACGTCGCCATCAGCAGCGCCCGTCCCAACCGCCGCTCAACAAGGGAAACGGGATACGAGAGACGTTCCATCAGACCCGTGGAAAGAAACATCCTGCCACCTCGCCGCCCGATGACTCTGTTCATAGTTCCTGCATGATGCTGCGTTTCTGGCGCGTCAGATTCAGGTAATTAAGCGATTCCCTATGCTCCGGCGCCAACAACAGGACCTTCTCGAAACACTCTATCGACAACGCCCATTCTCGATCAGCCGAATCATAGTCGCGTGACCGGGCAGCGACGTTCCCGAGATTGCCGTGACACACGCCCAAATAATACCAGGCCTCGTAATAATCCGGCGCCAGTTTCACCGCTTCGTCCAGCAGCGCGGCGGCCGGCTGCCACCATCCCAGCGACATCGGCACATTCACCACCGTCCCCAGGGCCAACGCCCGAACGTGGGCAGGGCCGCTCAAGGATCCGACCCACTGCTCGGCGTCCACGCTCGCGATCGTGATGACGTTCTCGAGAATGATCGGCACGTGCCCCATCGTGCGACGGACGAAAACCACGTCATACTGATCGAGGTAGACCAACGCCCATTCACCGCCGTCGGCCATCATCTTCCGGATGAGGACTTGCGTATCCGGTCCGCAATGCAGCAAAACGACGTTGATCTTGTGCGCCTCAAAAAAACGATCATGGTCGATCTTCCCCAATCCCAGCTTGAATGCCTTGGACAGCGTGGCGTCTTCGTAGGCAAACGTGTTCGTGTCGACGAAGAGCTTGAAACGTCGCGGAAGCCATTGAAGTGTATTGCTGGAAGTGAAATAATCGACAAACAGATTCGGCTCCAGGCCCTCATGTTCCGCCAACCACCGCACGGCGCCCCGAGGAAACGTGCGCTCGCTATAGCCCGTGCCGAACTCACGACTGACCCGCCGCTCGACGTAATAGAATCGACCGTCGACAATCCCGACCAGCCACCAACCCGCCGCAACCATCAGGACTGTCGCCGCTGCGATTCTCAACCCGCGACTCAAGGGTGCTCGAAACCTCGTCCACGGTATCAACAGAGCAAGCCCGACAACGGACAGCGGCGCACCGATCAGTGCGAACTGGGCGATGTTGCGCCGCATCTTCACGGACATCAGAAACAAAAGAGTAACCACAAGGGCTTCGCCGAACCGACCCCGCGAGACCAGTGCCGCAACCCCGATCAGCCCAGCGCCAAGAAGCGCCCAATACCCATGAATCGTGCGATGGTTGATGATCTGCCCGGCAAAACTGAAGGGGGATTGGAACTCCGAAATCTCCGACCAGGCGCTTTGCGACGGATCGCCGGACGCTCCACCCATGGCCTGATGGCTCTCGAGAAAGCCCAACGTCGCAAAAGGAAAAGCCGCCCCGCGAACGTGCCAGGGGTTTATCAGGCACGCGCAGATTTGGACCAGCAGGCATGCCGCCAAGAGCCTGATACGTTGGCCGGCGCGACCGTCGGTCGGCGCACCGCTTCGACTGCGGAAAACCGCGCCGCCGGCGACCGCGACCAACCATGCCATTGTGAGCAGCAGACCCACGACGAAATAGCTGTGCACGTTCACCCAGACGACCTGCAAAATCGCCAGAGCGAGAATCGATCGCCAGGACCTCACGCCGCGTGTCAACACGAGCAGTTGCAGCGACATCAACGCATAGCTGAACAGCTCCGGGCGCATGCTGAATCGCTCGTAGGCCGCCACAGCCGCCAATATCCAGGCCGAAGCCACCGCCAGCCAGCCCAGACCGTAGGACCGAACGACTGCCGCGACCGAGGCAAACGTAATGACGATCAGGATCAGCCGCAGCCCAATAAGGCCGGCCGCCCCGGCCGCGCGCTCCATCGCCGCCATCATCACTTGGCTACCCCAATTCGCATTCACAAAGGGTCGGGCCGTCTCGGGGAGAAGGAAAGGATCACGACCAACGATTTGACCAGTATCGAGGAACTGCCCGCCATAAGCGACGTGATAGCCGATGTCGAGGCTCGCCACCTTGAACCAGCCAAGGGCAAACACGAGCGCCCCGACCATCGCGACCGCGATGATCCCCGCCACGTCGGCGGCCGGCGAGGTTGGGATCGGCCGCGTCGCAGTGTCGGCGTCGGCGGGAGGTTGCGAGCGTCGGGTCATGTGCGGGCCGCTGAATCTGTTACCGGCCCGAGTATATCGGCAAAACAAGCGGCCGGACGACTTCCGGCGGAAGTGACCGGCCGCTGGGATTGATGACGTGTTGTGATCCGATCGGGCCGGGTCGGGTGGTACGGGCATCTTGCCCGTTCCGGGCCGATCAGCCGCTCGTCAAGGATGAAAGCGTTGGGAAAGCATCGGCCTCGGCCTCATCCTGGATGATGATCGTCGGCTTCAGCAGAATGAGCAGAACCTGATCGTCTTTGACGTTCGACGTGTTCGAGAATGCTCGCTTTAGGATCGGGATCCTCGACAGGATCGGCACGCCCGCATCCACGTCGCGTTCGCCCGAGAGCTTCAACCCGCCGATGAGCAGGGTGCCCCCGTCAGGCACGGAAACGGTCGTGCGAATCTGCTGAGTCGTCTGCGTGGCAAGTTCGATGAAGCCCGAGCCCACCGTCTGTGAGCCGGCGAAGAAGACCGTTCGGAAGTCGCCGGTCACCCGCGTGAATGTGCGGACCGTCATCGTCACGTATCGGCGATCTGCTGAGACCGTCGCCTGCACGTCGAGCGACCGCCCAGTCAGGGCCGTGGCCACGCTCGGCAGGAATGCACCCGCGTTGTCGCCGATGACCGGCTGAAGCGCGGCGATGTAGTCCTGTTCGATAAACGACTCGAAGGTCGCACGCTGACCGTTGAACAACACCAGACGCGGCGAGTCCAGATCACTCGCTCGCCGGTCCACCTGCGACGCTCGCAGCAGGAAGTCAACCTGAATGTTGTCCAGGAAGCTCCCGAAGATCTGGAACGCGGGCGTGGAGTTGACCAGACTCCCCAGCGACCCGTTGATGTTCGTGTCCGATGGCGCCGCGAGATCCAGCGTGTTATTCACGATCGGGATCGGCGTCGATCGGCCTGAAGCCGGCCCGACGCTGCCGGTCCCAGGCACCAGGCCGGGCTGTCCGAATATCTGACCAAACGGCTGGGTCGGTTGGGTGATCCCGATGCCGCCCGGCGCACCCGGCGTGAAACCGTTCCGCGTAAATTGCCGTGGAACCAGAATGGCGTTGCCGGTGGCGGGATCGAGAATCGTCGACCGGTCAAAGCCGGCGTTGCCGTTGTTCAGAATGATGTCCAGGTCAACGCCGATCTGTTCCAGCCAGTTTCTCGAAATCGTGATGTAGCGCGCTTCAACCGAAACCTGCAAGGCCCGCGCACGACGGAGATCCTGAAGCAGGTCGCGCAATTGATCGTGCGCCGTCGATGTCTGTGTCACAATAATCTGCTGTTGAAGCGAAGAGATCGAGCCGACGTTGCCGCCGGCCGTCCGCCAACTCTCCGGGTCGATCGTCTCCTGGATCAGATCAATGATCGGCTGCAACGGATCGACGCCGTCTTGTTGGTCCTCCTCGTCACCCTGTTCGCCGCCGCTGAACAGGCCGCCGCTGGTGCCACCGCTGGCCCCACCGCCCTCGAGGAAGCGACCGCCGCCTAAACCACCCTGTTGCTGATTCTGACCGATGTTTTCCAGATTGATCTGCCGTCCGCGGAAGGTCGGAACGGAAACGACCAAATCCTGGATGTTGTACACCTTCACAAAAGTACGACGGCTCAGGTCGTCCTTGGTCGAAATCTGGATCACACCGTCGTCGATCTCATACGCCAGCTCCACCTCTCCCGCACCCACCTCGTTCAGGATCAGGTCCAGGGCCTTTTCGATCTTCACAGTGTTCAACCGAAGCGAGACCTCCGCGTCCTTCTCGATGGCCGCGGCCTCCAACGCCGACCAGTTGGGAACGATGTTCAGACCGGTCAGGGCCCGAAGTTGATCGATCACTTCCTCAAAAGGAACCGCGTCGAACTTGATCTCCGGCACCACCTTTCGCAACTGCTTGCGGACCTGGCGGTTCTCTTCCGATTCGCCGGCCTCCGCCACCCCGCCCAGACGACGGGCGGTGATCTCGGGCCAATTCTTCGGATAGGTCAGGTTGTCGTGCCAGGGAATGCCCGCCTCATCCGTTTCAACGATGAGGTCCTGCCGCTGCTTGTCCCGTTCCTCGCCAATTTGCCTGGCTTCGGTGTTCGACAACAGGTCTCCGAGATCCTCGTGAAAGATTCGGGCCGTCTCATAATTGGGGTCGATCGCGAGAACCTGATCGTACACCTGGATGGCCTCATCAAAGCGGCCTTCCTTCTTTAATTCCGCCGCCCGGCCCATGAACTGTTCGATCTGATTCTGCTGGGTGGCCTCGACCAGGGTCCGGCGCTCCGCCTCACGCTGGTTGATCTCATCGTGCTCCTTCTTGATCAGCCGTTCGTCATGGCTTCGTTGCTCGTCCTCGATGAACGCCTCCATGTCCCTGGACTGCTGCCGCATCGCTTCATACTTCGCGGCCGGGGAGGCGTAGCGCCGATTCAACTCGATCGTCTGGCGGGCGAAGTCCATCAGCCGACGGGCCTCGGCGAAGTCCTCCGCCAGCACCGCGTTCTGGATCTTCCGCGCTGCATCCTTGTAGGTAGCCACCGCCTTTTGCCAAAGCAACTCGTGCTCGCGCGCCAACTCATCGACCAACGAAGATTGGTCCAACGCCCCCTGGGTCGGGGCAGATACCGAGCCGCCCGCCGCAGGCTTGTCATTCAGCGTTGAAAGGTGCGACTGGGCCCGGCTCCGCAGATCAGCCGGTGCAAAGGGATTGGACAGCACAGACGCAAAGGACCCCTTCGCGTCATCACGCCGGTCATCCTTCAAAGCCGCCGTCCCTTCGTCGAAAGAGCGCTTCGCCGACTCCACCCCCGCGATGGCCTTCGCCGTCAGCGAAAGGTAACGCTGCAACTGGAGTTGCTCATCTTCGGTCTTGAGCTTGTCCTCTCCGACTTCCCTGAGCAGGTCGCGCGAAGCCGCATAGGCCCCATCGCTGTAGAGCTTGATCGCTTTCGACAGCTTCTGGCTGTCGCTGGGTTGATCCTCTGCCCGGGCCGGCCCAACGCCGAGCAACAACGAAACGATCAAAACGACATTGAAGAATCGAAGTCGCTTCATGGGACATCCTTCCTAAACAACTGGCTGGCAGCACCCCGACGCGGTTGCGAGGCGTACGGGAGCACCTTGGATTATACCCTGCAACAAGGGAACTCAGGCAGGAATCTTCTCAAAGCCCCGGCCGATAGCGGCGTGCTACTCAGGCTTATAGGAAGGCAGGCGGGCGGGGGCGGCACCTGCGTGAGCCCTAAGGCATGTCTATCACGTGACTTTACGCCGACCGTGCCCCAATTGCAAGCCCTATCGTCGATCCCCGCTGCCTAATATCGGTCGGGCCTCCCACCCGAACCGAATCGGAATCGTTGGGTACGCGACCGCTATGGCAGTTCAGGATGGCTGAACTCCAAATAATCGGCGTCCGGTCACCACCAGCCGGGTCCGGAGATTCTCAGTCGTTGCTTTCCCGGGGATCGCCCACCGGCCCCCTGGAGGCCGGTCAATGGGACCAGGCCGCCTCGTACGGTGCCGGCACCAGCCAGGCGAATGACTCGTGCCAGGTATGCACCCGCCACGTTTGCCCCGATCCGTCAACCAGCGGCTGATCCGCCTGCGCCAGCGCCAAAATCCCCCCGACGAGGTTCTTCGCATCAAAACCCTGCTCCTGCAGGTACCGAGCGGCGAGACCGCTGCGATATCCCACCGTGCAGTAGACGATCACCGGCCGGTCCCGTCGCCAATCCGGCGGCCATCCCGAAGATTCCAATTCCGCCAGGGGCAGTGACCGGGCGCCTTCCAGGTGGCTCACCAGGAATTCTTCAGGATCACGGACATCGACCACCAGGGTGTCGCTGGTCTCGATTTGGTGCAGGGCCGTCGAGACATCGACCGTCGGCCCTCCCGCCTTGGCCACCCACCACCGACTCGTGACCCACAAACCGATCTGGCGATGCCACTGAACGCCTGCGGCCGTCAGCAGCACAATCAGGATCACCGAGACGCGGCGGCGCAGGCGGCGACGGTTTTCCCCGCGAAGACGAACGAGCTCCGCTTCGAGCCTGTCACCCTCGCCAATGGCTTGGTCACCCATCCGGGGCGACAGGTCACCACCGGCAGCCGTCGACGCGTCCGATTCGAGTTTTCTCATGGCGCCGCCCCCTGCGGATAGAACCGGCTGGGCTTCGACCGATCCCAGTAGGCCCGGCGCTCCTGAAACCGCAGCGATAGTTCAAGGCCCTCCGCCCCCCGGTAGGCCAGCAGCCGATAGGGCGCCGTTGCCTCGATGGTGAATCGGCCAAACTCCGACGCTCCCGAGCTTGTCGCCGTCACAATACGAGCGGAAAACCCCCCGAACGGCACTCGGATCGACTGACTCTCTTTGGACACTTCCAAGCTGACTTCCTGAGAAATGGGCTCCGCCACGTGGTTGGAACGGGCCGACGGCAGGACGCGAAGGGTCAGGTTTCGATTCGCGGCAACCAGTGCCCGAGCAATCACGAACAACGCCTCCGCCGGATAGGCGACGGGGCGCCGCGGCAACGACCACTCGCGATCGCCCTCGCCCTCGAAATAGCTGAAGCCGCGCGCCTTCAGCACGTCCGGCATCCATTGAAATTGCTTAAACGTCGTGCCGCACCATTCCTGGCTGGTGGCCGCCAGCTTTTCCGGCTCCAAAGATTCCCGATTCAGAAACAACGTAACCATGTAGCGGTAGTTGTAATTCTGAGTGGGGATCTCCTCAATCAGGTTGAGCTTGAAAACCGGAATCTCGTTTCCGACGGCCCTGCCGACCTTCCGCTCCGCCGCGGCCACTGGCTGGTCCGACTTGACGCGTTCGACCGAGTTGAGCCACTCACGATTCAGCAACATGACGCGGATATATCGCCTCGGCTGATCGTAGACCCTGTCCACGGCTTGGTAATAGCACATCTCTGAAAGCCCGTCGTCCCACATGGACTGACGAGCAAAAGTTGCGGGATAACCCTCGGCTCGCCCCTCGGCCGAAGCGGCCGGCGTTCCCACCGGTCCGGGGCCCCCCGAGGATTCTGTATCATCCTTCGAGCAACCCGCAACCACAATAACGATGGCGGTGACTGCGAAAAGCCGGAACACGTGGCAAACGGCTGTGGTTTTCCCCGAGATCATCATGAATCGAAGGCCTGAACCCCCACGGCGAACCGCCGACGCGGAATCAGGAAACCAACCGTAGGTCGCAACAGAATACCGGTCTCGGTCCAGCCGTCCAGAATACGACCGCCCCGGCATCCACGCGAGCCGGATGAAACCGGACTGTCTCCTTCCACAACAAGTTCTCCGGGTTTTTTTCGCCGATAATTTGCCCATTCCCAATATTGGTGTTATATTTGACTGTCTCTTATCACCCCCTGTTCGGGGGGAAGCGGCTCTCAGCGGGAAGCTTATCACCCATACCACACCGGCAAGCAAGGCGGTCCTCGTCATCGGGACAGTAGGGATATCTTAGTGGTCGGACGGGATTCCGTAGCAACAACCGAGAAGATTCGGCAGGCCAGCGACATTCTCGACGTCGTCGCGTCCTACCTCACCCTCAAGAGGGCCGGCAAGGACCACAAGGCCCTCTGCCCCTTCCACACCGAAAAGACGCCCTCCTTCCACGTTGTGCCCGATAAGCAGATCTTCAAGTGTTTTGGCTGCGGGGCCGGCGGCGATGTCTTCAAGTTCATCCAGATGAAAGAGGGCGTCGGCTTCGCAGAGGCTCGCGAAATCCTCGCCGTCCGCGCCGGAATCTCGCTGGAGGATGCCTCCGCCAGCTTCACTGAGAGCAGCGCGCCGACCCGAGCCGACCTCGTCCGGGTCAATCGTTGGGCTTGTCGCTGGTTCCAGGCACAGCTCAGCCTGCCGGAATCGGCCGGCGCTCGGTCCTATATCGCCGAACGTGGAATCAGCGAGGAATCCGTCGAACATTTCGCCCTGGGATACGCACCGGAGAGTTGGGATTCGCTCTGCAAGGCCGCCGAGGCCGCACGGATTCCGACAGAACTGCTTCTTGCTGCCGGACTTACAAAAAAACGGGACGATGGATCCACCTATGATGGGTTCCGGCATCGGCTCATTTTCCCCATCATGGATGTCCTGGCAAGGGTTATCGGCTTCGGTGGGCGGACGCTGGGTGACGATCCCGCCAAGTACCTCAATTCTCCACAGTCGCCCCTATTCGACAAGCGACGCTGCCTCTACGGCCTCCGCACGGCTCGTGAGGCCTTCGCTGAGCCCAAAGAGGCCATCATCGTCGAAGGCTACCTCGATTGCATTGCCGCCCAGCAGGCCGGGTTCCAGAACACCGTGGCGACCCTAGGCACGGCCCTCACCGAGGAGCACTGCCAAATGCTCCGCCGCTACGTGGACTCTGCCGTCCTCGTGTTTGATTCTGACACCGCCGGCAGGCAGGCCGCCGACCGCTCCCTCGTCCTCTTTTTCGCCGAGGGTCTCGACGTCCGGGTGGCCTACGTCCCAGAAGGCAACGACCCGGCCGATTTGCTCGCGACACCAGGAGGAAAACAGGCCTTTGAGGCCGTTTTGACCTCCGCCAGGGACGCGCTAGAATTGAAGTGGAGTCAAGTCAGGGACAAGTTTGGCACCGCCGGCACGCGGCCAGAAAGGCGACGAGCCATCGAGGCCTTCCTGACCCTCCTGACGACTTCGACGAGATTCGGACACGGTGATCCCATCCAACGGGGGTTGATTCTCAACCAGGTTGGCAAGCTTTTAGGACTCTCCGGGGAGGAGGTCCAACAACAACTCAGGGCGATTGCGCGGAAGGCCGCACCCGTCCGATCGGCGCCCGTGGCGCCCTCGGTCGATCAGGCCCGGCGCACGCCCCACGCGGCGACGGCAGCCATGTGCGACGTGCTCGCCGTCTTGATAAATGATCCCGGCTACTACCCGGCGATCGCTGACGAGTTTGACGTCGAATTGCTCGACGATGAGCAACTCCGACGGATCGCCCAGGTCGTCGTGGAGGCGGCGGCGAAGAACGAAAACCTTGGATTGCCTCAGCTCATGAGTCGCTTCGAGTCCCAGGCCGCGGCGCGACGCATCATGGAGCTCCAATCGGCCGGCGAACGGCACGGCAACTTTGCCGCCACGATCGAGGGGGCTCGAGCCTGTTTGCAGGCCGTCAGGCAACAGCGGCGAGTCGAGGCGATGATTGCAGGATTGAAGGACGATGCGTCTCATCAGGATGATCCGCGACAAACGCGCCAGCCTGATGATACCCAGACCACCGATGCTCATGAGGAGAATCGTGCCCAGCGTCTCGCGATTTGTGATGTCGTTCGGAACACCAGGCATTTCGCGGCGGGAAAACACATGCCCGCTCAGTAGCGCCGCGGGCAGTCACAAGCCGGTGGCTCCCCTGAGATCGGCCGGCTGGAGATGAATGACGACGCCAGTGATGAGATAAACGCGTGTCTTCGGCCGATTGAGAAAGAAAACATCGGACCTCGGCACGACGGAATCGAATAACCAGAAATACCGGGCACTGCCCCTGACGAAGTTTCTATATTTCGGAGCCGCACACAATGACCCAAGTTTTCAACCAGGAATCGCCGGTCTCGGTCGACAAAGGCGATGACAAAATCGTTGACCCGATCGAACTCAGTGTGAGTGAACTCATCGAGAAGGGGCGACAGCGAGGCTATCTCACCTGGGAGGAGTTGAACGACACGCTGCCCGACGAGGCCGTGCTGCCGGACCGCCTCGAGGCCGTCCTCCTCCGCCTCGAAGAGCGCGGCATCGAGATGGTTGACGAGGCCGATACCCGAAAACCGTCGTTCGATGATGACCCAAATCGAAAGAAAGACTTCAATCCGGACAACGCCGTCCCCGTTGAGGAGGACTTCCCGGTCGAGGCCCCCAGCCGAAGGATCGACGACCCGGTCCGCATGTATCTGACACAGATGGGCGAGATTCCGCTCTTGAAGCGCTCCGAGGAGATCGCCCTGGCCAAGAAGATCGAGCTGACGCGCATGGCCTTTCGCCGCATGGTGTTGGAATCGGACTGTAGCCTCGCGGCGGCCGTCGAAATCCTTCAGGCCGTCAACGACAGCACCCTGCCCTTCGATCGAACCATGAAGATCTCCAGCGGAGAGAACCAGGCCAAGCAGGCCGTGCTTCAACGCCTCCCCGGAAACCTGCAAACCGTCCGCAAGTACATGGAACTGAATCAGGAGGACTGGGCCGCCCTCGAGCACGGGCGAATCGGAAACGCCGAGCGGGCCGCCATCGAGCGGCGCATCGGCTCACGTCGCCGCAAGGCGGTTCGCCTGCTCGAAGAACTCGCCCTGCGCACGAGCAGAGTCACCCCGATGATGCGCAAGCTCTACGCCCTCTCCGACAAAATGTCCGGACTGGAGAAGCTCCTCTCAAATCGCAAAAAGCTCGCCACCATGCCTCGAGAGGACGTCGAGACCATGCGCGACGAACTCGCCGGCCTCATGGGGCTCGTCCTCGAATCGCCCGAGGCCTTGCGAGAGCGGATCATCTCCATCCGCCGAATCTATCTCGAATACGAAGACGCCAAACGAAAACTCTCCGGCGGAAACCTTCGCCTCGTCGTCTCCATCGCCAAGAAGTATCGCAACCGCGGCCTGCCCTTCCTCGACATCATTCAGGAAGGCAACACCGGCCTGATGAGGGCGGTCGACAAGTACGAATACCGCCGCGGTTACAAGTTCAGCACCTACGCCACCTGGTGGATCCGCCAGGCGATCACCCGCGCCATCGCGGATCACGCAAGGACCATCCGCATCCCCGTCCACATGATTGAAACCATGAGCCGCCTGCGAAACGTCTCTCGCGAGTTGCTTCAGGAATTGGGCCGTGAAGGAACCATCGAGGAAATCGCCCACAAGGCCAGGATGCCGATCAGCGAGGTGCGCCGCGTCCTGAAAATCAGCCGTCATCCCATCTCCCTCGACCGTCCCGTCGGCGAGGGTGAGGATTCCTACTTCGGAGACTTCATTGAAGATGCCAGCGTCGAGAGCCCCGTCAGGACCGCCAGCAACGAAATGCTCCGGGATCGCATCGAGCAGGTTCTCAAGTCCCTCACCTACCGCGAACGAGAGATCATCAAGCTGCGCTATGGAATCGGCGACGGCTATACCTACACCCTCGAGGAAGTCGGCAAGATCTTCAAGGTGACCCGTGAGCGCGTGCGACAGGTCGAGGCCAAGGCGATCCGAAAGCTCCAGCACCCGGTCCGATGCCGAAAGCTCGAGGGCTTCCTCGACAAGGACGGCCACCTCCAGCAACCCGAGGAAAACTAGCCGCATGATTCCGAGCCGGGCCAGTCATGCCCCGGTCCAACCGCCACGGGTGGATTGTTACTGGACGCTTCCGGGACAGCCCATCCCCGGCCAACGGCCACCATCGACCTCGCCCGGCTGCCGGCCTTCGAGTCGTAGGGTCCGCTCTGCGGACCAACAAGCGCGTAGGGTCTGCTCTGCGGACCAACAGCCCATCCCCGCCCAACGGCAACGATCGACCTCGCCCGGGCGCCGGCCTTCGAGGCTGCGGATTCCGCTTTCCTACGCCCGCAGCCGAGACTGGGAATCCCCATTGGGACAGCTTTGAAACAACCTTAGTCTTATCACACCCAAACAGAGCCTGGCGGGCTTGTCCCGGGTCGACTTTTGTCTGATTCTGGGGTATCCTGTGGTTTCCCAGGCAGTGGCAGTGCAAAGCGTCACGATGCCTTGATTGCATACACGCGCGAAAAGCCGATATCCGTGCGGAGACAATTCCAGACCATTATCAAGTTGCACCGCTCGTGATGAGCAGATAGATACCCGAGGCCATCCTCCTCCCAGGGGCCGAGGATGGGTATCCTATGGGTATGAGTCCGATCCGTCTGCGGTAGGACGGACTCCAGTCGTGACCGCAGTTGACCGAGAGAACACCATGACCATGGAACCCACGCCTGACGCCACGCAGGATCAAACAATCGCCGGCGAATGCGCACCGAAAACGCCGTCGGCCGCCACCGCCCCGGAGCAGGCGCACAGCGCTGAAAGCTCTGGAGAACCGGCAGAGGCACAGGCAGGCGCAGCCGAAAAGCAACCGCCGAAAAGGGCCACCCCGGCCGACATGGTCGCCGCCATCACCGCCGACGAGGATCACTCCCTGGACAAGGCGCTGGATGAAGCGATGGAAGGCTTCAAGGACGACGTGGACCTCTCAACCCAAGGCGCAGCTTCCACACTCACCACCGATCCGGAATCAGATTCCCTGGTCATTGGGCGGATCGCCAACATCGGTTCGGAAGACGTCCTGATCGATTTCGGCGCCAAGTCTCTCGGCGTGATGCCGCGAAGCGAATTGCCCGAAGGACGGACCCACAACGTCGGCGACAGCCTGGAAGTCCTGGTCACGAGCAAGGACGAACAGGGCGGCCTCCTCACGGTCTCCCACAAGAAAGCCAGACAACAGCGGCTCCTCCGCACGATGGAAATCGGAACGGTCGTCGAAGGCGCCGTCACCGGCATGAACCGCGGCGGCCTGGAAGTCAACGTCGAGGGCCTGACGGCCTTCATGCCCGCGGGGCAGGTCGACCTGCATTTCCTCAAGGACATTTCCACCCTGATCGGCACGAAGATTCGCGCGGAGGTGACGCGCTTCGACCGAGCGGACGAAAACATCGTCCTTTCCCGCCGCAAGGTGCAGATGCGCGAAGAGCAGGAGCAGAAAGAAAAGGCATTCGAAGTGTTGAAAGTGGGTCAGGTTCTCAAGGGCAAAGTGCGCAACCTGGCTGATTACGGAGCTTTCGTTGACATCGGCGGCGTCGACGGCCTGTTGCACGTCAGCGACATGAGTTGGGCCCGGATTGAGCATCCGCAGGACGTGCTCAAAGTCGACGACGAGATTGAAGTGAAGATCATCAGGATCAACCAGGAAAAGCGGAAGATCTCACTCAGCTTGAAACAGACCATGCCGAACCCGTGGGAGGGTGTGGCCGACAAGTATGCGGTGAACAGCAAGGTCAGCGGCAGAGTCGTCCGGCTCGCCAACTTCGGCGCCTTCGTCGAGTTGGAACCCGGCCTCGATGCCCTCTTGCCGATCAGCGAGATGAGTTGGACCCGCCGGCTGCGCCATCCGAAGGAATTGGTCAAAGAGGGTGACGTCGTGGAAGCGTCGATCCTCAGTTGCGAGCCGGAGAAGAAGCGGATTTCATTGAGCCTCAAATCCCTCACCGAAGACCCCTGGTCGGCGGTCAGTATGCGTTATGCCCCCGGCTCAAAGATCAAAGGCAAAGTCGTCCGCACCACAGACTTCGGTGCCTTCGTCAACCTGGAAGAGGGCATCGACGGCCTGATTCACATCTCCGAACTCGACGACGGGCGGGTCCGAGCCGTGACCGACAAGGTCAAGGCCGGCGACGAGGTCGAGGTCCGCGTCCTGAGCGTCGACGCGGAATCCAAAAAAATCTCTTTGTCGTTGAGACAGCCGCCGCCGGAGCCGACAGCCGAAGAGATCGCCGCGGCCAAAGCCGAACAACAGGCCGTCGAGCAGCGCCGCAGCAAGAGCAAAAATCGTCGCGGCGGCATCACCTTCGACTGGGACCAGGGCCTCAGCGCTCTCGATCCATCCAAATTCGCCCGTTAGGAGTCGCGTGCAAGTAACGTGTACGAATTGTGAGCAAAACACTCGAGCTGGCTTGCCGTTTGGCGGGCAAATACGTCCAGGTTGTTCCGACGCAATCCCATAGCCCCCATTCTTCACCATCCGACTGGCTCGACGCCCCCTCCGCTGATAAGCTACCATCACTCCGCGCGAACGTCCGCCGGAGACCGGGCGCACAAATGCCGGACAAGGATGTCAAAGACACATGACTGAATACGACATTTCGAGAACCTCGGGCCAATGCAGCGTCACCGGCCGGCCCTTCGACGAAGAAGAAGACTTCTACACTGCCGTTCTGGAAACACCGGAAGGCCTCCAGCGCTGCGACGTCTCCATCGAAGCATGGAAAGGCCCGCCCGAAGGTACGCTCTGCCATTTCAAGACCCGGATGCCGCAAAAAGATGCCCCTCGCAAGACGTTCGTCGATGACAACGTCCTGATCGACGTCTTCCACAACCTCTCCGATGCACAAGAGGCGAACAAGGTGCGATTCAGGTTCGTCCTGTCATTGATCCTGCTCCGCAAACGATTGTTGAAGTACGAGAAAACGACTCGACGGGACGACGGCGAGTATTGGGAAATGCGACTGACCCGTGACAAGAGCCTGCACCGCATCTTCAACCCATCACTCACCGAGGCTGAGATCCAGTCGCTCAGCAACGAATTGTCGGCTGTCCTGAATGAGCATCTCGCCGGAGACTTGGAAGCCGCGGACCAATCCGGCCAGGCCGAGCCCCAGACGGATTCAGACGCTCAGGCCGCACTGCCCGAAGCCGAGGGCACACCGAGTTGACCGTTCGCCCGTGCATCTCGTCGCGCAAAGGCGCTCTCTTATCCGCCTTCGCAGGGTGTCTCACGTGCTGCTCTTTGGGCTGCCCGCCCGCCGACGTCCGTGACACAGGCCCGCCGCCGCCCCCGCGCGAACTGAGCGATATCGTCGACGGCATTGAGCGGAACGCCGCGCGTTTGGATCAGGCTCTCTGGTCGCCCAACATCAACGTGACGGCACGATTCACCGACCACGACGGCAAAAAGCACGTCTTCAACTTCGACGGCACCCTCCTCTACCAACCGCCGCGAAATCTGCGGATGGACCTGCGACCCGGCCTGGGAGGCAAGGTCATGGAGATCGGCTCGAACCCGCACGACTACTGGGTCTGGGTCGAACCTGAACTTCGCGGCATGTGGTGGGGACGCCATCGCCACCTCGGAAAGCCCTGTTCGGAGAAGATCCTCGTCCGACCTGATCAACTTCTCAGCGCCCTCGGCGTCGGCGGCCTGCCGAGCGAATCCGAAAGTCTATACGGCCCAGCCCGCAAGTTCGGCAAAACCTACGACGTCCTCTACTACCTGAAGCGCGGGGACGATGGAGGCTTCCTGCTTGATCGTGAGTATTGGGTCGATCGCCTGCCGCCCTTTCAAATCAGGGTCATCGTTCTTCGTGACAGTTTGGGCCGCACCGCCATGAGCGCGTTTCTCGATGACTACCGGCCGGCGTGGGAAGATGGCCCGGTCGTGGCCCATGAGTTGAGCATCTTCTGGCCCCAGGAGGACGGCAAGTTCACCATGTCCATGCGAGGCGCCCGCGGCGTCGCCGATGCAAACGTCGCAGCCGGAACGTTCGATCGTCCCACGGCCGATCGCCTGCCCGCAGATCTTCGAGCAAACGTGGTCCAGGTCGACGCCGACTGCGACCAGCCCTCGCCACAAACCCATGACGAGTAGGTCGCTAAGGAGTCGCGTGGGAATAACGTGTACGAATCGTGAGCAAAACGCTCGACCTGGCTTGCCGTTTGGCGGGCAAATGCATCCAGGTTATTCCTACGCGATCCCTGATTTCGTTTGCAGCGTGGCCCATGCTCCCGACCGCGGACGGCGGTTTCCGATCGAGGCGACTCGCAAGATACAACAGTCTCCAACAAAATGGGATTCGTATCTGATGCGCGCTGCGAGATTCCTTGTCATTCCGCTAATCCTCATCTCCTGGCCGCGCGCCGCGATCGCAGAGGATGAGGCATGGAAAGTAGATCGACTCTGGGTAGTCGGCGGCGACAATCATGCCTGGGTGGTCGGCGCGTCGCAACAGCATGCCAATCATCCGTCGGTCGTCCGCATGTGGTACCTCGGCCCCAAGGACGACGCGGCCCAGGCCGTGCCCAGGCCCTCACCAAAACTCCCGCCGGTTTCCGCCAATCCCGTGCGCATCGGCGCCGACGGCGAAGCGCTGCGCCTCCTGCTGTCCAACTCGGCGACCTGGCATTACTTCCCGGACCGTCCGGCACTCGCGGGCGATCTTTGGAGCAACCATTGTCGACTGCCGCCGTTGGCCTGGGGCGGAGACGCCTCCAAGCCGATCCTCTGGGCCCTGGCCAGGACCGCCGACCTGATCACGCCCCAAGCAACCACAAGCTCCCAACCGACTTCCGCCGAAACGCGGGATAACGCGCAGCCCGACGATCTGCCCGCCGACTCGGCCGAACAGAACCGCCTGACACTCATGCAGCTTCGTGCTGGATTCTGGAGCCGTTCTCCTGTTCTCGATGCCGCACAGGAGGGCCAAACCTTTTGGCTCGCCGGGCGCGATGGGGATGCCTTTCTGTTCTGGCAGACGGCGCACGGGACGATCCGCTTCTCCCGTCGCAGTGGAGATGATTGGTCTTCGCCGGAAACGGTCGTTGAGGCGCCAGGAATCGTGGCAGCATGGGCCGGGGCCACCGAGCAAGGCCCCGTGTTCATCGCCGGCCAAGGCGAGTCGGCGCGCGCCGTTCAACTCTCGGTTTATCAACGATCCTCGGACGGATGGTCCACGAATGGTCCCGCACGCGAAGGCAATGACTTCCTGTCCGTCGATGCGGAGCAGGTCGGCGTCGGTGTGGTTCGAGGTCGCTTGGCCGTGGCTCGCGGCATGAACAACGGCGACGTCGAGTTCGGCTGGGCCGATCTGCGCGCATCGCCCCTCATGCAATTCGGCCCTCTGTCGATGCTCGTGAAAGACACCGTCGCCAAACCGAAATGGGAGGATGCCGTCGTCACTGCCTTGGTGCTCGGCGCCGTGACGCTTCTCATGTTCCGCCGGCGGGACCAGGTCAACCGCCCCGCAGCCGTTCCACGGGGCTTTGTCATCGCCGAGCCTTGGCGACGGATTCTCGCAACGGCCATCGACCTCGCCCCCGCCATGCTGCTGGTCATGCCCTGGTCGTGGTCCATGTTCCCGTCCGATGATCCCGCCGTTCTCTTCGACTTGCTTCAGGATCCGGAATTCGTCGCCAGGTTTCGCCCGGTCAATCTCGTTCTCGTGACCCTCTACGGCCTGTGGTGTTTCATTTGGGAACTCAAAACCAACACCACGCCGGGAAAGCGCATCTTCGGCTGTCGCGTGCTGACCACGGACGGAACGGCTCCGACTGCGCGCCAGGTATTGCTGCGAAATGTGTGCAGGTCCATCACGTTCGCACTCGGTCCGCCCACCCTGATGGTCGCCTTGCTTCTGATGCTCATACTCACGCGGAATCGTCAACGCATCGGCGACCTGTTGGCGGACACGGTGGTGGTCATGCGGCAGGCCGACCACGAACCACCCATCGCCCGCCCATCCGATCGAGATGGTCCCCGCGACACCGATGCTTGAGTGGTCGCACGGGTCTGGCTCCGACCGTCTTTGTTCCGGGGCGGCTCTGATCGATGGGGCGACCTTGCGCGCTAACTCGCCGCTCGAAAGACATGGCGGCTCAGCGGTTGATGCACAGGGCCGCGAGGGGTCAAAGTCGATTGATAGAACGTGACCGACTCCACCTCCTGCACCGCGATTCGCAGCTCGGCATGAGGCTCGATTGCCCGGCGGATCACCTCAGAATGGCGCGGCTCACGGTTTCGGGCCAGCGTCAGGTGCGGCCTGAAGGGGCGCTGCTCGCGCGGAATGCCCAGCGGCTCAAGCAGGCGCTCACAAAGCTCGTGGCAATACCGTAGCCCGCCATCCTCGTCGTGAACGCCGACCCAGACCACTTTCACCGGCCCGTCTTCGCGGAACGCCCCCACTTCCTCGATGGCAATTGGAAACGGCCGACATTCGGCGGCCAGTTCGTCGAGGGCGGTGCAGATGGCGACAATCCGGTCTTCGGCGGCGTCGCCGATGAACTTCAGGGTGAGATGAATCTTTGCAGGGTCCACCCAACGAAGTCCGGGGCAATCCGACTTGAGCCGATCCTGAAGAATCTCGATCGGCCGTTTGACTTCGTCATCAAAGTCGATCGCGACGAATGTGCGCATCGGCGCCCACCTTGCATAAAACCGCCGACCGCCTCGGCAACTTTATGAGACATCAATGACCTGTCGTTCATTCAAACGTCAGCATGGCGCGGAACCGGGCCAGCCGTGATTCCAACACCTGCACGTCCGCCCGTCGCAGGGCTGCCAGCGAGTAATCCTCGATCGTGATCGACGCCGTGCATGTGCCACGGGCCACCGCGGACTTCAGGGCATCCATGTCGGTCCGATCCACCGCGGCCAGGTAGGCCATCATACCGCCGGCGAAACTGTCACCGGCGCCGGTCGGATCCTTGACCGCCGGGCTGGGGTAGGCGGGCATGACCACGACGTCTTCACTCGTGACCAGCATCGCCCCATGTTCACCCTTCTTCACGACCACCAGCCGAGGCCCGAGGTCCAGCACCGCTCGCCCCGCCGCGATCAAGTCGGACCGGCCCGTCAACATCCGCGCCTCGCCGTCGTTGAGCACGACGCCGCCGACCATGCCGAGGGTCTTGAGCAATTCGTCCCGAAACTCCGCAATCCACAGGTCCATCGTGTCGCAGACGATCAGCTTGGGCGATTGAAGCCGGCCGATGAACTCTCTTTGCACGGTCGGATGCGTGTTGGCGAGGAACACGTAATCCGAATCCAGAAACGAATCGGGAATCGCCGGCGGCGCCTCACCAACCACGTTCAGCTCGGTGCTCACGCTCTCGCGCTGGTTCATGTCGTCGAGATACCTGCCGTGCCAGCGAAAGGTCTTCGCCCCGGACCGGATCTCAAGACCCGACGTGTCAATCGGCCGCTCTCCGAACAGTTCGACATACGCCTGGGGGAAGTCCTCCCCGACGACGCCGACGAGTCGCACGGGCCGTAGGGTCCGCTCCGCGGACCAGCGGGGCTGTGTCAGCGCGGCGGCGAAGGCGAAATACGCCGCGGATCCGCCGAGCACGTCGTCGGCCCTGCCCTGGGGTGTCTCCACCGTATCGATGCCGATCGTGCCGGTGACGAGTAAGGACATGAATGAAACTCCTGCGCAATGGTTGGGGCTTTAGCCTCGTAGGGTCCGCTCCGCGGACCAACACGCTAAGGACCAACACGCTAAGAGAACCGATTGTCTGGCCGATGAGGCTTCCGGTCAATTCACGAGGCGCGGATCGTTGAACTCTGCGACGCCATCGGTTACTTTAGAACAGGAGAAGTCGAGATGAAGGGCCTCGCACGTCCTCCAGCCATTTCGGCATCGCGACAGGCAGGAAATGGTCTGCGAGTTGTCATACTTTCGTTCATTCGTCTCGGGTTTCGCACGTGTGAGCCCGTTTGCTGTCAGCACGTAGGGTCCGCTGTGCGGACCGATGAGGTTTAGCAGCACTTATTTCGGAAAAGGTCCGCACAGCGGACCCTACTGCTCTTTAGAACAGGAGAAGTCGAGATGAAGGGCCTCGCACCTCCTCCAGCCATTTCCCCTGCATCGCGACAGGCAGGCAATGATCTGCGAGCTGCAACACTCTTGTTCATTCGTCTCGGGTTTCGCACGTGTGAGCCCGTTTGCTGTCAGCACGTAGGGTCCGCTGTGCGGACCGATGAGGTTTAGCAGCGCTTATTTCGGAAAAGGTCCGCACAGCGGACCCTACTGCTCTGAGCGCGGTCTCGCCGACCGTCGCAAGCGGCGTACCAACGAAGAATCGAGAGGAGTCCAAGGCCATGTGGCGAGACAACCAAGTTACAACCAGGAATCGTGTCCCCGGATGGGGTAAGAATTGCATCCTTGGTGCGGCAACGGCTCTCGTGTTGATCGCGGGCTCCAGCGCCATTGCCCAACCGGTCCGGCTTCTCGTTAGCAGTGGCAACACCGACAGCGTCCTGCGCTACAACGGCGCGACCGGCGCATTCAGCGACGCCTTCGTCCCCACCGCCTCCGGCGGGCTGGATTTTCCCGAAGGCCTGGTCTTCGGCCCGGACGGAAACCTGTACGTCAGCAGTATCAACACCAACAGCGTCCTGCGCTACAACGGCGCGACCGGCGCATTCATCGACGCCTTCGTCCCCGCCGCCGCCGGCGGGCTGAATTTGCCCCGCGGGCTGGTCTTCGGCCCGGACGGAAACCTGTACGTCAGCGGTTTTGGCACCAGCAGCATCCTGCGCTACAACGGCGCGACCGGCGACTTCATCGACGCCTTCGTCCCCGTCAACGGCGGCGGGCTGGTTGGGCCCGCCGGCCTGGTCTTCGGACCCGAAGGCAACCTGTACGTCAGCAGTCTCAACACCAGCAGCGTCCTGCGCTACAACGGCGCGACCGGCGCCTTCATCGATGCCTTCGTCCCCGCCGCCGCCGGCGGGCTGTTCGGGCCCTTCGGCCTGGTCTTCGGCCCGGACGGCCACCTGTACGTCAGCAGTCTCAACACCAACAGCGTCCTGCGCTACGACGGCGCGACCGGCGACTTCATCGACGCCTTCGTCCCCGCCGCCGCCGGCGGGCTGGATGCGCCCTTCGGCCTGGTCTTCGGCCCGGACGGCCACCTGTACGTCAGCAGTCTCAACACCAACAGCGTCCTGCGCTACAACGGCGCGACCGGCGACTTCATCGACGCCTTCGTCGCGGGCGCCAGCGGCGGGCTGGATGTGCCAACATTCCTGATCTTCGACAACGATGGCGACTTCGACGGCGCGGGCGCCGACGACAACTGCCCGTTCGTTAGCAACACCGATCAGACCGACACCGACGGCGATGGGGCAGGCGACGTGTGCGACAACTCGGCCTTCGACAACGACGGCGATGGCACAGCCAACGGCGCCGACGGCTGCCCCACCGATCCGAACAAAACCGCCCCCGGCCAGTGCGGCTGCGGCACACCTGACACCGACACGGACGGCGATAGCGACGGCGTCGCCGACTGCAACGACAACTGCCCCGCGAACGCAAACCCCGGCCAGGAAGATACCGACGGCGACGGCATCGGCGATGCCTGCGACGACTGCTGCGGCGGTCCCGGCGCGCCGGGAATGATGATGCCGCTGATGTTGATGGGCTGGAAGTGGGGAAGACGCCGAAGCCGGCGGCGTGGAGCCTCGCGCCGGTGTGCCTGATCTCCGTTGAGCCGCGTTCTGCGAACGCGGTGTTGCTGCCCGGCTCACCCGCATCCTGAGCGTAAAGGACCCCACCCGCGTCAGCACACCGCCGTCACCGACGGCGGCGGGTCCGTGACACTTTCGGCGGCAAAGTCTCCGCACCGAAGGGTTGCGGGCACTCGGCCGCGCGTGTTCGCCCCGAAGGGGCGCAGGAATGTAGCCACGGGTGGAGTCCCGGCCTGCCGGGACGGAACCCGTGGTCATTTTGTGAGAATGCACTCCCGCCCCGGATGGGGCGGAGGCAGTTCAATTGCTGCACACGCGCTCCAGCGGTGGAGCATTCCTCGGCCCCCGACGGGGCCGGCAGTTCCTTGGGGATTGGCGCCCACGGGTTCCGCTCGTGCCTGCCGGCCCTCGCTTCACCCGTGGCAACAGTCCTCGGCCCCATTCGGGGCCGCCGAAAGTGTCACGGACCAGACGGCGGCGCTGTGCAAGGTGCAACAACACTCACGACCGGCATCCCGTCATGCCCATCATGGCGGGACGCTGTACTCCACTCGTGGCGCGTTGAAAACGTGGGCGGTCGCTGAACATGCGATTGCCCTGCCCCCGATCATTGACACCATCGGCGTATAGTGAAGAGAATGACCGCCGCTGCCAGTCGGGCCGATGCCATCCCCGCGGCGCGCGGCGTGGGCATGAACCGACGAAGAGGCCTCGGCAGGACGCCGAAATGTTCGAACGAAGGCTCATCAGGATGGTCAAACGAAGCCTCGTAGGGTGTACCGTCGGACTAGCCGCCCTTTGCGCGCCGGGCACGGAAGGTTGCGGGCCGAGCGAACCGGCGACGACGCAGCCCGTTGTCCAGACGGCCGATGCCCGCCCCGGGCCGACTGAGCGATCGAATGTACCACGTCCGGGCGATAACTTCGACGTCACCAAGGTTCCCGGTCGGATTCACTCGGTCCGGCCCAACGACACCTTGTGGAACCTGGCCGAACGATATTACGGCAATGGGAAACATTGGCGCAAGATTCTCGTCGCCAATCGCAACCGACTCACCAACTCGACCGATCTTCCGGTGGGGATGAAGTTGATCATCCCATGACGACGCAACCCGCCCGCGGACTGTCGCTCACCGATGACATCCGGTATCTGCCCGGCGTCGGACCGAAACGCGCCGCCGACCTCGGAAGATTGGGCATTCGCCGGGTCGGGGACCTGCTCGAACATTTGCCATCCCGCCATGAGCGACACGAATCACGGGTCATCGAAGACCTGGATGAGGGCATCGTCGCCACCGTCACCGGCCGGATTACGACCGTCCGATCCAGCTTTGGCCGTCGCGGCCCGACTATCTCCGCCACATTGATCGACAACACCGGCAAGTGCAGGCTCGCCTGGTTCAACGCCCCCTGGATGCAGGGCTGTGTTCGTCAGGGAATGATCGTGCGCGCGACGGGGAGAGTGACCGAGTTTCGACAGAGTGCCCAACTGACGAACCCGAAGATCGTGGCCATCGACGAAGATGATTCGGAAATATCGACCGGCGAAACGCGACTCGAAGGCGTCTATCCGGCCATCGCCGCAATCTCCAGCCGCGCAATCGGAAAACTCATCGCGACAAACCTGGACCACATGCTCCAGCAGGTGAGCGAGTGGTATACGCAAACCTACATGGACCAGCGGAGCTTGCCGCCGCGACGGTGGGCCCTGCGCGTTATTCATGGCCCTACCAACCAGAAAGAAGTCGAGCGGGCCCGGCGGCGGTTGGCCTATGACGAATTGCTGCTCATGCAATTGGCCGTCGGGCTGGTCCGCTTCCATCGCCGCCGTCAAGCCTCCGCGACGCCGATGTCCTGTCCTGACGAGTATGACCGCCGCATCCGACGCCGTTTTCCTTTCACCCTGACCAAGGCACAGGATCGGGCCGTTGAGGCGATCGTTTCCGATCTCACCCGGGCGAGGCCGATGAGCCGGTTGCTCCAGGGCGACGTCGGCTGTGGAAAGACCGTCGTGGCCCTCTATGCCGCGCTGCTCGCCGTCGCCAACAAGCTGCAAGTCGCCATCATGGCGCCCACCGAACTCCTCGCCGACCAGCATGCCCGCACCATTCGGCAGTATCTCGAAGGCAGCCGCGTGCGCCATGACTTGCTCATCGGCGGGCTGCCCGCCCGGCGGCGACGCGACATTCTCGATCGCATCGCATCAGGCGATTTGGATATCGTGGTCGGGACCCACGCCCTGCTACAGGGCGATGTTCACTTCGATCGGCTTGGGCTGGTGATCGTCGATGAGCAGCACCGCTTCGGCGTGCGCCAACGGGCAGGTATTCGCGGAAAGGGCCCCACGCCGCACTATCTCCTCATGACCGCCACCCCCATCCCCCGAACCCTGGCCATGACCGTCTTCGGCGATCTCGACGTCACCACCATCGATCAACTGCCGCCGGGACGAAGCAGGATTCAAACCCGAATCGTCAATCCCGCGCAGCAGCAGTTGGCCTGGGAGTTCGTCCGCGATCGGCTGGACCACGGCGAGCAGGCCTTCGTGGTCTATCCACTGATCGACGAATCGGACAAATTGGAACTGCGTGCCGCCGCCACGGAGTATGACCGATTGGCGAAGAGCGTCTTCCCAAATCATCGTGTCGGACTGCTCCACGGAAGAATGAGCACCGTCCAGCGAGAAGCGGTGATGGCAGATTTCACCGCTCGCAGAGTACACCTGCTCGTCGCCACGACGGTGGTTGAGGTCGGGATCGACGTGCCCAACGCCACGTGCATGGTCATCGAGCACGCAGAACGCTACGGGCTGTCACAACTGCATCAGCTTCGCGGACGCATCGGCAGAGGCCAGGCACAGGGGCATTGCCTCTTGATGACCGGCGATGACGCAAGCAGCGAACACCACCGCCTCGGCATCCTGACCGCCACGACCGACGGCTTCAGGATTGCAGAAGAAGACCTGCGCCTCAGAGGCCCGGGGGAGATGCTCGGCACGCGGCAACACGGGCTGCCGCAACTGCGCGTGGCCGATCTGCTACAGGACGGGGATCTGCTACGGATGGCGCAGCGTGACGCGGGGGATCTGCTGCGCGAGGACTCTCAACTCAGGCGGGAAGAACACCGGCTGCTGCGGACGATGCTCATGGACAAGTACAAGGCGGGCCTTGCCTTCATCGATGCAGGATAACCCCCCAGGTCGTCCGATTGCTCGTCGTGAATCGGCGGCAAACGACATGATCAGTTCTCGTCGTTGGATTCACCCAGGGCACGCTCGATGGTCCGGACCAACTCCTTCTCACGGTTCGGAAGATAACCCGACGCCGCATAGGCGACGCGTCCCTCGCGATCGATCACGTAAAACGACGGAATCCCCGATACCCGGTAATCGTCGGCGACTTTATCGCCGTGCAGCAGAAGCGTGTAGGTCAGCTTCTTCGACTTCATGTACTCCGCAGGCTCCGCGCCCTCTTTTTCCCAAACGTCGATGCCGAAGACTTTAACAGGCCTGTCCTTGAAGGTCTCGTGCACCATCTGAACGCTGGGCATCGCCAGCTTGCACGGGCCGCACCATGTCGACCAAAAGTCCATCACGACCACGTTGCCGCGCAGGTCCGCCAACCGGACTGCTTTGCCGTCAGACGTCTCGAGTGCCCAATCGGGGGCCTGTTGCCCCACCGCGAGCATCTTGCCCGGTTCGTCGTAGCCCCGTTGCTCATATCCCTCGGGACACTTCGGCAGAAAGGTGTCGGCGTCGAAATCGGGCTTCACCTTCAGATTGGAGATGGTCAGAACACTCGCCCCCTCGACACCCCGACGAGTGGAGATCCGATCCACGCGCCGAGGCAGCGAATCCTCACGCCCGAAGTACCAGCGCGACTCGCTGTCATTCCGGTAGACGACGAAGATCACGTCGCACGCCACGCCGCCGATCTCCTTCGTGCCCTCATATCGCGCCACCTTGCCGGTGACTTCGTCTTTGAAGGGCGTCGGATGGAGGTATTCCAGCATCAACAACTTCTCGGCCGGCTGGAGCAGCGATGAAGCGCTGGGAAGCCGTCCTTCGATGAAAAGCTTTTGCTTCGCTTCGATGCTGACAATCTGCTTTCCGTCCGTCGCCACCTCGAACGGAACGGAGGTCTCTGAGTTCGGGGCGGTGCGAACGCCCTTGATGTGCATCGCATGCCCCCGACTAGCCCCGCCGAAGAGCTCGCCCCAAAAGCCCCTGCCGCCGGCCCGAGCCGCGAGCGAACCTGCGATCCGCCCAAACCGTGTCGCCAAATCGCCGATCCCGTAGTATTCCGCCTCATAGGAGACCGCATTCACGGCCGTGGTCGCGGCATCCGCCTTTCTCAGGATCTCCCGCGGATCCGGCTCCTCCGCCCCCGAGACCGAAGGCAGCCAGAGCAGCAACCCGAGCACCGCAACCGCGGCGCGCCGACCAAGACCCATCTCGAAGCCAACTGAACGATTGGACCCCATGAGAAACAATCTCCCTCGACCTCTGCAAAAACTCGCCGTGTTGATGCGCCTAGGCCGCCTCTTTCTCCGCGCGTTGCTTGAACGATTCCAGGTTCTTACTCAGTTGCCGCTTCATACGCTGGTCCGTGCACATCTCGACGGCTTTGGTCTGCCAACGGATCGCACCGGCGAGATCACCCGTGTCCGCCAAGGCCCGCGCGTAGGTGTCGATCACCGGAGGAGACTTCTCCTCGCTCAATTCCATCGCCTTCTTCGCCGATGCCAGGGCCAGCTTGAGGTCCCGGGCCTCGCCAAACTCCGCGCTGGTCAGGATCACCCAGGCAAACTCGCTGAGGCGCTCCGCCTCTCCACAGTCCTTCACGATCCCATGACCAACCTTTGACGCCTCCTCGTTTTTCTTGAGCTTGGCGATCAGCAGATGATACCGGGCAAAGTGGTAGGACATGTTCTCGGGTTCGATCTCCAACACGCCGTTCACCCCGGCGAGCACCTCTTCCCACTTCTCTGCACTCGCAGCCTTCTGAATCTTTTCTTCCAGGGCCATGCGGACCTTCATCCGCTCGGCATACTTCTTGTCACCGGTGAGCTCTGCGACCTGCAAATCGAGTCCCGCCATCGGATGACCGATCCAACGAACCGTCCCGCCTTTGACCACGAACGCGGTGGGAATGCCTTGCTGACCAGCAGCCTGCATCCAATCCTTGTTGGTCCGATCCTTGGAATCGACGGCCACGGTGTATCGCATCTTGGAATCGAAGCCCGCCTTCAGGAACTTCGCGACCGTCTGCTTATCCTCGTTGCTGATCCCGACAAACGTCACCCCGCGGTCGCGGAAATGTTCCTGCATCTTCGACATGTGCGGCGCGCTGGTCCGACACGGCGCACACCAGGTCGCCCAAAACTCGACCACGAAGACTTCTTCAGGCTTGCCCTTGGTCGGATCGACGGGCGACCCTTTGATCCAGTCGGCGATCGACAGCTTGGGCGCCGGATCCCCCACCTTCAGCCCAGCCTGCGCAACACCCGAAACGCTCAACGCACTGAGCACGGCTACGGTCGACAATGCGTATCTCACGATCTACTCCTCTCATCAAAAGGCCGGAAACCTGCTCGCCAAGGACGCCAAGGCTCAGGCGGCGCAGACAACCCTCGAACGCCCCGCCCGTCGTTCATCTGACGGAAAGGCCGTTCCCTACCATACTAACGCGATCCAAACCGGCATCATTCCCCTCTATTATGCCGGATTCTTCCCAACTCCGCCCCTCAAGATCACCGGGGCGGGAAATCACCAGGCCTCCAGCCGCGAACGACGTACACCGGCCAATTGGAATCCACAAAGCCGCCCCCCGCCTGATCGGACCGAAACAGCACCCCTGCCCTCGCCGATGCGGGCCAATCCGGCCGATCCACCTCGAGAACCAGCCCCCGGCTGCCACGGGGAACCTCCGCCAGGAGTTCCTGAAACCGATGCCCTGCCTCCGGATGAGTCCGCGTGTCCTGGGGAACGAACAGGTATCGACCGACACCGAGGACTTGATGGAATCCCCGCGGCCCCCGGCTGAGGACCATCGGCGAGGTGGCCAGCGTCTCGGGCAAAACCGGCTCCAACAACAGGGCGTAGATATAGGCTTGATTGGCCTCGTTCGTCACCAGCACGACGTCGGCCGCGGGCTCATACGCCGCCGCAAACGCCATCACCTCGTACAAACCGGTCTGATAGCCGGCTCGGGCTGAAGGCGATGTGGGAAAGCGGCGAAAGTAGGCGTCGCTCATCTGGGCAATGTTCGCAAGGATCACGACGCCCGCCACAGCAGCCGCTGCCTTTCGAGTGGCCCATGATCGGCCGGCAAACCACGCGATGAGCCACTGCCCGCCAAGCGCAGCCACGATCGGAAACAGAGCGATCCCGGCGACGCTCCGCATCGGATGGGGGTTCCAGTCCGCGCAGATCGCCGCAGGGATCGGATAGAGAACCATCCATGCGACAAGCAGCCGACACCCCCTGTCAGACCCGAGTCCGCCGAAGTCGCCCCTGAGCCTTCCGTAGGGTCCGCTGTGCGGACCACCCCCTCTGTCGCCCCTGAGCCCGCCGAAGACTCTGACCAGCCCGATCACCCAGAGTGGAGCAAAGACGGGAAGATGCCGCCCAACCCACGGGATCGAGGCGCCGGACATCTCATCGGCCTGACCAAACAGGATTGCCGGGTTGAACTGGGCCGCGTAGTTCGCCAGGAACTCTCCAACCATCTGACCGGCGGAGAGGTCCTGATGAACCAGAAGCGTCGCCGCCGCCCGTGAGGCAAGCCTGTCCGGATCGGATATCGCCGTGCCCCAGAGCGGCGTCGCGCCGACGAGCAAACCCAGAAATCCGGCGATGAGTGGTCCGCGCAGAAATCGTGATCTGAAACCGGTGAAGTAAAACTTGCCGTAGATGATCGCGATCGCCAGGCAGAGCATCGGCGTGAACAACCGCGTTGCCGGATATGCCCAGGCAAGCATCGCAAAAAGGAAACCGGCCGCGAAGCACCAAACGCCCCGCCCGCCTTGTCGAACATCCGATACCAGGCTGGACGAGGCTCCCGACGGCAGCAGGCCGCCCCTCTGCAAAGCCAACAGTGCGAATACCAGAAAAAACGGCGCGAACCCGGATTCGTGGGCCGTGCGACACAGCGCAATATGCCACGGATCGACCGCCAGCATCCCGGCAGCCATAAGCGCAGGCCATCGGCCGATGTCTCGAACCAAACACAAGTACAACAACCACACCGTAACCACACCCAGCACCGCGTCGGGCAATCGCATCGCCGTAGCCGTCGGACCGAGCAAGGCCACGAAAGGAATGGTCAGGTAGGTGCTCAGGGCCGCCGTGTGGTCGCCGGGACCGAAGCTCTCGAGGAAGAAGGGCCAACGCTCACCGTGTCGATCCGCGCCCGTCTCCAACAGGCACCACGCATCATAGCCCCGTGAAGCCTCGTCCTGATTCAGCAGCGGAGGCACGTGCTCCAGTGCAGGTAACCGAAAAACTGCGGCGACAACGACCAGTGCCGGAACCAGCCAGCGAACGTGCTTTCCAGCGTCGGTCATGGATGATGCGTCATTCCGGCGAAGTTGAACCCGTAGGATGGGTCATCCGACCCATCCGTTAAACCCTTGGCATGGCTCATCCGACCCATCCGTTGACTTATTCGGCCAGAAGCCCCCGACGCCAACAACCCCGCCAAACACGTCCCCGGCGAAAGCCGGAATCCAGAGATCCGTCATTCCGGCTGACGCTTGTCTGTGATGACGAGTAAACCGGCACGCGCCGGTCGGCGTTCCGGAAGGATTACGATGCCTTCAATGCCTTTTCGATAATCCCTTCGATGCCGCCAAGGTTGATCCCACTGGTCGCGAAGAGAATCTTGCCGTCCTTGCCGATGACGTAGAACGTGGGAATGCCGCGAACGCGATAGGACCGTGCCGCGAACTCGCCATGAAGAAGCTGGCCGTAGGTGTAGCCCTTGTCCTTCACAAACTTCATGGGATCAACACGGCGATCGCGCTCACCGCAATTCACGCCGAAGACGGCCACGTCTTTGTCCTTGAACCGATTGTGCAGCTTCTGCACCTCGGGCATCGCCCGCCTGCAAGGGCCGCACCAGGTCGCCCAGAAGTCCAAAACGACGACCTTGCCACGCAGACTCTTCAGACTGATCTTCTTCCCGGTTCCGCTTGACAACTCCCAATCCGGAGCCACGCTCCCCACCGGGAGCAATCCCAGGTTGGGCTTCGCTTGGCGCGGTGCCACGGTCTTGCGGCCGGGAACGGCGCTCCGCGTCACGTATCCCGGAGGACAATTCAGCCGGAACTTCCCGTCGTCGAGTTCGATGTTGACCTTCAAGTCGCGAACCGTGAAGACCAACAGTGCATCGTTGTCCAGGCCCGGGCCCCCGGCCCGCGCCCTCATCGGACGCTCGCTGCGCCGAAGGAGATGATCGTCTTTGCCGAAGTATAATCGCGCCACCGGAAGATCAGGCGTTTGGTAGATCACCTCCAGCACCTCACAGGCGACGCCCTCAACGTCCCTGGTCCCCTCATATCTCACGGACTTGCTTTGAAGTTCATCAGCAAATGCGCCTGCATCCAGGTATTCCTCGGGCAACAACTCCGACCGCTCGCGCATCAGTATGTCCTTGGGGCCGCCGGTCCGAAACACTTTGGGCGAGTCATATTCGTTGCTGGCGACCTGCCCGTCGTTCGCAAAACGAAAACCCACAACCTTGGATGACTGGGCGATCGTCGTGCCTTTGATGAACACCTTGTTTGGACCGCCTCCCTCGCCGTATTTCACCTGAACGAGTCCGTCAATGATGTTGCGCTGTTGGGCAAGCGTTCCTTCCCCCATCACCGTCGCCTGATAGGACAGCGACCGAAGCTCCCCAACGGCCTCACGGGCCTGCTTCAGAATCTCGACCGCCCGATCCGCGCCAGCCGCATCCACCGGAAAGGCGATCATCGTGAGAAACAAAACTCCGACAACGAGAACCTGGCGTCGCATGACACACTCCCGAACAACCAACCCAACCCGGCCCGGATGGCTTGTCTCGATAAGCCGCGCCAACCAGCCGCGGCTCCAGCTCACGCGGCCTTTCGCACCGGAAAACCCCCACCGTCTGTAATCATCCCTCGCGGCGGAATCTCAGATTATAACACAGGTCCGGGCCCAGCGTGAAGATTCGTGCCACCCGCGTACCGGTAATATCCCCCATCATCGCCGGGCCGTCCTGACCAAGCGGCCCGGGGGCCTCATGCCCACCAATGAGCCTGGGAGCGACGAAAACGCGGGCCTCATCCGCCAGTCCCGCCCGAACAAACGATCCCAGAACCTCGCCGCCGCCCTCCACCAACACATTGGTCGCGCCCCGGCCGTGCAGGAAGTCGAGCAACCGCCCGAGGTTCAGCCCGTGCCGCTCCCGATCAACCTCGCACACCTCGCAACCGGCCCGCTCCAACATCCGTCGCCTCCGCCGCAGCAACCTTACGACATTATGACGTTTTGACTTTTTGACTTTTTGACTTTTTGACGTTTCGACGTTTTGACGTTTTGACTTTTTGACTTTTTGACGTTTTGACGTTTCGACGTTTTGACGTTTCGACGTCACGATCAGCGTCGGCACGCGCCGGGCGGTCTTCACCAACTTGGCCCCCGGCGGCGTTCGCAGATTCGTATCCAGCACCACGCGCACCGCTTGGCGCCGCGGCCGGGCAAGCCTGGCCGTCAGCATCGGGTCGTCGGACAGAACGGTCCCCACGCCCACGATTACGGCATCCACCCGGCCGCGCAGCGCATGCCCCGCCGCCCGGCTGGCGCGCGACGTGATCCACTGAGAGTCGCCCGTCCGCGTTGCGATCTTGCCGTCGAGCGACTGCGCCCATTTCAAAATGACGTAGGGGCGATGCTCGCGATGAATCTTTACGAAAGGCGCGGCCAACGCCATCGCCTCCGCGCGGAGAAGGCCCAGGTCGACCCGCACCCCCGCAGCGCGCAGTCGTCGAATCCCGCGACCGGCCACCATCGGATTCGGGTCCCGTATCGCCACCACCACGCGCGTCACGCCGGCCCGGACCAGCGCCTCGGCACACGGCGGCGTCTTGCCGAAATGATTGCACGGCTCCAGTGTCACGTACGCGCACGATCCCCGCGCCAGGGAACCGGCCCGACGCAGCGCGACACGCTCGGCATGTGGCCCGCCGAAATGCCGGTGGTAGCCCGTCCCAACGATGCGGCCCCCCTTGACGATGACGCAGCCCACCATGGGATTGGGCTCAACAAAACCCTCCCCCTTGGCAGCCAATGCAAGGGCCAGCCGCAAAAACTCCCGATCTCGTTCGGTCCAGTGAACCATGCTGACGGGGGATTCTAACCAGACTCCCGGCTGGGTGAAGCATCCATGCCGGGGCTGAGTAAAGCATAGATGCCGGCCGCGTGAAGCGTACATCCCAACTGCCTGAAGCGTGGATGCCGGCTGCGTGAAGCGTGGATGGTTGACACTGGGCAGTGAGTACTACAGCGCTAAGAATCGCACGATGACTCCTGCTTCGCCACGGACCCATGCTTCGCCACGGACCCATGCTTCGCCACGGACCCATGCTTCGCCGCGGACCCATGCTTCGCCCCGAAGGGGCATCGGGTTGTAGCCACGGGTGCAGTCCCGGCGCGCCGGGACGAAACCCGTGGAAGCGTTGTCGTTTGTAGCCTCTCCGCCCCGAAGGGGCGGCGGAGCGCGGATGTCGCGCGCAGGGCGCCCCTGCGCGGCGACATTGAATTCGCCCGGAGGGCGCGCGAAATACGTCCCACGCGACTACGTTCGTCTGTCGTAAGCACGTGTAAGCCCATCCCCACCCGAAACACCGAGCAAGAATACTCCATGTCGCCCAAAAGCCAGGACTCTGACCAGACTGTGCCAAGGGCAGGAGGATTTTCGGATTTTTTCGGATTTTTTCACTTGGCCCGGCAAAAAAAAGGTGAAAAAAGCAGGACCGAACCGGATCAAAATCATCGAAATTAGCGACTTTACAAAAAACTCTGCACCAATGCGCCTCGATTAATCAGAGCCGCGACCGTAAGGGAGCGGGCCGGTGGTGTCGCTTTTCGCCACGGTGCCGGCAGAACCGGATTCGTTGGGCCCTGGTTTCTCTGGAATGGGGTCCGATCTCGGCAATCCAACACCACTTCCCCACGCGCGGCCCTGACAGAGTGGGCTCCACGCCATGCAACGCAAGCGTGGAATACACGTCATGAAAGACCGTATTCTTTAAGCTTTCGATAGAGGGTCCGCGCACCGATGCCCAGTTGCTTGGCCGCCTTCTCGCGGTTGCCCTGGTGTTGGGCGAGCGCCTGTTGGATCGCCAGCTTAGTCAGTTCATTCAGCGTCAGGTCGATCTGTCTCGGCGACACCGGAACGATGTCCGTGCCAACGTTGATCGGAGGCGTCGACGGCAGGTCGCTCACGTCCAGCACCTCGCCCTCGCACAAGACTACCATTTGGCTCATGACGTTGAACAGCTCACGAACGTTGCCCGGCCAGCGGTAGTTGTGCAACAGCCGCAAGGCCTCTGGGGTGACGTGCTTCACCTGCTTGCCGTGCAGGGCGTTGGCCTGCATCAGGCAATGATGAATGAGGGGAGGGAGGTCCTCCCGCCGGTCTCTGATCGGCAGAAGATTGATCTCCGCCTGATTGATCCGGAAAAACAAGTCCTCTCTGAATTCCTTGTCCTCGACCGCCTCCTTCAGATTGCGATTCGTGGCTGCCACGACGCGGACGTCGACATGGATCGGCTTGCTCGATCCCACACGCATGACCTCGCCGTTCTCCAACACCCGCAGCAGCTTGGACTGCATCGCCAACGGCATATCGCCGATCTCGTCAAGAAAAATCGTGCCGTCATCAGCCTCCTCAAAAAAACCGCGACGATCGGCATGGGCGTTCGTGAAGGCGCCTTTCTCGTGGCCGAACAGTTCCGATTCCAAAATGCCCTCTGAAATGCCGGCACAGTTGACCGGAACCCACGGCTTGTGGCGGCGGTCGGAGTTGTTGTGAATGGCCCGGGCGATCAGTTCCTTACCCGTGCCCGATTCACCATAGATCAGCACGGTGATCTTGGTGTTGGCCAGACGGCGGACACGGCCGAGCACGCTCTTCATCGCGCTGCTGGCGGCGACGATGCCCTCAAAGGCGTCGGCCTTGTTCCATTGCTCCTGCATGTTGTAGTTTTCACGCAGGATCTTCGCCTGCCGAGCAGCACTCTCCACCCGGCGGCGGACAACCTCCAGGTCGAGAGGCTTCTTCAGGTAATCGAAGACGCCGCCGTCGATGAAGGCGTCGCGGGCGAGTTGTTCGTCTCCGTAGGCCGTGATCAGAATCCCCTGCGTCCAGGGGTTCATCCGTCTGGCGCGGCTCAGCACTTCCAAGCCGTTCATGCTTCCACCGAGGCGGTAGTCCGATATCACAACGTGCGGAGAACGGTGCTCGATCGACGCGATCGCCGCATCACCGGAATCCACCAGATGACACGCGTGACCGGCGCGCTCCAGCCCCTCCTTCACGGCCTCGCCATGAGATTGCTCGTCTTCGACAATCAAAATAAACGCGGTGTCGGCCATGCTTTTACCAGCCTGAATGGTAGCCCCGAAACGGCAGCGCTTCCAGCCGCCAATCGTTTCGGCAGCTTCGGCAGGGCATGACCTTGGGACGGCTGCCTCGTGAGCGAATCGCCCGACACCGCCTCGATCCGGTTACGCTTCCGCTTCCTCGTTCTGATCGTTCGCCTTCGCCGCGCGTCGCCGGCGCGCGGGGTTGCCGACCCAGTATTCGCCGGGCCCAACGTCTCTGCCAATGAGAACCGAACCGGCCGCGACCGTAGCACCACTCTTGATGTGTACCCCGGACAACACCGAGTACGCGCCGATCAGGACGTCGTCTTCGATGATCGTGGGCTTAATCACGATGTGATCCAACATCTGGTAATGCCCGGCGATGGTCGTGCCGAACCCTATCACGACGTTACGCCCTATGGTGACCTGATGGGGATCAATGATGGACGGATCGTTGATGTAGCAGGAACGAGACCGCGGACCGAAGATCGGCCCCATCAGCCAACTCATCGGCGGCAAGTTGGCCATGTGAAAGACGAGAAAGCCGGGAAACGGTGCTTGATACCTGGCCTTGGTGAGCACCGCAATAAGGCAGGACCACACCACTTGACGATTGACAGGCTCGCCCGGACCGATCGAATACCGCCCTTCCTTCGGCCGGGGGATCGGCAACCGGAGCACGATCAGTATCAAAACATAGAACACGTTGAACAGGAGAATCATGTGCGTCAGCTTCTGGGCCCATTGCCAGGCGGCCGGAAAGGAAATACCCCGCAGGTCCGTCGTCGGCCAGGAGCCCAACGCGGCGAACACCGCCAAGGTCGAAGCCAGTGCCGTGCTCCAAACCATGAGACGGACGAACATATCCAGGAGGAGGAAGCCGCGCAGGGCATTCAGCGGGTCTTGCACGCGTTGACGATCATGGCTCATGCCAACACTCCGAACAGGCTGCAAGGGAAGCCGCAGTAGGGTCCGCTCCGCGGACCAATGAACTCCGAACGATCTGTCAGTCAAGCCGCGGGGCGGTTCTACGGACACGATTTAATGCCCTCGGCGGGACGGTGGCAATCCGCCGTGCAAGCCGGCCGGGAACCCAGAATGAGACCGGCGATCGCTCGGCGGATTGATCGCCGGGCCCCACCAACCGTTAATCCCAGACGGTCCGGGCGTAGAAGGTCGCTTCCGGGAGTTCGTCTTCGAGCACGGCCCTAGCCGCCTCCACGCCGCACTCCGCCTGACGAAGCAATCCGCTGTCGTAACGGCCGCCGATGAACGAAGTGAATCAGCCAATCTGACATGTCGATTCGCGGTCGCGTCATCTCATGGTGCCCGACTGGTTTGCGGTTGCTGACGACTCGGCATTTCTCAAGGCGGATCGGATGCTGAGCACAGGTGCCTCGCTTTCACCAATTCGGTCTATTGGGGCGCTCCCAACGGCGGCATTCGCACGGTCCAGACCGACATGATCGGCTCGGCCTGACGAAGCTCCTGGAGGACGGAATCCGGCACGTCGGCGTCACTCTTCAGGACCATCAGCGCCGTCTGCTCCCGCCGCGAGAGAAACAGATCGGCGATGTTGATTTGGTGCTTGCCGAAGATGCTCCCGACCAGCCCGATGACACCCGGCCGATCATCGTTGAAGATCATCAGCAACCGGCCCTCGGGGATCATCTCCATGCGATAACCATCAATCGCCAGGATTCGCGGCAGGCCGTCTTGGAACACGGCCCCTTGCGCTTCGTGCGATTCTCCCCGCCGATCGAACCGAACGGTGACGACACCGGGAAAGTCCCGTCGCGCAGAGTGGGCAACCTGTTGGATGTTGATGCCGCGCTTCTCGGCAAAAGCCGCGGCGTTGACCAGATTGAGCCGCCCCTCGATGTGCGGGCTCATCATTTCCACGAGAGCCTGCAAGGCCATGGTCCGAGAGATGTCGCCGAGTTGCTTATCGTCACTGGTGGTGACAACGACGTGATCCATGCCGTCGGCGCACCACGTGGAAAGCATCGACGCCATTCGTGAAGTCAGGTCCAGGTAGGCGTGGTCCTCAGGCGACAGGTCGGCGGGCAAGCCGCGGACGTTGACCGCATTGTGAATGGTCTCGTGCAGCAGATATTCGAGCACCGCATCAACCGCGTCCGTGGAGACGGCCGTTTGTGCCTCTTCCGTTGAAGCCCCGAGATGGGGCGTCAAAACCACGTTGTCGCAGGTAAGAAGCGGGCTGTTCGTGGGCGGCTCGGACTGGAAGACGTCAATCGCAGCGCCGGCGATGCGCCCCGCCTTGATCGCCTCGGCCAGGGCGGCCTCATCCACCAATCCTCCGCGGGCGCAGTTGATCAAGATCGCCGTCTTTTTCATCAGCTTCAGCCGATCGGCGTTAATCAGGTTCCGTGTGTGGTCAGTCAGGGCGGCATGCAGGGTGAGGCAATCCACCTGCGGCAGGAGTTCGTCGATGTGTTTCACCACAGCCACGCGCCCTTCCATCACCGAAGTCGTCCGCAGGATGGGATCACACGCCAGCACCTTCATGCGCATGGCCAGCGCGCGTTCCGCCACGGCATGCCCGACGCGCCCCAGGCCGACGACCCCCAACACCTTTCCCGCCGCCTGCCCGCCCACGAAGGCCTTGCGATCCCAGGCGCCGGACGTGACGTGTTGATGGGCTTGTGGAATGCGTCGCAGCCGCGCCAGCATCATGGCGATGGTGTGTTCGGCGGTGGTGAGGGTGTTGGCGTCCGGCGTATTGATCACCAGAACGCCCGCCGACGTCGCAGCGTCCAAGTTGACGTTGTCCACGCCGACCCCCGCCCGAGCGATCACGCGAAGACGGCCCGGTTTGGCGAGGACCTCACCGGTGACCTTCACCCCCGACCGGATGATCATCGCGTCGTAGTCCCCGACCACGGAAGCCAGGGCCTGCGGATCCAGCCCGATCCGGACGTCGACCTGGATCTCCTTGTTTTCGCGAAGGCGTGCCAATCCCTGTTCTGCGATGTTGTCTGCAACCAGAATCTTCAACATGGCCTGGCTACTCCCTTCTGAGGCGTTCGACGCAAGCGCATCGTTGCCAACTCGTACTCAATTGGCGATCTTCCTCAGGTGATTGGCTTGATGTCGACCTTGATGACTTCATCCGTCATTGCCTTGATTGATTCCACAACGTCTTCGCTCGGAATCGAACTGAGCCGAATCACTGCAACGGCGGCCTGGCGTCCCTGAAACATCGTATTGCTCATTTCCTTGACGTTGATCCTGGCGCGGCGCAGCTTGTCCAACACGCCGGCCAACACACCAACCTTGTCATGGTGCCGCACCACCAACGTGCAGACCGCCTCCGACTTGCTCTCGAAGTTCACACAGTTGGAAACCACGCCCGTCGAGGCAAAGACCCGGGCAATGCGCACTGCCTCGGCGGCGATCGCCGCTTGTGCCTGATCCGTCGAGGCGCCGATGTGATGGGTGCCATAGACGACGCCTCCTGCATTCATGATGGAAGCGACAAACTCCGCCTCGCCATCGGAAGGCTCGTTTGGATAGACGTCCAGGCCCACCCGAATGCCCCGGTCGCGCACCGCCCCGGCCAGCGCCTCGTAGTCCAGCACATCGGCCCGCGCCGTATTGATGAGATAGCTGCCGGGCTTCAGTTTTTCGATCACCTCAGCGTTGATCAGATTCCGGGTCTCGGGCGCCGCGGCGAGGTGGAGCGAGAGAATGTCGCATCGCTCGGCCACCTCACTGGGACCGGCGCATCGCTCGACGCGGAGGCGAGCAGCCAGGTCATCGGTCAGCGACCG
>Ga0326597_10000353_pt1 | contig 84560 bp, 79 predicted proteins | sample RVTome_12_FD_203789 | JGI IMG/M metagenome (GOLD analysis project Ga0326597, IMG submission 203789) | Soil microbial communities from uranium-contaminated site in the Upper Colorado River Basin, Wyoming, United States - RVT100D185 | ecosystem: Environmental > Terrestrial > Soil > Contaminated >...
GGCGCCGGCTGGTCCGCGATTACGAGCAACGTCTCGACGTCTCCGAGGCCATGATCCATGTCGCCATGGGTAGCCTGCTGCTGCGTAGAATCAGCCATTGATCACGTTTTCAAACGGACTCTTAGTGCACTGTCACCGTAATCCGATGAGCTCGCCATGGTGGCGTGACTCAAACCAAACAGCCTCCGGCGAACCCGGGGCGGTTCAGGAAACCCTGCAGATTGGGCGTGGAGGACATGCCGATGAACGAGCGTTTGAAGCTTAATTCCCTACGAGCACTTCGCACATTGGAGATAGTGGGCATCGTCGCCGCATTATGGGTTTCGGTCCTCGCCATAATGGAGAAGAAGGCGGAAAGTCATAATCGCGCGTGGCAGCGAATTGCTCAGGCTCCACGAATCGCGGAACGTCCTGTTGTCCTTACGAATCTGGGACTTGGCAATGCCCTCGAAGTGCTTAACGCCGATCATGTGCCTCTAAAAAGAATCGTGCTCCCGGGCGCATGGCTTGAAGGAGTCAAACTCGAAAACGCCGATCTCCGATGGTCCATTCTGTACCTATCCGAAATAAACAACGCCGAGCTTGGTGGTGCACTTCTCGCGAGCGCGTCTTTCCGGAATGCTGACTTGCACGGAACCAATTTCAGTGGAGCAGATTTCTCCGGGACCGATATTTCTGACGCAGTCTTGCGCGGCGCAAATTTGTCGGATGCCCAGAACCTCACGCAGGAGCAGCTCGACACAGCTTGCGGCGATGAAAGAACTAGATTGCCGCCGGGTTTGACCATTCGCCCATGCAGCTAAATTCGATTACGGTGACAGTGCAGTGGACTGCACCCTATGGGTGAGACAGGAGAATCAGGGACAGTTCCCGATGATCGCGATCGAGGCGGGCGGCCGGGCGGCCGGGCGCATTAATCCCGGGGACGCAATAAAATTGACGCCGGCGCGCCGCCGCCGTAGCCTTTTGCCATGGCGAGACTGGCGCGGGTGGTGGCGGCGGGGCTGCCGCATCTTGTGACGCAGCGGGGCAACCGGCGCCAGCCGGTGTTCTTCGGCGACGACGACTACGCCACCTACCTGGAGCTGCTGGCCGAGGGCTGCCGTGCCGCGCGGGTGGCGGTGCGGGCGTACTGCCTGATGCCCGACCACGTACACCTGGTCCTGGTGCCGTCGGATGCGGACGGCCTGCGCGCGGCGCTGGGCGAGGCGCACCGGCGCTATACCCGCCATGTCAATCTCCGCGAGGGCTGGCGCGGCTATCTGTGGCAGGGGCGCTTCGCCTCGTTCCCCATGGAGAAGCGGATCCTGCCCGCCTGCGCCCGCTATGTGGAACTCAACCCGGTGCGCGCGGGGCTCGTGCGACGGGCGCGCGACTGGCGCTGGTCGAGCGCGCGGGCGCACCTGAAGGGGGCCGACGACCGGCTGGTGCGGGTGCGGCCGCTGCTCGACCTGGCGCCCGACTGGTCGGCGTTCCTGCGCGCGCGCCCGGCCGAGGCGGAGTACGAGGCGATCCGTGCCGCCGGGCGCACCGGCCGCCCCCTCGGCTCCGCCCGCTTCATCGCCCGGCTGGAGACGCGCCTCGGCCGCCCGCTCGCCCGCCAGAAGCCCGGCCCCAAGCCGAAGGACCCGGGGAAGGTTCCGGGATGAGCATCGTCTCCCCGAACTTCGCCGGAATTCCGGCGTTCGGGAATGCGCGGAGGGAATGCGCATGAGCGCCGCCGCCGCCGTCGATCCCGTCACGGTACAGATCCTGCGCAACCGGATCGGCAGCGTGATGGACGAGATGCACCATCACTTCTTCCGCTCGGGCTATTCCACCATCGTGCGCGAATCGCGCGATTTCTCCTGCGTGATCCTCGATGCCGCCGGGCGGCTGCTGGTGGCGCCGCCCATGTTCTTCCACGCCACCGCCTACCGCTACCTGGTGGAGCGCATCCTGGCGCTCTACGGCGCCGACGCCATGGCGGACGGCGACGCGTTCATCTGCAACCACCCCTATGACGGGGCGCTGCCGCACATCCCCGACATGGGCGTCATCGCGCCGGTGGTGCACGGCGGGCGGCTGATCGGCTTTTCCGGCGCCATCGCCCACAAGGCCGACATCGGCGGCGCGGTGCCCGGCTCCAACTTCGGCCAGGCCACCGAGACCTTCCAGGAAGGCATCGCGTTCCCGCCGGTGCGCCTGTGGCGGGCGGGGAAATACAACGCCGACCTGGAGCGGCTGATCGCCGCCAACAGCCGCCAGCCGGCGCTGTTCCTCGGCGACCTGCGCAGCCAGACGGCGGCCTGCGCCATCGGCCGCGACCGCATGAAGGGGCTGGCCGACGACCTGGGAGCGGCGCGCATGGAAGCGGCGCTGGCCGCCATGATCGAGGGCGGCGGGCGCGCCTTCGCCGCGGCGCTGGCGCAACTGCCGCCGGGCACGCAGCGGGCGGAGGCGGCGATCGAGAGCGACGGCGTCGACCGCGACCGCAGGCTGCGCCTCGCCGTTACGGTGACGGTGGCCGACGGCGCAATCGCCTTCGACTTCACCGACAGCGACGACCAGGCGCGCGGCACCGCCAACCTGCGCCCGGCGCTGGTGGAGGCGTGCTGCTTCCAGGCGCTGATCGGCACGATGGACCCGACGCTGCCCTACAGCGACGCGGCGCGCGCGCACGTGGCCATCCGGCTGCGGCCGGGCTCGCTGCTCGACCCCGCGCCGCCGGCGCCGTGCTCCAGCTACATGAAGGTGTGCATGACGGTGATCGACATGCTCATCGAGGCGCTGGGGCCGTTCGTGCCGGCGCGCGCCGCCGCCTGGGCCGGGGGCAGTGGCGGCGGGCTCACCATCGACTGGCGCGGCGAGGGCGGCGCCGCGCGCCCCAACCAGTACGAGATCTTCGGCTCGGCCTACGGCGGCACGGCGGGAGGCGACGGGGCGTCGGGCGTCACGGTGCATCTTTCCAATATCCACGTGACGCCCATCGAGATCGTCGAGACCGAGTTTCCCTGCCGCGTCACCCGGTTCGAGCTGATCCCCGGATCGGGCGGCGACGGCGAACACCGCGGCGGGCTGGCCTTGCGCCGCGACTATGCCCTTCTGGAGCCGGCGCAGGTGATCTTCCGCGGCGACCGCGCGAGGACGCCGCCGCGCGGCGTCGCCGGCGGCCGGCCGGGACGGCCCGCCCGCTTCGTGGTCAATCCCGGTCGTGCGGACGAGCGCGAGATGCCCATCTCCTGCCGGGTGGACCTGCCGGCCGGCGCCACCCTGCGCATCGAGGCGGCGGGCGGCGGCGGCTGGGGCGATCCGGTGCGGCGCAAGGCGGCGGCGCGGGCCGACGACCGGCTGGACGGGTACGTGGTCGGGGATTGATGGCGAATTTCCGCCATTTTCCTCTCCCGAAAAAATTTGACGTCCTGTGACGCCCGTCACTCCGCCCCGGCGGCGGCCCTCTCATATTCGACCCATGGGTTAACAGTCGCCATAGCGGCCAAGGCGTAAAGGGAATCCGACAGACCGAGGAGACAGGCCATGACATCCAGCGTCGTCCATACCGGCGGAAAATCGGGCTTGGGGTTTCGCGAGATCATCGCCGCCTGGGGCATCGCGTTCACCATCCTCCTGGCGTTGTTCGCCGGCTCCATGACAGTCTGACCGTCACGCGCGAAAACACGAAGGGCCGCCCCGCGGGGCGGCCCTTCCGTCAAAGGAAGACCGTCATCCTCGCCGGGAGCGACGCCGCAATGTTCCCAGCGTCAGAACACCCAGTCCGAGAAGCGCCAGGGCGCCGGGCTCCGGTACGGCGGCGCGCACGAGGAAGTGACCCAGTATCGGTTGCACGAGGTTCACCCCGACCCCATCGATACTCAACAGGCTTTGCGAAACATTGAAGAAGGGCTGGCCGGTCCGGGTATCGTATACCAACTCGCCCAGTCCGGCGGAGCCCGGAAACGAGCCTGTGTCCGAGTCATCAAAAAGCCCGTCCGTCGAAACGCGTTGTCCCCCGTCCGCATCGACGATGTTGAGGGTCGCGCCAATCAGTTCGATGAAGGGAATGATGCTCGCATCGGCGGGGGATACGACGACGCCGTTGCCGGGAAATCCTCCGTGCGTGAAGAGCGCCGAGACTTCCGCGGTCGTGGCGTGCCGCCAGCCCTCAAAATCGCCGCCGACGCCGAACTGACCGGCCACGTCGTTGTAGGAGCGTCCCTGCGAGGCGGTGAGATCGAGAAATTCCAAGCCCAGATCGGTATCGACCGTGGTGGCACCCTTGTCGATGAGCCCCGCCGAGGCCGATGCTGCCGTCAATCCCGCTACGGCCAAGGCAACGCAGAACCCTGTCGCGAGCGATTTGATGGTCTCCATCTCCGCCTCCCGCATTTTCATCCTTTGCGCTCTAAACCAATGCAAAAAGTGTGCCAATCTGGTTAATTCGGCCTTTTCCGCGCGTTCCGAAGGGTTGGCGACCGCCGCCTGCAAAAAAATGTAAAATTTTCCGACACCAGTCACTCCGCCTTGTCTTTGCCCCGGTGGACCATCGGTCCCCGAAACAAGAAGGGCCGCCCCGCGGGACGGCCCTTCCATTGTCAGACCCCGGCCCCGGGTGAGGACCGGATCGCGTCGCGTCAGGCGAAGCGGACCTCCGCGACGGCGACGATCCAGGTCCGGGCCACCAAAGGCCGTTTATGACAATGAGACACTGGATCACCTCCTTTCGGTTGTTGAACGGACGCGCAACTATGGCGTGGCAGCCGCGTCGCCGCCACAAGAATTTCAGGCGCGCCGCGCCGAGCGCGTCTCGAGCAGCACCAGCGCGTAGGAACTGCCGAAGATCACCACCGCGCCGGCCCAAGTCCACGGCCCCGACGTCTCGCCGAACAGCAGCCACGCCATGGCCGCGGTGACGGGCAGGCGCAGGAAGTCGTACGGCACCACGGCGCTGGCGTCGGCGGCACGGTAGGCATGGGACACGAAGTACATGCCGAGGGAGCCGGATACCCCGACCCCGACCAGCCAGACGAGATCGAGCCCGCCCGGCGGGGTCCAGGTCAGCAGCGCCGGCACCACCGACAGCGGCAGCATCAGCACGTTGCCGTAGAACACCGACTGGACCGGCGTGTCCGAACTCATCAGCGCCTTGATGCAGACGTTGGACCCCGCATAGGTCGCCGCCGAGGCAAGCACCACCAGCGTCGCCGGCCCCACCTCGCCGAACTGCGGGCGTACGATGATCAGGATGCCGGAAAACCCCACCAGCGTGGCGGCCCAGCGGCGCCGCTCGACCCTCTCGCCCAGCAGCAGGGCGGCGATGACCACGATGAAAAGCGGCTGGGTGAAGCTCAGCGCCACCACGTCGCCGAGCGGCACCAGGGCAATGCCGAAATAGAGCCCGAGCATGCCGAGATAGGCGAGCAGCGCCCGCAGCATGTGCATGGGCAGGCGGCCGGTGCGAAGCCGGCCGACGCGCGCACGCGCCAGCAGGGGCAGCATCAGCACGACAGCAACCACGTTGCGCGCGAACAGGATCTCGAACGAGGAGAAGCGGTCCGAAACCTGACGCACCAGCAGATACATGGCGGACCAGGCGATGGCCGCCGCCACCATCCACATCGCGCCGCGAACGGCGGGCGGCAGAACGCGCATGCCGGGTGCCCCGGTGAAGCCGATACGAAGCGCCAGTATATCCGCAGCGGCGAGGTCGCGAACCGGCCCCCGCTCCCCGCCGCCCCGATGCGACGTTATCACTCACGACCGGCGCCAATCCGCCGACCACACGGACACCGATACCGCTATAATGGCGAGGGTACTCGACGGCATCGATCGCAAGGATCGCAGACATGACGGATACGGGCGACACCCGCGAGATCCGCTGGTCGGACGACTTTCTCATCGGCATCGAGGAACTCGACTTCGAGCACCGGCGGCTGATCGACGACATCAACCGGCTGCACCGCGAGCTGCGCACCGAGACCGACCCCGAACGGATCGCGGATACGCTGGGCCATATCCACGCCCGCATGCAGTCCCATTTCGCGCTGGAAGAGCACGTCATGGCGGCGCACAAATACCCCCACCTGGCGGAACACAAGGCGGAACACGAGCGCCTGCTCGACGACTATACCGACTTCATGACCCGGTTCGGCGACGGACGCGACACGCGCGAGCACGCCGCCATGGAAGACGTGCTGCGCCGGTGGATCGTCGAGCACATCGTGACCAACGACAGGAAAATGAGCCTGATGGTCACCGCCAGCAAACGGAGCCGGAACAAACGGGACCGGTGACCGCGCCGCTGCCGGAACGGAAGGCGCAAACCTCTCCGGTCGGCGGATCGGAATCTCACCGCTTCAGGATCTCGCACACCTTCTCTTCCAGCCGGTCCGGGCCGAACGGCTTCAGTACGTATCCCGTCACCCCGGACGCGACGGCATCGACCACCGACGTGACCTCGTTCATGCCGGTGACGATCATGAAGGGGAGGTCGGGTTTCCGGTTGCGCGTCCAGTTGAGCAGGTGCAATCCGGTCAACTGCGGCATGATCCAGTCGCAGACGACGAGATCCAGATCGTCGACGCTCCGCTCCAGGGCACTCTGCGCCTCGCCGCCATCGGCTGCCTGCAGGACCGAGGTACAGCCCATGGCTTCGAACGTCGTCACGATGAGGGAGCGGATATCCGCCTCGTCGTCGGCAACCAGGACGCTCCTGCCGACCAGCAAGCCCGGCTTCGGATTCGGTGTCATCTGGTTCCCCTGCAACCGAACATTTGAGGCATCAAAACAAGCCTTTGCGCGATCCCGACATGAGTAGGCCAGAAGTTTTAAAAAAACTCCTAATAGTTGAGTCTTTCGATACCGGCCGAGCCCCCGCCGGGTGGCGGACTGGTTACGAAAACGGAATAAACCCCGCCCCTGCATGTTGATACTGTGTCCGGCGGCGGGCGTTCGTCCGCGCGGCATCTCAAGGGAGGCAACGAATGCGGATATGCATGGCTCTTGCGACAGGACTGCTGGTCCTGCCGAACATGGCGCAGGCGGATGCGCTGGGCGACATCGCCAGGGCGATGGGCGCCGACAGGATCAGGACCATCGAATACAGCGGCGCCGGCAGCGTCTATGCGCTGGGTCAGCCGGAAACCCCGACCTCGCCGTAGCCCCGCTACGGGCTGGCCGAATACAAGATCACCATCAACTACGACACCGCCTCCATGATCCAGGACACGGTGGTGACCTTCGGCGACCTGCCGCGCCGCGGCGGCGGCCGGCCGCCCGCCAACGGACGCGAGCGGCGGGTGTCGGGCATCAGCGGCGATACCGGCTGGACGGGCCAGGGCAACCGCGCCTCGCCCAGCCGCGGCACCGCCGGTCTCAGGCACACGCTCTGGCTGTCGCCGCATGGCGTGGTCAAGGCGGTGCTGGCCGCCAGGTCCGAGGTCGCGACGCGCAAGGCGGGCGGCAGGGAGTTCAGGACCGTCGCCTTCTCCGGCAAGGGCGCGTTCCGCGCCACCGCCTGGTTCGACCGGAACAACATGCTGCGCGGCGTCGATTCCGTCGTCGCCAACCCGGTTTACGGCGACATGCCGGTGCGCACCGCCTACTCCGGCTACAAGACCTTCGACGGGGTGAAGTTTCCGACCCGAATCCGGGTATCGTCGGCCGGCTTCCCGACGCTCGACGTCACCATCACGTCGGTGAAGGCCAATGTCGCGGCCGACATCGTGCCGCCAAAGGGCCTGCGCGGCGGCGGCGGCGTGACCATGGAAAAGGCGGCCGACGGCGTCTGGTTCGTCGCCGGCGGCTCGCACAACAGCGTCGCCATCGAGATGAAGGACCACGTGCTGCTGGTCGAGGCCCCTCTGGGCGACGGGCGCACCAGGGCGGTGCTCGCCGAGGTGCGCAAGACCATTCCCGGCAAGCCGGTCCGCACCGTGCTCAACACGCACCTGCACTTCGACCATTCGGGCGGGCTGCGCGCCGCAGCGTCCGAAGGCATAGCCATCGCCACCTTCAAGGACAACGTGCCGTTCTTCCAGGCGGCCTATGCCGGCAGGGACACGATCCGGCCCGACGCCTATGCCAGGGCGAAGAAGAAGGCGAAATTCGTCGGGATCGGCGACCGGCACGTCTTTTCCGACGGCAGCCGCACGGTGGAAATGCACCGGCTGATCGGCAACGCCCACAGTAACGGGCTCTATGTCATCTATCTGCCGGGGGAGAAGATCCTGAGCGTTGCCGACGCCTACAGCGCGCGGTCCATCCTCAAGGCGCCGGCGGCGCGGGTCGACCCGTCCACCGCCAACCTGTGGGAGAACCTGGTGCGGCTGAAGCTCGACGTCCGCACCGTGCTGCCGATCCACGGCAGGAAGGTCGGGTTCGACCAGCTCAGGATGGCCGCCGGCCAGCAGCCCTGACAGCGGCCGAACCGAACGCAAGGACGGGCGGGGCGGCACGGGCGCCCCGCCCTTTTCCCGAGACGCAGGACGGACCCGCCCCGCCCGTACCCCCGGGCCGCCTGTCGGGGCGCGGGCCGGTCCCGTCCGGAGGGAAGGCGCGCTAGATCCGCGTCTCCTCGCGCAGCAGGCCGAGGCGGCGCAGGACCTCGCGGTCGGTGCCCATGAACAGCCGCGTGTCGTCGCTGGCGGCCACGTGGCTGATCCAGTTCCAGTGCGGCAGGGTGAATACGTCGCGCTCGCGCCAGTCGATGCGCGTCCCGCCGATCGTGCTGTGCCCCTCGCCTTCCACCACCAGGCAGAAGGCGTTGGCGGTGGTGCGGCGGCTCGTCGTCGGCCGCCCCTTCGCCAGATCGATGGCATAGATGTCGAACAGGCGCATGGCCGGGCCGCCGGTGGCGGGATCGGTATAGCGCACGCGGCGCGAGCCGTCGGCCGCCGCCGGCATGCGGGCGAACGCCGCCATCACGTCGGCCCACGGGTAGCGGAACAGCGGCGAATAGCCGGGCATGCCGTCGTCGTCGCCGAGTTGGGGCACGACGCCGCCGCCGGCATAGGCGGCGTCGGCGGGCAGCGGCGGGAAGTTGCCCGCCGGGCCCGGATCGTAGAACTGGCAGTCGAGATAACGCAGCAGCGGCACGTCGAGGGCATCGAGCCAGATCACCCGCTCGTCGCCGTCGTTCACGTGCTCGTGCCACGCCCAGCCGGGGGTGAGGATCAGATCCCGGTCCTGCATCGGGCACGACTTGCCGTCCACCAGCGTGCGCGCATTGCCGCCGTCGAGCACGAAGCGCAGCGCGTCTGCCGTGTGGCGGTGCACCCGCGCCGTCTCGCCCGGCATGAGGATCTGGAACCCGGCGTTGAGATTGGTGGTGACGCTCGACCCCTTGCCGAGGTCCATGTCGGGATTGGCCAGCGACAGCACGCGGCGCTCGGCGCCGGCCATGTCGGTCGCCTGCACGGCGAGGTCGATCATCGGCTCGATTTCGGCCCAGCGCCACAGGCGCGGCGGCTCGGAGGCCGGCTCGCGCGGGTTGTGCACCGTACGCTCCCACAGCGCCCGCACGTTGGCCGCCTTCATCATGTCGTGGAACCGGTCGGCCTTGCCGTCCTTCGCCGCCGCCTTCTTCGCCATGGTCCCGCCCCCTTGTCCCGTTCCCGACCCGCCGACAGCCCGGCAGACAGCGTAGGGCCGGCGCGGCCGGGGGCGCAAGACCGTCCCCCGCCGCGGGCCATGGCCGAATCAAAGCTGTACGGGCGATGTCCCGGTGCCGGCGATGGGGTCTGGATCGGGTTCGGGGTCGGGATCGGGGTCGGCGCCCGGCTGTGTGATCAGGCGGGACCCGTGCTGGAACGTGATGTAGGCCCAGATCCAGGCCGTCAGAACCGCCATTCGATTGCGGGTGCCGATCAGAAAGTAGATGTGCACCAGGCTCCAGATGACCCATGCGGGCCAACCGCTGAGCTCGATCTTCCCGAGCTTGGCGACCGCCGCCTTGCGGCCCATGGTGGCGAGAATACCGAAGTCGCGATAGCGGAACGGCGGCGTATTCCCGACGCCGTCGACGCGGTCGCGGATCAGCCGCGCGACATAGCGCCCCTGTTGCTTCGCCACGGCGGCGTTTCCGGGTAACTGCCGTCCACCCGCGTCGACCGAATGTGCGGAATCGCCGATGACGAACACGTCCGGATGTCCGGGGACCGAGAGATCCCGCCGCACCACGACGCGTCCCGCCCGGTCCTTCTTCGCGCCCAGCCACTTCGCGGCCGGAGATGCGATAACGCCGGCGGCCCAGATTACCGTCCGTGCCGGAATCCGTTCCCCGTCGACAACCACGCCATCGCCGTCGCATTGCGACACGGAGTGGCCGCACCGCACGTCGACCCCCAGCTTCCGGAGCGACCGCACGGCGGCCCGGGACAGCTTTTCCGGAAAGCTGGGCAACACGCGCGGCCCGCCCTCGACCAGGATAATGCGTGCGGTACGCGGATCGATATTGCGGAAATCCGAGGTCAGCGCCTTCTTCGCGAGTTCGGCGATAGCTCCCGCCATCTCGACTCCGGTGGGTCCGCCGCCGACCACCACGAAGTTGAGGAACTGCCGGCGCCTGGCCGGATTCGGTTCGCTTTCGGCGCGTTCGAACGCCTCGAGAATACGCCGACGGATCGCCACCGCGTCTTCGATCTTCTTGAGGCCGGGGGCGAACGGCTCCCAGCCGTCCCGACCGAAATAGGCATGGCGTGCGCCGGTCGCCAGAACCAGGTAATCGTACGGGATGCGCCGGTCGCCCAAGTGCACTTCGCGTGCTTCCGTATTGACGCCGGTTACCCGGCCGAGCAGCACCGAGGTGTTCCGCTGCTTGCGAAGAATGCTCCGGATCGGTGCCGCGATGTCGGCAGGCGAAAGACCGGCCGTTGCGACCTGGTAGAGGAGGGGCTGGAACAGATGATAATTGTGCCGGTCGATGACCGTCACCTTGATCTCCGCGCTGGAAAGCTCCTTCGCCGCCGTGAGGCCACCGAAGCCCGCGCCGACAATGACGACTCGTGGCCGGGAGGAAACTTGCCCGTTGAAATGCATGCTCTACGCTCCTTGGATCTGCCTGAGTTGGGGGACATCGAACGCCGGGCCGGTTGGAACCGGCCTCAGGCGAAGGCTCCATGTCGAAAAAGAACGCTGCCGGTCCGGGGAGGATCGGGGGACAAGTCCGGACCGGCGGCGACGGGATTGCAGCCAGACTGCCTTGCGCAGAGAGGCCGCGTCAGGGGTGCAGGAGGAGTACCGGCACCCCGATCGCATCACGGGCCAGAATCGGGACGGCGGCATGCCGGATCGATCCGAAACCGGTGTTCGTATCGGTATCCGCTCTCGCATCCCGCCGCTCCCCCTTTACCGAGGCTTTCGCTCGGCCTGCCCCGCGATCTCGAAAAGACCGACTTTGGCCGGTCGATATACGATTTTGGGTCCCGGGACGGTTCGCGTTAGTGACCCAGGTCACATCTCACGGCTTTGTTTTGACCATGTGTCTGTCGCTCGGGTCCCGCGAAGGATGGCGTGACGCGGCGACGCTTCCGTACGTCACGGGCGGCCGTGCGGCAACGGCCGACAATCCCGTTGGTTTGCCTGCTCTCACGGGCCATGATCGGCGGAGAGACGCGTGCGAACACGCCACGGGGGAGGTTCTTCATGATCTACGACACCGAGCGCGGCGACTTCGCCATGGCGCTGGCTGGGGACGTGATGGTCACCCGCCGGCTGTCGCCGTTCCGCGAAAAACGATACCTCGCCCTGCGCGACATACTCTGCGGGGCGGACGCGGCGTTCGCCAACCTGGAAGGGCCGGTGCGCAGCGACGGCGACGGCGCGCCCGGCCTCGTTCATGGCACGTGGATGACCATGCCGCCCATGGCGGCTGAGGAACTGCAATGGCTCGGCATAACGCTGGCGTCCTGCGCCAACAACCACATCTTCGATTATGGCGAGGGCGGGTTGCTGGCGACCCTGCGCCACCTGGACGGCGGCGGCATCGTGCACGCGGGCGCGGGCAGGACGCTGGCGGCGGCGCGTCGTCCCGCCTATCTCGATACGGCGCGCGGGCGCGTGGCGCTGGTCGCGATCACCGCCACCTTCGATCCGTGGACCGCCGCCGGCGCGCAGAGCCGCGACACGGGCGGCCGGCCGGGGGTCAATCCCCTCGCCCACCGCGTCACCTGTACGGTCGATGACGAGGGTTTCGCCGAGTTGCATCGGATCGCCGGTGCGCTCGGCTTCGCCAAAGCGGGCGAACGCGATCGCAAACATTCGCGGCGCTCCGGCGATAAAACCGCAGCCAACGGCGACGCGCTGCTGTTCCTCGGCCGCCGCTTCGTCCGTGGCAAGGACTTCGCCATCGCTACCGAGGCCGACGCGGACGACGTGGAGGACAACCTGCGGTCCATCCGCGAGGCCCGGCGCACGGCGGACTGGGTGGTACTGTCCCTGCACAGCCACGAGTTCGGCGGCCGAAGCGCCCTGACCGCAGCGCGGCGCACCGATCTGGTGGAGCCGGCGGACTTCACCGCCGCCTTCGCCCGTGCCGCTGTCGACGCCGGCGCCGACGTGGTGGTCGGCCACGGCTCGCACGTCCCGCTGGGCATCGAGCTCTACAAGGGACGGCCCATCCTGCACAGCGTCGGCAATCTGATCTTCCAGACCGAGACCATCCCCGCCTTCCCGACGGCGGCCTACAACCGGCACGGGCTGGGGCCGGCCGCCACCCCGTCGGACTTCCACGACGCACGCACCGACGGCGGCAGGCGCGGCCTGCCCGCCTCGCCCGAATTCTGGGAGAACATCGTCGTGCGCTGCGCCTTCCGTAAGGGAAAGCTCGCCGAATTGCGCATCCATCCGGTCGACCAGGGATACGGGCGGAGTCGCGCCCAGCGCGGCCGGCCCGTGCTGGCCAACGGCACGGTGGCGGCGCGTGTGCTGGCGCGCATGCAGCGGCTCTGCCGCCGCTACAAGGTAACGGTGAACATCCAGGGTAGCGTCGGCATCGTCCGCCCCTGACACCCCTCCCCCGGGTCGTGGACGCACGCGGCGTCAGCCCCTAGTATTCGCCAAACGCGAACAAGCAGGGAGGAAGCCGACCATGAACATGATCCGCATCGGCGATCCGGTACGGCGCGAAGAGGACCTCAGGCTGCTGCAGGGCCGCGGACGGTACGTCGACGATGTGACGGCGCTCAACCAGGCGCGCGCCTGCGTGCTTCGCTCGCCCCGCGCCCATGCGGATATCCGTTCCATCGACACGACGGCGGCACGCAGTGCGCCCGGCGTGCTTGCGGTGCTCACCGGGGACGATCTCGCCGCCCGCGGCCTCGGCACGATCGCGCCGGCCAATCCGGGCAAGCGCAGCGACGGCTCGCCCGGCTTCGCCTGTCCGCAGCCGCTGCTGGCGCAGGGGCGCGTTCGCTTCGCCGGCGAGGCGGTCGCCTTCGTCGTTGCCGAAACGGTCGACCAGGCCAGGGATGCGGCAGAGCTGATCGAGGTGGATTACGCGCCGCTGCCCGCCGTCATCACGGCGGACGATGCGCTCGCGCCGGGCGCACCGGCCATCTGGAGCGACAACCCGGGCAACGAGGCGTTCACCCACGAGCGCGGCAATGCGGCCGCAGTGGACGACGCCTTCGGCCGCGCGGCACACATCGTCCGCCATCGGGTATGCGTCAACCGCGTCGCCTGCAACGCCATGGAGACGCGCGGCTGCATCGCCGAATACGACCCGTTCGAGGACCGCTACACCCTGCGCGCGACGGTGCAGTCGGTGCACGGCATCCGCGGCCAGATCGCCGGACAGGTGTTCAGGATACCGCAGACGAAGCTGCGCGTGATCTGCGATCAGATGGGCGGCGGGTTCGGCATCAAGGGCGGCTGCTATCCGGAATACAGCCTTGCCCTGTGGGCGTCCGAGGTGGTGGAACGGCCGGTAAAATGGATCGCCGACCGGGCCGAGAGCCTGCTGACCGACGAGCAGGGCCGCGGCGGCTGGGTCGACGCCGAGATCGCGCTGGATGCCGATTGCCGTATTTTGGCATTGCGCACCCGCACCAGGGTGCCCATCGGCGCCTATTTCACCACCGACCGTAACTTCCGCACCACCACCGGCGGGCTCGGCGGTCTGGCCGGGGTCTACGGCGTGCCGGCGATCCACGCGCGGGTAACCGGCGTGCTGACCAACATCATGGGCAACGCCCAGTACCGCGGCGGCGCCAAGCCCGAACCGGTCCACGTGCTGGAGGTGATGGTGGACGAGGCGGCGCGGCGGCTCGGCATCGACGCGGCCGAACTGCGCCGGCGCAACACCATTCCGCCCGACGCCATGCCGTTCCGCACGTCCCTCGGCGACGTCTACGACTGCGGCGACTTCGTCAAGAACTTCGAGCAGTGTCTCGCCGCGGGCGACTATCCCAACGTCGAAAAGCGCCGGGCGGAGGCGCGGAGTCACGGCAGGATCCTCGGCGTCGGCATGTCCAACACGGTCACCGGGGTCGCCAGCACGAACTTCGAGCACGTGGAGGTGCGCTTCGATCCGTCCGGCGGCATCACGCTGCTGAGCGGTGCCATGGACCACGGCCAGGGCCACGGCACCACCTTCAGGCAGGTGCTCGCCGACCGCCTCGGCATCGACGGCGACCGGATCCGCTACCGGTACGGCGACACCGACAAGGTGGCCACCGGCACCGGTACGTTCAACGCCCGCTGCGCCGTGTTCGTCGGCTCGGCCGTCACCATCGCCGCCGACAAGGTCATCGCCAAGGGCCGGCGTATCGCCGCCCACCTGCTGGAGGCGGCGGACGCGGACATCGAATACGCCGACGGGACGTTCACCGTGGCCGGCACCGACCGCTCGGTCAGCCTCACCGACGTTGCGAAGACCGCCTTTCAGAAGCCGAAGCTGCCGCCCGACGTGGAGCCGGGGTTCTATGAGCACGGCGAGTTCGGCATGGGGGCTGGCCAGGCGCCCACCTATCCCAACGGCTGCCATCTGGCCGAAGTGGAGATCGACGCCGAGACCGGGAAGGTGTCGCTGCTGCGCTACACCGCGGTGGACGACGCGGGAACCATCCTCAACCCGCTGCTGTTCGACGGGCAGATCCACGGCGGCATCGCCCAGGGTGCCGGCCAGGCGCTGATGGAGGACGTGCACTACGACCGGCAGAGCGGCCAGCTTCTCAGCGGCTCGTTCATGGACTACTGCATGCCGCGCGCCGACGACTTCTGTTCCTTCGACATCAGCGCCAACGTGGTGCCGACGGCGCGCAACCCGCTCGGGGTCAAGGGCGTCGGCGAGGCGGGAACGGTGGGCGCGCTGCCCGCCGTGATGAACGCCATCAACGACGCGCTGCACCACATCGGCGCGCCGCCGGTCGAGATGCCGGCGACGCCGGAAAAGGTGTGGCGTGCGCTGCAGGCGGCGCGGCAAGGCGCCGGCGGCTGATGCGCGCCCCCCGCCGCTAACTCCGCCGCAGCGCCGGATCGCGCAGCGTCGTGTTCTGACCCTCGGGCGGGTTGTCGATGGCCTCTTCGAGCGAGAACGCCTCGCGCCATTCCTCGGGCGGGCGCACATGGCCTCCGGTGCCCACCTGGTCGAGCCCCCAGTAGATTTCGAGGAAATGCCCGTCCGGGTCGCGGAACTCCACCGCCACCTGGCAGCCGGCGCGCCGGCGCCCCTCGAAGTCGATCTTCACCCCGTTCGCCTCCAGATGGGCGCGCGCGGCCAGCACCTCGTCGATGGAGGACACCTCGAAGGCCATGTGATGCATCTCGCGGGCCTTCGCCCCCTCCTTCGCGCCGCCCACCAGAGCCACCCCGTGATGGTCCGTGTTGCAGCGCATGAACACCATCTTTCCCGGCATCATGGAATGGGGATAGACGTCGGAGATCCGGAACCCCATCACCTCGGTATAGAACTTCACCGAGCGCTCCAGATCGCTCACCTTCAGGACGACGTGGCCGATCCTGTTGACCCGGAACGGGATGTCGGCCGGCGTCGGATGGCTGCGCAGGCGCCGCATCTCCTCGCCCCGCAGCGCTTCATAATCGACGACCCCTCTGGCCATGGCGCCGGCTCCCTCGTATCGTACTGGCGGCTGTCCGCCCTCGGCGGATAATCTAGACCGTTATTCCCGGACGGGAAATCGGGCCACAGATAAAAAGACGACAGGAAACGACCGCATGGCGCAGACGGGCCACCTCAACGAACTGACCGCTACCGGGATCGCGCGGCGCACCACCGCGGGCGAGATCACCTGCGAGGCCGTGGTGCGCGACTGTCTGGCCCGCATCGAGTCGCGCGAGGGCACGGTGAAGGCATGGGCCTTCATCGATGCCGGGCTGGCGCTGGCGCAAGCGCGCGCACTCGACAAGGGTACGGTTCGCGGCCCAATGCACGGCGTTCCCGTCGGCGTCAAGGACGTGCTGGATACTGCCGACATGCCGACCCAGATGGGCTCGCCCATCTATGACGGCTGGCGGCCGGCGGCGGACGCCAGCTGCGTGGCGCTGATGCGCGCTGCCGGCGCGGTGATCCTGGGAAAGACCGTCACCTGCGAATTCGCCGGCATGGAGCCGGGCGCCACCACCAACCCGCACAATCCCGCCCACACGCCCGGCGGTTCGTCCAGCGGATCCGCGGCGGCGGTCGCCGACCGCATGGTCAGCGTCGGCTTCGGCACCCAGACCGGCGGATCGGTGCTGCGCCCGTCGTCGTTCTGCGGCATCGTCGGGTTCAAGCCGAGCTATGGCGCCGTCAACCGGGCCGGGCTGAAATTCGCCGCCGAGAGCCTGGACACCATCGGGCTGATGGCGCGCAGCGTCGACGACGTGGCACTGACGTTCGACGTGCTGGTCGGCCGCCGGCCCGCGCCGCTGCCCGCGCCCGCCGGAACGCCGCGCATAGGATTGTGCCGCACGCCGCTGTGGGAAACGGCGCAGCCGGAGACGGTAGCGTCGGTCGAGAGTGCGGTGCGGCGCCTCGCCGATGCCGGCGCGGGGCTGGAGGAGACGCCCGTGCCCGCCGGGTTCGACGCGCTGAGCGCGGCGCGCGACGTGTTCAACGACTACGAACGCGCCCGCGCCACGGCCTATGAATGGAACAGCCACCGCGAGCGCATCAGCGCCCGGCTGCGCGGCTCCATCCAGCGCGGGCTGGCCCTGGACCACGAACGCTACGTGGCGGCGGTCGCCACGGCCGCCGCCTGCCGGGCGAAGCTGGGCGGCCTGTTCGCCCGCTCCGATATCCTGCTCGCCCCCTGCGTGCCCGGCGAGGCACCGGAAGGACTGGGCAGCACCGGCGATCCGAAAATGCAGGGGCTGTGGACCATCCTGCACGTGCCCACCATCACGCTGCCCACGCACACGGGGCCAAAGGGGCTGCCGGTGGGCATCCAGCTCGTCGGCCCGCCGGGCGGCGACGTGCGGCTGCTGGCGGCGGCGCGCTGGGTGTGGGACCGCCTGACGGAATGAACGACGCGGAAATCGCCCGGGCGCTGGATCACCACCGCGCCGGCCGCCTGGCCGAGGCCGAGGCCGCCTGGCGCCGAGCGCTCGACGCCGATCCCGGACACGCCGGCGTGCTGCACAACCTGGGCGTCATCGAGGCACAGCGCGGCCGGCACACCGCCGCCCTGTCGCTGTTCGACCGGGCGCTGGCGGTACGGCCGGATTACGCCGAGGCCCATCTCAACCGCGCCGGGGTCCTGCGGGCGCTGGCCCGATACGATGACGCCATCGCCGCCTGCGACCGCGTCATCGCGCTGCGTCCCGACCATCCCGAGCCCTATAACGGCAAGGGCGAGGCGCTGCAGCAGCAGGGAAAACTCGACGCCGCAGCCATCTGCTACGAGCAGGCACTGGCCCGCCATCCCGGCCATTACGGTGCGCGGCTGGGTCTCGGGGTGGTGCTCACCGCTCTCGGCCGGTACGAAGCGGCGGCGACGCATTTCCGCGCCACGCTGGCGCTGCGCCGCGGCGACCATCCGCTGGAGCCCGATCACCGTTCCTTCCGCACCACCTCGCGGCTCAAGCTGCGCCACGACGTGGCGCAGTTCCGCTATCTGGAAGCCACCGGCGTCGATGCGGAGCGGTATCGCGCGCTGGCCGATTCTTACAATGCGATCGACCGGCAGATGCGTTGGCCGGAGAACGAGGCGGAGATCGTTCCTCTGCCCGAGGCGCTGCGCGCGACCATTGCGGAAAGCTACGGCCGCCCCTGTCACCTGGTGGACGCCCCGACCATCGCCGGTGGCGCCCTCAACGCCGATCTCGACGCGGCGGCGATCGCGCGGCGCTATGCGGACAAAACGCCGGGGGTCGCGTTCTGCGACGGGCTGCTGAAACCGGAAGCCCTCGCATCCCTCCGGCGCTTCCTGCTCGGTAGCACCATCTGGTTCGACTTCGCCCATATCGGCGGTTTTCTCGCCGCCTATCTCGAGGACGGCATGGCCTGTCCCCTGCTGCTGCAGATCGGCAATGAAATCCGCGCCGCGTTTCCCGACATCATCCGGGGACATCCCCTCAACCAGGCCTGGGCGTTCAAGTGCCTGACCGGCGAGCGCGGCATCGGCGTGCATGCGGATGCCGCCGCGATCAGCGTCAATTTCTGGATCACGCCGGACAGCGCCAACATGGAGCCGGAGCGCGGCGGGCTGATCGTCTATCGCAGGCTGCCGCCGCCCGACTGGCGGCTCACCGGCTACGATGCCGATATGGCCGCAATCCGCGATTTCGTGCGCGAAGTGGACGCGCGGGACACGGTCGCCGTCCCCTACAGCGAGAACCGGGCGGTGCTGTTCGACGGCGATCTGTTTCACGAATCCGGGGCAGTGCGCTTCCGCCCCGGTTATGAAAACCATCGCATCAACATCACCCTGCTCTACGGCCGCCGGCGCAGGTGAACGCTCTCGACCGCTCCACGCCGCCCGATCAGTTATGCACAGTGGCGCATCGTGCCGTCCGGCAACATACCCGACAGACCAAAAGGACGGGGTGCGCGGGCGGCGCGGCCCGGGACGATCTCGGGATACGCGACGTCCAGGCGTTTTCCCCGGGATCCCAAGAGACGTTCCAAAATTGGAATATGTATTTTTTTTGGAACGCCGACGTGCTATAACCCCCCATGGTTTTTACGGTGTTGAAAGGGCGTCGCCCACGATGAACGACGATATTGCGTCCTGGAAATACGCCTCGGCGCCGATCCGCATGGATGGCCGTGGCGGCGCGGACGACCCGGCCCGGGCGGCCGGCGAGTTCATCTGCCCGGTGGTGTCCAACCACTGGGTGAACGACGAGTACAAGCTGATGGTGCTGGACGCGCCGCCCAAGGCACTGACGGCGAAGGCGGGCCAGTTCTTCCAGCTCCTCTGCCCGTCGCCGGATGGTGCCGAGGTGTGGATGCGCCGGCCCATGAGCGTCTATGTGGTAGACGCCGCGGGCGGCCGCCTCCAGTTCCTCTACAAGGTCATCGGCCGCGGCACCCAGGGCATGGCGCAGATGAAGGCGGGCGACGAGTTCAACATCGCCGGGCCGTTCGGCAACGGCTTTACCCTCGACCCGGCATGGCAGAACATCGTGGTGATCGGGCGCGGTGTCGGGCTCGCCACCATGGCGCCCATTTCGCAGCTCGCCGCGGAGAGCGGCGTCGGCGTCGCCGCGATCCTGAGCGCGCGCACCGCCGAGCTTGCCATGTCGGGCGACCTGTTCGATACCATGGGCGCCACCGTGATCCCGGTGCTGGATTCCGACGGCAGCAGCGATGTCGCCAACGTGGAAGCGATCCTCGAAAAGCTGATCGCCGACGGCAAGGCGGACGCGTTCTTCACCTGCGGTTCCAACCGGCTGCTCATGCTGGCCAAGAAGCTCGGGCAGAAGCACGGCATTCCCGGCCAGGTGGCCATGGAGCAGGTCATGGCCTGCGGTCTCGGCCCCTGCTACATCTGCGTGCGCACGTTCGAGGTGGACGGCGAGAAGGTGCTGCGCCGGGTGTGCCGCGACGGTCCGGTATTCGATATCCAGGAGGCGCTCGGATGGTAGATCTCAGCGTAAAGATCGGTGACGTGGTGCTGGCGAACCCGGTGATGCCGGCGTCGGGCACGTTCTCCTACGAATTCGCCGACGTCATCGACATGAACCGGCTCGGCGCGCTGGTCGCCAAGACGGTGTCGCGCGAATTCCGCGCCGGCAACCCCACCCCGCGCATGGCAGAGACCGAGGCCGGCATCATCCAGTCCATCGGCCTGCCGGGCAAGGGCATCAACTATTTCATCGACGAGATGCTGCCCGAGTACAAGCGGTACACCCCGCCGCTGGTGGCCAGCATCTCCGCCCAGACGGCGGACGACTTTGCCGCCATGGCGCACGACATCAGCGTACCGGGCGTCGACGCGATCGAGGTCAACATCTCCTGCCCGACCCGCGACCCCAGCGGCGGCAACTTCTCCCTGCACGAGACGCACACTCATGATGTCATCGCCGGCATCCGTGCCCAGACGCAAAAGCCGGTGTGGGCCAAGCTGTCGCCCAACGCCGGCGACCTGGTCGGCATCGCGCTGGCGGCGGAGGAAGCCGGCGCCGACGCGCTGGTGATCGCCAACACCTTCCTGTCCCTCAAGATCCGCACCGACAATTTCCGGCCCGCCTTGGGCAACAAGTATGGCGGCCTGGTGTCACCGGCGCTCAAGCCCATCGTCATCCGCATGGTCTACCAGGTGGCGAAGGAAGTGAAGATTCCCATCATCGGCGTCACCGGCGTGTGCAAGGCCGAGGACGTGGTGGAATACATGCTGGCCGGCGCCACCGCGGTGGGCGTCGGCTATGCCGCGTTCCGCAACCCGACCGCCCTGACCGCCATCATCGACGATCTGGAAAAGTGGTGCGACCAGCGCAAGATCGCCCGCGTTACCGACCTGATCGGCGCGGTGCGCGACGACGACATGGAAAAGGACACGCTCGTCGCAGCCGCAGCGCCGATCGGGTAAGGACAGCGGGCGTATTGTATTTCGGCGGTTCCACGGCAGAACCGCGTTTTCCACCCCCACCCTAACCCTCCCCCGTCAAGGGGGAGGGAATTTCATTTGCGTGGTTGCGCCGAGGGTGCCGCCCTCTCGTGGCGTGGAGGTTTCTTGCGTGGTGCCGCCGTCACGTTCCGTCCCCCCTTGTGGGGGAGGGACAGGGTGGGGGGGTGATGCCGGCCGCTCAAGATCGGCGATGGCCCTTCTATTCGAAATCATCCCCCGGCACGGTGCCGGGCGGGAGCGCCGTGATGTGGTCGTAGATGGCGCCGGGGCGGGTGAACCAGATGCGCTCCGCCTCGGGGTGCCTGGCGATATGGGTGAGAATGTCGCGCAGCCCCGCGAGCCGGTAGGGCTGGCCGGCCACGAAGCTGTGCAGCGCCAGGCTGAACACCAGCGGCTGGTTACGCGACTGGCGAAGCTGCTCCTCGAAATGGCCGATAACCATGCCGGTGAAGTCCGCCGCCGTGTGGCGGCGGGTAAGCTGCGCCGGCGAGTCGTTGATCTCGATGTGATAGGGGATGGACAACAGGCGTCCGGCGCGGGTGCGCATCCACACGGGCTGGTCATCGCATGACCAGTCCATGACGAAGCGATAGCCGGCTTCCTTGAGCAGGTCGGGGGTGTAAAGGCTTTCGGAAATCCACGGCCCCATCCAGCCGCCCGGTCCCTGCCCTTCGTGCGTGCGGAAGGCGTCGGTGGCGCGGCCGATCAGCGCCCGTTCCTCCGCCTCGTCATAGTCGCCCTGCTGCTCCGAGTTGGTGACGCCGTGGCCGACGAACTCGTCGCCGCGGGCGCGGATGCGCGCGGGAATCTGCGGCGCGTAGTCGTAGATGGACGTGTTCATCAGGTGGCAGGCGGGCAGCCCCAGCTCGTCCAGCAGGTCGAAGATGCGCCAGATACCGACGCGCAGGCCGTAATCGCGCCAGGAATAGTTGCGCACATCCGGCTGGGCGCCGGGATTGGTCGGCGAATGCCCCAGCCCCTCGCCGAAGCTGAAATGCTCGATATTGAGCCCGACGTAAAAGGCGAGCCGCCGGCCCTGGGGCCAGTCATAGACCGGACGCTCGATGATGGGCGAATAATCGTAACGGCCGTGCCTGCGAAGCTCCATGGTCCGGTCCCGTCCTTTCCCCAGCGTCCGCTCAGCCGCCGTTGCGCGCGGCGATCAGGTCGCGCATGAAGCGGGCCGCCTGCGGCCCCTTGTGGGCGCGCCGCCACATTTCCTCCACCGACTTCTCGTGCAGCGCCAGCGCCTCGGGCGCCGAGGTGATCATGGCGATGCCGACGTGCACGTTGGGTTGCTCGCCGAGGCGAAACGGGCTCAGCGCCAGGATGCGCCGGTCGGGCTGACGGAATATCTGGAAGCTGGTGTGCGGCAGGGCCCCGGGCACGATGCCGATCTGAACACCGATGGGCTCGTCCTCCATCAGCCGCGCTAGGTATTCCGTCTCGGCATGGGCCTTGCGGCGGCGCTCGTGCAGCACGGCCTCGGGCAGGTCGAGCCGTCCCACCAGCCCGTTGCGCAGGAAGCGATCGATTTCGGTGGCGGAGATGAGATTGAGAACCCCCGGCCGGCGCCTGCGGTAGGCCTCCTTGCGCCGGTGCAGGATCTCCATCAGCTCGCCCACCTGCCCGAGCAGGCGGTCGCGATCCTCGGCATCTCCGGGAATGCTTTCGGCCAGCACCTCGCCAAGCGTGGCGTCGAACATGTCGGACGCCAGCAGGTAGGACACCGGCCCGGCCAGCACGATGATGTGCTCCGATACTTCCTCGATCTGGCGGATGCGCTCGAAGAACGCGACGGCGGACGCGATGTATTCCACCCCGACGCCGAGCAGCGTTGGCACCGAGACGTCGAGCAGATCCGACAGCTTCTCGAGCGTCTCGATCTTGGCCACCTCGCCCTTCTCGAAGCGGTAGAGCGCGGTGCGCGAAATGCCGATGCGGTTGGCGATTTCATCGGCGCTGAGACCCGAGGCGAGACGGAACGCCTTGAGCCGGTTGCCGATGTCGTCGAAGCGCAGCGTCATGGCGCCGCCATCGCGCCGCCGGTGACGGCGAAGATATCGGCCGGCGTTATGGGTGCGCGGGTCAGGTGCGCGCCGAACGGGCTCAGCGCGTCTTCGATGGCGGCGATGATGGCCGCGGCGGCGGGCACCGCGCCGCATTCGCCCACCCCCTTGACCCCGAGCGGGTTGAGCGGCGACGGCGATTCATGATGGATGAGCTTTATTTCCGGCATTTCCGGCGCGCCGATCAGAAGGTATTCGGCCAGGTTGGTGGTCAGCGGCTGGCCGGTTTCATCGTAGCCCATCCACTCGAACAGGGCGTTACCGATGCCGTGCGCCGTGCCGCCCGTCACCTGGCCGTCAACGATCATCGGGTTGATGATCACTCCGCTGTCGTGCGCCATGACGTAGTTGAGGATGCGTACCCCGCCGGTTTCGGGGTCCACCTCGACCTCGGCGACGGCGGTGCCGTTGGCGAAGGCCATGTTGTCGATGACGAGCAGTTCCGTGGCCTCCATCCCCGGCTCGATGCCGCCGGGCAGCGCATAGCCGGGCGTACCTGCCACCGAATGGGCCACCTGGCCCAGCGTCACCTTCATCCCGGGCACGCCGCGCACGCGGATCTCGCCGCCCTCGATCTCCAGGTCGGACTCGGAGGCCTCCAGCATGTGCGCCGCCACCTTGAGCGCCTTGTTGCGCACCTTCTGCGCCGCGAGGTGCGCCGACGAGCCCGCCATCACCGTCTGCCGGCTGTTGGACCCGCCGATGCCGTTGGCGATGCCCGTGGTGTCGCCGGCAACCACCGAGACGTTGTGGATGTCGCCGCCGAGTTGTTCGGCCACCACCTGCGCCAGCATGGTGCGTGTGCTCTGGCCCATGGGCGCGGCGCCGGAATAGACGTGGATCCTGCCCGACGGGCCGATGCGCACGGTGGCGCCCTCGAACGGGCCGCGCCCGGTACCCTTGACGTAGTTGGCGACGCCGATGCCGATATGGCGGCCCTCGGCCCGGGCGGCGGCCTGGCGTACCGGAAAGCCGTCCCACCCGCCGGCGACCAATGCGCTCTGCATGCATTCCGGGTAATTGCCGCTGTCGAGCAGAACCGGCATGCCGCCGCGGGTCTTGAGCGGCTTGGTGTAGGGCATGCGCTCGCCGGGGATCAGGTTGCGCCGGCGCACCTCGGCACGGTCGAGCCCCAGCTCGCGCGCCACCCGGTCGAGCAGCCGCTCCATGGCGAACACGCCCTGCGGATGGCCGGCACCGCGCACCGGGGTCACCGCCACCTTGTTGGTCAGCGCCACCTTGATGCCCATGCGGTAGTTGGGCACCTCATAGGGCAGCGGGATGGTCTCCGCCGAATTGTAGGGCAGGTTTACGCCGCGCGCGGTGTAGGCGCCGTGGTCATGCACGATCTCGCCGCGGATGGCGAGGATGCGCGCATCCCCGTCGACTGCGATCTCCACATCGAGATACTGGTCGCGCTCCTGGGTGGTGGCGACGAAATGCTCGCGCCGGTCCTCGATCCACTTGACCGGACAGCCGAGCATGATAGAGGCGACCGCGATGGTGACGTCCTCGGGATAGAACACCAGCTTGGGGCCGAACCCGCCGCCCACGTCGGGCACCACGACGCGGATGCGCTGTTCGTCCCAGCCCAGCATGTCGACCAGAATCTGGCGGGCGGCATGGGGCGTCTGGGTCGAACTCCACAGGGTCAGCCGGTCCTCGAAGCGGTCATAGACCGCCACCGAGCCGCGGCATTCCATGGAGTGGCTGCCGCCCCGGTGCATCCACAGCGACTCGCGGAATACGTGCGGGGCCGAGGCGAAGGCCGCATCCGCATCGCCGAATTTCATGTCGAACTCGGCCAGCAGGTTATGCGGCGCATCCCGGTGTACCCGGGGAGCGCCCTCGGCCAGCGCGGCGCGGCAGTCGGCCACCGCATCGAGCGGTTCATAGGCCGTGTCGACCAGCGCCGCCGCATCCTCGGCCACGTAACGTGACCCGGCAATCACGACGGCCACCGGTTCGCCCACGTGCACGGTCTCGTCACCCGCCAGCGCCGGGCGGTTGCGGTCCTGCCGGTAGGCGGAACTGGGCAGCCCCACCACCAGCCGCTCGTTGCTCAGGTGCGGGCGCAGGTCTGCCAGCGTCAGCACCGCGCGCACGCCGGGGACCGCCAGCGCCGCCGCCTTGTCGATGGCGCCGACGGACGCGTGGGCGTAGGGGCTACGCACGAAGGCGGCATGCAGCGTGCCGGGAAAGGCGAGGTCGTCGACGAACCGGCCCCGGCCGGTAAGCAGCGCCGGATCCTCCAGCCGTTCGGTGCTGGTGCCGAATACCTTCTTCGCCATGGCGCTACCGACTCCGGCACATGCGTGATACCAAAACAGCCAAGCCGGCCACGCGGGCGCGCGGCCTTGGAAAGGCCCGGCACTTGGGGTAATGAAACGCGGCCTCTGTAAAAAAATCAATATTTTTCCGAATTTTTGAACAACCCGCGCATTTGGACCGAAGCTGTGAGCCAGACTGCCTCCCCGTCCGATCCTTCCAGCTTCGACCCCTACGCCCTTGGCACGGCGTTGTTGCGCCGACTTCCCCCCAACCTGTCGCACCGTTTGACCATCCTGGCGCTGCGGTTCGGATTGGCGCCGACCCTTGCCGGCGACGACGATCCGGTCCTGGCAACCCGTGTGTTCGGGATCGATTTCGCCAACCCCGTCGGACTCGCCGCCGGGTTCGACAAGGACGCCGAGGCGATCGACGCCATATTGCGGCTCGGCTTCGGGTTCGCCGAGGCAGGCACCGTAACGCCCCGGCCGCAGGCCGAGAACCCGCGGCCCAACCTGTTCCGCATTCCCGAATGCAAGGCGATGATCAACCGGCTCGGCTTCCCGAGCCGCGGACTCGACGCGTTCGCGGCCAACTTTGGCGGCTGCCGACAGGGCGCGCGGGGCGTCATGGGCGCCAACGTGGGCATCAACCGCGACAGCGTGGCGCCTGCCGACGACTTCGCACTCGGCGTCGCACGCATGGCGCCCGTGGCCGACTTCCTTACCGTCAACGTGTCCTCGCCCAATACGAAGGGCCTGCGCGACTGGCAGGCGCGCGACCGGCTGGCCGAGGTGATCGACAAGGCGCTGGCGGCCCGCGATGCTCATGCGGGCGCGCCGAGGCCGCCGCTGCTGGTGAAGATCGCGCCGGACCTCGACCGGAACCAGCTTGCCGCCATCGCCGCCCTGGCGCTGGAAAAGAGCATCGACGGGCTGATCCTCGGCAACGCCACCGTCGCCCGCCCGCCCGAAATCGGAGTGGAGAACATGAAGCGAGAAGGCGGGCTCAGCGGCCCTGTGCTGTTCGGGCCTTCCACCCGCCTGCTCGCCGATCTCTACCGGCTGACCGAAGGCCGGCTGCCGCTGATCGGCTGTGGCGGGGTATCGAGCGGCGCCGACGCCTATGCCAAGATCCGCGCCGGAGCGTCGCTTGTGCAGCTCTACACCGCGTTGGTGTGGCACGGACCGGGGCTGGTGCGGCGCATCAAGCGATCGCTGGCGACGCGGCTGAAAGCGGACGGATTCGCCCACGTGGCCGATGCGGTGGGCGCCGATCACAGATAGAGTGGGCTGCCACGCGCCTCCCCTTTACGACCCGCCGCGAACATGCATAGTTGCAAAAATACGTAAATATCCCAAAACTGGTACAGCAGCCGTGAAACAAACCCCATGAAGCCCGCCTCGTTCCAGTATCACCGGCCGAAGACGGTGGACGAGGCCGTCGCCCTGCTGGCGAAGCTGGCGCCCGAGGACGGGCGCGTACTGGCCGGCGGGCAGAGCCTGGTGCCAACCATGGCGTTCCGCCTCGCCCGGCCCGCCCATCTGGTGGACATCAACGGCGTCGCCGGGCTCGACCGGCTGGCGGTGGACAGCGACACGCTGTCGATCGGCGCCTGCGTGCGCCACGCGGCATTCCACCGGCCGGTGACCGACGGCCCGCTCGGCCGGCTGCTCGCCGAGGTCGTGCACCACATCGCCCATTACCCCATCCGCATGCGCGGCACGTTCTGCGGCAGCCTCGCCCACGCCGATCCTGCCTCGGAATGGTGCCTTGTCGCGGCGACGCTGGACGCCACGCTGACGGCGAAGAGCGCCCGCGGCGTGCGCAGCATCGCCGCGGAGGATTTCCTTGCCGGAGTGATGACGACTACGCTGGAGCCCGACGAGTTGCTGATCGAGGCGCGGCTGCCCGTCCTGCCCGCCGATACCCGCTTCGCCTTTCAGGAGTTCAATCGTCGCGCCGGCGACTTCGCTCTGGCCATGACGCTGGTCACCTATCAGGTCGACCGCGGCAGGGTGACCAATGCCCATATCGGCGTCGGCGGCGCCGAGGACCGGCCGCGCCGCATCGCCGCCGCCGAGCAGGCGCTGAATGACCGCGCGCCCGACGCCGCCGCGTTCGCCGCCGCGGCCGATGCGGCCGCCGCCGCCATGGACCCCATGGAAGACATCAATACCAGCGCCGAGTACCGCCGCGATCTCGTGCGCACGCTGGTCCGCCGCGCGCTGGAGCAGGCCGCCCCATGACCGACCGACACGGCATTACCCTTACCATCAACGGCCGGCGCTACAGCCGAAACATCGACGCGCGCCGTACCCTGGCCGATGTCATCCGCGACGACTGCGGCCAGACCGGCACCCATGTGGGGTGCGAGCACGGGGTGTGCGGCGCCTGCACCGTACTGGTAGACGGCGCGCCGGTACGCGCGTGCCTGATGTTCGCCGTACAGGCGGACGGGTGCGAGATCCGCACCGTGGAAGGTTTGGCGAACGGCAAGGAGCTGCACCCCATGCAGCGCGCCTTCGTGGAGAACTTCGCCCTGCAATGCGGTTTCTGTACGCCGGGCTTTCTCATGCTCGCCGTCGGGGTACTGGAGCGCGAGCCCGACATCAGCGACGAGGCGCTGCTCGACGTACTGTCGTCCAACCTGTGCCGCTGCACCGGCTACGCCAACATCGTCAAGGCGGTGCGCGCCGCGGCGAAAGAGATGAGAGCGCGCTGATGGCGACGGAAAAGACCACCATCATCGGCAAGTCGGTCCTGCGGCTGGAGGATCCGCCGCTGGTCACCGGACGCGGGCGCTTCGCCGGCGACATCTCGTTCCCGCACCAGCTTCACATGCGCGTGGTCCGCTCGTCCTACGCCCATGGCAGGATCAGATCCATCGACACGGCCGCGGCAAGGGCGCTGCCCGGCGTGTTCGAGGTGTGGACCGCCGCGGATATCCCCGAGGTGCCCCCGATCGACTTCCGCGAGGGCCGCATCGAGAAGCTGGAGCCGTTTCGCCAGCCGGTGCTGGCGCAGGGCATGGTGCGCTATGTGGGAGAGCCGGTGGCCGTGGTCTTCGCCGACGACGCCTATGTGGCCGAAGACGCCGCCGAGCTGGTGAATATCGATATCGACGACCTGCCCGCCATCACAGACGCCGCCGCGCCGCCGGGAGAATTCTCCCCTGGCCACAACACCGAACCCACCGTGCTGGACCAGGGCTACGGCGATGTGGAGGCCGCGTTCCGTGTGGCGAAATCGGTGGTGGAACTGGACCTGTCCATCGGCCGTCATTCGGGCGTGCCGCTGGAAACCCGCGGCGCCATCGCCCGCTATGACGCCTCGCGCGACGTGCTGGAGCTGCACGGGGCCGCCAAGGTGCCGCACCGAAACCGCGAAGCGCTGGCGCGTATGTTCGGCCGCAGCCTGAACGCCGTGCACGTGTTCGAATCCCACGTCGGCGGCGGCTTCGGCGTACGTGGCGAGCTGTACCCCGAGGATGTGCTGGTGTGCGCCGCGGCGCTGCGCTTCGAGCGCCCGATCAAATGGATCGAGGACCGGCACGAGCACCTGATGACCTGCAACCACTCCCGCCAGCAGCGCCACAAGGTGCGCGCCGCCGTGGACGCCGAGGGGCGGCTGCTCGCCATCGACGACGTCATCTATCACGACCAGGGCGCCTATGTGCGCACCCACGCCACGCGCGTCGCCATGATGACCTGCGGTATCCTGCCGGGACCCTACCGGATCGGCGCCTATCGCGCCGTCTGCCATTACCGGCTGACCAACAAGACCCCAGCCGCCACCTACCGTGCCCCCGGCCGCTACGAGACCACCTTCGTGCGCGAGCGGCTGATGGACGCCGTCGCGGAGAAGCTGGGCATGGACCGGCTGGAGTTGCGCCGGCGCAATCTGCTCAAAACGGAAGACCTGCCCTACGCCCTGCCGCTCGAGGTGCTGGGCGAGGAGGTGGAATACGATACCGGCGACTATGCGGGCCTCCTGGACAAGGCGCTGGAACGTATCAAGTGGACAGAGCTCCAGGTCGAGCTCAAGCGCCGCCGCGCCGCCGGCGAGGCGGTTGGAGCGGGCGTGGCCGTGTTCATCGAGAAAAGCGGTCTCGGCCCGTTCGACGGCGCCAGGGTGACGGTGGACCCCAACGGCGCGGTGGAGGTGATTACCGGCGGCGCGTCCGTCGGCCAGGGCTTTGAGACCGCCATGGCGCAGATCTGCGCCGAGGCGCTGGGCGTCGATTACCGCCGCGTGCGCGTCACCCACGGCCGCACCGACCGCATCGAATACGGCATCGGAGCGCACGCCTCGCGCGCCACGGTGATGACCGGCAACGCGACGCACGCCGCCGCGCTCAACGTGCGCGCCAAGGCGCTGGATCTGGCCGGCGAGCTGTTGCAGGCGCCGGCAGAGGGTCTCGACATCGTCGACGGGCAGGTGATCCGCAAGGACGCGCCGCAGGGTCCTTCCATCAGCCTGGGCGAGCTCTCCACGCGCCTGTCGCCGACCCGCAAGGACATCAAGGGGCGTGACCCCGGCCTCGCCGCCGACGGCTGGTTCCACGCCGAGCACCAGGTCTATCCCTACGGGGTGCACATCGCCGTGGCGCGGGTGGACCGCGACACCGGCGGGGTAAGGATCGAGCGCTTCGTCATCGCCTATGATATCGGCCGCGCCATCAATCCGAAGCTGGTGGAGGGCCAGATCGTCGGGGGATTTGCCCAGGGCTTCGGCGGCGCGCTGCTGGAGGAGTTCGTCTACGACGAACGCGGCCAGCCCCAGTCGGTGACCTTCGCCGACTACCTGCTACCCACCGTGCGCGAGCTTCCCGAGGTGGACGTGGTATTGCGCGAAGACTACACGACGCCGCGCAACCCGCTCGGCATCAAGGGCGCGGGCGAGGCGGGCGTCACCGGCGTCGGCGCGGCCATCGCCGCCGCCATTGACGACGCCATCGGCATGCCGGGCGCGGTGACGCGACTTCCGGTCACGCCGCAGCGGTTGAAACAAATACTGAAGGGAAAAGGCCAGGCCTGATTCCCCACCGAATGGGAGGAGACATACGCAATGCAGCAGATGCAGAACATGCCCCGGCAGGACCTGCGCGCCTGGCTGGCCCAGCTCGAAGACAACGACGAGGTGCAGAAGGTTTCCGGCGCCGAGCGCGAGAAGGAGATCGGCGGTATCGTCGATTTCTACCAGCGCAAGATGGGCAACAAGTCGGTGCTGTTCGACGATATCCCCGGCTATCCCAAGGGATACCGGGTACTGGCCAATCTGCTCACCTCGGTGCGGCGTATCAACCTGACGCTGGGCATGCCCATCGACCAGTCCGAGGTCGCGCTGGTCAACTACTGGCGCAGCTACATGAAGGACGCGCCGTCGATTCCGCCGCGCGAGGTCAACGGCGGCGCGCTGCAGGAGAACGTGTTCAGCGGCAAGGACGTGGACCTGCTAAAGTTTCCCACCCCGCGCTGGCACGAGCATGACGGCGGATACTTCATCGGCACCGCCTGCATGGTGATCATGAAGGACCCGGAGTCGGGCTGGATCAACTACGGCGCCTACCGGGTTCAGGTGCACGACAGGAATGTCGCCTCTGTGATGACGTCCAAGGGCAAGCACGGCGACATCATCATGCGCCGCTACCGCGAACGCGGTGAAAAATGCCCCATCGCGGTAGTCTGCGGCATGCATCCTACGCTGTTCATGGTGGCAGGACTGGAAATGCCCTACGGCAAGAACGAATACGATCTGGCCGGCGGCCTGCTGGGCGAGCCGGTGGAGATCATCAAGGGCCCGGTCACCGGCCTGCCCATCCCGGCAAATGCCGAGATCGCCTTCGAGGGTTTCGTCAATCCCGACGACCTGGTGGACGAGGGGCCGCTCGGCGAATGGACCGGCTACTACGCCGGCGGCAAGAAGAAGGAGCCGGCCATCCGCGTCGAGACGCTGATGCACCGCAACGATCCTATCCTGCTCGGCGCCGTGCCCGCCGTGCCGCCCAACGACGACACGTTCTACCGCGGCACCTACCGCTGCGGCGCGGTGTGGAACCAGCTTGAGGCCGCCGGCATTCCCGAGATCAAGGGCGTGTGGGCGCACGAGGCCGGCGGCAGCCGCATGTGGCTGACCGTTTCCATCAAGCAGATGTACGGCGGCCATTCCAAGCAGGCGGGGCTGATCGCCTCGCAATGCCATGCCGGCGCCTACGCCAACCGCTGGGTCATCGTGGTGGACGACGACATCGATCCCGCCAACATGAACGACGTCATCTGGGCCATGTGCACCCGCTGCGATCCGCGCGAAGGAGTGGACATCCTGCGCGGCTGCTGGAGCACACATCTGGACCCCATGTCCTATTCGGACGAGGACCGGCGCAACGCGCGGGTGGTGATCGATGCGTGCAAGCCGTTCGCGCGCAAGGACACCTTCCCCATCGTCGCGCGCTCGAGCAAGGAGCTGGACGAGCAGATCCGCCAGAGGTGGAAGGCCATCCTGCCGCCCGGGGCGTAACCGCGGGAACCGTCGCGGCAATCCCCTATGCGGTTGCGCCGATCCGCACACCTTTCTCGCGACGGCGCGGCTTGGGGATTTCATCGGCGGTTAGGGTTTCCCGTTCGAGAAGCCGCCTGGCCCCTTCGTTCAGGGTTGCGCGCTCCTCGGTCAGCACGGTCTTCGCCGTCTCGAATGCCTTGTCGATCAAATCGCGCACGGCACAGTCGATCTCGCGCGCCGTGACCTCGCTGAACTCGCGCGGCTCCCAGCCCATCTGCGCCGCCTCGCCGAGGAAGTGGTGCCGCTCCGGTTCATAGGTCATATTCCCAAGCGTCTCGACCATGCCGAAGCGCGTGACCATGTTGCGCGCGATCTCGGTCGCCTTGGCCAGATCGTCGGCGGCGCCAGTGGATATTTCGTTGAATACCACTGTCTCGGCGGCGCGCCCGCCCAGCAATACGGCGATGCGATTGGCCAGTTCCTCGCGCTGGATGATGAAGCGGTCTTCCGTGGGCCGCTGGATGGTATAGCCCAGGGCACCGATGCCGCGCGGTATGATGGATATCTTGTGCACCGGATCCACCCCCGGCAGCGCCAGCGCCACCACGGCGTGGCCCATCTCGTGATAGGCCACCACCTCGCGCTCGTGCGGGCCGAGCACCCGGCTGCGCTTCTCCAGCCCGGCGACGATGCGTTCCACCGCCGCGGTAAAGTCGTCCATGGTCACCGTGTCTGCATCGCGCCGGGTGGCGACGATGGCGGCTTCATTGACCAGGTTGGCCAGATCGGCACCGGAGAACCCGGGTGTCAGCCCGGCCACCTTGTCAACCTCGACGTCGTCGGCGACGCTCACCTTCTTGAGGTGAACGTTGAGAATGGCGATACGCCCCGGACGATCGGGACGGTCCACCAGCACCTGGCGGTCGAACCGGCCGGCGCGCAGCAGGGCGGGATCGAGGACCTCGGGCCGGTTGGTGGCGGCCAGCAACACCACACCTTCGCGCGGATCGAACCCGTCGAGCTCGGCAAGGAGCTGGTTCAGGGTCTGCTCCTTCTCGTCCACCCCGCCGAACCCACCCATCGAGCGCGCCCGGCCAAGCGCGTCCAGCTCATCGATGAAGACGATGCACGGCTTGTGCTTGCGCGCCTGCTCGAACAGGTCGCGCACCCGTGCCGCGCCCAGCCCGACGAACATCTCGACGAATTCCGAGCCGCTGATGGAATAGAACGGCACCCCCGCCTCCCCCGCCACCGCGCGGGCCAGCAGCGTCTTGCCGGTACCCGGCGGGCCGACCAGCAGGATTCCCTTCGGGATACGTGCGCCGAGACGACCGTACCGCTCGGGGTCCTTGAGGAACGCCACGATCTCCCTCAACTCCTCCTTGGCCTCGTCCACCCCGGCCACGTCGTCGAAGGTCACGCGCGTGTCGGTTTCCACATAGACCTTGGCCTTGCTTTTGCCGATGGACATGAGCCCGCCCATGCCCATCCCCTGCTTTTCGGCCAGCTTGCGGATGAAGAACATCCAGATGCCAAAGAACAGGATGACCGGCAGGACCCACGACAGCAGATCGCGCAGGAAATGGCTCTCCACCACCCCGGCGAACTTGACGTTGTACTTGGCGAGGTTCTGCGCCAGTTCGGGATCAACCCGCACGGTGACGAAGCCGGACCGGTCGCGGCCAGAATTCTCGCGATAGGAGCCACGGATCTGGTTCTGGCCGATCTGGATGGAATCGATCTTGCCTTCCCTGAGCAGCGTCTCGAACTCGCTGTAGGGGATCTGCTCGTACGCCTGGCGCTCCACCCACCAGCCCTGGAATGTCAGGACCAGCAACAGCGCTATCAAGAAATAGATCAGATTTACCTGTTGCTTCTTGTCCATATCCCGAAGCCTTCCAACGCTGACATCTCCGCCCCCCTATTTCAACGCCTCCTCGATGGCCGCCGTCAGCTCGGCGTCATCGGGCTTTACCTTCGAGCCGAAGATACCGACGAGCTCACCGTCCCTGCCGATCAGGTACTTGTGAAAGTTCCACGCCGGCGCCGCCGTCTCGCCCGCCTGTTCCACCACCCACCGGTAGAGAGGGTGGGCGTCCACGCCGATCACCTTGTTCTTCGAGGTCATGGGAAACGCGACCTTGTAGTTGGTGGAGCAAAAGGTCTTGATCTCGGCCTCGCTGTCCGGTTCCTGCCCGCCGAAATCGTTCGACGGCACGCCAAGCACCACCATGCCCTTCGCCGCGAATTTTTCGTGCAGCGCCTGCAGACCCGCGTATTGCGGCGTCAGCCCGCATTTGGAGGCGGTGTTGACTATCAGCACCACCTTACCCTTGAAATCCGTCATCTTCAGCGGCTTGCCGTCGATGGACGCGAACGAGAAATCGTGCGCTGACATGGTCTTCTTCCTCCGTTGCGGTCACAGATCGTGGTCCAGCGCGTCATGTATGTCGCCGTAGCGTTCCTCGCGTCAGGGATCGCCCTTCGGCGTGTCCCCGAGGTCGAGCACCGGCCAGTCCTTCACCAGGCGCTGACCCGGCGGCAGGCGGGTGCGGTGCGGGTCAGCAGCCGTCCGTCGCGCGCCCACTGTTCCCTTGCGGCAATCGGCTTGTCGCAACTCTTCCGCCCCTTGATCTCGTCGTCGTCGGACATTCGGTACCGGTAAGGATGCAGGACGGCCCAGGTCAAACCGTTCATCCCTGAGAGCAGTCACCCTTTGTCGCGCATCAGCCGGCCGCGTTCGCGTTCCCATTCGCGCTTCTTCTCCGCCTCGCGCTTCTCGTACTTGCGTTTACCGCGCGCCACGCCGAGCGCCAGCTTGGCGATACCACGGCTGTTGAAGTACAGCCGCAGCGGCACCAGTGTCGCGCCGTCGCGCCGCACTGCGCCGATCAGCTTTTCGACCTCGCGGGCCTTGAGCAATAACTTGCGCGCCCGACGGGGCTCGTGGCCGAAGCGACCGGCCTGCTTGTATTCTCCGATATAGGAATTGATCAGCCAGATTTCGCCGCCCTGCTCCGTGGCGTAGGATTCGGCAATGTTCACCTTGCCTTCACGCAGCGATTTCACCTCGGAGCCGGTGAGTACGAGCCCGGCCTCGATGGTTTCCTCGATGGTGTAGTCGAACCGCGCCCGGCGGTTCTGCGCGGCGATGCGGACGTCGTCGGACTCTTTCGCCGCCATCGCCCCGTCAGTTCAGCAAGCCTGCGGACCTCATGGCGTCCTCGACCTTGCGCCGGCTCGTATCCGAGATGGCGCAGAGCGGCAGGCGAACGTCCGGTTCGCACTTGCCGAGGAGGCTGGCGGCATACTTCACGGGACCAGGGTTGGATTCGCAGAAGAGATCCACGTGCAACGGCATCAGCCGTTCGTTGACGGACTGCGCCGTCTTGAAGTCGCCGGCGCGCCACGCCTTGTGCATGCGCGCCATGTCCTTGGGCGCCGCATTGGCGGTGACCGAGATGCAGCCATGCCCGCCCTGCGCCATGAAGCCGAGTTGGGTACCGTCCTCGCCGGAAAGCTGGATGAAGTCGGTTCCGGCGGCGAGCTTCTGCCTGGTGGCGCGGGACACGTCGTTGGTGGCGTCCTTGACGCCCACGATGTTGGACAGCCTGGCCAGCCGCGCCATCGTCTCCACGCTCATGTCGATCACGCAGCGGCCCGGGATATTGTAGATGACGACGGGCAATTCCACCGCGTCGTTGATGGCCTTGTAATGCTGGTAGAGCCCTTCCTGGGTCGGCTTGTTGTAATAGGGCACCACCACCAGCGCGCCGTCGGCACCCGACTCCTTGGCGTGCCTGGTCAGCATGATGGCTTCCTCGGTGGAATTCGAGCCGGTGCCGGCGATGACCGGGACCCTGCCCTTGGCGACGCCGATGCAGATTTCGACGACCCGCATGTGCTCCTGGTGGCTCAGGGTTGGCGACTCGCCGGTGGTGCCGCACGGCACAAGCCCCTCGGTCCCCTGTCCGATCTGCCAGTCGACGAAAGCCTCATAGCGCTTTTCGTCCACCCTTCCCGCGCGGAACGGGGTGATGAGCGCACAAATTGACCCCTGGAACATGGTCTCTCCGGGTTATCCCTTTATTAACCAATCCTACGGAAGATTAACCTTTCGAGGACATTAGACCGCCGCGGTCGGCCGGGCAAGCCGGTTGGGCGCGGGACGATGTCCGGTGACGGCCTTGATGCCCGGGCTGCCGCCGCATTAGGATTGCCTCCTGAGAGGCTGCATGCTGTCTGCCGACGCTGGCTGGTTAATGCCCTCCCGCCCCGTTCGCCACCGAATCGGCGTAGCGGTCATGGCGGTATTGATGGCTGTTGCCGTCGTTCTGCCGGCGACGGCCGAAGAAAAGCCTGTCTCTGCCACCGACCTGGCCCTCTACAAGGAAGCCTTCGCGGCCGCCGCGCGAAGACAGTGGGAGCAGGCCCGGCGCACGGCTGCGCGCGCCAGCGACCAGCTTCCCGCCAAGGTTATCGCCTGGATGGAAATGGGTGCCGAATCCAACACCGTCCCCTTCGCCGAGATCGCCCGCTTCATCGACGACAACCCGGACTGGCCGGGACTCGGCCTGCTGCGCGGCCGCGCCGAGGAAGCCATAGACCCGGCCACGCCACCGAAGCTGGTCATCGCCTGGTTCGGCAAGCGCACGCCGCTGACCACTGACGGCCGGGTCGCGCTGGCCCGTGCCCTGCTCGACATCGGCCAAACGGCGGCCGGCGAAGCCATGCTGGGCCGAGCCTGGATCGACGGCAATTTCCGCTCCCGCCAGGAAGTCGCGTTCCTCAGGAAGTATCGGAAGCGCCTGACCACCGCCGACCACCGGGCACGGCTCGACCGGCTTCTGTGGGATGGCCGGCGACGCCAGGCCGAACGCATGTTGCGGCGAGTCGATCCGGTCAACCGCCCGCTCGCCATTGCGCGCATCCGACTGCGCGAGCGGCACGGCGGCGTCGATGCCGCGATCCGACGCCTGTCCAAGCAGGAACTCCGCGATCCCGGCCTGCTCTACGAGCGGCTTCGCTGGCGCCGGCGCAAGGGACGCGACCTCGACGCCATGGAGATCCTGCGCAATGCGCCACAGCAGATGGTGCGCCCCGACCGCTGGTGGACGGAACGCTCGATCATCGCCCGCCGCATGCTGGCCCGGGGCCGCATCGCGGACGCCATGCACGCGGCGTCCGAACACGGGCTGACGCCCGCCGCCGGCGCGCAATACGCGGAAGCCGAGTGGCTCAGCGGATGGATCGAACTACGTTTCCTCAACCGACCCAAGGCGGCGCTGGAACGCTTTGCCCGGCTGCATGAAACGATGAAGACCCCGGCGAGCAGGGCGCGTGCCGCCTACTGGGCAGCCCGTGCCGCCGCTGTTACGGGCGACACGGTGGAGACGAGCCGCTGGTATGCCGTCGCCGCCACCCATGCCGGCACCTATCACGGCCAGCTCGCGGCACATCATGCGCCGCCGGGAAGCAAGCCGGCCCCCGTACCGGCGGACCCGCGCCCGACCCCCGGGCAGCGTGCCGCCTTCGAGGCAAACGAGCTTGTGCGCATCGTTCACCGGCTGGTGGCTATCGGCGAGCGCGACCGCATCGACCCGTTCCTGCTGAAGGCGTCCCGGTTGAATCCCGCGCCCGGTTACAAGGCGCTCCCTGCCCGGCTGGCGCGACAGCTTGGCCGCCGCGATCTCGGCGTGCGCATCGCCCGCGCCGCCTATCGCGATGGCATCCTGCTCGCTACAGACGGCTATCCGATCATCCCCATGCCCGACGGCCGGCCGGAACGCGCCCTGTCGCTCGCCGTTGCGCGCCAGGAAAGCAACTTCAAGGTGGACGTTTCAAGCCACGCCGGAGCCCGCGGACTGATGCAGCTCATGCCGTCGACTGCGATGGCCGTGGCACGCGAGATCAAGCAACATTTCTCCAAGGCGCGGCTCACAAGCGATCCGGCCTACAACGTCAGGCTTGGCCGCGCCTATCTCGCCATGCTGCTTGACCAGTTCAATGGTTCCTATGTCCTGTCGCTTTCCGCCTATAATGCGGGGCCCGGCAACGTCAGCAAATGGATCCGGGCGTACGGCGATCCGCGCGACACGAAGGTTGACGTGGTCGACTGGATCGAGATGATTCCCTATACGGAGACTCGCAACTACGTGCAGCGGGTGCTGGCCAACCTGCAGGTCTACCGCCAGCTCCTGGGTGCGCCGCAGCTGGCCTCCATGGAGACCGATCTCAAGCGCTAGCACGCTTCCGATTCCGAGGGAGCCGGCCATGGTCAGCCCGCGTTTTTCCGATATCGGCGCCTGCGTCTTCGATCTTTACGGCACGCTGGTGGACGTCAACGCGGCGGTCAATCGCCACCGCGAGCGCATTGGCCCCAAGGCCGACGCGCTGGCCGAACTGTGGCGGCGAAAGCAGCTTGAATACTCCTGGCTGCGCACGCTGATGGGGCGCCACGCCGACTTCTGGCGCGTCACCGCCGAAGCCTTGGACCATGCGCTCGACGTCTCCGGCATCTCCGACGCCACCCTGCGCGCCGACCTGATGGAGCTCTACCGTACCCTCGACGCCTATCCCGAGGTAGCGCCGACCCTGGCAAATCTGCGCAAGGCGGGCATGCCCTGCGCGGTGCTGTCCAACGGCGCGCCCGGGATGTTGGCAAGCGCCATCGCCAGCGCCGGCATCGGCCCGCAGCTCGATGCCGTGCTGTCGGTAGAGGCAGTCGGGCTCTACAAGCCCCACCCGAGGGTCTACCGGCTGGCCGTCGACGAGTTGGGCGTTCCGGCCCATCGCATTGCCTTCATGTCCGCCAATGGCTGGGACATTGCGGGCGGCGCCTCGTTCGGCTTCGCCACGGTATGGATCAACCGGGCGGGGCTGAGCGAGGAACGCCTGCCGTTCGGCCCGGCGGCCACGCTGGGTTCGCTCGGCGGGCTGCCGGCGCTGCTCGGCCTCTGAACAGCCATGGCGGGGCGTGAGTGCAGCTTCGCCTCGTACGACGATCGCCGGCTGTTTTACCGCGACTGGGACGCTGCCCTCGCCCCGCGTCCGGCGGTACTGTGCCTGCCAGGACTGACGCGCAACGGAAAGGACTTCGCCGGGCTCGCCGCGCGGCTGGCGGGCGGGCGACGGGTGATCTGCCCCGACTACCGCGGCCGTGGCCGGTCGCAGTATGACCCGAACTGGCGCAATTACACGGCGGAAACGGCATTGCGCGACGTGATGGACCTGCTGATCGTAACCGGCGCGCACCGCGTGGTGGTCGTCGGCACGTCGTTCGGCGGCATACTGGGCATGGCGCTGTCGGTGCTGGCGCCGTCGGCGGTAACGGGGCTGGTGCTGAACGACATCGGTCCGGAGATCGCGCCCGGTCCGTTTCGTCATCTGATCGAGGTCATCGGACGCGACCACCCGCTGGAGTCGTGGACGCAGGCAGTGCCGGCCCTGCGCGCCATGTTTCCGGCGCTGACCTTCCGCGATCCCTCGGCGTGGCATGCGGCGGCGCGCAATACCTGGCGTGAGGGCGACGACGGCAGACTGCACGTGGACTGGGACATCAACCTGGCCCGTCCCCTGCGGGCAACGCCTACCCCGCCCCTGTGGCATCTGTTCCGCGCTGCCCGGCGCCTTCCGGTCCTCGCGCTGCGCGGAGAGAATTCGGATATCCTCACCGCCTCCTGCTTCGCTAGAATGGCGGCGGAAATGCCGGATCTCACCGCCGTCGAGGTGGCCGGCGCCGCCCATGTGCCGACCCTCGACGAACCGGAAGCCCGCGCCGCCCTCGATGAATTCCTCGCCCGCTGCTGACACCCCCGCCCCGCCGGACTTCGCCGACGTGGCCAATGCCGCGGCGCGGCTCGCGCCGCATGCGGTGGAGACGCCGCTCCTCGACTGTCCGGCGCTGGATGCGACGACGGGCGGACGGGTGCTGGTAAAGGCCGAGATGCTGCAGCGCACCGGTTCCTTCAAGTTCCGCGGCGCCTTCAACCGCATCAGCCGTATCGACGACGCAAAAAGGACGCGGGGCGTCGTTGCCTTTTCTTCGGGCAATCACGCCCAGGCCGTAGCCGCGGTCGCTCAGCTTTTCGGGGTGCCGGCCACCATAGTCATGCCGGCAGACGCACCGCGCATGAAGGCCGAGGCGACCAGGGGCTACGGCGCCGAGGTGGTGTTCTACGACCGGGCGGGCGAGTCTCGTGAGGAGATCGCCGGCCGCCTCTGTGCAGAAAAAGGCGCCACACTGATCCCGCCTTTCGACGATCCTCTGATCATGGCAGGGCAGGGCACGGTCGGGCTGGAGATCGCCCGCCAGGCGGGCGCACGCGGCCTTGTCCCCGACGCGGTGCTGGTTCCGGTCTCCGGCGGCGGGCTGATCGGCGGGACCGCCATTGCCATCAAGGAGACCTTTCCGGCCGCGCAGATGTGGGCGGTGGAACCACGGGGGTTCGACGACACCGCCCGCTCGCTCGCCTCGGGCCGGCGCGAGACAAACCCGGCCAGCACCGGATCGTTCTGCGATGCGCTGCTGGTGACGAGCCCCGGGCGGCTGACCTTTCAGGTCAATTCCCGGCTGCTTACGGGTGGGCTGACGGTGAGCGACGCCGAGGTCGCCGGCGCCATGGGCTTTGCCTTCCGCCATCTCAAGCTCGTCGTGGAGCCGGGCGGTGCGGTGGCGCTCGCCGCCGTTCTGACGGGAAAGCTCGATTGTCGCGGCAGGACCGTCGTGGTGGTGTGCTCGGGCGGCAACGTGGATCCGGCGGTCTTCTGCCAGGCGATCTGCGCCGCTTCCTGAAAGGCCGCCCTCGCCACGAGGGCCAGCGCCGCCGGTTCCGCAGGCCGGTTCAGGCCCCGCGGCTCGGCGTGCCGTCGTGGACAACCAGATTGATCTGAGGCACCTCCGGCTGCGGCGCCGTTTCCAACCGCTTGCAGTGACCTTCGAGCTGTGCGCCCGGCTCGATGGCGAGAGTATCGTGGAAGATATCCCCCTTCACGCGCGCGGTGCGCGTCAGCGTGACGAAGCCGGCGCGGATCTGTCCGACGATGCGGCCGCGCACCATCATATGATCGGCCATAACCGCTCCGCGGATGCGGCCAGTTTCGCCAATGCTGAGCTTTACCGCCTTCACGTCGCCGTCGACCACGCCATCGATCTGGATTTCTCCTTCACTGGCGACGTTGCCGTCCACGTGCATGTCGGCGCTGATGATGGTTGGCGGCACGCGCTTCTTGCGCCCGCCATCGTCCTTGCTATCTCTTGAAAACATCTTTGCCAGCCCTCATGAAGCGTTCCGGATCGACCGGCTTGCGCTCGACCTGAATTTCATAGTGAAGGTGGTTGCCCGTGCTGCGGCCCGAACTGCCCACCTGACCTATCACGTGGCCGAAACCCACGGCCTGGCCACGCCGGACATTGAGGCGCAGCATATGGGCGTAACGGGTCCGAATGCCGAACCCGTGGTCGATCTCTACCATGCGGCCGAACTTTCCGTTCCAGCCGGCGACGATGACCTTGCCCGGGGCCGTGGCATGCACCGGGGCCCGCCGGGTCGCGCCGAGGTCCACACCTTCGTGCACGGCCATACGGCCGTTGATGGGATCGCGTCGCTTACCGAACCCGCTGTTCAGCCTGTAGTGATCGAGCGGCGGAACCAGCGGCAGGCTGCGCAGCAGCTTCTGCAGGTCCTCCCAGCGGGTCATATGGCGATCATATTTGCGCAGGCCCGTCAGGATGGTCGTTTCACCACCCTTCGCCTTCGCTTCAACCGCTTCGGCGGCCGGAATGAACGGTCCGCCGAGGCCCGTCCGCTCATCCCCGGCGCGGTCATTGTCTTCCTTCTTCTCAATCTTCTCAATTCGGGCGATCAGGTTGTCGGCGTCCAGGCCCGTATTGGCGATGAGACGTTCGATGCGCTCTATGTCCTGCGTCGTCTTGCCGGTCACACGGTCAAGAAAATCGGTCTGGGCGTTTTGCAGACTGGCGAGCCGCGATTCCAGCCCGGCAACGCGCGCCTGCAGCGTTCTGCGCTCCGTGGCGACGCCGTCGCGATCCTTCTCCGCCGAGGCAATCTGCGCGCGCGCAGCCATGAGAGTTCCGGCAAGGGTATGCGACTGCTGCTCGGCGCTCGCCAGCCGGCCTTCAAGGGACTCGATCTGCTGCCGCAGGGCAATCTGGCGTTTTTCTCCGGCCTGGCGGTCGGCGTTGGCGCGGCTCAGCCGGGTGCGCAGCATGGTCAGATCCCGGCGCAGGCCATCGTTCTGGCCGACCAGATTCTCGAGTTCGCGATGGTTGCGTTCCAGGGTTCCGGCAACGTCGGAGAACTCGCTGCGCATGCGCGCCATGCTGCCGAGTAGCCCGCGGTTCTCGGCCACCACCCGTTCTATTTCGCGGTCCCGGCCGGTCAGGATGTCTTCGAAGCGGACATAGGCGAGCGAACTGTAGCCGACCCAGCCGCTGGCGGCTGCAAGGACGGCGAGGACGACAATCTGCACGGGCCCCGGGAGAGACAGATAGCGCACCCGCCCTTCCGAACGGATCATGATCTCGCACCGGCGTGGTCCGCGCAGAATACGTCCGACCACCATGGCAAACCGTTTGCCACGCGAAAGGCCAAACGCTCCCGTGGAGCCTTTTCCCCGCTGGCTCATGAGCTAGGCGACCTCTGTGTTATTGCCCACCCGCCGCGCGCGTTACATCCCGTTTCGTCCCGGTGCCCTTCCCCCGAGGGATGGACCGGAACCGGATTCCCCTTTTTGCGCACGATGCCGACGGACGCGGCACGAACGATTAACGCTACCGGGACCGGCCGCCAGTTGCAAGTCTTTTTACCCTCACCTTGACCTTCTTTTGCGACGAGATTCAAAGGAATTTCATAATGTTCCGGGAAAAAAGCCATACGCCGCTTCAACCTGCGGACTCCCCCCGGCGCAACAGCACGAACAGGCCATAAAGGATCAGCGCGATCCCCACCAGGACTCCCAAGAGGGACTTGGTCCCCATGATGATGACCCCGGTGTCGTCCTTCATCAGGTCGATCGCGTAGGCGAGGTTGTTGAGCACCACACCGACAATGATCGCCCAGATGCCGAGAGCGCGATTTTCCAGCATGACTCTCCCCCTTCACGTGGCCGAAAGCCACGAAAAGCTATGGTACGGTACCACGAATCGACGCCGTTCCCGCGGATCGGCCGCATCCGTCCCCGGTGATCAGGACGCGTGCCAGCCCGGCACGGACAAAGCCGAGTTCGGCCGCCACCCGACGCGAGACGTCGAGCACGCGGCCGGGACCGTAGGGGCCGCGATCGTTGACCACCACCGAAGCGGTACGGCCGTTCTCCAGGTTGGTAACGTCGATCCGCGTGCCAAAAGGCAGCTCCCGATGGGCAGCGGTGAACCGGTTCATATCGAAGCGCTCGCCGCTGGCCGTCCGGCGCCCCTGGTACTTCCGGCCGTACCAGGAGGCCATCCCTTTCTCGCTGAAGCGGATACAGCGCGGCGCATCTTCGCGCGGAGGCAAGAGCGCGGGCAATACCGGAATAGCCACCGGCGCCGACCCGGCGACCGGCGCAGATGCCTTCGGCGGCACCGCGCGCGTCGCCGACTGCTGTGCGCATCCGCCGAAGGCGGCAAGCAGGATCAGCACCGACAGGTGCAGGCAGCGTTTGCGGGCCATGACCGGATACAGGCTTCACTTCCCCCGCATCCAGTGTAGGGAGACTACGGAAAAATTTCGTAAACCGGATACCCCTAGCCGGGATACCGCCTTTCGATGCGATCGAAAGCCCGGTTGATGGTTTCCTCGTCGATGCAATAGGCCATGCGCACGTGGTTTTCGCCGCTCGGGCCGAAGGCGCTACCTGGCGTAACGGTCACTTTCGCCTGTTCCAGAAGATCGATGGAGAACCGGTAGGAATCCACATGTGTCATCCGGATGCGCGGAAACACATAATAGGCGCCCTCGGGACGCACATAATCGAATATGTGTGGCACGGCGTCCAGCCGTCGGCAGATCAGGTCGCGCCGGCGCGCCAGAGTATCCGCGAATTCTCCCTAGGTGGTCGGATCCTGCTCCAGAGCCGCGATACCGGCCACCTGCGAGATACGCGGGGCGCAAATGATAGTGGCGTCATGCACCTTCAGCACCTCGGCTTTCACGGCCTCGGGAACGATCATGTAGCCCAGGCGCCACCCGCTCATGGCGTAGGTCTTGGAGAAGGTGAACAGATAGGCGACACGGTCGACCAGGTCTGGCACAGCGGCAAGATTGAAGTAGCGCGCGCGGTTCTCGTAGACGAAATGGGAATAGGGATCGTCGATGAGAATCAGCAGCCCGTGCTCGCGGGCAATTTCGCCCACCCGGCGCAGTTCGGTCTCCGCGAAGATCGTACCTGTCGGATTGGATGGCGAGACCAGCAGAATAGCCCTGGTGCGCGGTCCGATCAGCGCCGGCAGCGCGTCCACGTCCAGCGCCCATCCCCGCGCTTCATCCAGCCGCCAGAACACCGGCTCGCCGCCGCACAGCCGAATCTGCTGCAAGTGCGAGGCGAAACCTGGATCGGTCATGATCACCTGATCGCCCGCATCCAGGATCACGTGCAGCAGAGCGTTGATTCCCTGCATGTTGCCGCAGGTGATCATCACATTGCGGTCGGAATCAACCGCGATGCCCGTGGCCGCAAGATGGGTCTTCGCAACCAGGTGCCGCAGCGCCGGCAGTCCGTCGGGCAGCGCGTACATGCCGATCTGTGGATCGGCCTCCAGCGCCGCGGCGACGGCTTGGCGGATAGGCTCCGGGGTCCGGAATGACGGCAGCCCCCACGCCAGCGAGGCGGCCCCTTCAACCCGCGCGTTGCGCATGGCCATGTCCTTGATGGCGGAAAGGCTTAGCCCTGCCACCCGATCGGAAATCCAGCCGCCTCCCCGCGTCACAGCCATGCTCCTTCACTCTACGCCCCTGTCACCGCGTGCCAGCTTAGCCCGCCTCCCCACCGTATTCGAAGAGGCATTGCGGATAATAAGGTTTTGTTAATAAGCTAGCGGCGAATTTAGGTGGGGAATGCAGCCATCAGCGATATCCGGTTGTCCCCGTCATCCTTGGAGACGTCCGATGCGTCCCGCATGGGCCGGCAATCGATGCAATACCGCGGCCGACCGACCATCCTGATCGTCGACGACGAAAAGATGCTGAACGAAACGCTGGCCGATTATCTCAGACGTTTCGACTATCGCATCGAGCAGCGCTACGATCCCAAGACCGCCTATGACGCTCTGGTGACGCTGTCGCCCGATCTGGTGCTGATGGATGTCATGCTGCCGAACGAAAGCGGTATCGAGGTGCTTGAGCGGGCAGCGGTAAACGGGTTCCGGCCCCCGGCGCTGGTCATGTCGGGGCGCGACGACATGCTGTGGTTACCGCCGAACCAGCAAGCAAACATCATCCGTGTGCTCAACAAGCCGATCCCCCTGCGGCCCCTGGGCGAGTTTGTCCGGCGATTCCTGGCCGGTCCACCGCACCGCGCCTGAGTGGCCCGCCATCACCCACCGACAACCGCGTCGTTCAATACCGCTTCACGGGCGATCCGCCGCATCACCTTGCCGACGCCGCTGATGGGCAGCTCGTCGCGGAAATGCACCCGCTTCGGCGCCTTGACCGAGCCGACATGCCGTTTGGCGAAGGTAATGATCTCGGCCTCGTCCGCAGCGGCACCGTCGCGCAGCACCACAGTGGCATTGACCGCTTCGCCCCACTTGTCGTCGGGAATACCGAAGACGACGCAGGCACGCACCGCGGGGTGGCGCACGAGCGCCGCCTCGACGTCCGACGGATAGACGTTGAAACCGCCGGTGATAATCAGGTCGCGTACCCTGTCCTTGAGAAAGACGTAGCCGCGCGGATCCATGGTGCCGATATCGCCCGTGCGCAACCATCCCTCCTTCAGCGATTCGGCGGTCGCCTCGGGCATGTCAAGGTAGCCAGTCATGACCAGGTCGCCGGACACCGCCACCTCGCCGTCCTCGTTTGCGGGCAATATCCGTCCGGCACCGTCGAGGACGGCGACCCGGGTCAGAAAGCTGGCGCGGCCAATGGAGGCGACCAGCCCCTCGTCCATCATGTCGGCGGGGTTGTGGTAGGTAATCACCTGCGGCGCCTCGGTCTGCCCGTAGTTGGTGGCGATCACGGGGCCGAAGACTCGCTGGGCGGCGCGGATGCGCTCGGGCGGCATGGGCGCGGCGCCATAGATCAGCCGTGTCAGCGCCGGAAAACGCATGCCCTCGCCCGCCTCTTCCATCATCATGTAGATGAGTGTCGGCGGCAGGAAGCTTATGGTGATGGCACGTTCGGCCAGCAGCGCCAGCGCCTCGCCCGGGCGCATCAGCGGCTTGCCGAGAACCAGGGTCCCGCCGACGGCCAGGGTCGGTGTCAGGTAACACGACGTGCCGTGGGTGATGGGCGCCCCTACCAGATAGCGGTCGGCGGCGGTCAGCCCCAATTCGTGAATCATGCACGCCGCACCGGTCAACCAGGCGCGAAACGGCTGTTTCACCCCCTTGGGACGGCCCGACGAGCCCCCGGTGAACTTGATGGCCTGGGTATCCTCGCGCGACCGGATGCTGCGCGCCGGAACCTTGCCGCTATGGTGCGCGATCAGCCCGGCTACCGTGTCGCCGCCATCCCCCCCGCCGGCGCCGAGAACGCGCCGCGCATCCGAAGCGCCGATTTTGTCTGTGCAGTCCGCGTCAACCACCACCAGGGTCGGCCGGGCGGCATCGATCTTTGCGTCGAGTTCGCTCTGCGCATCCCGGGGATTGAGCGGCACCCACGTCTTTTCCGCCGCCAGCACGGCGAGCAGCGCCACCAGGTGCTCCATGGTGTTGTGGGCGCAGATACCGACCCGGGACAGCGGCGTCGGGTCAATGGACTGGAGCCCCGCGGCAAGCGCGTTGACCCGCGCCATCAGGGCCGCATAACTCAGCATCCGATCGGGCGTTTCCACCGCCACAGCGTCGGGGGCGCGAGCGGCCGCGGCATGAATCATGTCGATGGGCAACATAGTAAACGGGCCCCCTGTTACGTCTCCACCTCGATCCCGATCTCGGCGCCGTCCGTCACGCCCAGCGCGTCGCGCACCCGGACCGGGGCGATCAGTTCGATCTGGGTCTCCGCATAGCCGGGAACATCCGGCAGCACAATCCCGGCCGGAATCCGCCCGGCGATGGTCGCCCGCCACAGCCGCGCGTCGCACCAGTCGGTGCGTGGCGGATAAATGACGATTCCCGAGGTGGCGCGCACCTGCCGCCAGCGAAGCAGCGAAGTACCGGCTACCGTCAGGTTGATGGTGCCCGGATGGGGGTCGATGCCGACCGCCTCGCGAAAAGCGGCGCGCGCCCAGTCGAGGCTGGTGAACCCCGACGCATTGCCTATCCCGGTGACAAGGGTTCCGGTGACGAAAACGCGTGACATGGAACGACGTAATGGCAGCCGGCGGGCGCGACGTCCAGCAAAACCCACATAACCGCGAGAATCCCCGGATCCCTTGCGGCGGCCCCCGATCCGACTAATATGGTTGCGCTAGTGCGGGTGTAGCTCAATGGCAGAGCAGAAGCTTCCCAAGCTTACGACGAGGGTTCGATTCCCTTCACCCGCTCCATATCGCCATGTCGCGTGTCCCCGTCCGAAACGGGCAAGGCGGCAGCGTTATTTGGCGCCGAGAAAGCCTTCCAGCTTCGGCAACTCGACCGGCTTCGCCATTGCGGTTATGGAACTCAGGCCGAACGCCTCACCGAGGGTTTTGGTGTTGTCGAGATAACGTTCGGCATAACCGCTGACCACGAGAATGCGGGAGTCGCAATTTTGCTCGCCGAGCCATTTGACCAGTTCAATGCCGTCGACCTCGGGCATCACCACGTCGAGAATAATGACCGTCGGGCCGAACGAAACATAGAGTTGCTTGAAGTCCTCCGGATCCGAGGTTATGCGCACCTCGTAGCCCATCTCCTCCGCCACCTGTCCGATAAAGCTGGCGATGTCAGGTTCATCGTCGATAACCAGAAGTCTTCCAGACATGGTATTCAGGCTCCTCACCGAGGCCGGGAATCGAGGGCGGACCGAACCAGCGCTGCCAGATCCTTTCCGGTATAGGGCTTTTGAAGGAATGCCGAAGCGTCCAGCGTATCGGGCGCGGCATCCCAGTTGCCCGAGGTAAATATCACCACGATCCCGGGTACCCGTTCGCGGATTTTTTTCGCCAGCGCCGGACCGGACACACCGCCGGGAAGTACCACGTCGCTAAACAGCAGATCGACCTTCCCTGCCTCATCCAGCACCGCAAGGGCAGACTCACTGTCCTTGGCTTCCAATACATCGTAATCGAATCCCGAGAGCACGTAACGCGCAAACTCTCGTACATCGGGGTTGTCCTCCACCAGCAACACCGTCTCGCGTCCGCCCGTGGGAGCCGGTGCATCGCCGACAATGACGGGCGCCACGTCGACAGCATCGATGCGTGGAAGATAAATACGCAGGGTCGAACCCTTTCCCGGCTGGCTTTCGATCTCCACGTCCCCGCCCGACTGACGCACGAAGCCATAGACCATGGACAGGCCGAGACCGCTGCCCTTGCCCACTTCCTTGGTGGTGAAGAATGGCTCTACCGCGCGTGCGATCACCTCTTCGCTCATACCCGTCCCGGTATCGACCACCGCCACCGTAGCGTAGGATCCGGGGGCGGTGTCCCGGCCTCCTCGCGTCCGGCTGGGAATATCGACATTTTCGGTTTCGATCACCAGCCGGCCACCGTCGGGCATGGCGTCGCGTGCATTAATCACCAGATTGAGCAGTGCGTCTTCCACCTGCCCGGGATCCGCGCGTGTCCGCCACAGGTCGGGCGCAAGCCGGGTTTCAATTTCGATTCCCGATCCGAGCAGCCGCGCCACCAACGCAGTCATGTCCCGGACAAGGTGGTTGAGGTCGATCGTTTGCGGCTCGAGCGGCTGGCTGCGCGCGAAGGCAAGCAGTCGGCGGGTCACATCGGCGCCGCGCCGCGCCGCCCGTTCGGCGGTGGTGGCGAAGCCGCGCAAGGTGTCGTCTTTCAGTCGGCGTTCGAGGAGCTGAAGATTCCCGAGGATGATGGTGAGCAGGTTATTGAAATCGTGCGCCACGCCGCCGGTCATTTTGCCGAGAGCGTCCATGCGCTGCGCCCGCCGGCGTTCTTCCTCGTGCTGCATGAGCTCCGTGATGTCTTCGTCGATTCCCAGCACAGCCACATCCCCGTGCTGGGTGGTGTAGGGCATCTTCGTCACGCGCATGCTGCGCACGGTGCCGTCCGCCATCTGGAACCGGCCGCTCGACGAGGTCACCATCTGGCCCGCGGCAATGACACCGCGATCGTGTGCCAGGATTCGCGCCGCCTCGTTCTTGTCCGGATAAAGGTCCATCTGGTACTGGCCGATAATCTCCTCGATGCTCCGGTTGTAGAGCCTGGCGAGCGCCTTGTTGGCGAGCAAATAGCGCCCGTTGCGGTCCTTGACGTAGATAAAGTGCGGCACGTTGTCGATGATCTGGCGAAGCTGCTCCTCGCGCCGCAACAGGGCCGTCTCCGCCTCTTCGCGTTCGAAGACGCGACCCAACTCGGTGCCGGCCTGACGGATGACCTCCACCATGCTTTCGTCGCGAGGCACCGTTTCCGTGGCATAGAACTCGAATACCGCCACGGCGCGGCTGCCCACCATGACGGGAGCGGCAAACCCCGATTTCAGCCCCACTTCCATCGCGGCATCGGTGCGCGCGGTCGGTCGGGTGGGATCGACCGGAATATCGGATCGCCAGACTACATCGCCGGTCTCAATCGCCAGCCCCGGCACACCGACCCCGACTCGAAGCTTCATGGTTCGGGTCGCCTCGCAGTACGGCCGGAACCGTTCGGGATTGTCGAGGTGCCAGACCATCATCGGCAACAGCACTTCGGGATCGGTCTCCGAGCGTACGAAGGCGTGCCCCAACGGCCAGCCGGCAAAGGTACAGATCCGATCGAGGCAGTATTGCACCGCATCGGCAAAATGCGCCGCCTGATTGGCCGCCATCGTCAAATCACGGGCGAGATCCAGGAAGCGGTTCTTGTGCGCCAGCGCAGCCTCGGAAGCCTTGCGCTGCGTGATGTCCCGAATGATGCCGATCAACGTCGGTGGCGTACCGGGCGCGTCGCGCATCACTGTCGCGCTGACGTTCACCCATAAAACCTCTCCATCCTTGCGCAGCAGACGCCGCTCGGCGTGGAAGTTCTCTATCTCGCCGCGGAACAGAGCGTGCCGTTGCTGGCGGGCCTGTCCCGCATCATCCGGGTGAAAGATATCGCCAATGCGGACTCCAAGGATTTCGTCTCTCGTAGAGCCAAGGAAATCAGCGAACAGGCGATTGGAATCCAGAATGCGTCCGTCTTCATCCGTGAGGACAATCCCCGCACCACCCGCCTCGAACACACCGCGGAAGAGCGCTTCGCTGGATTCCAGGGCCTGTCGGGCCTGGTGCAGTTCGGTCACGTCCTGAACCGTCCCCGAAAACCGGACAGGCTCGCCGTCCGGACCCATTACCACCTCGCCCTCCTCGTGGACGATCCTTACCTCGCCATCGGAGCGAACGATTCGGTGGTCCAGGCTGTAGGCATCGCCCGTGGACAGGCAGTGCGCCACCGCTTCCTCGACCATCCGGCGATCGTCCGGATGGACCAAAATCCGTATGAATGAGGCAAATGTGATGTCGAAATCTTCGCGTTCGATTCCGAATATGCGGTGGACCTCGTCGGACCAGTAGATCCGACCGCTCGCGAAATCCCGCTCCCAGTCGCCGATCCGGGCGATGCGCTGGGCATCGAGCAGACGCCGACGGCTGTCGGCGAGTTCCTGTTCTGCCCTCTTGCGTTCGGAAATATTCTGAACGATCCCGATCGCATAGGACTCTCCCGTCGCACTGTCGCCGGCAACCACCACGCACAGCAGCACCCAGACGGTCCCGCCGTCCTTGCGCAGATACCGCTTTTCGCGGATACGCGGACCTGTCGTCGACGCCTGAACGATCTCCGCTATCCCGTGGCGCGTATTCTCCAGATCGTCAGGATGGGTGAAGTCGAGTACGGTCCGACCGACAATCTCGTCCTCGCGGTAGCCAAGCAGATCGCAGAACGCCTTGTTGACCCGCAAATAGCGCGCATCCATGTCGCACAGGATCATGCCGGCACCACCGGCATCGAACACGGTGCGGAACCGCTCTTCGCTGGCGCGCAGCGCCGCTTCGGCTTTCTTGCGTTCGGTCAGGTCGACATAGGTGCGTTGCAGCGCCGGCTGGTCCCTCCACACAATGCGCCGGGTAATGGTTAGAATCGGCACATAACTGCCATCCTTGCGAACCAGCGTTGTCTCGTCCGACGCGTCCTGCAGTTCGCCGCGCAGGACACGCCGGCGCAGGTCACGCATCCGCTCGCGGTCTTCGGCGAGAGTGAAGGTCCCCTTTGGCGTCGACACCGCCTCTTCAACCGAGTCGTGCCCGGCGAGACGGGCAAAGGCTTCGTTGGCAAGCAGGCGACTCCCGCCGGCGGAGAAAATCTGGATACCAAGGGGGAACCCCTGAATCAGGTCGCGATAGCGCGCCTCGCTCTCGCGCAGCGAAGCCTCGGCGCTGCGCCGGTCGGTCAGGTCGATGAAGGTACGCTGAACGGCGTCCTCGCCCTGCCACTGGATGCGCTGGATGAACGCCTGGATCGGAACGATCCGGCCATCCTTGCGCACCGCGTCGAATTCGTAGGACGTCGGAACGTCGGCACCGGTGAACAGCCGTTCCCGATACCGCCGCACCCGTTCCCGGTCATGCTCGGCAACAACAAGCGTGCCGGACGGGTGCGAAAGGACTTCCTCCGGTGTTTCATAGCCGAGAAGGCGCGCATAGGCGCGGTTCACCAACACCCGCAGTCCGCTGCGCAACCCGATCATGATGGGGAGGTTCGACCCCTCGATCAGCTCGCGATAGCGCGCCTCGCTCTCGCGCAGCGAGGCCTCGGCACGACGACGGTCGGTCAGGTCTATGAAGGTGCGCTGGATGGCATCCTCGCCATGCCACATGATGCGCTGGACGAACGCCTGAACCGGAATGATACTGCCGTCCTTGCGCACGGCATCGAACTCATAGCTCTTGCGCGCGTTGTCGCGTTCGAACAGTTCGTTACGATAACCGACGACTCTCTCGCGGTCGTGCGGTGCAGCGAATGAACCTGATGGCGTGCCCGCCAATTCCTCCATCGACGCGTAGCCAGCGAGTTCGGCATAGGCTCGGTTGACGAATACCCTTTTCCCCTCGCGATTGGCGATCTGCACGGCCAGATTCGAACCTTCGATCAGCGTGCGGTAGCGCGACTCGCTTTCGCGCAGGGCTTCTATGGCGTTCTCGCGTGCCGCGCCGGCAACGACCAGGGCGCGGTTCATGCGCAGCATGCCGACGTAGCGCCAGGCGATGGCGATGACAAGAACGAGAATTAGCGCACCGACGAGTCCCCACAGGAACTGCTCGTCGAGCCAGAAAGGCTTCTGGTTCTGGTACCAGCGCGCGAAAATCTCCTGGTAGGCAGACGTGCCGATAAACGCGCCGACTGCCCGATCGATCCGCACCAGCAGTTCCGGGCGGTCCGACCGCACCGCAATGGCGCGCTTGACCTCCGTCAGGGCGGCGCCAACGATACGGATTTGTTCCGCCAGGCCGACTTTCCTCGCTAACGACAACACGATTTTTTCCGGATAAACCAGGGCGTCGACCTGTCCGGAGAACAGGGCAAACAACGCCGTTTCCACCGCATCGAATTCCATCAGCACCAGATCGGTGCGCTGCTCCAGGAGCTCCGCGGCGATGTTGCTGCGAACCACGGCAACGGCGCGGCCGGACAGCGGGTCCGTGCTGTTGACGTCCTGAGAGGAGCGGCGGATGAAGACCGAGATTCGCGTCGTGTCCAGTGACCGGGTGAATCCGGCCCATTGCTCTCGCTCGGACGAACGGCCGAAATTGGGGATCAGGTCCACTTCGCCCGTCCGCAACAGGACGATCGCCTGCTCCCAGTTTTCGACGACGCGATAAGTGACCTTCAGGTTGGCCAGCCTGGCCACGGCCTCCAGCATTTCGATCGCCATGCCGGTCGGCCGGCCGTCCTTCGTCATACTGTAATGCGGCGGCCAGTTCTCCGGTACGGCGGCGATGACCGACAGTGCCTGCTCCGGGTCGGACCGGGCAGACGCCGATACCACGCCAGGGCGTACCGTCATGGACAAAAAGGCGATCACAGAGAAAGCCAGCAGCGGTCCGCTCAAGACGGTCCTGCGCCAACGCTCTCGTTTGCGATACTGCGGCAGGCTCAATGCCATGTATGCCCACACCGAACGCGGCCGTGGCGCGTGCCACGGGCCAGATTCAACAACCGTAAGCAGAGATAGTTAATGAGAAATTAAGGTTAATTAACTGGGACGAGCGCCCAGCCTGCCGGTTTCCGTGGCCGCCGTGCCTCCGCCGGGCAGGCAGAACGAAGCCACCAGCGTACCAAACGCAAAAACGGAGAGCACACTGAAGGTGCGCGCAAATCCGCCCGTGCTCTCGTGCAGATAGGCCACCAGCGGCACCGCCAGGGCGCTCGCACCAAACGATGCGACGTACCGCAGGGCATAGACCCGCGAGCGCCAGTGCTCGTCCGTATAGCGCGCCACCACGGCGTCGTTGATGGGAATCTGCCCGAATATCACGAACATCATCGCGATGGCGACAAACAGCATGGCCCAGCCCTGCGCCGTGCCGGCGAGGAACAGGAATGGCACCTGGCACGCCGCAATGGCAATCAGAAGAGCCCTCAGCCCGCGCCGGTCGATCACGTACCCGACGCAAAGCTGCGCGACCGCGGCCAGCACATAGACCGCGGATACCATGACGCCGATACCGAAGGTAGTGCCGACAAGCGCCTGCAGCCGCTCGGCAAACAGCTTGGGCATGGCAACAGTGGTGGCGTTGAAGATCAACCCGCCGAAGATTGTCGCAGCCATCAGCACCAGGAACACGCGACGGATCACGGCGACAGAATGCGCCGGCCCGCCGGTACCCGGCACCCGCCGCGCGTTCCCCGCTTCCGCTGCCGGCCGCCTGACCATCACGGCAAAGCCGATCCCTATGGCCATGGCGACCACGCCCGGCACGATGAACGAGGCGCGCCAGTGGATCAGGTCGGCCAGCCCCGCCGCCACAAGCGCGGCCAGTGCGACACCGAGATTGCCGGCGACGCCGTTGATGCCGAGCGCCGCACCGACGTTTTCGCGGTTGGAAACCAGCATTGCAATGCCCACGGGGTGATAGACGGCGGCGAACACCCCCACCAGGGTGAGTCCGATGGCGATTTCGACCGGCGACCGCGCCAGGCCGGTCAGCACCGATGCACCGCCGATGCCGAGAAAGAACAGCACCATCATCGCATGGCGGCTCCAGCGGTCGCCAAGCCATCCCGCCGGCAGCGAGCAGGCTCCGAACGCGACGAACCCACCTAACGACAGGGTCAGCGCTTCGCCGTAAGACCCCACAACCTCCTTGCTCATGGCGAGCAGAACGGTCGGGTAGATCAGCATCAGCAGGTGATCCACCACATGGCCGAGGTTCAGGTAAACGTCGGCGATCCGTCGTTCGCTCATGGTGAGGCTCTCTCCCGCGCGCCCGTGGGCATCGTACTACGGACCTCAGGGACGCGGATCAACAATTCCGCCATTGGCGTGGACAATCCGACCGAAGCTGCAACCACCCGTTCGGGAGAGTCCATCCCATGGCCATTCTGCTGATTTCCACCGTGGGCCCCATGGCGCCGTGGGCGAAAGGGCTCAGCGATTCCTTTCCCGACGACGAGGTGCGGTGCTATCCGGAAATCGGCAATCCGGCGGAGATCGAGATCGCTGTGATGGCCCATCCGCGCCCCGGTATTTTCGCGCGGATGACCAACCTGAAGCTGGTCATCGGGCTGCGTGCCGGCATTGATGACGTTCTCGGACTGCCCGATCTGCCGGCGCACGTGCCCGTCGCCCGCGCCCAGGAACCGGGTGGCGACAGGATGATCGACGAATACGTGCTGCTGCACGTCATGCGTCACCACCGATACATGCCCGACTTCATCGCCGCCCAGGCGCGTGGCGAATGGATCAACCCCGGCGTCCGCTTCGCCGACGAACGCGCGGTGGGTTTCATGGGCCTCGGCATAAACGGCCTGTCGGCGGCGCGCCTGATGCGCGACGTCGGATTTCGGGTGGCGGCGTGGACCCGAACGCGGAAAAACGAGCCCGGCATCGAGAGTTTCCACGGCACCGACGGACTGACGCCGTTTCTTGCCCGCACGGAGATACTGGTGAACCTTCTGGCCGTGACGCCGGAAACCGCCGGCATCATCGATGCGCGCACCCTGTCCCTTCTGCCCAAGGGGGCAAGCGTCATCAACGTCGGCCGCGGCGAGCACCTGGTGGACGACGATCTCGTCGCCGCGCTCGACTCGGGTCACCTGCATTCGGCGACGCTTGACGTATTCCGTACCGAGCCGTTGCCCGCCGGTCATCCGTTCTGGCACCATCCGCGTATCACGGTGATGCCGCACACGGCCCGCCGGCCACGTGCCACGCGCATCATTCCCCAGGCGGTGGAGAACATCCACCGCTTCCGCGCCGGCGAACCCTTGATGCAGCCGGTGGAGCGGGAGCGCGGCTATTGAGAATCCGCTAAACGATGCCCGCCTTGCGCAGGGACTCGATCTCGCCGTCCTCGAGGCCCAGCACGCCGCGCAGAACCGCGTCGGTATCGGCACCGATAACGGGCGGGGCGTGGCGATAGGTAACCGGGGTATCCGACAGGCGCAGCGGACTGCCCACCAGCGGCACGGCGCCGCCGATGGCTGCGTGCGCCATCTCCACCACCATTCCCCGCGCCTGTACGTGCGGATCGGCGAAAACCTGGTCGATACGGTTGATCGGACCGCAGCCGATCTTCAATCGCTCCAGGTTCTCCAGCCAGTGAACGGACGGCTTCGCCGCCAGCACCGGCTTCATGGCATCGATCAGCGCCTCGCGGTTGGTGACGCGGTTTGCGTTGGTTGCGAAGCGTGCGTCGGCCGCCAGTTCCGGACAGCCGGCGAACTCGCAGAAGCGCTGGAACTGCAGATCGTTACCGATGGTCAGCATGATGTGGCCGTCGGCGGTGACGAAGACCTGGTAGGGCACAATATTGGGATGTCCATTACCCAGGCGTGGCGGGTTCTCCCCGCCAATCAGGTAGTTCATGGCCTGGATGGACAGCCAAGCCACCTGGGTGTCAAGCATGCCGATGTCGATATACTGTCCCTGGCCGGAAATTTCCCGGTGGCGCAGCGCGGCGCAGATGCCGACGGTGGCGTACATGCCGGACATGATGTCGGCGATGGGCACGCCCGCCTTCATCGGTTCGCCGTCGGGTTCGCCGGTGACCGACATGATGCCGCCCATGGCCTGGATCAGCGGATCATAGCCGGGGCGCGGCGCGTACGGCCCGGTCTGGCCGAAGCCGGTAATGGAGCAGTAGACCAGACCGGGATTCGATTCCTTCAGTTCCTCGTAGCCCAGCCCGTAGCGCGCCAGGTCGCCGAGCTTGAAGTTCTCCGCCAGGACGTCGGCGCGCTCGGCGATGCGGCGCACCAGCGCCTGCCCCTCGGGCTTGGCAAGGTCCAGTGTGACCGAACGCTTGTTGCGGTTGGCACCCATGAAATAGGCGCTTTCCTTGGTGTCCCTGCCCTCGCGATCCTTGAGGAACGGAGGGCCGAAGCGGCGCGTGTCGTCGCCGGATCCGGGACGCTCGATCTTGATCACCTCGGCCCCCAGATCGCCCAGGATCTGGGTACAGAACGGGCCGGCGAGAATGCGCGTGAGGTCGAGGACGACAATTCCTGAAAGGGGTCCGCGCCTCCCGGCTGATTCTGTCATGGCTGGCTCCGTTTGACTGACACACGTCTTCTCCTACCCGATCGCGGACGGCAGGAAAAGAGTATGGGCGTTGACGACCACAAGGTTGGGCGTCACTCTTCATCGACAGGAAGCGGGAGGATGAGCGTCATGGACAGCGTGGAACAACGGCTGGCGGAGATGGGACTGAAGCTGCCGCCGCCCTTCGTCTATCCCAACGCCAATCGCACCGGCTGCGTGCGGGTGGGCAGGCTGCTCTATACGTCCGGCCATCCGCCGCCCGAGGATTTCGGTGTCGTGGTGCGCGGCAAGGTGGGCGCCGATGTCAGCGAGGAAGACGCCTGCAAGAGCGCCGAGGCGGTGGCGCTCAATATCCTCGCCTCGGTGAAGCAGCGGATCGGATCGCTGGAGCGGGTGACACAGGTCGTCAAGGTGACCGGCATGGTAAACTCCGCCCCGGGGTTCCAGCGTCAGTTCGCGGTGATCGACGGGGCGTCCGACCTTTACTTCAAGCTGTTCGGTCCGAAGGCCGGTCAACACGCGCGCAGCGCCGTCGGCATGTTCGAACTACCGCGCGGCTTCTGCATGGAAATCGAGGCCATTTTCGAGGTAGAGGAATAACTGCGAAGCGCCCGCTACCCGGCCCAGTCGACGATCACGTGTCGCTGGGTGCCGAGCTTCTCGATGCCTTGTTCGATGACGTCGCCGGGCTGCAGGAACACCGGCGGCTTGCGCCCGTGCCCGACCCCGTGCGGTGAGCCCGTGGAGATCACGTCGCCAGGCTGCAACGACATGAACTCGGTGATGTAGGCGATGAGCCGGGCGACGCCGAACAGCATCCTGGCCGTCGTGCTGTCCTGCATGGACGTGCCGTTGAGCTTCGTCCACAGCCGCAGGTTCTGGGGATCGCCCACTTCGTCCGCTGTGACGAGCCACGGGCCGAGTGGCCCGAACGTGTCCGCGCTCTTTCCCTTGGTGGTGCCGCCCTCGCGCTCGCGCTGAAACGCCCGTTCCGAAACGTCGTTCATCAGCGCGTACCCGGCCACGTGCCCCAACGCCTCCGCTTCGGACACGTAATGCGCCTCGGAGCCGATCACGACGGCCAGTTCCACCTCGAAATCCAGCTTGATGGAGTTTTTCGGCCGGACGATGGGATCCCTTGCCCCGATGAGCGAACTGGTCGCCTTGATGAAAATCACCGGCTCCTTCGGTCGCGGATAGCCCATCTCCTCGATGTGGTCGATGTAATTGAGGCCGATGGCGACGATCTTGCCGATGCCGGACAGGGGAACGCCGAAGCGGGGACTCCCGGGCACGACGGGTAGCATCGCCGTGTCCAACGCCATGAGCCGGGCAAGCCGAGCCGGCGCCAACACAGACGACGTGATGTCCTCGACCTCGCCCGAAAGGTCGTGCAGCGTGCCGTCCGCCGCCACCAGCCCCGGACGTTCCGCGCCTCTTTCTCCATAACGGACAAGCTTCATGGCGCCGCCTCCCGTGTTTTGCCTTTCCTACCATGCAACAGGTCAATTGTCGCGCGGGGTAGTAACGCCACGTCCGCTGCCCTACTCTGATCGGCCATATTAACGCTCATAAACAAAGGGAGGCCCGATGATCATCGATATCTTTACCCACGTTTTCCCCCGGCCGGTCTTCGATCCCATGATGAAGATGGCTGAGAAGCTAGCCGATCTCAGCAAGCGCATGAACAACATGCCGATGCTGCACAACATGGATGCCCGCTTCCGCGAGATGGACGAGTTCGGCGACTATCGCCAGATCGTCTGTATGCCCAACCCGCCGCTGGAAGACATTTCCACACCGGCGCAGGGCGCGGAGCTGGCGCGCATCGCCAACGACTCCATGGCCGAACTGGTGCAGCACCATCCCGACCGCTTTCCCGCCTTCATCGCCGCGCTGCCCATGCACAACATGGACGCCGCCATGGAGGAGCTGCCCCGCGCCATCGAGCAGCTGGACGCCCGCGGCGTGCAGGTATTCAGCAATGTCGGCGGTCGCCCGCTCGACGATCCCGAATTCGCGCCGGTATTCGCCAAAATGCACGAGTACGGGCTGCCCGTCTGGCTTCATCCGGCGCGCACCGCCGATACCCGCGACTACGCCGCCGAGCAACGCTCCGGCTTCGAGGCATGGACCGCGCTGGGCTGGCCCTACGCCACGTCGGTCGCCATGCTGCGGCTGGTCTATACGGGGCTATTCGACCGCCACCCCGGCATCAAGGTCATCACCCACCATCTGGGCGGCATCATCCCCTACCACGAGGGGCGGCTGGAAGCGGCCTTTCCCAACCTGGGCCGGCGCAGCGCCGGAGAGGACTACATGGCCGTCAAGCACGCACTGCGCCGCCCGTTCATCGACTATTTCAAGATGTTCTACGGCGACACCGCCATGCACGGCGCGGTGAACCCGGTGCGCTGCGGGCTGGAATTCTTCGGTCCGCGCAACGTGGTCTTCGCCTCGGACGCTCCGTTCTCGCAGATCCGCCGCAACATCGACGTGATTTACAGGCTCGATATCGGCGAGCAGGATCGGCACATGATCTTCTGCGGCAACGCCGAGCGGATCATGAAAATGAAGTTCACATGAGCCGGGTTGCCCCGGCCTTCACGTCCTGACTCTGCAGGGAGGGACCATATGGCACGTCTCCATCTACGCAACGCGATCATCGCAGCGGCGCTCGTGGTAACGGGAACGCCCGTGTGCGCCCATGCGGACGCAGTGTCCGATTTCTACAAGGGCAGAACCGTCACGGTGGTCATTCCCGCCGGGCTGGGCGGGTCCATCGGCCTCTACGGCAAGATGCTGGCCGACCATATCGGCAGGCATATTCCGGGCCGTCCCACTGTGGTGGTCCAGTCCATGCCCGGCGGCGGCGGTGTGCGCGCCGCCCAGTGGGCCTATAACGCCGGTCCGAAAGACGGCACCGCCATCGCCCAGCTTCTGTCGCCGTCCATCCTCGCCCCGGCGCTGCGCGGCGCCAAATTCGACCCGACCAGGGTGCGCTGGCTGGGCTCCATCGCCCCGCGCGGCAGCGTCATCATGGTGTGGCACACCACACCGGTGAAGACGCTCGACGACGCAAAAAAGACCCAGGTGGTCCTGGCGTCGGGCGGGCGCAGCGACGCCACCTATATCGTGCCGGTGCTGCTCAACCAGATGATCGGCACCAGGTTCAAGGTGGTCACCGGCTACAAGGGCGGAGGCACCATGAACAAGGCGGTGGAATCCGGCGAGGTAAACGGCCGCTACAGTTTCTGGACCGGCTACGTCACCGGCAAGCCGCAGTGGATCAAGGAGAAGAAGATCCGTGTGCTGGCCCAGTTCGGCCTGGCCATCCGCGAACTGGCCGGCGTGCCCCGGGGGCGTGACGTGGTGACCAAGGCGGAGCACCGGAAGATGCTCGATTTGATGTCGCTGAGCGAGCGGGTGGGACTGGCCTTCTGGGTGAATCCGGCGGTACCGCAGGACCGGGTGTCGGCGCTGCGCGCGGCGTTCAAGGCGACCATGACCGATCCCGCCTTCCTCGCCGCCACCGCCAGGCGCAAGGCCCCGGTGGAGCCGTTGACCGGCGTGGCGCTGGAGAAGATCGTCGCCGACGGATACGACGTGTCGCCCGCCGTGCTGGCCGATCTCAAGCGCATGGCCGGCATCGGAAAAGGCAGGAAATAGGCCGGTCCGGCCACGTACAACTGGCGTGCGGACTCGCGGCCACGGGCGTATAATTCCGTCCATGGCCGCGGATCGCACCATTGTGCCCACCACCTGCTGGGAATGCAGCACCCATTGCGGGGCGCTGGTGACGGTGGAGGATGGCCGGGCGACAAAAGTCGCCCCCAACCCCGATCATCCGTCCAGCCAGGGCGCCTTCTGCATCAAGGGCATCCGCGGGCTGCCCGACCTTACCTATCACCCGGACCGGGTGCTCTACCCCATGAAACGCACGGGGCCGCGGGGCTCGGGCCGGTGGCAGCGCATAACCTGGGACGAGGCGCTGGACGAGATGACGGAACGCATGCTGGCGGTGCGCGAGACGTACGGCGCGCCGGCCCTGGTGGGCGCCGTCAGCAATGCCCATTTCAGCCGCGGTGTCAGCCTGGCCCTGCTGCTGCGGGCGTTCGGTTCGCCCAACTGGATGATGAACCAGGACCTGTGCGGCGGCTGCCGGGCGCTTTCGGATCGTATTACCGGCCTCGCCATTTCCAATGGCGAGGACATCGACAATACACGCTGCGCGCTCGTGGTGGGACGCAACCCCGCCGCCGCCGACGCCATCCAGTGGATGCAGCTTCGCCGCGCCAAGGCGCGCGGCGCCAGGATCATCACCATCGATCCGGCGCGCACCCCGGCGACGACCCTGGCCGACCTGTGGCTGCGTCCGCGCCCTGGCACCGACGCCGCTATCGCGCTCGCCATGATGAACGTGCTGGTCGCACGTGACCTCTACGATCGGGATTTCGTCGCCCGATGGACCCACGGGTTCGACGCCCTGAAGGAACGCGTTGCAACCTACACGCCCGAACGAACCGCAGCGCTGACCGGCGTTCCTGCCGCCGATATCGTGCGCGCGGCGGAACTCTACGCGGACGGGCCGTCCTGCTTCGTCAGCGGCCACGGCATAGACGCCTTCAGCGCCGGGGTGCAGACCTTCCGCGCCTTCCATTGCCTGCTCGCCATCGCCGGCAACCTGGACCGCAAGGGCGGCAATCGTCGGGTCAAGAGACCGAAGGGTTTCACCAACTATATCGAGGTGCTGCACCGGCCCGAGTTCCGCCTGCCGCTCGAGATCGAACAACAGACCATCGGCGCCGGACGCTTCCCCCTGTGGGCCGGGCCCGACGGCTGGCAGACCGCCTGCCACAATCCGAGCGTCATCGACGCCATGCTGACGGGCAAGCCCTATCCCGTGCGGGCGCTCTATGTGACCGGCGTCAACATCGTCGTCACCTACCCCGATACGCGCAAGACCATCACGGCCCTGTGTTCTCTGGATTTCGTCGCCGCGGCTACCCACCTGATGACGCCAACCGCGGCGCTGGCCGACATCGTCCTGCCCAAGACCACGGGGCTCGAGGACGAGGAAGTGTCGCTGGAAACATCGGGACCCTGCCTCAGCGCCATCCGCCCGGCCATCGCGCCGCAGGGCGAGGCGAAAAGCGACTTCGATATCGCGCTGGCGCTGGCGCGCCGGCTCGAGGCGCGCGGTCTGGCCGAGGCGCGACGGTTATTCCCGTGGGAAAACAAGCGGGCATTCAACCAGTTCCTGATCGGGGATCAATCTGGCGTTACCATGGAGGCGCTGCTGAAAACCGGCTATGCGCGCTTCCCCTACGCGCTGGGGAACTTCGACGCCCAGCCGTTCAGGACACCCACCGGCAAGGTGGAACTCCGGTCGGAAACCCTGGCGGCCCTGGGGCTCGATCCCCTGCCCGATTTTGTGCCTACGCGCATGGAGCGCACGGGCGCGGCGGTGCGCAGGGACTACCCGCTGGTGCTGCTGACCGGCGCGCGCGAGAAGAGCTACCACCATTCCCGCTTCCGCGAGCAGCGCTGGGCGCGCAAGGTGTCTCCCGATCCCTGGCTGCAGGTTCACCCGGATGACGCCGCCGCCCGGGGTATCGCGGACGGCGACTGGGTGACGGTGGAAACCTCCGGTTATGCCGGCGCCTGCCGGCTCAGGGTTTCGGTAACCGATGATACCCTGCCCGGCGTGGTGCGCACCGGGATGGGCTGGTGGTATCCGGAAGCCGCCGGGCCCGAGCACGGGGCGCTGGACGTGAACATCAACGCCGCCATGTCCTATGACGGACCGTGGGATCCAGTGACGGGCTCGGCGGACACCCGCGGCCTGCCCTGCCGCCTGACCCGCACCAACGCCGCCGTTGCCGCGGAGTGATTTCCGCAGGTTCTCATTTCCCGACCAATTACTTATATTCATATTGAGAACGCTTCCGGTCCGTCCTCCGGTCTGTCCATACGGGCCTGTCAATTGCCGTCCGGCGACGATATAAAGGCAGAAAATCGGGATCGGTGGGGAGACGAATGGCGAAAAGGGACGAGGCGATCAGGGCCGCGGCGCGGCGCATCCGCAACGCATATACCTCGGGCCGGCCGTGCAAGCCGGTGCGCGACAACCTGTCCAAGGGCGACATCGACGCCGCCTATGCCGTGCAGAAGATCAACACCGACCGCTGGATCGCCGAGGGCCGGCGACCGTCGGGCCGCAAGATCGGACTGACCGCAAAATCGGTACAGAAACAGCTCGGCGTCGACCAGCCCGATTACGGCATTCTCTATGCCGACATGGAAGTGGTGGACGGCGACGAGATCGCCGTGTCGCGCGTCATGCAGCCGCGCGCCGAGGGCGAAGTGGCGCTGGTGCTGGACAACGACCTGACCGACGAGCAGCTCACCCTGGTGGAGCTGATCGACGCGGTGGCCTATGCGCTGCCGGCCATCGAGGTGGTCGGCAGCCGCATCGCCAAGTGGGACATCAACATTCTCGACACCATCGCTGACAACGCCTCGTCCGGGCTCTACGTACTCGGCACTCGTCCCGTGTCCATCGCCGACATCGACCTGCGCCTGTGCGGCATGGTGATGGAGAAGAAGGGCGAGCAGATATCGGTGGGTGCCGGCGTCGCCTGCCTCGGCAATCCGCTCAATGCCGCGCTATGGCTGGCCCGCAAGATGGTGGAGGTGGGCATGCCGCTGAAGGCCGGTGACACCATCCTGTCGGGCGCGCTGGGTCCCATGGCGCCGGCGGTCCCCGGCGAGGTGCTCGAGGTGCGTATCTCGGGCCTCGGCTCGGTGCGCGCCGCCTTCGGCAACTGACAAATATCTGCTCCGCGCGGTTCGGGAGACAAAGATGGCGAAGACCAGGGTGGCGATCATCGGCTCGGGCAATATCGGCACCGACCTGATGATCAAGATCATGCGCACCTCCGCGGTGCTGGAGGTGGGCGTGCTGGTCGGTATCGACCCCGCCTCCGACGGATTGGCGCGGGCGGGCCGTATGGGCGTGGCGACCACCGACAAGGGAATCGACGGGCTTCTCGCCATGCCCGAGTTCAAGGATATCGAAATCCTTTTCGACGCCACCTCGGCCAGGGCGCATTCGATCCATGACCGGGTGGCGCGCAAGTACGGCAAGACCATTATCGACATGACGCCGGCGGCCATCGGCCCTTACGTCGTGCCGGTGGTCAATATCGACGCGCATCTCGATGCACCGAACATCAACATGGTGTCATGCGGCGGCCAGGCGACCATCCCTATGGTCGCCGCGGTCAAACGTGTTGCTAAGGTTCACTATGCCGAGATCGTAGCGTCAATCTCCTCCAGGTCCGCCGGACCCGGCACCCGCGCCAACATCGACGAGTTCACCGAAACCACCTCGAAAGGCATCGAGGATGTAGGCGGCGCGGCACGCGGCAAGGCGATCATCGTGCTCAACCCCGCCGAGCCGCCGCTCATCATGCGCAATACGGTCTACTGCCTCAGCGCCGATGCGGACACCGACGCCATCGCCGATTCCATCGCCAGGCAGGTGGAGGACGTGAAGGCCTACGTTCCCGGATATCGCCTCAAGCAGGACGTGCAGTTCGAACGTATCGGCGGCAACGCGCCGCTGCATATCCCGGGCTATGGCGATTTCTCCGGCATCAAGACCTCGGTATTCCTCGAAGTGGAAGGCGCCGGTCATTACCTGCCGAAATACGCCGGCAATCTGGACATCATGACGTCGGCGGCCCTGAAGACGGCGGAGCGCCTGGTGCAGCTTCGCAGGGCCGCATGACCGGAGTCGGAGCCATGAAGATCGACAAATCGAAGAAGCTGTACCTGCTGGATTCCACCCTGCGCGACGGCATGCACGCCATCCGCCACCAGTACACGCTCGACGACGTGCGCAAGATCGCGAAGGCGCTGGACGAAGCCGGCGTCAGTGCCATCGAGATCACCCATGGCGACGGACTGGAAGGCTCGTCGTTCAACTATGGCTTCGCCCGCCACACAGATCTCGAATATATCGAGGCCGTGGCGTCGTCGGTGAAGAACGCGGTAGTCACCGTGCTGCTGCTACCCGGCATCGGTACCGTGCATCATCTGAAGGAAGCCTATGCAGCCGGAGCGCGCTCGGTGCGCGTCGCCACCCACTGCACCGAGGCCGATATCTCCAGACAGCACGTGGAATGGGCGCGCGAGAACGGCATGGACGTGGCATGCCTGCTGATGCTGGCCCACATGAACGACCCGAGGGGATTCGCGCAGCAGGCCAAGCTGATGGAATCCTACGGCGCGCACTGCATTTACGTCACCGACTCGGCCGGTGCGCTGCTGATCGACGGAGTGGTCGACCGGTTCAAGGCCATGAACGACGCGCTCGACACGACCAAAATCCAGACTGGCATGCACGCACACAACAACCTGGGCCTCGGCGTCGCCTTCAACCTGGTGGCACTCGAGAACGGCGCCACCCGCATCGACGGCTCGCTGGCCGGCATGGGTGCGGGCGCCGGCAACGCGCCGCTCGAGGTGTTCGTCGCCGTTGCCGACCGCATGGGCCTCAACCACGGCTGCGACGTATTCAAGATGATGGACGTGGCCGACGACCTGGTGCGGCCTCTGCAGGACCGGCCGGTGCGCATCGACCGCGAAACCCTGTCCATCGGCTACGCCGGGGTCTATTCCAGCTTCCTGCGCCACGCCGAAAAAGCCTCTCAGCTTTACGGCATCGACACCCGCGAGATCCTGGTGGAACTGGGTCGCCGCCGCATGGTGGGCGGCCAGGAAGACATGATCGTCGACGTGGCCCTCGACCTCGTCAAAGCCGGAAAGGCGGGCAAGTCCGCCGCAGCGGGAGCCTGATCCATGAGCGACATCAACGCGCTGGCGCGCACCCTCGACGACGCGGTGGCCGCCGCCCGCGCCATCCCGCAGATCAGCGACAAGGAAACCATCTCGGTCGATGACGGCTATGCCGTGCAGGCTGCCGCCTTCGCCCGCCGGCTGGCCCGCGGCGAGAAACAGGTGGGCGTCAAGATGGGCTTCACCAGCCGTGCCAAGATGGTCCAGATGGGCCTTAACGACATGATCTGGGGCCGGTTGTCCGACGCCATGGTTGTCGAGGACGGCGGCACCATCGACTTCAAGGCCTATGTGCATCCCCGCGTCGAGCCGGAGATCGCCTTCCTTCTGAAAAAGCCGCTCGCCGGAAACGTCACCGCGGCGGAAGCGATGACCGCCTGCGAGGCCGTGGCACCGGCCATGGAAATCATCGACTCGCGTTACAGGAACTTCAAATTCTCGCTCGCCGACGTCGTCGCCGACAATTGTTCCGGGGCCGGGTTCGTGGTGGGCGCCTGGCAAAGCGCGAACGCGGATATGTCCAACCTGGGCATGGTACTGGAATTCGACGGCAGGCCGGTTCAGATCGGATCAAGTGCCGCCATTCTCGGCCATCCCGTCCGGTCGCTGGTGGCGGCCGCCCGGCTGTCGTCGGCGGCAGGCGAGCCGCTGCAGCCGGGATGGATCGTCATGGCCGGCGGCGCCACGGCGGCGGAGGCATTACGCCCGGCCAGCCATGTGCGGCTCAGCGTCGAGCAACTCGGCGCCTGCGCGTTCACCGTACGCGGCTAGATCATCAGCCGATCGGACGACCCCGCCCGGCCTTCCATTCACCGGAAACAAGAAAAGGGCGGTGATCTAACGATCACCGCCCAGTTGGAGAGGCCTTAAGATAAGGCCAGGGAGGAACCTGGTGCGCCGTATCAGGCGACAAATGGCTGCGAGAAGGTCTCGACGGTCTTGTCGATGCGGGACTTCAGCGGGCCGACGCAGCGCGCCATCGTCGTCGCAGCGATCTTGTTGATCTCCACCGACCGAACGAGTGCGGCATCGAGGCCCTTGGTCATGGCTTCCACCTGAAGCGCGGCGAACTCCTGCGGCGTCTTCACGGCCAGCGCCTTGTTGACGTAGGCCATGTTTTGCTCGGTCGCGTCACGGACGGTCTTCACGAATTCGGAGCTGTACGCCTCCATCCCCGCCGACATGGCCTCGGCCACGGCATTGAAGGTCGCCATGTTTTCCTTGCCCAGCACGGCGGCCTTCTTGTAGCCGACCGCCGAATTCTCGATCTGACCCTTGCCAAAGGCGACGGCCTTCTCATAGCCCTCGGCGGCCGCGCCGGCGCCGGTCTTGAGTACGGTCTCCATGGTTTCGCGGCCCACGGCCATCATGGCTTCCATCGCATCCTGAGCCGACTTGGCAGCCTGCTCTTCGGGGGTCTTCTTCGTCGTCGTCTTGCCGGTCATCGGTCCAGCTCCTTCGCTTCGTTTATCGGCGCCGGGCCGGCGCCATTGGTCATAATTTTGCGTTGCAAAATATTTAGGCTCGCCCCTCCCCTGTGTCAAGGTGTTTTTTTGCAATGCAACAATCTTTGCACTACAAAAATATCCGCAGGCGTGGCACGCTGCCCCTTGCGTAGGGTGGTCTGGAGAAAACTCGATGGCGGAACAAGGGCATAAGGTGGAGAATGGCCCCACCGTGATCCGCAAATACGCCAATCGTCGCCTCTACAACACCGCGACGGCGGGCTTTGTCACCCTCGACGACCTGCGCCAGATGGTGACCGCGGGCGAGGATTTCGCCGTTGTGGACGCCCAGTCGGGCAAGGATATCACCGCCTCAGTGCTGGCCCAGATCATTGCCGAACAGGAAACCCGGGGCGAAAGCCTGCTGCCCCAGGCACTGCTCAAACAGGCGATCAGCCTCTATGAACGCGGTCTGGGCGGCCCCTTTACCGACTATCTGGAGCAGTCCATGTCGGTCTTCTCCCAAGGATTCGAGCGCATCGGCGAACTGGGCGAGTTGGGCCGGCGAAACCTCGAGCTGTTCCAGACCTCTATGGGTGTGTTTTCGCCGGGTGCCCGCACGGAGCCCGGCAAACGCGACGACCCCCGGGCGAAAGCCACGGACGATGGGAACGATACGGCTGACGCCGCCGTCGCAGCCGGACTGCGCGAGCAGGTAAGCAGCCTGCAGGACGAACTCAGGGACCTGCAGCGCAGGCTGAATACCCTCGACGTCGCGCACAAGCCCGCGCGATCGCGCAAGCGCAAGGGCTGAAAGACCTCACCTTGCGGCCAACAGCGGCTCACGGTAGCGCACCGCGCCGGTCCACCGGTCCAGCACCTCGCAATAGCCGTCGCGTCCTTCGACACTAAGCGTCACCACGACCCGTGTCCGGTCGAGAACCTGTACGGCGGAGAGCGCACATTCCCTCAACCCGTACCAGGCGAGACGCCGTTCCACGCGAGCGAGAATTTCGCCGATGGTAAGTGGTGCCACGTCGTCGATATCGGATTCGTAGTCTGTGGCGCCCGCTGCTTCATACATGGATTTGACCTCCGCTGATGTTCGCTTCGGCTGCCGCCGAACCGGCGTGCCGCGGGAGCAAGGCATGGCAGGTCAATGTTACGGCGAGGTGACGAAATCAGGGCAATCGTTTGACAATCCGGCAGCCACGCCGGCGCATCAGCAGTCCTGCGCATCCTATCGCCATCGCGACAAACGCCACCAGCAGGGTGGCGAGCGCGTTGACTTCCGGCGTCACGCCGAGACGTACCGATGAAAACACCACGATAGGCAGGGTCGATGCGCCGGGGCCGGAAACGAAGCTTGCCACCACCAGATCATCGAGGGACAGGGTGAATGCGAGCAGCCACCCCGCGCCCAGAGCCGGCACCAGCAGCGGCAGGGTGACCTGGCGGAAAGCGGCGAACGGGCGCGCGCCGAGGTCAGTCGCCGCCCGCTCCAGGTCGGGATCGAGACGCACCAGCCTCGCCCGTACCACCACCGTCACGTAGGCGACCGAAAGGATGACGTGCGCGATGGCGATGGTGACCGCCCCGCGCCGGGACGGCCAGCCGAGCACTCCCTGCAGCCAGACGAAAAGCAGCAGCAGTGCCAGCCCGGTAACGACCTCGGGGATCACCAGCGGCGCCAGCAGCATGGCGGAGAAAACGCTGCGACCGCGAAAGCGGCCGAAACGCACAAGTGCCACCGCCGCGGCCGTACCCAATATCACCGCGAATGTCGCGCTGACCGCGGCGATACGCAGCGACAACCATGCCGCCTCGACCATGCGGTCGTTGGCGAAGAGCGCAGCGTACCAGCGCAGGGAAAATCCTCCCCACACGGTCACCAGCCGCGAGTCGTTGAACGAATAGGCGATCAGTACCGCAATCGGCGCGTAAAGAAAGGCGTAACCGAAAATCAGCGCAGTGAGAACGGCCGCGCCGGAATGGCGGCTCATGCCCTGCCCTCCCGCTCCATCCGCCGCTGGAGCAGCATTACCGGCACCACGACGATGAGCAGGACCACGATGGCGATGGCCGCCGCCATGGGCCAGTCACGGTTCTGGAAGCTCTCGGTCCACAGCAGCCGGCCGATCATCAGAAAATCGGAACCGCCGAGCAGCTCCGGCACGACGAACTCGCCCAGCGCCGGCACGAACACCAGCAGGCAGCCGGCGAAAATACCGGAAAAGGACAGAGGAAGGGTCACCGACAGAAAGGCCCGCAGGGGGCGCGCGCCGAGATCGGATGCCGCCTCCAGCAGCGCCGGATCGATGCGGTCGAGCACAGCATAGACCGGTAGCACCATAAACGGGAGGTAGGCGTAGACGATGCCGATATAAACCGCGAAATCCGTATAGAGCAGCGCCAGCGGCCGGTCGGTCAGTCCCAATGCCAAGAGAATTTGGTTGGCCAGCCCGTTGGTGTTGAGGATCGCCATCCACGCGTAGATGCGGATCAGGAACGAAGTCCAGAATGGCACCATCACCAGCAGCAGCAGAGCCGCCCGCCACGCCGTCGGCGCGCGTACAATGGCGAGGGCCATGGGATAGCCGAGGGCGAGACAGAGCGCCGTGGCCCCGGAAGCGATGCCAACGGCGCCGACTAGTCCGTCCCTGTAGTAAGGATCGGCCAGCAGAAGCGCGTATTTCTCGAAGTCGCCGAGAAAGCGGGGCAATCCGCCGGAAGGCCAGACAAGGATCTGGCTGTAGGGCGGGATACCGGTGACCGGGTCGGCCAGGCTAATGGCAAGCACCACGGCGAGCGGAAGGGCAAAGAAGGCGCCCAGCCACGCCCATGGCACGGCCAGAACCGCCCAGCGATTACGCGGCGCGGCCTTCATCCGTCCAGCACCACGGCATCGGCCGGAGCCCAGCCGATCCATACGCTATCGCCGGGCGCCAGCCCCGCAGCAGAAGGTCGTTCCGCGGTGCGCAGTTCGAACGGCGCCCCGTCCGCCATCCGCACCCTTACAACGCTGGCGCTGCCGAGGAACGCCACGCCCTCCACCCGTGCCGCCAGCGCGCCATCCACGGGCGCGGGCAGCAGCCGCGCCCGCTCCGGGCGCACCATCACGCTGACCGGCGCTCCCATCCGCGGCGCGCCATCGAAAGCGGCGGCGATCATGTCACCGCCGTCGCGGCGGACGCGCACAATGCCGCCCTCGCCGCCAGTCACCACGCCATCGAGGAAATTGGCATCGCCGACAAACCCGGCGACTAAGCGGCAGGCAGGCCGGTCATAGATCGTACGCGGCGTTCCCACCTGCAGGATGCGCCCGGCGTCCATCACCGCAATCCGGTCGGAAAGACCCATGGCTTCCTCCTGGTCGTGGGTGACCATCACGAAGGTGATACCGAGCCGCCGCTGCAATCCGGTCAATTCGAACCGGGTCTGCTCGCGCAGCCGCCGGTCGAGCGCCGCCATGGGCTCGTCCAGCAACAGGATGCGCGGCCGCTTGACCAGCGCGCGGGCCAGCGCGACGCGCTGACGCTGGCCTCCCGAAAGGGCATCCGGCTTGCGCCCCGCAAGATCTTGCAGCGCGACCAGCGCCAGGGCTTCCGCGACCCGCACCCCGATCTCCGCCTTGTCCAGACGCTCCTGTTTCAGGCCGAACGCCACATTGCCCGCCACGGTCATGTGGGGAAACAGGGCATAGGACTGGAACACGGTGTTGACCGGGCGCGACCAGGGCGGGGTGTCGCTCATGTCGATGCCGTCGATCGCCACGCGACCGCTGTCCGCCGTCTCGAGCCCGGCGATGATGCGAAGCAGGGTGGTCTTTCCACATCCCGACGCGCCCAGCAGCGAGAAGAACTCGCCCCCGGCGATCCCGAGATCCACGCCGTCCACCGCCGCCACGCCCGAAAAACGTTTCACGACCCCTTCAAGGTGGATCATCGGCGCGACGGTCATGCCGATACCGATCAGCGCCGCGCCTTGATGCGGTTCCAGGCCCGGTTGCGGGCGCGTTCCACCGAATCCGCGACGATGGGCAGCATATGGAGCTTCGCATCCGCCGGCGGATTCACCACCGGATCAGCCAGCAGCGCCGGCCGCACAAACGGCCGGGACTCCGGTACCGCGTTGGCATAGCCGATCTTGTTGCTGATGGCACCGACGGTGGCGGGCTCCAGCAGATGGTTGATGAACAGATGGGCGTTCTGCGGATGGGGTGCGTCCCTCGGCATCGCCATCACATCGATGTTGAAGGTGGTGCCTTCGCGCGGCAGGAAGATGGCGATATCCACCCCGCGTTTTGCCTCGCGCGCCCGGGCGCGAGCCTGCACGAGATCGCCGGCATAGCCTTGGGCTACGCAAATGGCCCCGTTCGCCAGATCGTTGATGTAGGTGGAGGAATGAGTGTAGCGCCAGAACGGCCGGGCGGCGGCAAGCACCTTCTGCGCCGCATCCATGTCCGGGCCGGCCGTGGACATGGCATCGCGCCCGGCAAAGGCCTGCGCGGCGGGAAACATCTCTTCGACGGTATCCAGAACCGTAACGCCGCACCCCTTGAGCTTCGTCAGCGTGGCGGGGTCCAGGATCATTTTCAGGCTGCCGACCGGAGCGCCAGCCATAGCCCTCCGCACCAGCGCCACGTTGTAGCCGATGGCGGTGCCCGCCATCATATAAGGCAGTCCGTAGGCATTCGCCGCGTCGGCGACCGCAAGCCGCTTCAGCACCGCGGGATCGACACGCGTCCAGTTGGGAATCTGCGCCCGGTCGAGCTTGCGGTACGCTCCTGCCCTGATCTGGCGGGCAAACCACGGCGTGGCGGTGGGAAACACCAGATCGTAGCCGGAATGCCCTGCCAGCAGCTTGGCATCAAGGATCTCATTGGAATCGTAGACGTCGTAATTGATCTTGATGCCGGTTTTCTTCGTGAAATCGGCGAGCGCCTCCGCCGTGATGTAATCCGACCAGTTATAGACGTTGAGGACCTTCTCCTCTTCCGCCCGGGCACCGACGGCAATGCACAGGACGGCAAGCAAGACAGCGAAAGAGCGACCGATACCCATGGCCCAATCCCCCCCCCGGGGAAACCCGGCGACGACCGCCGGACGTGGCGCCAGAGTGTCCGAATGGCGCCCGATACTGTCAAAGGGAAAAGCGGGCCGTTACCCCGACGCCATCCCCTGACCGTCAGCCATCCTGCCGGTAGCGTCGCCCGAAGCCCCTGTCTCGAAGGTCTTGAGCGGCGGCAGCGTCATCCACGGCTGCCTGCTGGCCGTGTAGACGTTCCATTCGGGGCGAACCACGGACGGATTGTCCAGAGTGCCCGCCTCACCACATGGATATCCTCCTCTCCCTGACACGCCGGCTGTCGCGATCATAACAGAGCGGCCGAAATGAAAAAGGCGGGCCAACACCCGCCTTTTCCGCATCGACCGGACAACGACTACAGCTTCGCCGGGTCGACCTTGCTGTAGATATGTTCCCACAGCAGTTTGGCGTACTTATCCGTCAGCGTTTTCAGGTTCGAGCGATCCTGGGCGCCGATCAGCTTGTTCCACTTTTCGTAATTCCTGAAGATTGCCTCGACGATTTTTTCGGGATCCTTGGCGCCCCGCTTCTTCGCCCGCTCTATCACCACGGCGATTTCCTTCTTGCGGAACGAATCGTACAGGCTGGCGAACTTCTTGTCCGGCGCATGGAAGGGTATGCCCATCTTCTTGGCGATCCTCTGCGCCTTCGCGTCGTCGCCAAAATATCCCGCCACGGTCGTCCGCGCCACCGCGCCCGGCATCTTGCGCAGCATGAGAAGCTGCTGCTCCCTGGTAAGCGCCTTCCACGATTGCCGGTTCATCACGAAGAGATCCACCGTTGTGGCGCCGGTGCGGATTTCGATAATCGACCTGATACTGTCTTCGATCGGGTAGGCCTTGAGCCACGCAATGGCCCCGAAGATGCAATCGATCTGGCCGCGCGAAATGGCTTCGACCATATCGCCGGAACTCATTGCGACGGGAGAGCCGCCGAAGGCCACAGTGAACCGCCCGAGCGCACCGGTGGTCCGGATGCGCTTTCCCTTGATGTCGCCGATTGTCGTGATTGCCGGGTCCCGGCACATGAGGGAATAGCCGTCCAGCCCGTAGGTACCGAGCAGCACGGTCTTGGCCTTGTGATAGTCCGCGAGGCACTGCGGACAGTCGAAGAAGAACGTATCGAGCATGGCGGCGTTGGCGACCATCGAATCGTCCGCCACGAACATCAGGTCCATGGAAAGGAAGGCATTTTTCAGCGCAGACTGGACATAGGCGGGAATCACGATGCCGGCATCGGCGACGCGGTTGCCCACGCTCTTGAGCGTCGCATTGCCGCTGAAAAGCTGGCCGCCACTCACCAGTTTCCAGTTGATCTTGGGCTTGAGCTCTTTGAACAGCGGCTCCAGCCCCTGGGTATTCACATTGTGCTTCGGCGGCAGATAACTGCCGAAGACCAGTTCACCGGCTGGCGCCGACGCCGAAACGACGACCAGCGTTCCGGCCATCAAAGCCGTCCGGATTATCGAATACATCTTCATTTCCGCTTCTCCCTATTTCGTTGTTACATCTTCTCGCCAGGATCCTGCACCCGTTACGCGGCACCGACCGCGGCATTACCAAAAGCCGTAGCGATCTCCTCATTTCATGAGATTGGGAAGGAACAGCGATATTTCGGGGAAAGTTACCAGTAGCAGTACGACAATGACCTCGCAGCCCAGGAACCACGTCACGCCCCGGAAGATGGTTTCCAGTTCGATTTCGCTCCCGACAACGCTCTTGACCACGTAGACGTTGAGGCCGACCGGTGGCGTCAGCAGCCCGATTTCCAGGTATTTCACCACCAGTACCCCGAACCAGATCAGGTCGAGGTTAAGCGATTCGAACATGGGCAACAGCAGCGGCAGGCTGAGCAACAGCACGCCGAGGGGATCGAGAAACATGCCGAGCACGAGATAGATGCCGGATGCGGCGATCACCAGAAGCAATGGATCGACCGCCCAGCTTCCGACCATGCCCGACAGGAATTGGCCGACACCGCTGAGGGCCATGAAGCGGGTCAGCATGACCGCCCCGATGGCGACGAAGAAGATCCGCGCCGTTGCGCCGAGCGCCTCGATCAGGCTGGCGCCCAGCACCTTGCGGTCCATGCTGCCCTGGAGAACGGCAATCAGCAGGGAAACGAACGCGCCGAATGCACCCGCTTCCGTAGGCGTTACGAACCCGCCGTAGAGCCCCCCGATTATCGCGATGACGAGCACCGCGATCGGCCAGATGTCCCCCAGCGCGCATATTCTCTCGCGCCACGTCACCGTTCCCGTGAACGGCGGCGCCAGCGCCGGATTAAGCTTGCAGCGAATCATGATCATTATGGCATAGACCGACGCGGTCAGCAGGCCGGGCAGCACGCCGGCGATGAACAGCTTGCTGATCGATACCTCGGCGAAGATGCCGTAGAGGACGAAACCGATGGACGGCGGGATCATGGAGCCCAGCGTGCCGGCGCTGGCGACGACGCCGGTGGACAGCCCCTTGTCGTAGCCGTAGCGCGTCATCTCCGGGATAGCCAGGCGCGACATGGCGGCCGCCGTCGCGATACTCGACCCCGACGCGGCGGCAAATCCCGCGCAAGCGAAATTCGCGGCCACGGCAAGACCGCCCGGCAACCCGCCAAACCATATCCGGCCGACGCGGAACAGAGCCGCACTGATCCCCGAATGGTGCGCAATCGCCCCCATCAGCAGAAACATCGGGATGGCGGTGAATGACCAGTGCGCGGCGAAATCGAACGGCTCGGTACGCAGCATGCCCGCCGCCACATCCCAGCCGCGGACAAGTCCGATCCCGACAGTGGAAACAAGAAGGAGTGCGAAACCGATGGGCACCCGCACCGCGATCAGGACCAGGAGCACGCCAAGGCTCGCCAGGCCGATGTCGAGCGCACTCACGCTGAGCGCTCCCCGCCCCGACGGCTACTTCGATGACAGCGCATTGCGAAGATCATCGATCACCCGCAGGGTCATGTAGACACCCATCAGCGTCAGACCGATGGGAAGAATCCATCGGCTGGGCCAGATGGTCACCAGATCGGCGGCGGTCTCCCACTGCTCCTTCTGCACGAGGCTGTTATAGGCGGATACGCCGCTCTCCCAGGTAAACCACGCCAGAAAGCCGAGGCAGACCATCCCCACGACGACCTCCAGCCAGGCGAACTGGCGCGGCGGCAACTTACGCGTGAACAACTCCACCGTGATATGGCCTTCATAACGGGTGACGTAGGCGAGCGGGAAAAATATGACCGCGACCATGTAATAGCCGGATACGATTTCGGTGGTTCCGTTCAGTGGGCGGCTGAACACCATCCGGCCGATGACATCCACGACGATATGAAGCATCATCAGGACCATCGCGATCCCGGCGACAAAAGTCAGCGCGACAATGAGCCGTCGGAGAATTCTTCCGTCGGAAAGCAAGATCGCCTCCTATTTTTCTCCGGCGTTTATTGTGCCGGATTTTCTTTTTCGGGATTACGCTACCGGTTTGGGATTACGCTATAGACGCCGTCCTTGAGCTACAAGCGTGCATAATGACGCATGTCGGTTCGATATCGGATTCCCCGGCTTGTCGACGGTTTCTCGCGGATTCCCGGCTCGCGCTTGACATCGGACGCCTCGTGTAGGACGACATCTCCCGCGGTGCAATCCCGGCCGGCAAATTCGAGCCGACACAGATAACGAGCGCGTCTCAATGAAAATCAGGCTCAGCCTCGCCATGGCCGCGAACGTGCGTTCCCAGCCCGTCCTTGACGGCCGGGTGAAGGCGGACGGGATCGAGTTCATCCCGACGCCCCTCTTTCCATCGGAAGTGTTCTGGCGCCAGCTTCGCTTCGCCGATTTCGACGTCTCCGAGATGTCGTTCTCTTCGCTGATGATGGCCATGGCAAAAGGAGACGACCGCTGGGTCGGGCTGCCCATTTTCACCACCCGGGAATTCTTTCACACCCGTATCCTGGTGCGTACCGACGCCGGAATCGGAACCCCGGCGGACCTGAAGGGCAAACGCGTCGGGGTGCCCGAGTACCAGCAGACAGCCAACCTGTGGACCCGCGGCATACTGCAGCACGAGTTCGGCGTGACGCCGCAGGACATGACGTTCTGGATGGAGCGCACTCCGGACCACAGCCACGGCGGGGCCACCGGATTCACGCCGCCGCCCGGCGTGACCATCCACCAGATTCCGCCGGAAAAGAACATCGGCGCCATGCTGCTCTCGGGCGAGCTGGACGCGACCCTGCGCTATACCGTCAACGATAATCTGGTGGACCGCAGCACGGCCGATCTCAGCAATCGCCCCGATATCCGGCCACTGTTTGCAGATACGGTGGCGGAAGGTACCCGCTATTTCGGCAAGACAGGCATCTATCCCATCAACCATGGAATGATCATCCGGCGCGAACTGATCGAGAAGCACCCGTGGCTGGCGCTCAACATCTATAAGGCTTTCGAGGCCGCCAACAACATCGCCGACGCCGAGCGCATGGACCACGTACGCTATCACATCAATACAGGGCTGCTGCCGCCCGAAGCCGGCAAGGCGCTAGGCACCCGGCTGGTGCACCACGGCGTCAGGGCCAACCGCAAGACGCTGGAAACCTCGGCCCGGTATTCCGTCGAGCAGGGCCTGACCCCGCGGCTGATGACGCTGGAAGAAATATTCGCTCCCAGCACCATGGAGCAGTAGCGGGGCAGTCAGGCCACCACCGCCACCGCCTCGATCTCGATCATGAAATCTGGCCAGGCGAGCGCCGAGACCTCGCAGATCACGCTGGCGGGGCCGTCTTCGGGGAAATAGCGGCTGCGGATGTCGGCGATGTCGCTGAAGGCACGGATATCGGTGACATAGACGGTCACCTTGACGATATCGTCCATGGTGGCGCCGGAACCGGCGAGAATGCCCTTGATGTTCTCGAGGACCTGCACCGCTTGGGCACGTAGATCGCCCTTGCCCACCAGCCTGCCGTCCCGGTCGAGCGCCACCTGGCCGGATATCCACAGGAGCGGCCCGGCCTCGCTGCGCACCGCGTTGGAATAATAGGGTTTCAGCGGCGTGGCCACCGCATCCGGGTTCAGCGCCCTCTTCCTTGAACCGGTCATTTCCGCCTCCCTCGTTTTTTTCCCTCCAGGCCCTGTGCCACACATGCTACCCGGCCCCGTTTCCGCTGGCGAATGCCTCAAACAGACAAATTCCTCCTCGCCAAAACCCCTATGATAAGTAAGATACTGACGTATCATTTCGGCCCGGAAATACCGTGGCGCCGGCAGAAGCGTCGTATCTGGGCTATCCGAGGCGAGAGGCAAACATAGATGGCTGTCAAAAGGGCTGCGCGTACTCGCGTGAAATCCGCACCACGAAAATCCACTTCTCGTCCAACCGCGAAAACCGCACGCAAGGCATCGGCGAAGAGTGCCCGCAAGGCCGCTTCACCGCGTAAAGCGGTCGCGAAGGCGGCACGCAGACCTGCCGCCCCGGCAAAGCCGCGGCGCACCATGGTTGCGCTGCAGGAAGCGAAGATCGAGGTGGAACGCCGTGGCCGCGGCAAGCCGCTGCTGCTGTTGCAGGGCGAAGACGCCTACGAGGCGACCCTGCCGCTGCTCGACACTCTGGCGAAGCGCTATGAGGTGATCATGCCGTGGCCACCCGGCTTTGGGCGCTCTACCCTGCCCGAGTCGGTGCGCAACATTGACGATGTGTCGTACATCTACCTCGACCTGCTCGACAAGTACGACCTGAAGAACGTCACCGTGCTGGGTTTTTCGCTGGGCGGATGGATCGCGGCGGAAATGGCGACCAAGAGCTGTACGCGGCTGTCGCGGCTGGTGCTGGTGGATGCCCTTGGCGTCAAGTTCGGCGGCAAGTTCGATCGCGATATCGAGGACATCTACTTTCACGGATTCGACAAGGTGAAGGCGCTGAAGTTCAGCGACCCGGCGAGGGACCCGCGGGTGCTGACCGAACTCAGCGATACCGAGGCCCTGAGTGTCGCGCGCCATCGCGAGGTGACGGCGAAGCTGTGCTGGCAGCCCTACTTCCACAATCCGAGCCTGAAATACCGGCTCGGTCGTATCGACGTGCCGACGCTGGTGATCTGGGGCGCCAATGACGGGTTCGTGAAGCCCGCTTACGGCCGCGCCTACGCCAGGCGCATCAGAGGCGCACGCTTCAACACGATCCCCAAGGCCGGCCACCTGCCCCATGTGGAGCAGCCCGAGGCCTTCCTGCGCGCGCTGCAGGGTTTCCTGCGCTAGGCGCGCCGCCCCACAGACAATCCCCAACCGAGGGCAAGATCCATGGAATGCTACCACTTCACCGAATTCCCCTGGCCGCATTTGCCGCCGGAGGACCAGTACACCTCCATGCGGGTGAACTTGCCCAGCCGCGTTTATGACCCCAGAATCGGGGCCGATCTCTACAACATGTATCTTGACCAGCACATGGTCGCAGATGAACTTGGCTTGCACTGCATGGTGAACGAGCATCACCAGACCGCCACCTGCCTCAACCCGGCGGCGCCGCTGTCGCTTGCCATCCTGGCGCGGCAGACGAAGAAGGCGCGGCTGTGCATTCTCGGCAATCCGGCCGCAAACCTGCTCGACCCGATCCGCTGCGCCGAAGAGATGGCGATGATCGACAACATCTCATACGGCCGGCTGGAATGCGGCTTCGTCCGCGGCGTGCCCTATGAGCTGTTCGCCTCCAACGCCAATCCGACCGAGACCAGCGAACGGCTTTGGGAATCGGTGGAACTGATCATCAAGGCGTGGACCAGCCATGACGGGCCGTTCAACTATGAAGGCAAATGGTTGCACAAGCGCCAGGTCAACGTATGGCCGCGTCCCTACCAGCAGCCCTACCCGCGGGTATGGATGACCGGGGGCAGCGATCTCGACCACGCCACCCGCGCGGTACAGGCCGGCTTCACCTTCGCCATGTTCCTCACCCCGGCGGACAAGCTGGCCGAAATGTTCAATGGCGTGCGCGACAACTGCCGCAAGGCGCGCCTGCCCGCCCCGGCTGACGACCAGTTCGCCTTCATGCCGCTGGTGTTCACCGGCGAGACGGAAGAGGAAGCGCGCAAGGGTATCGAGCAGGTGTTCTGGTACGTCACCCACAACAAGGCCGAGGCGCAATTCCGCGCCCCGCCCGGGTACGTGCAGACCCACCTTTACGCCAACTTCCTTACCGGCAAGTTCAGCGGCGGACGCACCGACGCAATCCGCCGCCAAGGCATGGAGTATTTCCGCGACAACCACGTTGCCATCTACGGCACACCCGACCAGGTCTATGAACAGATCGCTTCGCTCTACCGGAGATCCGGCGGGTTCGGTCATTTCATCGCCATGCAGCATTCGGGCAGCATGGATTTCAGGACCACGGTGAAGAGCATGACCCTGTTCGCCAAGGAGGTCATGCCCCGGCTCAAGGATCTCGGGACGAAAAGCGACGGGTTCGGCCCGCTGGCCGAGCGCGCGAAAGGGAAGAAGGTCGCGGCAGGAGCGAAGGCGCGGCCGGCGGCGCAGGCGGCGGAGTAGCCCGACGATGGCCGCAGATATCCGCAGCCGCTACGTCAATGTCGACGGTATCCGCACCCATTACCTGGAAGCAGGCGAAGGACCGACGGTAGTATTCCTGCACTCGGGCGAGTTCGGTGGCTGCGCCGAGATCTCCTGGCAGTTCAATCTCAAGGCCTTCGCCCGCCATTTCCGCGTCGTCGCCCCCGACTGGCTCGGCTTCGGGCGTACCGACAAGGTTTTCGACTTCGGCGACGGGCGCGGGCGCAGCCTGGAGCATATACGCCGCTTCCTCGAGGTAATGGACATCCGAGAGGCGGATTTCGTCGGCAACTCCATGGGCGGCAGCAACCTGGCGCGCATCGCCGCTGCCCGGCCGGTGATCTTCCCCATCCGCTCGCTGGTGCTGTGCCCCGGCGGCGGATTCGCGCCGGAAACCGAGGCACGGCGCAAGCTGCTGGCCTATGACGGCAGTCCCAGGGCCATGCGCAACCTGCTCGATGGCATGTTTTTCAACAAGAAGAAATGGGTCGACAACCGCACCTATATCGCCCGGCGGCAGAAATTCGCGCTGATCCCCGGCGCCTGGGAATGCACCGCCGCGCCACGCATCAAGCGGCCGACAGCCAGGACCCCGGGCAAGCAGTTCGGCAGCCCCGACGACACCCGATACGAAAACATTGCCGTGCCGGTGCTGCTGGTCGCCGGCAAGTACGACGAGCTACGGGAGAAGGGCTACGCTCCCAGGCTCGGCAAACGCATGCAGAACTGCACGGTCAAGGTTTACGACAAGTCCGGCCACTGCCCGCACATCGAGCATTCCGCCCGCTTCAACCGCGAGGCCATCGCCTTCCTGAAAAAGGTGCACAAGAAACCGGGAGCCGGCCGGCGGGGTTGAGACAAGGCCATTTGACACCCTGACGGCGCAAAGCGCCGGTGGGGAAAGCCGTTGTTTAGCTGGATGCCGGATCGCGGCCGGCGTGACAATATGTGAGCGGGCGGCGTTGCAGCCGCCGTGTCACGGGGTGCTCCGCCGTAATGGCCCACCTTCACGACCACGACCATCGCGACCGCGCCGGTTCGGGCGGAGCATCCGCCAATCCGGTGCTGGTGGAAGTCGTCCGCGGTGCCATGGCGGAAAGCCGTCATCTCGGCGCCTACGCAGTGGTGGACGTACACGGCCGGATAGTGGAGAGCGCCGGGGCCATCGACCGTGCGGTCTTCGCCCGCTCCGCCATCAAGCCGGTCCAGGCCCTGCCCCTGATCGAGACCGGCGCGGCAGAGGCGTTCGGGCTGGGAGATGCGGAAATCGCCCTCGCCTGCGCCAGCCACAACGGCGAGGCCCGCCACGTGGAAACGGTGACGGCCTGGCTGTCGCGCATCGGCCTCTCCGTCGCCGACCTGGAATGCGGCGCCTCGCTGCCCGCCTCCGAGGACGCACAGCGGGCACTGTACGCCGCCGGCGGGCGGGCCACGGCGACGCATGACAACTGTTCGGGCAAGCATGCCGGATTTCTCTCCGTGGCGCGGCACCTGGGACAGCCCACAAGCGGCTACATCCGCTACGACCATCCGGTGCAGCAGCGGGTCATCGGCGTGATCGAGCAGATGACCGGGCTCGACCTGACGGATGCACCGCGCGGCACCGATGGCTGCGGCATCCCGGTCCTGGGGATTCCGCTCGGCAACCTGGCGCTTGCCATGGCGCGGCTTGGCCATCCGCACGATCAGCCCAAGGCGCGGCGCGAGGCCTGCGCGCGTATCTGCCGCGCCATGGCGGCAGAGCCGTTCATGGTCGCGGGAACCGGCCGGTTCTGCACCCGCGCCATCGAGGCGCTTGCCGGCCGCGCTCTGGTGAAGACGGGGGCGGAAGGCGTCTATTGTGCCACCATCCCCGACCAGCGCCTCGGCATCGCGGTAAAGATCGACGACGGGGCGCGTCGCGCTGCCGAGTTCGTCACCGCGCACCTTCTCAAGCGTCTCGGCGCCATGGATGAAACAGCGGCGCAGCTTCTTGCCGACGCGATCGATCCGGTGATCCAGAGCCGCGCCGGCCAGCCCGTGGGCACGATCCGGGCGGCAAAAGGAAGCGGGCTGTAGGACACACTCTGGCGTCGGCAGAAACTGCCCGTAAAATCCGGAAAGCGCGATCGGGCGAGGGCGATGCTCCCGCCTTATTCCCCCTGCACCACTGGATTGACGAGCTCGCCGATGCCATCGATCGAGATCCGCACCTTGTCGCCGGGCTTGAGAAAGATGCCGCGCGGACGCCCCACGCCCGACGGTGTGCCGGTGGAGATCACGTCGCCCGGCTGCAGTGTCATGCGGCGGCTCAGCCACTCGATCTGCTCTTCGATATTGAAGATCAGGTCGGAGATGTACTCGTCCTGCATCTTTGTCCGGTTGACCCAGAGCTGCATGCGGCACTTGTACGGATCGGCGATCTGGTCCGCCGGGGTAATCCACGGCCCCATGGGTGCAGCAGTCTCGAAATTCTTGTGGCCGAGCCAGTCGGTGCGGAAGTTGGGCCAGTCCTCGCGCCGGCCCTGATCGCGCGCCGACAGATCGTTCATGATGGTGTAGCCGGCCACGTAGTCGCGCGCCTCGGCCGCGCCGACGTTGCGACACGGCCTGCCGATGACCACGGCGAACTCGGCCTCCCAGTCGATCATGTTCGATATCCGGGGCAGGCGGATCTCCGCGCCCGGCCCGATCACGCAGTGCGGTCCGGACTTGAGGAAGAAATAGGGCTGCACCCTGCTCTTGTCGGGAAAAGTCTTGCCGTCGACCGACATTTCCATGGCGTGCTTCTTGTAATTTGCTCCGGCGCAGAAGATGCCGGGCGGGTAGAGCAGAGGCGCCAACAGCTTGCTACGCGACAGGGTGCGCGGCTTGATGCCGGGCGCGCCGGCAATCCGGTGCAGAACAGGCAACGCCGTGGACCAGTTGGCCAGTACCGAAATGGTCGAGTCGGCGAGGAATCCTGCCTTGCGGCCCGCAACCTTCTCCCACGCCTTCACCGCCCGGGACAGGTCGATCACGTCCTTGTCGCCCACCAGCAGCCCGGGGCGCGGCTTGCCCGACGGGTCCGCATAATTCAGCAGCTTGAAATCAGCCATGCCCGGTCACCTCCTCCCCTGTCCGGCCGGTTCGCCGGAAAGACGCTTGCGGTACGCCGCAACGCGCCGCCGGCCGCTGTTTTCCGGTTATATGCGGCGCGCCGACTATGGCACGCCCCTGATTTGCCCCGCAACCGTCGCCACGGCGGTGGAAATTGCGGTATCGCGCGCTATGATAAGGGCGATCGGTCATGTCCGACAACGCTTCGCATAATCTGGTCCAGCTCGACCTATCGACCTTCTCGCGCTCGGATCTCGACAAGATCGCCGGGCTGGGCGAGAAAATAGGCCTGCTCTACCGCTGGTTCCGCAGCGAGCGGAAAACCGGCCCCGGGCTGGACCAGTTCATGATCTATTCCGGTGCGCGAGGGCGTACCCCATACGCAGCCTATTGCGTGGCGCGCCAACGTGACGGCCGTTACACGCTGAAGAACCTGCGCACCGGAATCACCGTCGCCCAGGGGCGCACGATCAATGAAGTGCTCAACAGGCTACCCGAGGACTTCTTCTATTCTGACTGAAGGGTACGGAAACGACCATGGCCACGGGCAAGGAGACCTTCCGCGTCGGCAAGCTGTCGGAAAAGCTGGACGCCGCCAGGGTGCCGCTCTCGGCCGTGGTGCGGGCCAACGGCTTCGTGTTCGTTTCCGGTCAGCCGCCGCTGGATGCGAACACCGGCGAGTTGATCGAGGGCGACATCAGGGCGCAGACGCGGGCCTCGCTCGATAACGTGAAGCTGTGCCTGGAAACCGCAGGAAGCTCGCTGGACAAGGTGGTGAAGGTGAACGTCTACGTCACCAACATCGCATGGTACGACACGGTAAATGCCATCTACGCCGAATATTTCCCCACGGACCCGCCGGCGCGCACTTTCGCCGCGGTGGCATCGTGGCCGTGGAAGTTCGACATCGAGATCGAGTGCATCGCGCTCGCTTGAACGGCGGCGCCGAGGGAGGAAACGGATGGGTCTGGCTTCGTTCAACCTGATGAAATGGGTCGATGAGAACCGGCATCTCCTGCGCCCGCCGGTGCTCAATCAGACCATCTTCAAGAACACCGACTTCATTGTCATGGTGGTGGGTGGGCCCAACGTGCGCACCGACTATCACGTGGACCCGTACGAGGAGTTCTTCTACCAGCTCAAAGGCAACATGACCCTCAAGGTGGTGGAAGACGGCAAGCCGAAGGACGTGCCGATCGGCGAGGGCAACATCCTGCTGCTGCCGCCGAACGTCCCGCACTCGCCCCAGCGCCCGGAGCCCGACAGCATCGGACTGGTGGTGGAACGCGCGCGCCCCGAAGGCGTGATGGACGCGTTCGAGTGGTACTGCCAGAGCTGCGCCACCCGCGTCTGGCGGCGCGAGGTGCAGGTCGCCAACATTGTTACCGACCTGCCTCCCGTCTTCGAGGAGTATTACGGTATGGTGGCCGGCGGCTCCTGCCCCACCTGCGGCGCCCCCAATCCGAAAAAGATCACCGCCGGCTGACGCATCCGGTCATTCCGGGGAGCGCCCGCCGGCGGTGGCAAACGTGCAAATTTTTCACTGATTTCACCACGTCGGTCCCGGCATGCTCCGCTCAATCGCGTCGGGGTGAGGTGGTCCCGGAAAATCGGACAGGAGGTTAAGGTGTATTCCGCCGGCTAACGGAGGGATGCGCGATGAGGACGCGACGGCGGTTCACGGCGGAGTTCAAGGCGAAGGTGGCGCTGGAAGCG